>Ga0315291_10006668_pt1 | contig 14324 bp, 11 predicted proteins | sample YL17G12_20_MG_FD_203070 | JGI IMG/M metagenome (GOLD analysis project Ga0315291, IMG submission 203070) | Sediment microbial communities from Yellowstone Lake, YNP, Wyoming, USA - YL17G12_20 | ecosystem: Environmental > Aquatic > Freshwater > Lake > Sediment | place: USA: Wyoming | collected...
CCTCGGCATGCTCTCAAATTCAGCTAGCGTACCCGTCGAAACCAGGACGCCCCCCTATCAAACCAAGATCACAGTAGCCTAACTGCCCGCGTAATGTCCAGTAATCCCGTCATTTTTGTGCTCTTGCAAAGCCCTTAAAAGCCCGGCCGACAAAGGCTCTGGCTAGTCTAGCTGGCGCCAGTTATACTGGTCTCATCTATCTCCAACTATGCTCTACTCCGTCCCTCGCCATAACTGCTTGATTTCTATGAATTAAGGTATTCAAGATGAGCCAAGCACTGGCGCGCGAAGAAGCCATGCAACCAGCATCGACAGCGCCGCCCAATCCCTTTACGAACCCGCTCATTTCACCAAGTACCGAGGAGATCATCACCTCGGTGCCGGTCGATCATTTTGGCACGTTGATTTACGTCAAGGTCTTGCGACATATCGTGGCAAAGAATCCACCCATGATCCTCATTCACGATATCGGCGAGCATTCCGATTGCTATATGGCTGCGGCCCAGGAGCTGCTCGACGGCGGTTACTCCGTTTATCTTTATGACCTACGCGGGCATGGAAGATCAGGTCGGCAGTTAGGGCATGCACCGAGCTTTCAGGCTCACGTGCAGGACCTGTTGCAAGTCGCAGCCTGGGTACGCTTCAAGGAAGACGGAAGAGCGCCAATTGTTATAGGGCAGGGTATTGGGGCCATCATCGCGATGGACTTCAGCAAGGCCTATCCGTCCTTCTGCCGTGCCGCCGTGCTGAGTGCGCCGTGTTTTAAACTCGCTACGCCGCTGACCGCGCTGCAGCGCCTTGTCATTAGATTCCTCGCCGACGTCCTGCCGATGATGCGCCTGCCGCTTTTTTTAACACCTAAGCTAAGCCGTGAAAATTGGGTATCACCTGTGGGTAGCAGCCAGGACTCCACCGCTCAGCCGAGGTTTCCCGGGCTAACAGCGGCTTTTACTCATAAACTCCTGACGGCGATCAATGATGCTGAAGAGCGCTTCGTCCATTACCGCGGGACCGCGCTGGTGCTTTGCCCAGAGCACGACAAGGTTTGCGGCTTTCAGGCGCTCATGCGGCAAGCAGCGGTGCATCAAGAGGCCAACCTCGAAGTCGTATCGCTAACCGAGACGTCGCACCAGGTGTTTAACTCAGACTCGGCGAGTCGCAGCCAAGCCGTGCAAAAGGTCCTTAGTTGGCTAGGCCTCAAGAACGCGCCAGTTGGACCAGTGCCGGCGGTGGTTGCACGAAACCCACCAATCTGACTCCACATGTGATAAAAAGGAGCCTATGGCTACAACGCTCCAATCAGCGGCAGACCACCTAAACCGCGTCAAACGCAAGTCGGCCAACATCACGGCCTGCCTGCACGGACTCCGCGTGGTGATGCTAGGCTTGGTGGCGATTGCAATGTGGTCGCTAGTCCAACCGCAGGACCGGATCGCACAGCTCGCACTTGGAGCTCTGGCGATCTTACTCGGAGCCTGGTTAGGCAGACGCCAGCCAGATTCACATGCAATCAGCTCAGCCGACCTAGCATTGGCTTTGGAGATGGAATTCGGACATGAGGTCGCCGCCGCCCTGGCCTCGGGCGTCCCTAACGCCGACTTAAGCCCAGCCTGGACAGCAATGGCCCAACGCCAAATCACGGCATTAAAAGGCCTTGAGCGGCGGCGCATGTTGAGTGTTGCCAGCACTATGTTGTTACCATTCATGCTCTGCGCCGCTACCTTTCCCGGTGCTGCCCCTTCGCTAAAGCTCGCCTTTAATGAAGTCTCAAAGGCCGTCGCTAGGCTCAATCGTGGCGCCACCCTAGAGGTCACACAAGGCAGTACCAAGGCCGCAAGCACCCAGCGCCTAAACCTAAGTGCGAAGCAGCCATTAAGCCTTGAGCTGCTGGCGCCAAATTTGATCACCATCCGAGTCTCTGGTGCTGTGGCCAGCAACGCCCCGCCGGTAGTCGAGTTGCGCCATAAGCAGACCGCGGCCGACAGCGCTGCCGTGGTCTTTCAAAGCTTTCAATTGGCTCCAGTCAATGGCGATCAACCGCAGAGCGATGACGAATTGTCGCGACTGCATGAAATCTCCTTCGCCGTGACCGAAGACGTCGAACTGTACATTCCCATGCTAGATAGCAAGCCGCTAGCGTACTTAAAGGTCCATCAGTTACCGCTACCTAAAGTTACTCTGACGGCCTCTGTACCGATAACCGGGCCCTGGCCCGATGATCAGCCGCTACCCTTGCATATTGAAGTACATGCAGAAAATCCGCTGCAAACAGTCCGTCTCATCATCAAATCCGACCAAAAAATTGCCAAGGAACTCGTCGCCAACGTCATGGCCGACGGCAAGATGGAGCTAGCGACTGACTACCGCCTGATGCTTGAATCCTACGTCGAAAGCGATCTCGCAGAGATCGAAATTTCGGCCGAAGCAGTCGACCGGGCCGTGCCGACGCCGCTCACTGGGCGCAGTGCTTCCTTGCGCCTTACCACTGCTAGCGCCTATGGCCGCTACCGTCAGTCGCTACAATCATTGCGCGAAGTCAAAGCCCTCCTCGACACCGCAGTCTCCGACAATGCCAAGCAGCTGCCACAAGCCGCCGCCGACCTCGCCGCCAAGGCGGTTGAACAGGCGGAAACCTCGCCATTTTTTGACGGTTTAGACCGCATCCAGATCCGGCAATTCGCCAGCCAGACGACTGAACTCGCCGCCGCCACCTCGGTCGAAGCTCTCCAAGAGCTTAGCCAGGCACTTGCCGAGTTTTTGTTTGAGCACGAAGTGCTAGACGACCGCGAGCGCGACCGCGACTTCTTTGTCGCCGCGCGCGCCTTGTCGCGGCTGCTCGAGCAAGAGCGCAGCAAGCGCCCTGCATCACTGACAGTCGTCACGCAGCGTATGACCAGCTTCCTCATCGCCCGCCACGAGCGCTGGATCAAACGGGTCGACCACCTCAAGCCCGACGCCCGGCCACCGGAGTGGGCGCAGGTGCAGCACCAGCCATTTCTCGAGCAGGTGCGGAACATTGAGGCCCTAGAGACGGATAAAGGCGCCGCTGCAGTCAGCCAGTCGCAGCAGTTGACTATCCTCGCCAAGGCAGTTGTCGACTTTCGCGCCTGGATTCAGACACTCGAAGCTGCTGAGGACAAGGCGCGCGAGGCCGAGGACCAGCAGCGCCAGCAGGGACTGGCTTCGGCTCGCGACACCCTCAAAGAAATACAGAAACGCCAGGGCGAAGTCTCTACCGAACTCGACCGTGCCGACCAACGACCGCAGGAACAGCTGGCTGCGCAATGGCCCACCACAAAAATGAAGCAGAACACCAACATCAAAGAAACTCGCCGCCTCGAGGCACAGATGCGCAGCCTTTCCCAAAGCGCGGCCGGACGCGTTCAAGCGGCTACTAAGGCTATGGAGGCGGTGGTGGACGCGGGTAACGGTCAGGACTTTAGATCGGCGGAAACGGCCGCCGACCTCTCCGGCCGACTGCTGCGCCAAGCTGACAGCGCCGCCCAACAGTCCCAGCAAAAGCGTCGCAACCGCGGCCGCCGCCGCCGCGTCACCGGCGACAACTACTATGGACAGTCGGTCGTCGGTGGTGACGTCGAGATCAAGCGCGAGTATCAGGTCGACCGGCGCTACCGTGAGGACATCTTAGACGAGGTGCAATCCACCAGTTATGACGAGGAAAATCGCACTCTACTGGAAAACTACTTGCGCCGCGTGGTACGCTGAGGGTTCTGAAATCAGGGATTACTTATGCAGCGCCATGTCACCAATGAATACTTGCCTCGCCTCATCGCCCGCTGCGGTGAGGAGGCCATGAATAACCGACAGGTTGCTAAGCGGCTACGCGCCTTACTGCCGACGCGCTACCTTGAGATCAAACGCGATCACCGTCAACGCGGCTTGCCTCCCAGTGCGGCAGATCGCCAAGCGCTGATCGACCCACGTTATACGGACTTCATCCAGGAACTCAACGCCATGACCTTTGCCGCGCATCAGGCGCGCATAGAATATGAAACCTACTCGATGCTCTACAAAGCTAGGCAAAGTTTGCGTTATTTAACCAGCCCAAGGCAGCAAAAGCGGTGACGGCTGAGCCATGCAGCCATGGCGACCACTAGGCAAAGCCCTGCAGAACCGACATTTACCCATGCATCGACTCAAGCAATCGTGCTAACGTCATGATCGACCAAGTATTTTGCTTTGGATATTCGATTCCAGGAGTTGCCCGTGACCATCATTGCAAGCATCGTGTTTGCCGTCCTAGCGGTCGGAACCTTTGGCTTTACCGCTTATAATCTTGCGAAAGTCTGGCAGACCATTCAGATCGGTAGCGGCGCGGACGATATCCGCACCGACCACCCCATAGAGCGCCTGCTTGGCATGCTCAAGGGTGGTCTACTGCAGCCCAAGATGCTGAAGGATATCTGGCCCGCTATCATGCATTATTTGATCTTCTATGGTTTCTTGGCCGTCAGCGTCGGTACGGGCGAAACGCTCATCCATGGGATCTTTGATGCCTTTTCATACCAAGTAGTGCTCGGCAGCGGCAGCTTCTATCACGCCTTTTTGCTAATGCAAGATATCGGCAACTTCATAGTCGTTGTCGCCATCATCTGGGCTTTCACCCGGCGCTTGGCGTTTAAGCCCTGGCGCCTGTCGCAGCTGGAAAAGACCTCAAGAATCGACGCCTACTGGGTCCTCGGCTTCATCCTTGCCTTGGTCCTAACCGCACATCTTTATATGGGTGCTAAGACCTTTGTCGACGGAGAAAACGGCTTGCCTGCGGCGCCTCTGTTTTTCTCGCGTGCGCTGGCCGGGGGCGCAGGTCTCTTGATCGGTATCGACACCAGCATCGGCTGGACTATTTTTAGCAAGGCGCTGTGGTGGGCTCATTGCCTGGTGCTGTTTTCCTTCACCACTTTTATCCCTTACTCCAAGCACCAGCATTTTATTTGGGTTTGGCCGAACATGTTCTTCCGCAGCCTGAAGGCGCGCGGCCGCATTAAGGCGATGGAGTTCGACGAAAACGCTGAGACCTTCGGCATCGGCAAGGTGCAGGACTTCGCCAGCAAACAACTGCTCGATGGCATCACCTGCGTCGAGTGCGGCCGCTGCACCGAGCAATGCCCGGCGACTGCCACCGGCAAGCCCCTCGACCCTCGATTAATTATGAAACACCTGAAGGCAGCCGTCCATGACGCCGCACTTCCCGAGGAGCAGCGCCGCGCCCTAATCGGCACCGAAAATGCCATCGTCACCCCTGATGAACTGTGGTCATGCACGACCTGCGGCGCCTGTATGGAGGCCTGCCCTTTATATATCGAACATATCCCATCGATCGTTGGCATGCGGCGCTACCTAACCCTGACCGAAGGTGCTTTCCCTGAGGAACTGGGTAACACCTTTAAAAGCCTCGAGACTAACGGCTCGCCCTGGGCGATGGATCCCTCCACCCGCGCCGACTGGGCCAAAGGCTTAAACGTCACGACTATGGCTGAGAAGCCTGAAGTCGACTATTTATTTTGGGTGGGTTGTGCTGGCTCTTATGACGAACGTTATAAAAAAGTCTCACGCTCGATGGTGAAGATCATGCAGACGGCTGGCGTCAACTTTTCCATCCTTGGCACCGAGGAGTCGTGCAATGGCGATACCGCGCGGCGCCTGGGCAACGAATACCTGGCCAAAGCCCAGATCGAAGGCAATGTCGAGACCTTCAAACGTTACAACGTCAAGAAGGTCGTCACGGGTTGCCCGCACTGCTTTAACACCTTGAAGAATGAATATCCTGATTTTGGCCTCAACCTCGAAGTGGTTCACCACAGCGAGATGATCGCCGAACTAACCAAAAGCGGTAAGATCAAACCAAGCATCGTCCCGGCCGAAATGACCGAGGTGACCTATCACGACTCCTGCTACCTTGGTCGGCACAACGAGGTCTATGCCGAACCGCGTGCCGCACTGGAAGCTCTGCCTAAGGTTAAACTAACCGAGATGCCGCGCAACCACGAAACCGGCTTCTGCTGCGGAGCCGGCGGAGGGCGCATGTGGTTAGAAGAAAAGATCGGAACTCGGATCAATGAAAACCGGGCTAAGGAAGCTATCGCCACCGGTGCTAAAACCGTGGCCACAGCTTGTCCTTTCTGTATGACGATGCTTTCGGACGGAGTAAAGGCGCAGGGCGCCCTCGATGTCCAAGTAAAAGATATCGCCGAATTAGTCGCTGACTCATTAAGCTAACCACTGTTCGCTATTCGCACTTACGGAGACAACTATGCTGCGCCGATGGGTCTGCTTACTGCTCTTACTACTGAGCGTTTCGGCGACAGCTGCTGAGTCCGCACAGCCTTATTTTACCGAGACCCTACCAAATGGCCTCACCATCATCGCGATGGAATCACATAAGGTGCCGTTAGTAACCATCGTCTTAGCGGCAAAGGCCGGGGCGATGACCGAGACGCCGGCAAACAACGGGTTGACTCACCTTTGGGAACACATGTTTTTCAAAGGCAATGCCCGCCTCCCCGACCAAGAGGCATTCAATCGGCGCATCCGCCAACTCGGCATCAGCTACAACGGTGATACCGCTGCGGAAAAGGTGCGTTATTTTTTCACACTGCCCTCGGCCTTTCTCCAGGATGGTCTGCAGTTTATGGCTGATGCCATTTCAACGCCTCTACTAGAACAAAACGAACTCGAAAGGGAACGGCGCGTCGTCCTCAACGAATATGAACGCAATGCCGCCCAACCCTCCTTTGACTACTCCAACCTCCAGCGTGGCCTGATTTACGGCGATCAGCAGCATCTGCGTGATCCACTCGGGTTGCAACCAGTCATCGAAAAGGCCACCCGCGATCAGCTCCTAATGATTCGCGACCAAGTCTTCGTACCGTCCAATAGCGCCCTGCTTATCGCAGGCGATTTTAGCCCCGATCAACTCAGGCGACTGGTGAAGCAGTATTTTACAGCATGGCATAATCCGCCCGACTGGCAGGCTCTGCGGCCGCAAGCCTTCCCGCCCTTTCCGGCGACCACCAGCTTTGTCATGAGCCGACCAAACGTACAGAACGCCCATATCGAAAGCGTGTTTTTGGGTCCCAAGGCCCGCACCCAGGCCGCAGACACCCATGCTTTAGATGTTTTGGTGCGCCTGCTCGAACACCGCTCAGGTCGATTTTATAAAAAATTCGTCGATTCTGGCCTAACCTATGAAGCTTCGCTGGGCTACTATACGCAGTCCCAGGCCGGAGAAATCAGCGTGTCAGCTACGGCCGAGCCGAAAAATGCTCTTCGCGTCCAGAAATTGCTGTTAGATGAAATTCCGCTTTGGGCTAAGCCAGGATATTTCACACCTATTCAGCTAGCTGACGTCCAGCGTAAGCTGCTTATCGCGCGTAAGCACGAGCTTAATCAACCGTCCGAGTTTATCAAGTCGATGGCCTTCTGGTGGGCTGTTACTGGACTAGACTACCGCGACAGTTATTTGCCGCATATTGCTAAAATCACCCTTAAGCAAGTCGAATCAGCGGTAGCTAAATGGTTGGTGGGTAAACCGCACCTCGACGCCATCCTGCTGTCGCCTGAGGATGCCGCCAAGGTCGGCATCAAAGACACCTCTGGCCCGTTGGTCGCTAAATACCTTAAGGACTACAACAAGCCCGATGCAAATGCTAAGCAGCCGACCAGTACCCCCGCTGAGAGTGGTCAAATTCCAGATTAATCAGCTTAAGAAGGAGCGTTGATGATGGCCTTATGCATGCGACTCAGCCTGGCGATCCCCTTGGCGTTAGCCCTGCCCACCACGGCTGTATTTAGCCAAACAATGCCCGCCGGCAAGATGCAGTTGGTGAGCGATCAGACCATTCAGCTCCAGCGCCAGATGACTTCTACGCACAAATTGCAAAACGGCATACCCGTCATCGTCCGCGAGATCCCCGGGTCGGATATCATGATGGTTAGCGTGACCTTTGGCGCCGGCCTAAGGGACCTACCTCCAGGCCGCAAAGCTCTCAATCAATGGCTGTGGTCGGTAATGCCTATGGCGGCTGTGGGCTACCCTAAGACCACCGTATTTACGATGAGCGAACAGTACGGCCTAGAGATCGGGTGTACTGGGGGGATCGAATACTCGATGTGCGCCCTCGACTCCATCAATGACTACTGGAGCAAAGCACTGCCGCTCTTTGCCGCGATCATCACCAAACCATTGATCACCCCCGAAGACACGCAGCTGACCAAGGACCGCTTGATCGCCTCGCTTATTGACATCCCAAGCGACCCAGGTACCTATGTCAACGAGATCGTCAATCAGATCTTCTACCCAGCCGGCCACCCCTACCGCCTAAACCATGACGAGGCCTTACAAGAATTGCAGCGCCTCGGCCGCAACGACTTGCTAGCGTATCAAAAGGCCGCGGTAAACGCCGCTAGTATGGGCATCGTCGTCATTACGTCGATGCCAGCGGCGAAAGTCGTTGCCGATCTTAACAGGGCTTTTGGCAGCATCAAGAAGGTGCCGCAGACCTCAGTCAGTGCTCTGGCTCCAGTCTACGATCCGTCACTTGACTATAAATTCACTGATCGCGCCCTGCCAACGGCATACATCCGCATCAAACTCAATGCCCCATCGATCCACGATAAAGACAGCGTTGCCATGCGCCTAGTCTACGAAATGCTCAGCGAGGAGCTAGGTGAGGAAATCCGCACCAAACGCTCGCTCTCCTACGCCGTGCACGCCTACGTCATCGAATACTCCCTTGGCATCGGCGTCATCAGCGCCTCCACCTCGAAGCCGCAGGAGACCTTAGCGGCCATTGGCGACGTACTGCGAACCTTCCGCGCCAAAACCTACAGCGATGAGGAGTTAGAGGAATACAAACATGGTTTTGCCACCAGCTACTACTTAAGCCAGGAAACTCACTCATCCTTGGCATCGACGCTAGCCAACGCCTGGTACTTTTATGGCGATGCCAATCGTTACTATGACCTGCCCAGGCTGCTAGACAAGGTCACTCCCGCCGATGTCAAACGCTTAGCCAATTCCTGGCTCAATGACTTGCGCATCGGTGTAATCTATGGCCGCAAGGATTTTAAGGACCAATGGGCATTGGATCTAATTAAGCAAAACCGCAAGGGCGCTCTCACCGAATCAGCTCCAGCCCTGGAGGCGGAACCCGGAGTTGGCGCTGCAGCAGAGTCACCTTAGAGGCGACCCTTTGGGTCCCTAGGCTCGCTGGTGATGCTGCCCACGTCACGAAAGTTAAAGATACAGCGCCGAGTAATACCGTCATACCATTTAGTAAACTGTTAATTGAGCGCTTGAATACTCTTAATCGCTTGTTTGAGATCGTCGGTGCCAAGGACCTTGGTGTCCTTCGAGAGGCAGCGGCGCGTCAATCCCGCCAGCACTTTGCCTGGCCCTACCTCGAGGTAAAGGTCGCAGCCATCTTGGTTGGCAGACGTCATCGTCTGGCTCCAGCGTACCGGGCTGGTGATTTGCTCAATTAAAAATTCCGCTTCATACTCCCAAGCCACCGTTCCCGTCAGGTTGGGAATGATCTTGGTCGTGGTCTTGGCAAAAAAGCAGTCTCGCAGCAAGGGCGCCATGACTTCACGCGCAGGTGCCATTAAGGACGTGTGGAACGCAGCGCTCACTGGCAGCATGACATAGCGGATTTGGTCCGCGTCAAGGCCCTTGCACAAGCGGTCAATCGCCGTGCGGTGGCCGCCGACCACCAACTGCTGCGGCGAGTTATAGTTAGCGACTTCGACCAGCGAGTCCTTACGAGACTCCGCCTTGCAGAGGGCTTCTAGCGCGTCTGCCGGGGTGTTCAGAACTGCTAGCATGGCGCCTAAGCCCGCAGGCATCGCCTCCTGCATCACCTCTCCTCGCCGACACACCAAGGCAACCGCACGGCTGAAAGGCAATTTACCTGCAGCGACGATCGCAGAATACTCACCCAGGCTATGGCCAGCGAATAAAGCGGGCGTGACTCCGGTCTCATTGACCAGCATCCGCCACATCGCTACGCTGACTGTCAGAATACACGGCTGGGTGTTTGCCGTGAGCCTGAGCTCGTCGTCTGGACCGTCAAGGCACAGCTTGCGGATGTTCAACTTCGCCGCGTCTTCGGCCTCTTCAAAAAGAGGGCGCAGGCCTGGGAACTCCGAGAGCAATACCCGGCCCATACCCACATACTGTGAGCCCTGGCCCGGAAACATGGCGATGCACTTAAACGCTGAGGCCATCGCTTAGCCCTCGACGTTGAAGTCCTCGCCGCCCAAATCACCCTTGGCCTTAGGCTGCATGACAACCTTGCCATTGTAGCTACCGCAATTCTTACAAACGGTGTGCGAAAGCTTAGCTTCGCCACAAGAAGAGCAGTATGCCATGCTGCGCGCAACTAGCGCGTGGTGTGAACGGCGCATGTCGCGCTTAGATGCCGAGATGCGAAACTTTGGGACAGCCATCGCCCTAACTCCAAAATAGTCGGAAACGAAAAAACGAGTCCCGTTCATAGCGGCTCTTGCCGAGAAAGGCAAGCCTCCAAAGGCGGCATTGCACCAGGCCATTTATTGCCCCCTAGGCCGTGCCTTGAATTTGCCCTTAGGTGCGGGTCGATAGCCCTTATTGCGCGCCTTGTATTGTGACTTTGCTGCGGGTCGGCGCAGCACTTTGACTGGCGCCAGAGCCGCTGGTGCTATGGTAGCAGGAGCTGCATCCTCAGCAACAAATGCCGCCTGGATGGCTGCCTGGACATCTGCTGGTGAGGGTTTCGGTAGGGCCTGTGGTGGCTGCAGCGGTTGAACTCCTCCTATGCCTGGCAGTCGTGTGCTGGATTTGGCGGCAACAGGCGGCAGTTTGCTGGATTTGGATGCAACAGGCGGCTCCCGTGGCACGCTGGATACTGAACCTGACGGCGCAGCTAATGCTGGCCGTCCATCGCTGCGAGCTCGGAGTCTGCGTGGCTTTTCTTCGGTCTTGGACTCGAAGGGGCTGAGCTGATCGGCTAATGCCGACAGCTTACCTGTTTTATGTTCGATTAAGAGTAATCCTGTGGCTAAAAACAGCGTAAAAGCCGCTACTAACGCCATGGCGGCGAGGGGCGGCAGCCCAAATGTAGAGGAACTGTAAATCATCGGCCGGCCCCTGGGCGCCCTGAGAGCGGCAATACCAGAGACGGGGTGTGCACCCTGCACTTGCGCCTTGGGACTGCGACTGCCAGACATTACGGATATGAACCGACCCAGTGGCACGCGGGCTTCGGACCCCTGCCGCATGACCTTGACCTCGGCGCCAACGACGCCGCGAAAATAAAGGGACTGCACTTCGGCAGCACTCATCGGACCGAGGATGCGGCCACTGCCATTCATCAAAAGAAAGTGTTTCGGATCCCGCTGGCGGCGCACAACTTGCGGTGTGTAAGGGTGCCTAGCCAGGGTTGGCACCGGCGTCGAAAAGTCCGAGGCCAGGGCCAGGTGACCTTGCCCAAACAACGGTGACCGCGTTTGCAGTTCGTGGGTCGTGCGCTGTGCGTCGATGGCCAACAGCTCATCTGTCGTCGGAACATGAAATCCTGGCCCCAATGCCTCGATGTCTGCCAGCTTCACCGTATTCGCTGCAAACACCTCGGACGGCACCACCTCATCACCGTATACACTCTGGCTAGTAAAAAAGAGCTCGTCGACCTCGACCAATTCACGCCGCAAATTGGAGCCTTCGCGAGACACCAGGTCAAAAGGATCGAACTCGCCCTCGCGCAGGCCACGGCGAATCTCGCCCGGGCTCAGCGGGCCAATCTTCCGCTCGTCCTTAAAGATGTACCACCGTTCGCTCAAATCTCGACTCTACTCCACACGCGGCCGCAGCCGTCAGTTCAAAGCGCTCCTACACCACTCGATATATCGGCAAAAGTTCTAAGAATGTTAGAAAGTTGCCAGATCAGTATTGCGATAAGCGACGACGCCACGCAAAAGCTGGGATTGTTGCGAAAAGACCTAAAGTCCTCTTACCACCGCATTTTCAATGCTTTGGTCTGCACGTCTAATTTACTAGTTTGTTCTTGCGTCTTGCGCCTTAAGGGTCTAAATAAGGGCCCCGGCACGAACCCCGAGGGGTCCACATAAGCCGCTAGTTTAGAGAAGTATTTTATGCGCATTCAGCTCAAAGACATGACCCCGCAGCTGCATGTGCAGATCTGCGGCCTCGAGCCCTGGCTCGGTCCACTGTATTCCGGCTTCCCGCAGCAGCTCGAAGACCACCAGGGCTCAGCATCCGCCCGACCGCTGCTCAAGGCTGACTTCGACCTCATGCTTGAAGAGGCTGGTAGCGTACAGGTCACTGGTGAGGTGCGTTACTCCCCCATCGTCAACTGCAGTCGCTGCGACCGACTCATCCCCTGGCCGCTGCATATTCCACTGAACGTTCGCTTTCTCCCTGCCGCATACAACAGCGTCGCTAAGGAAACCAACCTGAGCTTGGCCGACCTCGACGCTTACTTTCTCGACGGCGACGAACTCGACCTGGAATGCTTGATCAATGACGCCGTCCAAACCGCACTGCCCAGCCGCATGGTGCCCGAAGCCATAGGTGATAACGCGTGCAGCGCCTGCCTAGAGCCTACAGCCGATGGCCAGGTCTACGGCGAAGACAATTCTGAAGCGTCGCCGTTTGCAGCGCTTAAAGACTTGAAGTTGCCCAACTAGACGAGTAGGTTACTGAGGCTTCCGCGGACCCCTCCGCGGCGGGCTTTAAAAATACGCAGGCCGGCCGAAATCGAGGGTGTGCAACAACACTTTGGCCGACCGAGGATTAACCCTCGAAGGAGCAAGTAATATGTCCGTGACGATCAACATGAAAGACCTGTTGGAAGCTGGCGCCCACTACGGTCACCAGGCCCGCCGCTGGAACCCGAAGATGAAGCCTTACATCTTTGGCGAACGCAATGGCGTCCACATCATCGACCTACAGAAGACCGTGCGTTTATTCAAAAGCGCCTGCGACTTCTTGGAGAAGACGACACAAAAGGGTGGCCACGTTTTATTCGTCGGCACCAAACGCATGGCTCGCGATCTAGTGGCTGAAGAAGCGGCTCGTTCTGGCCAATTCTACATCAACCACCGTTGGCTTGGCGGCACACTGACTAACTTAACGACCCTGCGCCAATCGATCCACCGTCTAAAGCGCATCGAGAAGATGGAAGCGGACGGCACCTTCGAAAAGCTAGTTAAAAAAGAAATCCTCGGCCTGCACCGCGAGCAGGAAAAGCTGATGCGCAACCTCGGCGGCATCAAGGACATGCCCGGCTTGCCACGCGCATTGTTCGTCGTCGACGCCCATAAAGAAGTCATTGCCCTAACCGAAGCCAAGCGTCTTGGAATTCCCGTCGTCGCTATCGCCGATACCAATGCCAATCCAGATGGTATCGACTTTTTGATCCCTGGCAACGACGACAGCTTGAAATCGATCCAGCTGTTCATCCGTACTGCTGCTGAAGCCTGCATCGCCGGCAAGCAGCGCTCGCGTGAAAAATCAGAGCCTGACGAGAAGTACGGATCGATCGAACCTGGTAAATTCCACGACGACCAAGGCCACACTGTGGCCGTGGAAAAGGCCCGTAAGTTTGACCGCGACGAGTCCAGCGGCGGCTCTGTACACTAGAATTTCTATTCGGAGGATTGTATATGGCGATCACCGCAGGGATGGTCAAAGAACTTAGAGAGAAGACCGGCGTTGGCATGATGGAGTGCAAGAAGGCGCTCACGGAAACCGACGGCGATTTGGATAAAGCCATCGTCTGGCTGCGCGAACACGGCATGGCGCGCGCCCAGAAAAAAGAAGGCCGCATCGCGTCTGAGGGCCTCGTTGAGGTTTTCGTCAGCCCTGACCACGCCTCGGGCGTGCTGGTAGAGCTTAACTGCGAAACCGATTTTGTCAGCAAAAACGAAGAGTTCAAGACTCTGGCTCACGGCATCGCGCAATTAGCACTGAAGCACAAGGCCAAGCACCAGCAAGAGCTGCTCGACCTTAAAATCGACGGCCAAACCGTCAAAGAGCTGCTTACCCAGCTGATTGCTAAGATCGGCGAGAACATGCAGATCCGGCGCGTCCATGTGGCCCATGCGAATAACGGCGTCGTCGTCGGTTATTCACATATGGGTGGCAAGATCGGCACGCTTGTCGTGCTCGAGGGCGCTAAAGGACCGGACGTCCTGGAAGTTGGCAAAGAGGTCGCGATGCACATCGCTGCGGCTTCGCCGCGTTTTCTGGTCGAGTCGGAAGTGAATACCGACGAACTCGAGCAGGAAAAGGAGATCGCACGTAAGCG
>Ga0315291_10006669_pt1 | contig 14323 bp, 7 predicted proteins | sample YL17G12_20_MG_FD_203070 | JGI IMG/M metagenome (GOLD analysis project Ga0315291, IMG submission 203070) | Sediment microbial communities from Yellowstone Lake, YNP, Wyoming, USA - YL17G12_20 | ecosystem: Environmental > Aquatic > Freshwater > Lake > Sediment | place: USA: Wyoming | collected...
TGGCGGAGCAACTCGGGCCGACGGGGCTGCACGCCCAGGCGCCGCGCCAGCTTCTCGGGCCCCAAGGCCGGGCTTCCCGGCCGACGGGCCTTCCTCTGCGTGCGCGCGGCCGCCTTCGCTCGCGATGGTCCCATCCGCTAGCCGGCCTTCTCAGGGTCAGGTTCGGGCGGCAGCTTCACGGCCAGGAACAACTCGTCGAGCTGCTCCGGAGGCACTTCGGAGGGGGCGCCCATCATTGGGTCCACCGCGGCGGAGGTCTTGGGGAAGGCAATGACGTCGCGGATGCTCTCCTCGCCGCAGGCCATGGCCACCATACGGTCAAAGCCGAAGGCGATGCCACCGTGAGGAGGCGCGCCGTACTGGAACGCCTCGAGAAGGAAGCCGAAGCGGCGCTCGGCCTCCTCGTGGGACATGCAGACGACCTCCAGGACTTTCTCTTGGACGTCTCGGCGATGGATGCGGATGCTCCCGGAGGCGATCTCCTGGCCGTTGAGGACGAGGTCGTAGAGATTGCCCCGCACCCGCAGGGGGTCGGTGTCGAGCAGGGGGACATCCTCGGAGAGCGGAGAGCTGAACGGGTGGTGCATCGGCTGGATGACCTTCTCCTCCTCGTTCCACTCGAAGAGGGGGAACTTGGTGATGCAGACGCCGTGCCAGGCTGACGCGTCGATGAGGTCGAGCCGGCGGCCCAGGTTGATCCGCACCCGACCCAGGGCCTCGCAGGCCGTGCGGAACTTGTCAGCGACGACGAGCAAGAGATCGCCAGGTCGGGCACCTGTGAGCCGGCGGAGATCGGCTTGCTCCTGACGGGAGAGGAACTTGGCGATCGGGCCTTTCACGTCGTCAGGCGCGACCTGGAACCAGGCGAGGCCCTTGGCGCCGGCCTGGCGGGCGAGGGACTCGAGCTCGTCGAGCTCGCGGCGGGAGAGGCCGGCCCCCTCGGGCACGCGAATCCCCCTGACCAGGCCGCCCTCGGCCAGCACCTGCGCGAAGGCGCGGAACTGCGTGCCCTGGAATGCCGCCTCGAGGGAGGTCAGCTCCAGACCGAAGCGAGTGTCGGGTTTGTCGGAGCCGTAGGTCTCCATAGCCTCGCGGTAGGTGAGGCGGCGGAAGGGCTCCGGGACGTTGATGCCACCCGCCGCGAAGACATGGCGGGTAAGGCCTTCGCTGAGCGAGAGGACGTCGTCCTGGTCAACGAAGGACATCTCGATGTCGATCTGCGTGAACTCCGGCTGGCGGTCGGCGCGCTGGTCCTCGTCCCGGAGGCAGCGGGCGATCTGGTAGTAGCGTTCGATCCCAGCGACCATCAGGAGTTGCTTCAGGAGCTGCGGCGACTGGGGCAGGGCGAAGAAGCGGCCGGGCCGGGTCCGGGACGGGACCAGGTAGTCGCGGGCTCCCTCCGGCGTCGAGCGGATGAGCAGGGGTGTCTCGACCTCGATGAAGCCGCGAGCGTCGAGGTAGTCTCTGGCAGCGCGGGCCATCGTATGCCGGGTGCGGAGGTTGCGGAGCATGCGCCGGGACCGCAGGTCGAGGTAGCGGTGGCGAAGTCGCACGGACTCGTCCACGGTCGCGGCTCCGTCTATGGCGAAGGGCGGAGTCTTGGCGGGGCTCAGGACTTCGAGCCGGGTCGCCCGGACCTCGATGCCGCCGGTGGGGAGGTTGGGGTTAACCGCCTCCTCGGGGCGAGAGGCGACAGCGCCGGTGACGGAGACGACATACTCGGCGCGAAGCCTCCGGGCCTCGCCGTGGGCCTCGGGCGCGGCCGCCGGGTCGAAGATGACCTGGGCCACTCCCTCCCGATCGCGCAGATCCACGAAGATGAGCCCCCCGTGGTCGCGGGTAGAGGCGACCCAGCCGGCCAGGGTGACGGTCTGGCCGACATGCTCCGGGCGCAGCTCGCCGCAGGCATGGGTGCGCATCATGTTCGATCCTCCGCTTCCGCGGGGCGAGCGACGAGGTGCGCGGCCGCCCGAGCGCGAGCAACAGTCTCCTGCTTGCCGCTGCTCATGTCGCGAATCGTGACCTGACCGTTCCTGAGCTCGTCCTCGCCGAGGAGCGCGGCGAAGTGCGCTCCCAGACGGGAGGCCTCTCGCATCTGGGCGCGCAGGCTGCGCCCGGTGAGGTCGAGGTCGGCGGCGAGGCCAGCGCGGCGCAGCTCGATGGCGAGCCCGAGCGCCGGCCCTCTCGCCTCCGGTCCAGCCGCAGCAACGTAGACGTCGAGCACGGGCGGCGAGCCAGCCTGCTCGGTCACCAGCAGCAGACGCTCGATCCCTGAGCCGAACCCGATGCCCGGGGTGGGCGGGCCGCCGAGCATTTCGGCAAGGCCGTCGTAGCGGCCGCCGCCCATGATGACGTCCTTGGCGCCAAGGCCGGGGTGGATAACCTCGAAGGTGGTGCGGGTGTAGTAGTCGAGGCCGCGGACGATGGTGGGATCGACCTCATAGGGGATCTGGAGCGCGTCGAGGTGGGCGCGCACACCGGCGAAGTGCTGCTGGCATTCGTCGCAGAGATAAGCGAGCGCGCTGGGCGCGCCCCGGCGGGCCTCGACGTCCGCGGGGACCTTGCAGTCGAGGATGCGCAAGGGGTTGGTTTCGTAGCGGGCCTGGCAGAAGTCGCAGAGCTGGTCGAGCTTGGGCTTGAAGAACTCCCGCAGGACCGCGGTGAGCGCGGGGCGGCAGGTGGGGCAGCCGATGCTGCTGATGTGGGTGCCCGCGCCCCGGAGGCCGATCTGATCGAGGAAGTCGTGGTAGAGGGCGATGACCTCGGCGTCGATGCCGGGGCCGGCGGCGCCGATGACCTCCAGGCCGAGCTGGGTGTGCTGGCGGTAGCGGCCGGCCTGGGGGCGCTCGTAGCGAAAGATGGGGGCGATGTAGTAGAGCTTCTGGACCTGGCCTTGGGCGGTGAGGTCGTGCTCGAGCACGGCGCGGACGACCGGCGGCGTACCCTCCGGCCGCAGGGTCAGACTGCGGCCGCCGCGGTCCTCGAAGGTGTACATCTGCTTGTTGACGATCTCGGTCGTCTCGCCGGTGCCGTGCACGAAGAGGTCGGTATCCTCGAAGAGAGGGGTTCGGATCTCGCCGTAGCCGTAGCGCCGGCAGGCGTCGCGAAAGGCAGCCTCGACGCGCTGCCAACGCCACGAGACTTCAGGGAGGACGTCTTGGGTGCCGCGAGGGGCCTTATACCTAGCCGCCATTGTTCACCGTTGCTCGCGGAAGGAGAAGCTGATTTCGTCGCCGGACGGCCCAGGTCCTTCCCGGCAAGGGCCCAGGCGCGGCCGTGTGCCCCGCCCCACTCGCGCTGTCAGATGTCCGGGTATCCCGGCTGCGAACCGTCGAGGACGATCTCCGCCCACGGCACCGGCGCCTTGGGAGCGGTGATCGCGCCGTAAGTCTCGGGGCGGCGGCACTTGAGTATCATCCGGCGCGTGTTCTGCGGCTCCGGGATCCCTGCCCAACGCTGTGGGAACGGGTCGTCCAGATCCACCGTGGCGACTGCCCAGCCGTCGCGGAAGCCTGAGTCAGCCCTCACCACTCCCACGGGGTCGATGATCACGCTGCGCGCGGGGCTGTGCGGCTCGTGGCCGCCGCAGAACGTGACCGAGCTGACATAGTAGATGCCGTTGTCTATCGCCCGGGCCTTCTGCAGGGCCATCATCTGCTCGACGCCTCGAGCATCGTGCATGGTTGTCGAGAAGACGATCTCCGCTCCACCCAGTGCGAGGCAGCGCGTTGACTCTGGGAAGTAGTAGTCGTAGCAGATCTGGATGCCCACCTTCCCATGCCGCGTCTCGAAGACCGGCCAGCTGTCGCCATGGGTGTGCGGGCACACTCTGTCCAAATGCTCGCCGGGCGTGATATGCACCTTGCGGTAGACGCCCACGACGTCGCCGGCCGGACCGAGGAGCACCGCGCTGTTGTACCCGACCGGCTCCGCCCTCTCCATCAGCCCCACCACGGCATAGCAGTCGGCGCGCTTGGCTGCCGCTGCCAGCCGCTCGACCTCAGGTCCAGGAACACGAACGGCCGACTTCCTCATCTCCTCTCCCTCCAGCCCCAGGGAGAGCGCGACCTCAGAGAAGCAGACGAGATCCGCCGCGAGGTCCCGGCCCGCCTCGAGGATCTTCGCCTCCAGAAGGGACAGGTTGTTCTCGACCGTCGCCCCGAACGGGATGCCCCAGGAAGGCCGGTATCTGCACTGGGAGTCCGCGTTGGTGTGGTACCCCATGGTGAGGGTGGCGATCTTGGTGTGGCGCGCCATCTCCGTGCTCTCCCTCTCTGCAGGTCTTGGCTCCCGCGTCACCTGTCGAGGCCCCCGCCGGGCCACGGCCAGTCCGGCAGCGCGTGGTCAGGGAGCCCCGGAGCCGTCCTGGAGCGCGCGCGGCCTCCCCAGGGCTCCGCGGGACTCACTCCGCTTCTCGGTGGGGCTCGGCGCCTCCTCTCGCCGGGGCGGCCACCACCCCGTCAGCCACCTCCCCCCGCGGCCTGATCCGGCGCCGGGGCGGTCAGAAGCTCGCGCAGGGCCCTGGCCTTTGCGGGGGAGACGAGGCCTGTGACCACATCACGGGCGGCCAACGTCGTGGTCCCGTGGGGGATAATGGTCCGGCCGGCTCGGCGTATCGCCACGAGCAGAGAGTCTGGCGGCAGGTCGAGCTCATGCAGCGGCCGACCGATGACGGCCGCGCCGGGCGGGACCTCCATCTCCACTGTGGTGAGCCCAGGCACGGATAGGCGAAGGCGCTCAGAGGCTTGGCGAACAGACGCGTGCTCCTGCAGCAGCCGCGCGTAGGCCGACACGACATTCTCGCGGCGCAAGATCCCGATCACGCGCGTAGGGTCGAGCCGGTCCACCACTGGGACGCGGCCGACCCCACGCCCGCCAAGCTGTTGCAGCGCCTCTCGCACCGTCTGATCGGGAAAGCAGGTCACAGGGGAGGGCGTGGCGATGTCGGCGGCGAGGCCGGCGTCGCTGACGTCGGCGGAGCGCTGGATGTCCGAAAGAGTCACGATCCCCACCAGTCTCTCGTCTCCGTCCACGACGGGAAGCCCGTGGTGGCCGGTCTCCAGCAGCAGGTCTACGAGATCGTTCACCGGCATGTCGGCCGGCACCGTGGTGATCTCTCTGGTCATCACCTCGCCCACGGTAACGGTGTCCAGCAGGTCCACGGGTGGCTGGTCCTGCAGGGATAGGCCGCGCCGGCGGATCTTGAGCGTGTAGATCGTGTCCCGGCTGAAGTGGCGGGACACGAGGCTGCTGGTCACCACGGCCACCATCAGGGGGAGGATGATTCGGTAGTCCCCGGTCATCTCGAACAGGATGATCACCGAGGTGATCGGTGCCCGCGCCGCGCCGGCGAACACTGCTCCCATGCCGACCAGCGCGTACGCGCCCGGGCCACCGGTGAGCCCCGGCCACAGCGCGTGGGCGACGTAACCGAAGGTCGCCCCCAGCATGGACCCGATGAAGAGGGAGGGAGCGAAGACGCCGCCCGAGCCGCCCGAACCGATGGTGAGGGAGGTGGCCACGATCTTCACGAGCCAGAGCAGCCCGGTCGCACCCACCGTCAGGCCGCCCACCAGGGCCAGGTCCACAGCTCCCAGGGACGGCCCGAGGGGCTGAGGCCCGTAGCCGGTGCCGAAGACCTGGGGCAGCTTCGCGCCCAGCACACCGACGAGCAGTCCCCCCAGCACAGGCTTGACGTACTCCCGCGCCGGCCACCTGTCGAAGACATCCTCGCATCCATAGAGGGCCTTGACGAAGAGCAGGGCCGCCCCGGCTGCCACCAACCCGAGTATGAGGTAGAGCGGCAACTCCCAGGCGCTCACGAGTTCGTAGGGAGACACGCGGAAGGAGGGGTGGTTCCCCAGGACGGCTCTGGAGATGGCTGCGGCCGTCACCGAGGAGAAGACGACGAAGCCGAACGAAGTGGCGGCGAACTGCCGCTGGATGACCTCCAGTGCAAACAGCACCCCCGCGATGGGCGCGTTGAAGGTCGCGGAGATCCCCCCGGCCGCGCCGCACGCGACCAGCAGCCGTACCCGGTCCTCGGGCATCCGGAGGAGCTGGCCGAGCGTGGACCCCAGCGCGGACCCGATCTGGACTATCGGCCCCTCCCGGCCGGCCGACCCTCCGCTGCCAATGCATATCGCCGAGGCGAGGGACTTCACCAGGGCCACGCGGGGACGGATTCGCCCGCCCCCTGCCGCCACCGCCAGCATCACCTCGGGCACGCCGTGCCCCTTCGCCTCCCGCGCCAGGTAGTAGATGAGCAGTCCAACCAGGAGCCCGCCGGCGGCCGGTACCGGCACGACCTGGTATGGGCCCAAGAACCCGAGCATGCGCCCCGCGCCCCCGAAGAACAGGACCTCGCAGCCCGCGATCAGCCACCGGAAGACTACTGCACCCAGGCCGGCGCCGAGCCCGACCACTACTGCCAGCAGGATCAGGCCGGAGGTCTCCGATGCATGCAGGTGACGGAGCAGGGCGGCGAGGAGATTGCGTCGCGACAGCGACACCATGACACGAACCAGCTTCGACGGACCCTCTGGATGTCCTCGCATAGCTGCCGGCGTCGTCTGGATCGTGTCCGACGCAGGGACGCCCCGCCCCCTAACAGAAGAGGCCGCGTGGGAGCCGCCGGGCCGCACACCAACTGAAGGGGGACGATCTCGCATGGACTACACCTACCAAGACATCGCCAAGATGATCGACCACTCTCTCCTCAATCCTGCGCTGAGCGCGGAGGAGCTGGAAAAAGGCTGCCAGATCGCGCGAGAGTACGACGCGGCCAGCGTCTGCGTCGTGCCCCACTATCTAAAGCGCTGCGCCGAGGTCGTGGCCGGCAGCACCGTCAAGGCGGGCACGACGGTGGGCTTCCCTCACGGCGGTCATACTACCGCGACCAAGCTGGCCGAGGTGAGGCAGGCTCTCGATGACGGGGGCGAAGAGCTCGACATGGTCGTCAACATCAGCAAGGTGGTGAGCGGAGACTGGGACTACGTGACGGACGAGATCCGAGCGATCAACAACCTCGTCCACTCCCGGGGCAAGAAGCTTAAGGTCATCTTCGAGAACTGCTACCTGGACGACAGCCAGAAGATCCGCCTCTGCCGGATCTGCGGCAAGATCGGGGTGGACTGGGTGAAGACGTCAACGGGGTACGGCCCCGGCGGGGCCACCATGGAGGACCTCAAGCTGATGCGGCGGCACTCGCCCCCGCAGGTGCAAGTGAAGGCGGCGGGGGGCATCCGGGACCTGGACACGCTGCTTCAGGTGCGGGCCCTGGGTGTCACCCGCGTCGGAGCCAGCCGCACGATCGACATACTCGAGGAATGTCGGCGGCGGCTGGGCCTGTGAGCAGCAGGGACGCCGGGACGGCCGGCCCCAGCCGCGGCGATCTGCGGGCTGGACCTGGCTTACGGGGCCAGCATGATCCAGCCCCGGCCTGCGAACCTGGCGGCGTACTGCTTGTCTAACCTCGATGGCTGCACAGGAGGCAACGATGGACCTGGTTCTCTCCGGCATTGGCTTCGCCGTCGGGGTCCTGGGGTCGGTGCTTTCCCTCCTGGTCGCCCTCGTGTCCGCCCCGGCCCCTCGCCCCGCGGAGCGCCCCCGGATGACCGCGAAGCTGATCCTGGGGCTGGTTCTGATCGCGGCCCTCTTCGTCCTCACGCTCCCCAAGGCCCCGCCATTCTCGCCTGGACAGCGCCTGGGGTGGGGATGCCTGATCGGCGGTCTCGCCGCCCTCCTCGGGGCCTTGACCTCCTTCCTGATCGCGAGTGGCGAGCGCGCCTACCGGCCCTATCTGAGCGGGGTCGCCATGTCCCTCGGCCTCGCCGCGGCCTCGCTCTCCTTTCTGCTCTTCCGGGGCGATCCCAGCGACGCGCTGCTCGGCGCGGCCCTGGGGTTCGCGGTCGTCGCCGGCGTCTTCCGAGCGGCGTGCCGAGTGGGGTCTGAACCAGACCTTCCCCGCGCGCTCGAGGGCGGAGCGGCCCTCGCCGCGACCCTCGGCGCCGCGTGCGGTCTCGCCATCTACCACTTCGGTCAGCCAAGCCAGCGCGGGTGGTGGGCCTTCCCGCTTGCCCTGGCTGCGTTCTGGCTGCTCGGGCTGCTAGTCTCCTTCGCCGCCACCACGCAGAAGGCCCTGGCCAGATACCCCGTCCTGCTTCTCGCGATCTCCGCGGCCGTCTCTACTGTCCTCGCCCTCGTCTTCGGCCACCTACTCGCGCGCCGTCTGGAGCCGGCCCAGGCCCTGCTCTGGGTGCTGGTCAGCGGGGCCGCCGTCGCGGTCCTCCTGCTCTGGCTTGCCCGGACAGTCGAGAGGGAGGATGACGCCTGGCCGCTCCGTCTCCAGACGGGGGCGCTGGCCGCCGTGCTGGTGGTCTTCCTGGTTGCGCTCAGCTACAAGCTCCTCGCGGGCTTCGGTGTGGCGGTCGCGCTGCTCGCCGCCTGGGCGGCACTCGCCTCGGGGTTCGGCATCGGGGGGCTGACGGGCCGGCTCTGTACCGGGGCCCTGCTCGTGGGCGGCAACTACTTGCTCCTCCGGCTCTTCGTGGAGCGCTCCGGGGCCGGCCTGGGTGACGTCGAGCTTTCCTTCCACTACACCCTCATCGGGGTGACGCTGGGGGCGCTTCTGCCGTGGGTCTACTCGTCCCTGATGCTGGCGCCGGGGCTACTACGGGCTCTCCTCCTGGGGGCGCTTGCTGCCATCTCGCCCGTGGTCGTGCTCGTACTCTGGGGGCCGGACGCGATCCTGGGGCTGCTGGTGGGGCTGGTCGCCGCGCAGGGCATGGCCCTGGTCTTGGTCGGTCTCGCCGGGGCAGATCAGCGGCTGGACCTATGGCAAGCCGCGGGTGGACTACTCGGTCTGGGGATGGCACTGGTGGCGGTCCAGTTCAGCAGATCGCTCGCCTTCGCCTACCAGATGCCGCGCGCCAACAAGGGATTCCTGGCTGCGGGCATCGCCGTGCTCCTCCTCCTGTGGGCCGTCACGGTGTGGCTGGTGCATGCCCTGCGGCAACGGCGCACGGCCGTCACTGCCGGCCCCGGGCCGGGGGGGTGAGCCATGAGGAGCCAGACAGCCTGGCTTCTGCCGGCCGCTCTCGCTGGTCTGTGGTTGGCGGGCACGACCGTGTACCTCTGCTCGCAGGAAGTACCTATAGGCGGCCTACGAGGGACTGTGCTGGTAGAGGAGACCGGTGAGCCCCTTCCCGGCGCTACCATCCGCCTTCAGCTTGTCAGCAGTTCCTTGCCGCCCGACAAGGGCGTGTTCGTCGCCCGCACCCGAAGCGGCGGGCGCTTCCAGATAAGGCGACTACCCGCTGGTGTCTACCGCCTTCAGGCCTCCTCTGAGGCCCACCGCCTCGGCCCTGCCGGCCTCTCCATCGAAGAGGGGAAGACGAGAGAGGTAACGCTGGAGCTTGCCCCCGTCGCGCCCTACTTCTCTCTCGGCCTAACCCAGCACGCGGTCACTCCGGACGAGATGCCCCAGGTCACGGCCCGTGGCTTCCTCCAGGGCCAGAGCCTGGAGTTCCGGTTCTACCGCGTCGACCCGGCGGCTCTCTTCGCCAGGCATCACGGCCAGCTTTACGATCTGCTGCGGGTGGAGATGCCGCCGGAGCATTTGCTGCTGGACGGCAATCCCGCGCTCACGCCAGCGGGAGGGCTCTACGCTCAGATCACCCGGCGCGATGTGGAGGGCATCTTCCATCAGCGCTTCGACCTAACGCCGCTGCGCGGCGCCCCCGGGGTCTACCTGATCGCCGCCACAGGCGATGACCTCCAGCAGATCGAGTGGGTGATGATCACCCGGCTCGGCCTCATCCTGAAGTGCTGGCAGAATCAGGCCCTCGCCTACGTGGCCGATCTCGCGACCGGAGAGCCGGTCGCCGACGCCGCTGTGGAACTCAGCCTCCCGGGGAACCGTCCTGTCTCCGGGCACACCGGCGCGGACGGCACTTTCACAGCCCAACTGCCGGGGCCGCGCACGGGCGAGTCGCCTCTGGTGCTGGCCCGCGCCGAGAAGGACGGCTCGCAGGCCTTCGTGCGCGCCTACGTCTACTCTCGGAATGGGGAGGGCCAGGAGCGCGTCTACACCTACACCGACCGTCCTGTCTACCGTCCCGGGCACGTTGTCCGCTTCAAGGGCATCGCCCGCCGCTTCGCCGACAGCAAGTACTCGGTGCTCTCCGGCAGGCCGGTGACCGTAGAGGTGTGGGACCCGCTCGAGTCGCCAGTCTACAGGGGAGAGCTCACGACCAGCAGCTTCGGTTCGTTCGCAGGCGAGCTGCACCTCAACGACGAGGCCTCCACTGGCCTCTACCGTGTGTCGGCTACCGTAGACGGCGAGGCCCACGAGTCCTACTTCAAGGTCGCCGAGTACCGGAAGCCAGAGTACAAGGTCGAAGTGAGGACCGGCAGGAAGCGGTACACCCGCGGCGAGAGGATAGCTGCGGAGGTCTCGGCCGAGTACTACTTCGGCGCGCCGGTGGCCGGAGCCGAGGTGAGGTACCTCGTGCGACGCTCCCCCTACTGGTTCTACGCGACAGAGCCGGAAGCTGAGTACGAGGGCGAGGAAGAGGGTGAGTACGACTACGGCGAGGTTGTGGCCGAAGGAACGGCGCGGGCGGACGAACAGGGGGTAGCCCGCTTCTCCGTGGCGACCGAGGCGTCCTGGACGCTCGGGCGGCAGCGCGGGGAGGCGGAGGATAAGGAGGCGGAAGGCCGAGACTACCGCTACACTATCGAGGCCTGGGTGGGCGAGCCGGGGCGCCACTGGGTGAGTGCAAGCGGCTCGACCCTCGTGACTCAGGGCGAGTTCGCGCTCTTCGTCCGAGCCAGGACATATGTCACATCGCCTGGCCAGCGCGCCGCGATGGAGGTGGAGGCGAGGGACTACGATGGGCGGCCCATCCGCGGAGTACGCGTGGATCTCACCGCCGGCCCGGAGATATGGGAGGGACGGGAATCACGAGTCGAGGAGGAGACTCGCGGGGCGATCACGACCGACTCGCATGGTGATGCTGTCTACGAGTTCACCCCCAAGGAGCAAGGTAGCTACCGCGTCCGGGCCCGCGCCTGGGACCAGAAGGGCCATCGCATCAGCGCTGCGACCTACCTCTGGGTCACCGGGTGGGAGTACAGCGACCTCCGTATTCCCTACCCGGAACTCGAGATCATTGCCGACAAGGAGGTCTACCAGACCGGCGAGACCGCGGTCTTCCTCATCAACAGCGAGCTGAAGGGAGCACGGGCCCTCGTCACCGTGGAGGGCCCTCGCCTATACGAGCACCATCTGGTGACTCTGAAGGGCAGCACGACCCGCTTCGAGTTGCCGATCCGACCGGAGTTCGCCCCCAACTTCTTCCTCTGCGTCTCCCTGGTCCGGGACAAGGAGTTCGCCAGCCAGGAGCGGCGCGTCAAGGTCTCGGTGGAGGAGCGCCTCCTGCGCATCGCGGCGAAGGCGAACAAGGAGAGCTTCAGACCTGGCGAGGAGATCACCTATGAGCTGAGCGCGGCCGACTGGAAGGGACGGCCCGTCTCCGCCGAGCTCTCCGTGGGCGTGGTGGATGAGTCCGTCTACGCGATCCAGGAGGAGATGGTGGAGCCGATCTCCCGCTTCTTCTACCCCCCGCGGCCCAACTCGGTTGAGACCAGCTACTCCTTTGCCCAGATCTACCTCGACGCCGACAAGTCACCGGCCAGCATCAAGGTTCGAAGGCGCTTCCCGGACACGGCCTACTGGAACCCAACCGTGGTGACCGGGCCCGACGGCCGGGCCCGGGTGTCCTTCGCCATGCCTGACACTCTCACCACGTGGCGGGCCACCGTCCGCGGCGTCACCTTGGACACCGCGGTGGGACAGACGCTGGCCACCGTCAAGTGCACCAAGGATCTGCTCGTCAGGCTCGAGACCCCGCGGTTCATGACCCAGCACGATCGCCTCACGCTCTCCGCCGTTGCTCACAATTACACCAAGCGCGACCAGCCCGTGGGCCTCTGGCTCACGGCGCCCGGACTGCGTTTCCCCCGCGAGCCGAAGGGCGGTGAGAAGCAGCGTTTCCGCCTCGGGCCGGACGAGAGGAGGAGACAGGACTGGCAGGTGGAGGCTCCGGCTCCCGGGAGCACGGAGGTGACCGCCTACCTCCAGGCCGAGGGCGGCCCGTCGGACGCCATGGCCCTCGTCGTGCCCGTCCTTCCGCATGGCCGGGAAAGGCTGGAGTGGCGAAGCGGCGCAGTGGCCGATCCGGTTAGCGAGCGGTTGCTCGTCCGCAAAGATGCAGTGCCGGGCACCGGCGACCTGCGGATCCGGCTGTCGCCGTCGCTCGCCGGGCTGATCCTCGGGGCGCTCGAGTACCTCACCCAGTACCCCTACGGTTGCACCGAGCAGACCATGAGCTCGTTCCTGCCCGACGTGGTCGTAGCGCGCGCTCTCCGCGAGCTCGGCTTGCCCAACTCGCGACTGGAGGAGCGGCTACCCGGAATGGTGCAGAGCGGCCTCAACCGCCTCTATCGCTACCAGCACGAAGATGGCGGCTGGGGCTGGTGGGAGTACGACCAGTCCGATCCCTGGATGACCTCCTACGTCGTCTTCGGCCTCCTCGCCGCCAAGGCGAGCGGCTCCGCCGTCAACCAGGCTTCCCTCGAACGGGGGATTGACTGGCTGGAGCGGCATATCGGCCAGCAGGGCGGCCGAACCAGGGACCCGGTCTACCCTGTCTACGTGCTCTCGCTCGCGGGGCGCCGTCTGTCGGTGCACAAGGACCTCAACGCGCTGTACCGCGACCTGAACTCCCTCGACGGCTTCTCGCTGGCGCTGCTCACCTCTGCTCTCATCGCCCACGGCCGCAACGGGCAGGCCAGGGTCGCCGCCTCGCGCTTGTGGCGGCTGGCCGAGCAGACCGGGGCTCTCATCTCCTGGAAGGGCCGGGCCGGCTGGGGAAAGGGTGGCTCGGTCGAGACCACAGCGATGGCCTTCCAGGCGCTCTACGCGCTCGACCCCGGCGATCCGCGGCTCCTCAGGGTCGTGCGCTGGCTGGTGCTCAATCGAGAGGGGAATCACTGGGTCAGCACGCGGGACACCGCTTTCGTGCTCCTGGCGCTCACCGATTTCCTGAAGGGCTCACGAGAGCTGCAGCCAGACTACCGCGCTACCGTGATGGTGAACGGGAAGGTCGTTTTGGGGCGCCGCTTCACCGTGTCCGACCTCTTCGCCCCAGAGGTCGAGGTGCGGCTCGCCGCAGAGGACCTCTGGATGGGTGAGAACCTTGTCACCCTCACCAAGGAAGGTTCCGGCAACCTCTACTACACTCTCATCCTCAGGCAGTTCGTAGGCCAGGAGGACCTGGCGAAGGTGATCACCGGGGCTGGCATCTCCGTGGACCGCGAGTACCACCGCCTCCAGCGTGAGACTGACCGTCGGACGGGGATCATCACGACGAGACCATCTCCGCGCCCCACCGCCGACCTGCGCTCAGGTGAGCCCGTCCTCGTACGCCTCACCATCCGGGCGCCGCACGAGTACGAATACGTCATCGTCGAGGACCCCATACCGGCCGGGTGCGAGGTGGCCGAGAGAGGCGATCTCGAGCCCTGGGAGTGGGACCGCTGGTGGTCCCACATGGATGTCAGGGATGAGAAGGTGGCGGTCTTCGCCCGCCGCCTGCCGGCTGGCAAGTCCACGATCGAGTACCACCTCCGACCGCTCATCCCCGGCGACTACCACGTGATGCCGACCGAGGTTTACTCCATGTATAACCCCGATCTGCGCGGGTCCGGCGCCGAGCACAGGGTGAAGGTGCGCTGAGGTGGGAGCCATCAGAGTCACGGCGACGCGGGCGCTGCTGGCCGGCCCTCTCCTGGCCGCACTGGCGCTGCTAACCTGGCTGCTGCGGCTGCCTGCCGGGGAGGCCCAGGTCGCCGCCTTCTCCACCAGTCTCCGCGGCCGCACTCAGTCCCAGGTGCACAACGTCCGCCTGGCCCTGGCCGCGCTGGATGGCCAGGTCGTGCCGCCGGGAAAGGTGCTCTCCTTCAACCGTGTCGTCGGCCCCTGGACCCAGGACCGCGGCTACCGCCGGGCCCCGGTCAGCTACGCAGGCGAGATGACCCTCGATTGGGGCGGAGGCGTCTGCCAGGCTGCGACGACTCTCTACAATGCCGTCCTTCTCGCGGGGCTTCCCATCATCGAGCGTCACCGCCACCACTGGCTGGCGACATACGTCCCTCCCGGCCAGGACGCGGCCGTCGCCTACCCGAGCCTCGACCTGCGCTTCCGCAGCTCTCTCCGCGCCCCTCTGCGCGTCGCGGCCCGAGTGGAGGGGGAATCGCT
>Ga0315291_10006671_pt1 | contig 14319 bp, 14 predicted proteins | sample YL17G12_20_MG_FD_203070 | JGI IMG/M metagenome (GOLD analysis project Ga0315291, IMG submission 203070) | Sediment microbial communities from Yellowstone Lake, YNP, Wyoming, USA - YL17G12_20 | ecosystem: Environmental > Aquatic > Freshwater > Lake > Sediment | place: USA: Wyoming | collected...
TTCGCGGTGATGCTGTGCTCCGTCCTCAGACACAAAGGCATCCCGGCGCGTGCGCGGGGCGGCTTCGAGACGTTCTTCTCGCCGGAGCGCCACCACGACCACTGGATCTGTGAGTATTGGAGTGCACAGGAGCACCGCTGGGTGCAGGTAGACGCGGAGATGGAGGAAGTGCTGAGGCAGGAATTGGGGGTGAAGTTCGACCCCCTCGATCTGCCGGCCGGCACCTTCATGACGGGTGGCGAAGCTTGGAAGCTGTACCGAACGGGCGAGCTGCGAGCAGACCAGTGCGGGGTGATGGGTGAAGAGTGGGTTGGCGGTTTTGGCTTCATCCTGGCAGAAGTGGTGCTGGACCTTATGGCGCTCAACAAATGCGAGCTGCTGCCATGGGATGGAAACGCGCTCTCCCGCACAAGCGAAGCGGAGCTTCCGCGGGAGCAGTACGCCCTCCTCGACCGCGTCGCCGACCTGAGTAGAGCACCCGACCAGCACTTCGCGGAGCTGCGGTCGGTCTACGAAGAGACACCCGCTCTGCAGATGCCGCCTGACTGGGCGCCCTAGCCGGCTCGACGCGCCGAGCGGCGGCACTCATCGGGCCAGTTTACCGCTCTCGCCCAGTGGCTAGGCCTTCGGCCGCCATGGCGGCCCGCCGACGGCGGGCCTAGCCACTGGATTCTCTACCTTCGGACGGATTGGCGGTCGTCCGAAGGAAACAGAGAAAGAGAGGCCCGAAGGGCTGTTTCGGGGGCAAAACGGGGCGAGAAATGGGCGATGCCGTCCGAAGGTCTGCGGAACTTTCCTAGTTTCGTCTCTTCTGTCTACGCATCTTAGCGAGGTAGTCTATCACCGGGCTGGTGAGCTTCGCCCTCGATACTGACCGAAAGAGCTTCTCCAGCTCGCTTGCACCAGAGGCTTCCTTGATCATCCTCTTCGCGTTCCGCAGTTGACGCCAGAAATCATCAGTTAGCTGCTGTCTGGATGTGTCTCCAGCGGGGTGGATGTCCTCGACGCCCATCAGCAACGCGACGCAGTGAACCGTCAGAGCCTCTTCGAGGTACAACTGATTCTGGTCACAGAATTCCGCGGCCTCAAGGACGGCTGCGGAGATCACATTGTGGCGATCGTCATCAGTGTACTCTTCGTTACTGATCACATCCTCAGCAACAGCAGAGAATGAGTCCACAATTTGCATCAGTCTCTGGTGCACCTCGAAGCGCTTATCAAAGAAACGCGTGGAATAGACTTCAATACGTCTTCTGCGTCGCAGGTACTCGTTCAGTAGAGCTCCTACAACCACCCCGAGTAGTCCGAGTAATGCAGATACCATAATCGCTCACGCTCGCTCTGACGGTGCGCCAAGCTTCCGTCCGTTTGCTTCGGTCTCTCGCGGCCGACGTCCTGCCTCCGGTCGCCTGACCCCACAGCTACGGAGGCTGCTTCGACGTGGGCCGTTCGGACTCCCCGTTTTCCCTCGTCCTGCTGACAGGCAAAACACGGTGTGCTCGAACATGCGAAAAGGGACGGAAGCCCCCGGAAGCCGAAGACGGTGAGAACGAGGCTACCACACGCCAAAGCCCGCCTCTCGCTGAGGCGGGCTTGGAGCGGAGAGAGAATGTTTCGATAAAGAAGAATGGTGGAGGCGGTGGGAATCGAATGCGCCAGAGGCGCACAAGCCCACTGCGGGCGCAGCTTTACTCGCCTCCGATGGACAGTCCTCGCAAGACCCTACGAGCGCAGCCTGCGTTTCACCTTCGCCCGGCGCAAGCCCACAAGCGGCCCCCTCCCCCAGTGTTTCTTGCCAAACCCCACTTCCCGCCGAGTACCGCCGCCAATGCCGCCCCACAAGGGCGCGCGAGCAGGTGGCAGGAGGCAGGCTCCCGCCCAACAGCGCATGCACGCCTCGGCGGGCCTGTCTGCCTCCGGCGGGGTTCGGAGACCCCGCCCTACAGACGGCCACGTCCGCGTCTATCTCTGTTCATCTCCCGCCGTTCGGCGGCGCTCTCCTCCTGCGCTTGAGGCGCACTCGGCGATGGCCACCCTGCAATCTGCGCCATCTGCGCCATCTGCGGTTCTCTTGCCGTTCTCCGCGCCCTCTGCGTCTTTGCGGTGAACTGCCGTTGCCGTTCCGCCTCCTCTGCGCCCTCTGCGCCTCTGCGGTCTAACTTTTTTCGCGCCCCAAAACTAAGCGACTCTTGACAAACCCCTCTTCCTTGCGAATCTGACCTACAATGCCCCTGTTCGGGCGCGCGCATTTCCGGTCACTAAGAGAACGCTAAGGGAACGACCCCAAAAGGGCAGGAGACAAGCTCCTGCCCTACGGGATACTTCAAAACGCGATTTCGGACTTCGCTCCTGGACCCCCTCACCCACCTCGTAGACCACCTCCGAAAAGGCAATCTTGTGGGAAATGACGGTTTGGACCCCCCACTTAGCGGCTCTTGACAGAACGGGTCGCCCGACGGATTTCGCCCACAGAGCGCCAGGCTGCCCCCGCGACCGCTTGTGTGATCTCAACGCTTACTAAGAAGTGTTCCACGTGGAACATTTCGTGAGCGGAATCGCCCCGGGGACGGGGCTCCCACGAAAAGGTTGGGGCAGGAGACGAGGCTCCTGCCCAACGGCAACGGCCGAACGGCCGGCGGGCGTAGGTCCCTAAGTCCTTCGGACCGGGATGGCGGTCGCCATAGGCGATCTAGCCACACGCCCGCCCTACACGCTGCGGGCGCACTAGGGCCCATCTCCGCCCCTGGCCTCCCTTATGGAATAATTCGATGGGGAGGTTGCACTCAATGGACAGACGGGCAAGGTTGTCTGTGGCTGTGTTGCTCATGGCCGCGGCCCTCTCGGTGGCCGCAGCGTCGGCCGCTCCTCTTCCCATCGAAGAGACGTTCGAGACGGCCGTGGTTGGCGCCTATCCCGCGGACGGTTGGGTGAATCTGTCCAAAGGGAAGAGCGCGTACGTGGCGCCGGTCGGCGCCGTGACCCCGGCGCAGTCGTTCCGGCTTGACAGCTATCCCTGGTCGGCCCGCATGGACTACCTCGTGCTGGCCGCGGTCCCCGATCGCCTGACTTACGAAGCGTGGGTCTGCGTGGATCGCACGAGTGGCTCGGTCGCGCTCGTCGGCTTCATGAAAGGGCCCTCCACGAAGGCCGCCATGTGGAACTACTTCCGCATTGACGGCCCAGCCGGCCGCGTCTTCTTCTATGGCGGCGCCGCGCCGGTTGATCTCGGCCCCTACACGAAGGGCCAGTGGGTCAAGATCCGCGCCGATCTCAACTATCAGTCGCTGACGGCCGACCTCTGGGTCAACGATCTCCTCGTTGGCGGGGATGTGAGCATCACGCCCCGTGAGTTCTACTATGCGCCGCTGGGCAATGTGTTCACGAACCAGTGGGGGGTAGACTCGCCCTCGTCGGCCAGTTTCTCCAACGTCGTCTACTTCGACGACCTGAAGCTCTATGAGACTGTGACCACCATCTCCGTAGAGATTGACGTGAAGCCGGGCGCAGAGCCCGACCCGATCAACCTGCGCGCGAAGGGTGTGCTTCCCGTCTGCGTCTTCTCCTCGGAGGAGTTCGACGCGACGCAGATTGACCCGGCCACCTGCGATCTCGCCGGCGCGCCCGTCGCGATGAGAGGCCGAGGGCTGAAGTTCATGACCCACGCCGAGGACGTAGACGGCGACGGCCTGCTCGATATGGTGCTGCAGTTCGAGAACCAGCAGCTCGACCCCAGCCAACTGCAAGAAGGGAAGATCACGCTCTCCGGCGCCACCTACGATGGCCAGGAGTTCATCGGCGAAGACGACATCGTGCTGGTGTCGCGTGTCGCCTTCGCACGTAGACGTCGTTAGATAAGCCCACAGGGGAGACAACCAGCGGCGCCCCGGTCCTGGGACCGGGGCGCCGCGCGCGATCTCCTCTCTCCGCGCGACGAGATCCCTCGCGGAATACGCGCACAACCGCCGACGTCGGCCGGAAGGGTCTCCTATCCTGAACTCCGAAAGGACTGGCGGCGAGTGCAGCTCGACCAACACCTCAGGAAGGAGTCCCACCGATGGCAACGAGCGATAACCTGCGGGAAGCCTTCGCCGGCGAGAGCCAGGCAAATCAGACCTATATGTCCGACGCAAAGAAAGCTAAAGCGGATGGCTACCCCCAGGTCGCGAAGCTCTTCCGCGCGGCGGCGGCCGCGGAGACCGTCCACGCCCAGGCCCACCTGCGCGTCCTCGGCACAAAGGACACCGTCGGCAATCTCCAGGCGGCGAGGAGCGGCGAGGAGTCCGAGTTCACGAGCATGTACCCGGGGTTCGTCGCACAGGCCGAGCAGGAGGGCAACCAGCAGGCGGTGATGTCCTTCCGGAACGCGCTCGCGGTCGAGCGCATCCACTACGGCCTGTACGGCGAGGCGCTGAACGCAGTGAGATCGGGCAAGGATCTGCCTGCGGCTGCGATCTTTGTCTGCGGCGTGTGTGGCAACACGGTGATAGGCGCGGCGCCGGAGGTGTGCCCGGTCTGCGGGGCGCCGAAGAAGAGGTTCTCGGAGATCGCCTGACAACAGCGGGCGCGCAGGCTTCGGCGCTGAAGCATCCGAAGCAACAGGCAAACAACGGCTGGCGGGCGTGGGAACGCCCGCCCTATAGCCGAGCGATCGTCTGCTGCACCGCAGAGGTTCGCTTCGCCAGGGCGGAGAGCTTCGTGTCGGTATAGCCGATCACGATGCTGGATATGCGGTCGTGCAGGGGCGCGATCCACTTCGCGGGGAGCGCCTTCGCACCCAGGATCGTGCCCATCACAGAGCCGGCGGTGGCGCCGTTGCAGTCAGTGTCCCAACCGCCCATCACCGCAATCGCAATCGCCTTCTCGTAGTCGCCCTCGCTGTGAAGCAAGCCCATCAACACCACGGCCGCGTTGTTGATGGTATGTACGCCGTCGTAGTGACCGTACCTCCGGTTGATGCGATTCCAGGTGGTCTCCCAGTCGGGGTCGGTACTGCACCATTCGACTGTGTCGAGGACGGCCTCGCGGAGGCGGCAGTTGCGAGGCATTTCGGAGAGAGCGATGTTGATGAGATGGTGGAGGTGTTGGGGAGTGGCAGGAGTGAGGTCCTGGCCGACGGATCGCCCCGAGGACGGGGCTCCCACAGGAGAAGCGACTGGAGCTAGCGTTGACTCTGGAGGAAGGAACGCGGCCGCGAGCAAGGCGGCGAAGAACATTTCCCCGTAGATGCCGTTCTTCGTGTGGGAGAGGGCGGCATCCCGCCAGGCCAGCTCCGCCGCAAGTTCCGGGCGACCAGGGCAGACCCATCCCCAGATGTCGGCCCGAATCTGGGCGCCGATCCACTCGCGGTAGGGGTTGCGATAGCCCGCCGTCGCCGGTGGTTCGAGCTCGTTGACGAGGTTCCGGTAGGCCACTCGCTCGGCGGTGTAGACCTGGGCATAGGGCAAGCGGTTGAGCCATGCCTCCCCGACGTTCCTGGTCGTGAACTGCGGCCCATGTGTCTCGAGGATGTGCAGGCCGATGATGGGGTAATCCATGTCATCGTCGCGGTCCATCTGCTTGATGTTGCCGCGCAGCCAGGGCTTGTCCGGACGGTGGTAGTCGAGCGCGGCGGGGTCGGCTGGCTGGTCCGGATCCCAGAACCGAAATCCCGGCGGCAGGTCAGTGACGGCCGGCCAGTAGTCCGCGAGCGGCCATTCCCCGAAGGCGCGAAGCGTTCGCTCGATTCGCTCGCGGCTCCAGCCCTCGCACGGCTTTCCCAGGAGACACCCGGCCGCCCGCCCCAACCATGCGCCAAGCGTTCGGTCAGCTAGCAACCGTTTGCCAAGCTTGGCGTTAAGCCGGCGCGGCCCCTCCGGCCGGGCGGCGCGTATGCCGTCGAGATCGGAAGGCTCCTCACAGCGGAAGTCTGCGCGCCGGGGCAGGGCGTCGAGCAGCGCGAGGATCCCGCGCCGGGCCTCCGCCGATTGCTCGAGAGAGATGCCGGCGATGGCGTGGAGGCGCGCGGCGGGCTCAGAGATGTCGAAGCCCTCCTCGGACAGCGCGGTGATTTCCTCCGTCAGGTAGGAGGTCGGGGGGAATGCTTCGGGCATGGAAGCCTTTCTCTAGCGGGCGGGGATGATGAGCTTGTCGCCGATGGTGAGGATGTGATAGCGCCGCTTCGCGTCTTCGATCCGCGCGGTCAGCAGCGCGGGGTCACCGGTGCACCAGTAGTAGTCGGAATCGAAAGTGCCGTAGTGGCAGGGGATGATGTGCCGCGCCCGAGTCGCGTTGGCGAGCCGCACCGCGCCATCGGTGTCGAGGAGATGCGGGGCAATCGGCAGCATGAGCACGTCAATGTTGCCGAGCTTGAGGTGCTCGTCCAGGAGTTCGCTATCCCCCGGATGCCAGATCGTCACACCGGCGACCTTGATGATGAAGCCGCAGCAGTCGCCCCGCCGGGTGTGGATGAAGTCCTCCTCGTGCCTGGCGACGGTGGGGATGATGGTGGTTCCGCCGACTCGCATCGGCAGCCCGTAGCGAGCTGTCCGCAGCCTCGTTTCCGGTATGCCGAACTGGCGCAGCTTGAACCCGGTCCGCTCGGTGCCGACGAACAGGGCATGGGTGCGGGCGGCGAGCTCGGGTATGGTGCGACGCCCGGCGTGGTCGCCGTGGTCGTGGGTGACGAGAACCAGGTCGGCGCGGTCAATGTTCCGCGCGCGGATGGGAAGCGGCACCAGGAGCGGCAGCCCGAGCTCCGAGGTGACCGGGTCGGTATCGTCTTGCAGTTCGATCACCGGGTCTACGAAGATGATGGCGCCGGCGGCATTGATGGCAAAGCCAGCGCTTCCAAGCCACCAAACGCTGACGGCGACGGCATCCAAGTCCATGAGTTCTCTGGGGTCAATCATGCCACCCTCACCTCGCTCGTCGGCTATTGTTTCGCCGGCGCCAAGAACCACTCCTTCTGTTGGACACGTGGACGGCGGGAACGGCGCGAAGGGCGCCGCACACACCCCGGCGAAGTCTGAGCGCCAAGGAGGCAGTTGTTGGATGAAACCCGTCAGGCTAGCAGAGGCTTGTCAGTTCTACCAGGACAAGTTCCTGCCGCGCTTGCTGCACGGGTCGCCGGGGGTGCGGGTTTTCCTGCTCTGCCTCGAGCCGGGCCAGGCGCTGCGGCCGCGGGCCGACTCGGAGGAGATGGTATGCTGCGTGGTGCAGGGGAAAGCGAAGCTGACGATCGGGGGTGAGGTGTTCGAGGTGACGGCCGGCGACATGGCCGGGGCGGGACCGGGACAAGTGCGCGGGGTCGAGGCGGAGGAGAGATGTGTGGTGCTGTGGGTGCACGTGAGCGGGGCAAGGCGAGATGGGTGAAAGGAAGCGCCGAATCGGGTTCGCGGGCCTCCCGCCGGAGGAGGCGCTGGCGCCGCGCTGCTCGGAGGAGCTGATAGACCTCGACAACCTGGTCGAGAGGGTGGCCCCGCGCAGCGAGTCGCTCGTACCGAGGACCACGTGCCGCATCATCAGGCGGATTCTCGACAACGCGCTGGGGCTGGAGCTGGACGAGATCGTGATAGATGAAGGGTACGGCAAGTGCGACACAGCGCGGGGGCTGGCGCAAGTGCTGGCGGGGCTACTGGACATTCCGGTGGTCCGCACACAGAACGACAACCGGATCGGGGCCGGGACTCCGATCAGTGACTCCGACCTGCCGCTGGTCCGGAAGATGGAGCTGATCCTGGATGGGGTCGTGAAGCCGCAGAGCCTCGATCTGCGCCCGGAGCCGCGCCCGCGGGCGGCGATCTGGGGGGTGCCGGCGGCCGACTTCGCCATTTACAGGCTCTTCCCCGATGGGACGCAGGTGCTGGGCTGGACGCGGTGCCTGGAGAACCGCACGCCGGCCGATTGGCAGCTTGAGATGTGGGCCCCTGAGGGGACGCCGACGGTCTTCTTCGCGCAGACGTTCTGCCCGAAGAACGTGGTGGCGGCCCACCTTGCGCGGCGGCACGGGGGCCTGCACGTTGACGTTGACGGGGTCCTGTCTCAGCCGGTGAGGGCGAAGATCGAGGCTTTCCTCAGGTTCCGGGGGGTGTGGGATTAGATGGCGCTGCTGGGTGATTTCGGCACAACGTGGACGAAGCTCCTGGACGCCGAAACGGGCGCGCGCCGGGTGATCTCCACGCGGGAGGCGGCCGCCACGGGCGAGCGCGCCGACATCGCGACAGGGCACAACGCGCGGCGCTGGGCGTCGCACTTCATCAACGAGCTGATCGCGCTGGCGCAGGGAGGCGAGCGGCTGATCGAGGAGCGGGAGTTCCTTCTTCTCGATGTCGGCTCGCGGGATGTGAAGTACGTCCACATGCGCAACGGCGAGCTGGTGGAGATGGACTGGACGGCGACGTGCGGGGCGCTGACAGGGTTCACGCTCGAGTTGCTTGGTCGCTACTACGACATTGACTACAGCCAGGTGAAGCCGTCGGAGAAGTCCGTGCCGGTGACGTGCGGCGTGCTGGGCATGGAGCAGCTCTTCGAGCTTGTCTCCGAGGGCGTGTCCGAGGAGGAAGCGGTCGCCCGTTTCGCCCGCGGCATCGCGCTCAACGCCTATCGCTTCATCGGCGAGCCGAGGCAGTTTTACCTGTCCGGCGGCATGTGCGAGAACAGGCTGTTCATGCGCAGCTTCCCCGACGGCGTCGAGGTGAGGCCGCTGGGGAGGTTCGTGCTGGTGGAGGGGTTGATCAAGGAGCTGGGGGCCCTGGTCGAAGTCCGCTCCAGCGAGCGACCATAATACCGTGATGGGAGGCGAAAGATGGCGATTGACGTGCACGTGCACACGGACGGAGGCGAGGACGGGGGGAAGATCCTGAAGGCGATGGATGCGGTCGAGCTGGAGCGGGTGGTGCTGTTCGGCTTCCCGCCGCACCGGGGCGAGAGGCAGCGCAAGAAGCCGACGAAGGACGCACACCGGCAGTCCATAGATGAGATCGCGAGGGTGGTGTCGGTTGACCCCGAGAGGCTGCTCGGATTCGCCTGGATCGAGCCCACGTTGCCGGACGCGCTGGAGGGGATTGACTACGCCTTCGGCGAGAAGAACCTGCGCGGCGTGAAGATGATCCCGAACAAGTGGTATCCAGCGGATGAGCGGGCGCAGGCCTGCTACAAGAAGATCGAGGGATATGGCAAGCCGATGCTTTTCCACACCGGGATACTGTGGGGGCGCAGCGACACCTCGCAGTACTGCCGGCCGGCCTTCTTCGAGATCATGCTCCACTACCCGGGCATCCGGTTCGCCATGGCCCACATGAGCTGGCCGTGGACGGATGAGTGCCTGGCGGTTAACGGCAAGTTCAAGGAGAACCAGGAGGGGGAATGGACGAGCTATGTTGACATCACCAGCGGCGCGCCGCGCATCTGGAAGGTGGAGGCGCTGCGCAAGGCGCTCTGCTACCTGGGCGATAGCCACATTATCTATGGAAGCGATTGCCACCTGCCGAAGGGGGCCGATCACGCCAAGCGGCGTTTGCGCGAGGATGAGGAGATGCTGCGCGAGGCCGGCGCGTCGGATGAGACCGTCGCGCGCGTGTTGAGCACGAATGCGTTGAGGTGGTTGGGGATGACTGGCTAGCGATCGGCAGGTTCGAACCCGTCGCGCAGGAACAACCGGGCGATGTCGCCGTACATGCGAAAGCGGTCCCAGACGCCCCTCGCGAGCCCGCGTTTCTCTTCTTTCATGATGTGCGTCACGCCGGCAAGGGGCACATATGCCACCCGCAGCCCGTTTGCCCTGGCGTAGCGCGTCAGCAGGGTCTCCGCGGCGAACCTGGCCTCCGCCATTCCGCGCACGCGGGTGAAGGTCTCTCGCCGAAGCGACCGCTGCCCGGAGATGTAAGGGACGAGGAACTGCGACAGGTCGGTGACCGCGCGGCCCGCGTGGAAGACGCCCACCGTCATGTCTGCCTCGTCGGCCGTGATGGGCGCAATCAGTGAATCCACGTGCCCGGGAGTGAGCCCAACGAGGTCGGCATCGAGGAACACGATGACGTCGGCCTGTGTCTCCCGCACCCCTGTCAACATCGCCCCGCCTTTGCCGTGGTTGTGGGCCAGGGAGAGGACCCGCAAGCCGTCTTCCGCCGGCACCGAGGCTGCCGTCAGGTCGGTAGACCCGTCGTCCACAACGATGATCTCGTGGACTGCGGCCGCGGCACGGACCGCCTTGATGACGGCGGGGATACGCTCCGCTTCGTTATACGCAGGGATGACTGCTGCGACTCTCACCTGTTCTCCACCGTGACCCAACTGATCGCGGCCGGATCCGTGATCTGATCGCGGATGCTTCCCCAACAGCTCACGAAGAGGTCCCGGGCGCCCGGCTCGCCGAGCGCCAGCATGTTCCCGCGGATCTCATAGAGCCCGTCCAGCGGCCCGAGCACTTGCACTGGCGGCCCCTTGTCCGCAGGTCCCGGCCGGATCGCGCGGATGCTTGTGCCGACGCGCGATAGGTACACGGTAACGATCACGGGCGCGCGGTTGTCGTCCCAGCTTCGAATATCGAAGCAAACATACGCGCCCGGCGGCTGCGGCTGCGGTGCGCAGGAAACTCGAACGTGTGCGTCCGGGCCGCCCAGTTTCGACAAGACGACCTCTTCCACCTCGACGCCCTTGAGCTTCGCCCGTCGGTCCCGGCTGTGCCACGCGATTTCCTGGTCCGGGCCGACCTGGAGGATCGGCAGCTCCTCGAACGTCTCATTGGCGCGGACAAGCGAGCGGAGGAGCCGGTCGAACCGCGGCTCCTGGGACCGATATCGCCGCACCGCATCCTCCTTCCGGCGCGCCTGCTCGGGCTGGAGGGGAAGCGTCAGCCAGCGGGAGGCGGGCCCGGCAAGCTCAACTGGCGGACGCATCTCCAGCCCCCGCGACTTGCCCTTCGGCACCGGGTATCGCGGGTAGTGCACCAGATAGCCGTAGACCTTCGCCTTTCTCGCCCAATCGTTCCCGCGCACTGCAATCGTCGCGAGCGCGTACCGCGTGAAGGTGTAGGTCGCCCAGTGGTCGGGATGGACGTCACGCGGGTGAGTGACGAAGACCATGTCGGGCTCCAGATGCTCCAGCAGTTGGATGAACGAGGAGACCACCTCTCGCCCGCAGTATGGCGCTTCAGGGATGAACGCAAGCTCGTAGGGCACGGCCGCCGCGCCGGTGTGCTCGGACCGATAGGTGTCCTCGTAGCCCCAGTGCTCCGGTCGCCACATGGGTACCAGGCCGCCGTTCGGGAACCCGAGGAAGTAGACATCCCCGGCCGCAACCCCGAGGAATTCCAGCGCGGTGAGGCTCTCCTGCTGGCGTTCCCGACCGAGCCGCAGGAACGCGTCCGACGAGAGCCGGAGTTGCCGTTCGCCCAGGAGGGTGGCCCATTCTGAGGCGTCGCCATTGGTCATGAGCGCCACCGAGACAGTTGCGCCGTTCGCCCTGGCCTGTTGGATGAGCCCGCCGCAGCCAAGCGCCTCGTCGTCTGGATGGGGAGCAACAATGAGCACGCGACTTCCAGGCCCGGGCGGGGCCAGCTCTGCCGCGAAACCGGCCTCTCGGAGCGCCCGGCGCCAGGCGCGTTCTCCCGCGAGGCGAGCAGAAACGATCACGCCGAGCGCCACCACCGCCAGCACGATGGCCAACTGTGCTCGCTTCGAGGTGCTACGCGCCATGCGCCTCGGCCTTGCCCAGGTCCAGCGTCATGGCCTCCCACACGCCCCGCGTATCCCTGAACTCACCTGTCCTCCGGAAACCGACACGTTGGTAGAGCCGTCGGGCCGGCGCGTTGTCCGCGCGCACCTCCAGGCTGATGGAACGGCTCTCCAGGGCTCGTATCCGCTCAATCGCCAGATCCAGCAGGCGCGCCCCGACTCCGCGTCCTTGCCACTCGGGAAGCACCGCCAGCGAGAATACCCGCGCCCCGCCAGTCGTGGCAAGTCGCCGCCGGACGGCCCAGAGCGAAAGCGTTTCCCGAAGCAGGCCCAAGGCTGCTCCCACCGGGAGCCGATATCGGCCTGTCGCCCATCGCGCGAGCCACACCAGCATTAGCCCTCGTCCGAGCAATGCGCGCCACAGACCGCCCGCTTCCGCCATCGCGGTGATGTACCCGATGACCTCCGATTGGCCGGACGTCTCTGCCACGATGACAGATCCAGTCTCGCCCAGCAGGCAGGCGCTCATCACGTCGGCCATCGCCTGCTCCGACAACTGCGGCGCGTGGATCTCCTCCAGCGTGCTCCGGAAGGCACGGAGGTACACGCGCCCCACCGCGGGCAGGTCTGCTGAGGTCGCCGTGCGGAAGTTTACCTCGCCTGTGGCCGCCATTCGCCGTCGCCGGTGGCCGCTAGCACTGCGGACGTCCTCCATCACCCTTTTCGTTGGGCGGGCCGCCATACTTCTGTTTGGACTGGGGCTACTCCCCCTTCACTCTCTTGACATGTGTCACGAGCTTTGCGCCAAGGAGGCGGCAGGCGGCGAGCTCTTCCTCGCTGGGGTCTTGCACGGCGACGGCGCCGTAGTGGGCGGTGACACCGGGGGCGCTGTAATCGGTGACGCCGAAGACGAGCATGCCGTAGTTGATCAGCACCGAGAGGATGGAGAGGCAGGTCATCTCGTTGCCGCCGCCGAGGCCGCCGGAGGTGCTGAAGGCGCAGCCGACCTTGTCCTCGACCTTGCCCCAGACACAGGTTGACTCGTCGAAGAACCTCTTGAGCTTCCAGCTCAGCCCGCCGCACCAAGTGGGCGAGCCGACGGCGATTCCATCGTGCTCGAAGAGGTCGGAGGCATGGGCCTCGTCAACGTGCTTGAGAGTGACTTTGACACCGGGCATGGACTCGGAGCCTCCGACCACGGCCTCGGCCATGCGCCGAGTATTGCCGGACTGGGTATCGTAGAGCACGAGGAGCTTGACCATCAGGTTCTCCTGGAACGCATGGTAGATCAGTGATTGTGTTCGCAGGTGGGGGGCTCAGTCCTGCCGAAATCGAGGGTCAAGGAGGGATTGGGCTTCGGTGCCGAAGCCCGCCAGAGGCGGACACGCATCCGAAGTAACAAGCAGAGAGGTGAGCACGCCCGGCAGCAGGCGGGACGCCTGCGCTCCCAGGGCTGGGGGATAGTGAGGAGCAGGTGATGACATCGCGCGAGCGAGTCGGCAAGTCGCTGCGGCACGAGCGGCCGGATCGGGTGGCGATCCATGAATCCTTCTGGGAGGCGACGACCAACGCCTGGAGGCAGCAGGGGCTGTCGGCGGACAAGTCGCCGGACGATTACTTCGGGACGGAGATCCGCACGATCGGCGTGGACAACTCCTTCGGCTATCCGTGGCAGGAGGTCGAACGCACGGAGGAGTGGGTCGTCGCGCGCGATAGCTGGGGTGTTCTGACGAGGAACTGGCTGGATCATCGCTCCACGCCCGAGCTGCTGGACTTCGCCATCAAGTCGAAGGCTGATTGGGACAGGGAGAAGGCGCGGCTGGCACCCGACCCGGCGCGGGTGGACTGGGAGTCGGTCCGTCGTGAGCACGCGGCACTGCGGGAGCAAGGGAAGTTCGTCTGCCTGTCGGCGATCCCGGGATATGAGGCGACGTGGCGAAAGATCGGGCCGGAGGCTCTGCTGATGGCGATTGCGGAGGACCCGGAGTGGGTGTGCGAGATGTACGAGTACGATGCCGAGATGGTCATCGGCCTGGCGAAGCTCTATGTCGAGCAGGGGCTGGAGTTCGACGGGGCCTGGCTGTGGGACGACCTGGCGTACAAGAACGGGCCGCTGTTTTCGCCCAAGGCCTACCGCGAGCAGTTGCTTCCTAGCCATAAGCGGATGAACGATTACTTCCACTCGCAGGGGTGGCCCGTCATTCTCCACTCTTGCGGCAACATCACATCGCTCGTCCCAAGCATGATCGAGGCGAGCTTCGACTGCCTGCAGGCGCTGGAGGTGAAGGCCGGGGTGGACCTGGGCGGGCTGGTGCGGGATTATGGGCGGGAGCTGTGCTTCATGGGCGGGGTGGATGTGCGGGGGCTGTTCGCGGAGGAGGAGGGGGAGATGGAGCGGGAGGTGAGAGCCAAGCTCGCGATAGGGATGGCGAGCCCCGGGGGATATGTGTTTCATTCAGACCACTCGATCCCACCGCAGGTGAGCTTCGAGAGATACGCGAAGGTGATTGAGCTGGTGAGACGCGTGGGGGTATACGAGTAGCGCGGAAGCCCGCAGAGGGGGGGTCCCCTACTGGGGACGGGCGAGTTCCTCGCGCTTGCGGGCGCAGTCGGGACAGTCGGTCAGGCCGAGCTCCCGGCGGTGGATCTCGTCGAGGGCCCATTTGGC
>Ga0315291_10006674_pt1 | contig 14316 bp, 11 predicted proteins | sample YL17G12_20_MG_FD_203070 | JGI IMG/M metagenome (GOLD analysis project Ga0315291, IMG submission 203070) | Sediment microbial communities from Yellowstone Lake, YNP, Wyoming, USA - YL17G12_20 | ecosystem: Environmental > Aquatic > Freshwater > Lake > Sediment | place: USA: Wyoming | collected...
AGGCATCTTGGACTTGAACCTGGGCCTGGGTTTCGTGGCCCTGGATAGCGACCGCGTCTGCGGGTTCGTGCTCGGAACGTTTGACTCCGGCACGCTATTCCGGCGGTTGCTCCTGGCTCGCGGCCTGCGGTTCGCCTTTGCCGCCTTGAGACCCACCCTGCGGCGGCCCGCCCTCCTCCCCCGCTTCGCCGAAACGCTCCTGTACCCTGGCAAGGAGGGCGAGGTCCACGTTGACGCCGAACTGATGGTCATCGCCGTGGCCGATGGCTATCGAGGCCAGGGCATCGGCTCCCAACTCGTCGGGCGGCTGAATCAGGCTTTCGCGGAGCGCGGCGTCGCGGAGTACAAGGTCACCGTCCACCAGGACAAGCCCGATTCCAACCGCTTCTATCAGCAACTTGGCTTCCAGCACCGCCACACGTTTACCCTGTATGGAAAGGGCTGGAACCTGTACACCTATCATCTGAGCCACCCAGGCGGGGTGGAAGGAGCGCAACGATGAAACTGTCCATCGTCCTGCCCACCTACAACGAGGCGGGGAACATCATAGACTTGATTGAGGGCATCCGGGCGAACGTAGACCCCGAAGGCTGGCAGTACGAGATGATCGTCGTAGATGACAACAGCCCAGACGGAACCGGCGAGGCTGTGCGCCAGCACACCCTCGCGACCGCCGCGCCCGTCCGGCTCATCGTCCGCACCGACGAGCGCGGCCTTGCCACAGCCATCCGGCGCGGCATAGAGGCAGCCCAGGGCGAGATCGTGGTCGTCATGGATACCGATTTCAACCACAGCCCCACTCTCATCCCTCAAATGACGAAATTCCTCCAATACTACGATCTGGTCATCGGGTCGCGTTTCGTCATGGATGGCGGGATGGAAGACCTGACCCGATACTACTTCAGTTATCTGTACAACTTCTTCGTGCGGGTCATCCTGCGCACCCAGGTGCAGGACAACCTGAGCGGGTTCTTCGCCATGCGCCACGAGAAACTGATGAGTATGGATTTTGACCGCATCTTCTTCGGCTACGGCGAGTACTTCATGCGATTGCTGTTCCTGTCCTGGAAGCGCTGCTACAAGATGCTGGAAGTGCCCGTTTTCTACCAGTTGCGGCGGCACGGCCAAAGCAAATCGCGGTTTGTGGCGATGCTGCGCGACTATACTCTCACAGTCCTGAGACTGCGCATGACGTACGGCCCCGCCCCCAAGAATCGCCAGGCCAACAACCACGCATCCCGGTAGGGCAGGACGGTTCATCAATCGTCCTACGGCACGAAATATCGGACGTAGGGGCTGGTTTGTCCCTTTTTCACGGCGATGTAAATGTACGCAGTGGAGATGCCCAACCGCTCCAGCAGCAACCCCACAGCATCCAGACCGAACACATAGGCCGATAGCACAGGCCCTTTCTTCACGGCGATCACCTCCAGCCCTGCGTCGCTGAACTCCGCCTTCCACCTGGCCGCGCCGAATGCGCGAAATTCTGCCAGGTGCCCGGACGAAATGCCGTGAGGATCGGGGAGAAACAGGCGGGCCAGGAATGATCGAGGCCGTCTCTCCGTTTTGGGATTCAACCAGAACGGCTCCCCATCCGCTCCGTACCCGCAGCCATCCACCTGGCCACTGACCCGGCCCCGGACTCTCTGCAACTTGCCTCGCCGCCACTCCCTGTCGGTCACGCGCTCCACGAAGCGCACCAACCGATTTGGCAGGTACAGGAGAATCTGGCTGAGTTTCCACCACAGATTGGGAAGGATGTGGATGGTGATGCCATCGTCTCTCAGAACGTGGTGGATGCCGCGAAGCGCCTTTCCCAGATCAGGAAGATGTTCCAGCAGATTGGAGGAGAACACGAGATCAAACTCACCCTCGTTGAAGACGCTGCCCACCGCTTCCGCATCGCACACGCGGTACTCTATCGTTTGGTCTCCTTGCTGTTCCAGAATTGCGGGGTTGAGGTCGGAAGCGACCAGTTTGCCCACATGTCTTGCGAGCAGATGGCTCTGGAACCCATCTCCGGCTCCCAGTTCAAGGCCCACCGAGAATACCTTTTGGGGGCACCTGCCGAACATGATCCGGTACTGCCTTTCCCGGTGAGCGTGCAGGCGACTGAGGTAATCGGCTTTGATCTTCATAGGCTGCCCCCATCCTGCCCCGTCTCGGCGTTCAGCACCTGGCAGTAGACATCCATCACCCGCCGGGCCACCGCGCTGGCGTGGAAGTTCTCCTCCGCGTAGGCCCGCGCCTCCCTGGCGAGCGAATCCGCCAGCGCCCTGTTGCGCAGCACGCGCAGCAGCGCATCAGCCAGACCCTGCACATCCCCAGGGGAGACCAGCAGGCCAGTCCGCTCATTCTCTACAATATCCGGGACGCCGCCCACGGCTGTGCTGACGACGGGCAGCCGCGCCGCCATCGCCTGCTGCACCACTGTCGGCAGGGTTTCCTGGTGCGAAGCCAGCGCCATCACAGCGCTGCGGGCATACTCCTGTAGCACTCCCCCTTCGGTCTGGAATCCCAGGAACTGGACGTTTGATTCCAGATTCTCCTGGGCAATCAGTCTGTGGACGCTCGCCACGTATCCAGGATAGTGCTTCGTCTCGCCAGCAATCCGCAGGCGCACGTCGGATAGAGCGCGCCGGACGAGAGCCACCGCCCGTATCAACTCATCTACGGCCTTGCGGGGCGTCACTACGCCTGGGAATAGGATCGTGTTCGGCTCCGCGTCGCGTTCCAGGGCGAAGAAGGCGGGTGAAATCGCGTTCGGGATGTTCCACGTCTGCGCTTTCGTCACCCCCGCGAACTCGCGCTGAACGTATGGCGCGATGGCAATCAGGTACTTCGTTCGGCGCAGGCAGCGCCTCTCGTAGTAGGCATCCAGCAGCCCCCTCAGGCGCTGCGCGCGATTCACCGCGAACTGCAATTCCCGAAACACAATGCCGTGCACGGTCAGGATGGCAGGCCGGCCACATTGGAGCGCCGCGCCTGCGTACACGCTCGTCCCATGCCCGTGGACAATATCCGGGCGCTCGGCATCAACGATGCAACGGATGGCGGCGATGTCCTTGCGATGAAATGTGATCCGGCCCAGGCGGCCACGGGGCAGGTACACGATGCGCGTAGCCCCCCGCTGGCGCACCTCAGGTTCGGCGATTTCAGGGCGGCAGGTGACCAACTGCAGCTGCACGTCTTCTCTTCCCGCCAGTTCGTCCACCAGGTAGGAGAGGGAGGACTCGACGCCCCCTTCCATCTTGCTCCAGTCCATTGGAAACTGGCCCAGGATCATGACCTTCATGCCTGGGCCTCCGGGGCGACGAGAGCTTGTCCATCGCCGAAAATCCAACCTTGAACAGCGCCAACGACCAGGAAGCACAGAACGGACAGGTATGGGATCGCCACCAGGTCTGCGCCCATGCAGGGGATGAGATAACCCACCATAGCTCCCCACGAAGCGACGATCAGCCCCCTGGCCCTGCCTGTGCGCTCTTTCACCCTGCGGTAGAACTTGAACGTGATGAAAAAAGAAGACAGGATGAATCCAATGTAGGGCAGGAATGTCACTAGTCCACCGTTGGCCAGGACATACAGAAGCGAATTGTGCGGCGAGGCGGTCACACGACGGTTCGGATCAAAGTACTGGGATTCCACCCCTCGGGCATAGAGCGAGTAGTATTTCCCGTAGTTTCCCTGACCCACGCCCAGGATGGGATGCGCTGCAGCCATCCTCAGCGCAGCCGTGTAGGACTCTATCCGGCCCACGATAGGCCCTTGGGCCTCGAGCCGCTCTCGGACAGCGGGCGTTGCGCTCACGATGCCCCAGGCGGCCAACAGCGCGACGCCTGCTACCAGGAATACAGGCAGGAAAACCTTCCGGAAGCGCGGGTAGAAAGGAATCATCACAAGAAGGCTCAAGACAAACCCTAGCCACCCCGACCGGTTGTAGCACATCAGCGAACCCATCCCCATGATCAACAGCACGCCGACCCAGACTAGCCTGCGCCAGCGGGTCACGGCCTCCACCATGCCCCTGGCCGCAAAAGGAGCGGCAATAGACAGGCAGGCAGCGAGGGTGGCCGGGTTCCCAAGAAGGTTCACCACGCGGCGGATGTGCGTCGTGTAGATGACGCTGCGATTTTCCGGGTAGAACAGAATGACACCAGTCAATTGCTCGTGAGTCGCCAGCAGGCCCATATACACCCCGATGATGCCCAGGGTCACACCCACCCGCTTCATATCCTGTTCGGAGCGAAATAGCTGGCGGGCCATCAGATAAGCCAGCACAGGCACCAGCCACACATCCCAATAGTTCTGCACAGCCTTGCTGAGCGTGAACGGCGATCCGGAGTAACTGACGAGGGTGAAAAGGGCAAATGCCGCGAAGAACACGTCGCTCCAATAGACACGCGCGCCCTTCCTCCGCCCGACGGCCACCTGCGCGGCCCATAACATAGCCAGGACAAGCGTAATCACCCTGTCCAACTTGAGGTCGGGAATGCTGCGCCCCAGCACGATGTCCAGCGGGACAAAGCGCGCGTATGGGGATATGATGACCCACAGGAGAAGCCCCAATTTCGGATCCACCAACACCGCGCCCAGGCAGAACGCGACACCCACGAAGGTCATCACGTTGGAGGCGCTCGGCGACACCAGGAGATAGCCCATCGCCAGCCCCAGAGCAAGCGCCACCAGAGCCAGGAACACTGGCACCGCAATTCGCTTGAATCTCTCCCACCCAGGCAGCATCCCCAAACTGCGAATCACGCCATCACCTCGTACACCGCTTCCACGCCTGCCACATACAAATCCACCGTGAAACGGGAACCCACCTCACGGAGCGCGTTCTGCTTCAGTCTCGCCGCCAGGTCGGGCGTGCTGATGAGCCTGCCCACCGCGGCGGCCAGACCCCCGTCGTCACCCGGAGGGAACAAGAGCCCTGTGCGGCCATCTTCAATCAATTCGGGGACGCCCCCCGCCGCGCTCGCCACCACAGGCACGCCCGCAGCCATTCCTTCCACAATCACACGGCCAAAAGGTTCAGGCTCCACCGAGGTGTGCACCAGCACATCCACCCCCGCCAGAACGCGATTCATGTCCGAGCGATGCCCGGCGAAAACGATGCGCCCGCGCATTTCGCCCAGGCCCACCTTCGCCCGCAGGTGCCGTTCAAATTCGGCGAACTGCCCCCCGCCATGCCCGACCACCAGCCCCCAAAGCGACGGGTATTCTCTCCCCAGCCGCTCTAGTCCATCCACGAAGACCTCGTGCCCTTTCCAGGGAACCAGCCGCCCCGCGACTGCGACGACGTACGCATCCTGGGGCAAGCCAAGTTCGGTGCGGACTTCCCGCCGCGCGTCCGGCATCGGGTAGAATTCCCCCCCGTCCACGCCGTTGTACACGATGTCCCACGCCTGCACCTTCACGCCGAGGGCTAGAAACCAATCTGCGATGGCGCGAGAAATGAAAACATATCGATTCACCCGGGACGCAAGCCATTGGTCAAAGCGGCTGAGCCTCTCGAAACTCCGCACATGGCAGAGAACCGGCACTCTGGCCCACTTGCAGCCGAGGATTTCGGGCCGGTGCGCGGGGAGCATATCGTTGAGGTGCACGAAATCTGGCCTCACCCGCCGCACGAGGTTGGCGAAGTCCTCCGCCCTTTCAAGAATAGCCGGAATGTGTTTCACACCGAACCCGATGGCATGATACAACTCGCGGCCCCATCCAGATCGCTTCAGCGTCTGGACCGCGCCCAGCTGTTTCACGGCGCAGAAAGGCGCGGGGTCTTGCGGCCGCTGAGCAATCCACGGGAGCGAGACCATCTCCACGCCCAGCTCCGCAAACCGCTCCAGGTAAGGGTTCTCTTTTGGAATGAGCAGCACCGGCTCAAACCGGCTGCGATCCAGCCCGCGCAGCAACTGGTACAGGCTGATGACCGAGCCCCCAACCGGTGCAGCCCTCTCAACGATAAGAACACGACGCCGCATCAGAATCCCGCCACTGCCTGTTCGCTACGCCTCGGTCCTGGTGCGCCTGATGGATTCTATGAACTCCAGGACAAAAGCCAGGATCACGCCAAGCGCCAGACTGATCGCTGCGCCGACAAGGAGCAACTTCGGCGTCTGGGAAGGTGCGGGACGGTCGGGCTGGCGCGCAGGCTCAGCTACCTGAATGAAACTGGCATTCAGGGACTGGTTCTCCTTCAGCACGGCCTCGTTCAACTTGCTGGTCAGGAAGTCTACGTTACCCTGGATCGTGTTGACCTCGGACTGCAATTTATCGTAGTCGGCGCTCAGACCGATAAGCCCCAACAGCCGCGTCTCGCGGTCGTTGATTAACTGGTCATACCCAGCCTTGGCGGTCTTAGCGCCCTCAGACTTGATTCTGGCATCTGCCGCCTGCTGGTTGAACTCCCTGGCGACTCCGAAGTAGAAACTCGCCGTTGCCGTCGCCCCCCGCTCTGAGGCGGCCTCGGCCAGCTGTGTAGCCTTGTCGACTTCCTGGTCATACAATGTTGCTTCGCTTCCCGCCTGCTCGCCTTGCAGGACGGCCATATCGCGCGCGAACCGCAGTTGGCGCAGTTCGTCCTGGTATGCCTGCAATTCCCGCTGGAGTGAATCCAGATTGTGTTGGAGTTTGAACTGCAGGAGCGAATCCTTTGCAGTGGAGAGGGTCTTCTCCTCCTTGTCCAATTCCTGCGCGATGAAAACGCGCAGGACGGTAGCGTTCTTCGCCCGCAGGTTGCGATAGTAGGTCAGCGCGTTATCCGCCAGTTTGCTGACGATGGCCTCGGCCTCTTGAGGGGAGTCGGTGTCGTATGAGATGTTGATGAAGTCCTCGTCGGTTCCCACCGTCAGGCGATCCAACAGGTCAATCGCGCCGATCCCCAGGTTTAGGTCTGCGATGGTCTCCCATGCGACGATGGGCCGCCTCAGGGCCGCGATGAAGTCCTGCTGGGCGGCAGCGATTTCCTCCGCCGCCGGGCCCGAGCGATACGCCGAGAACAGAGCCACCTCTCCCGGCTCAGAAGCGATTACCTGCACCCTCACCGTCGCGCGGTACACGTCCTTCGCCGTCAGGGAACTGATCAGAATCACGCCCACTGCCATCACCATAATCAAGACGATTAGCCAGGCCCGCTTCCAAATCACTCGCAAATACATCAAGAAATCAGTTGTTTCCATATCTTACCTCTACGCTGACCCGAAAATGTTGGGCGAATTTGAAATTCGCCCTACGCGGCTAGGCTTGCAAGAAAGCGGCCAACTTCTCCGAAATCACTTCCACGCGCGCATCCCAAGTGTGTCGGGCGGCTTCCGCGCGCCGCGCTGCGCTTCCCGCCAGGTCTCCAGCCGCAAGCGATTTCTCCACCGCCGTCAGGAACTCTTCGCCGCCCTCGCGCACCGACACCAGACCGGCAAAGGGATGCACCGCGGGTATCGCCGTGGACACGACAGGCCTGCCCGCCGCCAGATACTCGTACAGTTTCAGCGGGTCAATGTGGCGCGTCCACTCGTTTAGTTTATACGGCATCAGGCAAACATCCAAACCCTTGATGTAGTGCGGAACCTCCGATACATCTTTCTTCCCCAGATAGTGTACATTCGGCAGGCCGCGCAGCGCAAATGACTCCTGGTCTTCCCGCACAGCCCAAGAGCCCACGAGCGCCAGCGACCACTCCGGATGCCGCCGGGCCATCTCGCGTAGCAGGCCAAAGTCCAATTTGTCGTTCAGCGCGCCCACGTAGCCCACTCTGGGCCTGGGCAGCGCGTCCAGGTCGGGTGGCAGGGTCGGGTCGGCCAGCGCCCGTGAGAATGCCTCGTAGTCCACGCCATTGGGGACAAGCGTGGTGTTCGGATTGTAGCGGCTCTTCGTTTGGAGCAGCGCGGGCGAGGTGACGAACACCAGGTCCGCGCGGGCCATCAGTTTTCGCTCCCGCTCCGCAATTCCGCGGCGGCGCTCCGGCGTCAGCCCAACGTAGCCGGAATACTCGTCCACGATGTGGTACACAAGCGCCTTTTCGCCCCAGTGCCCCGGCACATCCTCCTGGTCGGGGCGCACCAGCCACAGGATGGGCCGGCCAGCGCCCAGGCGGTGCAAAGCCGCCTTCATATCCCATTCGCGCCCCCAGCGCAGCAGCGTCTGCAACGGCTCGCGCCCGCTGATAGGCGCCCATAGAGGCGGCGTATACACGTACAGCCCTTCCATGACCTGCCGGAAGCGCGATCCCATTTGAAATGGTCGAACTATCCCCTGCCGTAGTCCAGAAAGGACATTGCGCAGATACGGCCTCGGCTCCACGTAGACTACCGTATTCTGGCGCGCCAGTCGGCTCATGATCTGGTGCCGGTTGCGCCAGATGTCGTCCCACCCTTCCGGCGCGAAGCAAAGAATCGTCTCGCCGGAGATCATTCTCTGCCCTCCCGCGCTCGCTGGTAGGCTTCCAGGTGCTGGGGCGCTAGTTTATCCCAGCTGAGAGATTCTGCAAACTCCAGCACTTCTCGGCGCACCGCGTCCCGATCCATCTTCGCTGCCTGGCGCATAGCCATCTCCAGCCCGTCCGGAGCCGACGGGTCGTACAGGACGCCCCGCCTTCCTTGTACCAGCCCCGTGAAGCACCCGATGCCGGGCGCGATGATGGGCAGTCCAAACGAGAACGACAGCAACGCCGCCCCCGATGTGGTCACTTCCCGATAGGGCAGCACGCTCGCGTCGCTGGCGAGCATGTAGCGGTGCACTTCCTCGTCGGGAACGTAGCCCAGGCGCAGGTGAATCCTGGGATCCCCCTGTGCGGCCTCCTCAATTCGCGCCGCATAGGCAGGATCCTGGGGATTTCCGGCCACCATCAGCGTGTAGTCGCCATCCCTCATCTGCCGGAACGCCGCAATCAGCTCCTCCACACCCTTGTACGGCCTCACCTGACCCAGGAATAGAAACACCCTGCTGCCCGCGTCCAGGCCCAGCTGTCGGCGCGCTTCGCTGCGGGAACTCCGCATGGGATAGACGCCCACATAGTTCCCGTGCTGCACGGCGTAGACGCCGCGCGTCCGGCCATAGCGGGCGGCCACTTCCCCCGCCACGCAGGCATCGTGAACGTGCACCACATCCGCGGCGCGGAAGATATATCGGTTGGCCCATTCGTTCAGCCTGGCGTTCTGACCCTCGTGGTGCGCGATATTGTGGACGGTGTAAACCAGCGTCACGCCCAGCTCTTTTGCCAGGGCCAGCGCCGCCAGCAGCCGCGCAAACTTCTTGGCCCCGCGCCACCGCGAAGGCGACGTAATCTGTAGTTCAATCCAGTGCAGGTGAATGACGTCCAGCTGCTTCCGGTGCTTCCAGACCCAGCCTGGGGTCAGTTCGCGCTGCGTCGTCCGCGCTGCTACACCTGGGAGCGCATCCAGCGACCGCCGCAACAATTCCACATATGGGTTCATCGTGACGGTGGAGACGAGGGTCACATGCAGCACCCCGCTCTCCTCATCCACTCCGTGCGCGTTCCACCCGACCACGTCAAGCCTCCTTCGCCACAGCATTGCGACGGGTGGGGCGCACGAATTCCCACGCCGTCCGCGCCAGTTGCCTCACTTCGGGGTCTATGGCGAGCATGATGGCGGCGTAGACGATGACGACAACCGCCCCCGCCGTCCCAAGCCGCACAATGGCCCGCACCAACCCCCTCGTGTTCCAGTACACCAACTTCCCGGCCAGAACAGCAACCACCGACGCGACTCCCTGCGGCACCAGAATCCGCACGTACTTGCCCCACGACGCGCCGATGATCTTGTTCGCCAGGAAGATGGAGATTCCGAAGTCAATCACCGAAATGATGGCAGAAAACAGACTCACGCCCACAATCCCGCCCCACTTGATGGAGGGGTACAGGAACAGGAGCATCATGATCAGCCGCCAGGTAGCGATGTAGGTCAGCCATTGCGGCTTGCCGCCCGCCTTGAACACATTGCCCATGTTCGCGGCGATCGAGCGCACCAGACCGTATACCCCCAACAACTGCATGGGCAGAATCGCGCGGGACCATTCCTGCCCGTATGCCTGAGTCACAAAGTTGTCTGCGAATCCGATGGTCGCCACCGCGATAGGGACCGACAAGAGCGAGACATACTTTAACGCGCGAAAATAGACGCTGCGGAACATCTGCAAATCACTTTGCACTTTGGAGAAAGTCGGGAACATGACCTGATTGACCAGCCGGGTGATCTGCGTCGCGGGCAGGTTCGCAACCGTATACGCCATGTCGTAGAACCCCAGCATGGTCGTTTGCAGAAACCTCCCGACGAAGACATTGTCCACGTTGGTGATGGCGAAGACCAGCGTCTGGCTGCCGATGATGTGCTTGCCGTAGTCAAATAACTCCTTGGCCCGCGCCTTGCTGAACCGCAACTTGGGTCGCCAGGGGCACACAAACCAGACCAGCGCCGCCGAGATGAGCGTCACGGCCACCTGGCCGTAGACCAGGCTCCACACCCCATAGCCCATAATTGCCAGCACAATGGACAGGCCGTTTCCCAGAAGTCCAGCAGCCATGTCCGGAATCACCTTGCGCTTGAACGAAAGCTCCTTCATGAGCAAGGTCATGGGAACCTGTCCGAATGACGACAGGAGCATGGTCAGCGCCAGCACGCGCATCACCGGAATCAGTTGCGGCTCGTGGAAGAACTCGGCCACCGCCGGGGCACTCAGGAATCCAACGACGTATAGCACAAGGCTGCTGGATAGGATCGTCCAGAAGGCCGTATCTGCCGATTCTTCTATGTCTGTCTGGCGGTAAATCAGCGCAGAACTGAATCCCAATTCCTGGAACATCAGGAGCAGGTTGACGGCGGGGTTCGCCAGCGCCCGCAGTCCAAAATCGCCCGGTACTAGGAACCGCGCCAGCACTAGTTTCGTGACGAACGACAAAGAACGGGTGAAAATGACCGACAGGATCACCCAGACGATGGCCGAACCGACCTGCCGTTTCAGGCTCATCCTTCGACCTTCTTGCGGCAGACCAGCACAAAATCCCGCGCGAACATGGAGGGCCAATGGCGCGCCAGCCACTTGTAGGCTTCCCGCACGCCGCGCTTGCGGAAGAACGACGGGTAGAAATCCCGCGCCCACAGCGACGCGCTCCCGTCCACTTCCAGCGGCTCCAGCCCGCGCGCCCGGCACAACTTCTTGGCTTCGCGCACGGTGAAGAAACGCAGGTGCATGGCGTCCGTGGGCGAGTGCTCCACGTAGGGGAACCGCCCAAACAGCACCCACAGGCGGCACTTCCAGTGGGCCACGTTGGGCAGACACACGATGAAACGCCCGCCCGGCTTCAGCACGCGCGCGCACTCGTTGAACGACCGCTCGTGAAAGAAGCGGTGCTCAATGGCCGAGTTGGACACCACCACGTCAAAGGAAGCAGCCGCAAATGGCAAGTCCTTCGTGTCCACATCCACCTGCTGGGCCGGGATGCCCTTTTCCTGGGCGCGGCGCACGGCTACCACAGAAAGGTCGGTCGCGGTCACGTCCGCCCCCTTGTCCTGCATCTTCTTGGCGAGGACGCCGGGGCCGCAGTCCACCTCCAGCACTTTTTCTCCCGCGCACACACGGTCGGCCAACAGCGCCAGCCGCTCGTGGTCAAACGTATCATCCGCCTGCGACCAGTAGGCATCATAGTAGGCTACTATATCCATGTTCACTCCCTTGAGGGAAAAATTCTACCACAAAGACACTAAGACACAAAGTATCCGGAGATTCTGTCCCTTATTCCCTTCGTGTCTTCGTGTCTTGGTGGTTGAGTCTCTTGCGGCGCATGAGACGCTTGGCCTTGCGCCAGGGGGCCAGCATCCGCGCCACCTTCGCTTCGTCGCCGCCCGCCAGCGCCCGCAGCGCCTTCCGCGCCTGGTACTTCCACGGGTGCGTGCGGCGCAGGCTGAGTTCATCCTTCAGCGCGGTGAAACGGTCGTATTCATCCGCCAGTTCCTCCGGCGTGAGGGTGGGCAGGCTCAGCACGCTGGCCCGGCTGTAGTAAGAAGACAGAGACCCCTGCCGGGGCGCGTAGTATCCCTTCTCCACCGCGACGTCGTACAGTTCCGTCATGGGATATGGATAGAAAACCGAGAACTGCAAATCGTCGGGTTCCAGGCGGCGGTTGAGTTCAATCGTTTCCTCAATCATCTCCTTCGTCTCGCCTGGCACGCCCAGCATGTTGCAGGTGTAGGCTTTCAGCCCGTGCTTGCGCAGGCGGCGGAAGGCAGCCACGATGTCGTCGTTGCCCATGCGCCGCTTCAGGATGTCGCGCCGCAGCCCTTCATTCCCCGATTCAATCCCGATGCGCACGCCTTTGCACCCCGCCTCCGCCAGCGCCTTCACCACTTCTTCCGACAGCCGCTCCACCCGCGTGTTGATCCAGAAGGGGTAGCGGAATTCCCTGGGATAGGCCGCACAGAATTCCAGTGTCCACTTCTCGTCCAGGGTGAAGGTGTCGTCTTGGAAGTTGATGGTTTTCATCGGATACCGCGCTTGCAGTTCCCGAATCTCCGCCAGGATGTGGGGCACGCTGCGGAAGCGGACGTACTTGCCCAGGCCCTTGTAGCGGTTCTGCAGGCCGGGGTTGCAGCAGTAGGAGCATTGGTACGGGCACCCGCGCCCGCTCATCATATCCACCCAGCCGCCGTTGGCCTTGAGAATCGCGCCGAAGTCAAACAGTTCGCGGTCGGGGAAAGGGATTTCGTCCAGGTTCGCGACCAGCGGGCGAAGCGGGTTGCGAATGATCTCATGCCCCTTCCGCAGCCACAAGTTCTGCACGTCGTCGTAGGGCTTTCCCTGCGCCAGCCGCTCCGCCAGTTCGCGGAAGGCGTACTCTCCCTCACCCACGCAGACCGCGTCCAGGTGCGGGCTGCTCAGCACGTCCTCTGGGGCGAGTGTCGGATGCGTGCCGCCAGAAACCAAGAACAACCCCGGAATGGATTCCTTCAGCCACGCGGCCCAACGCTCCACAAAGGGGTGCTGGTGCGTGGTGGACGAGAACGCCACGATGTCCGGATTCGCCGCTCTCACTTTTCGGAGCAATTCCTCGCGGGTCGGCTCGCGGTCGGCGTAGTACAACTCAGTCTGATGGCCGTCTCGTTTCACCATGGCCGACAGATAAGCCAGGCCGTGGTAGAACTTGCGGGCTCCGTAGTGCTCTACCCCCTCAATATCGGGGTATACGAACAAAACCTTCATTTCTCTCACCAGCTGCTAAGAAATAGGGCGGAACGAAAATAACGGGCAGGAACGCCTGCCGCACGCCGCTCCGCGTTGCTGTGGCCGTCGGTGTGGGCGTTGCAGTGAATGTGGCCGTCGGAGTGGACGTGAGTGTGGGCGTCAGCGTGAACGTCGGCGTCGGCGTTTCAGTAGGTGACGGCGTTCCCGTGATCGTGGGCGAAGCCGTGGTCGTCGCCGTCGGCGTCGGCGTAAGCGTCGCCGTGGGCGTTGCTGTGGTCGTCGGGGTGGGCGTCTCCGTCGGCGTTTCGGTCGGCGTGGGGGTCATCGTTGGCGTTGGGGTGTTCGTGGGCAGCGTGTAGACCACCCACAGGCGCGGGCCATTCGGGTTGTTGTTCTCGGATGACTGCAAATTATACGTGACCATTGTTCCTTGCCAACCCTGCACCGTCTTCAAGAGAAGCCCCCTGTTCGTCCCTGCCGAGCCTGCCCAATCCACCACCATCGGTTTCACGTTCATCTCGTAGGTCTTGTACACCTGATCCAAGAGCGTGGGGGCGTGCTCTTCGGGGAAGCGATCTGTGTCTACGTTATCCGCTCCCCAGATGCCCCACTCCTCTTTCAGCGTCGGGCCGTTCAGGGCATACTTCCAGGACGCCTCGCTGGCCTTCCATTGCCGGCGCAGCTGATATGCCGCGATCCTCATGGACGCCGAGACATCTCGATACATCGTGTAGACTTTCAGAGAGCCGCCAAGAATGATCGCATTCTCCGGAATCTGGCCCGACAGGTCAAAGCGTGCCAGCGCGCGCAAGCCCGAACTGGATCGCAGCGAGAGTTTCTCCTGCCCTTCGTAGTTGCGCTCCCTGTCGTAGTCCACCATGTAGGTGTCCTCTGACGCGCGCAACTCTTTGTCGAAGATCTGCGGCGCGAGCGAGGGCGGTGAGATGCGCACGGTGTGCGCGCCCCAGCCCGGACTCAACGTCAGCATGCCCCCGCTCAGGTTTGCGGTCGTATGGGTGTACTTGCCGGTGGATTCATCCATATCCTGAATGACCCACGAACCCGACAGCCCTGCCAGGCCCATCCGCGCCATGTCCAGAACGATGGAGGCCGCTGGCGTGC
>Ga0315291_10006675_pt1 | contig 14316 bp, 18 predicted proteins | sample YL17G12_20_MG_FD_203070 | JGI IMG/M metagenome (GOLD analysis project Ga0315291, IMG submission 203070) | Sediment microbial communities from Yellowstone Lake, YNP, Wyoming, USA - YL17G12_20 | ecosystem: Environmental > Aquatic > Freshwater > Lake > Sediment | place: USA: Wyoming | collected...
ATCCTTATTGAGGAACAGTCTGCTGCATTAATTTATTCATATCAGCTTCAATTTGTTTTGCAGTTTCATGTTCACCAATACTATGATAATATTTTACATTATTTTTTCCCGCTTCTATCAATTCAATTTGTAATGCTTCGACAATTTGCATTACATCATTTCTTCTTTTTTCAGAAGCAAAGATACTAATTTCTGGATCGTGGTCATTCGGATAACGGTAAATTTCAACTCCTTTACCTTTCCAAAGACGTTGTGTATCTTTATGACTAAATTTCAGTGTTTTATCGTTTCTGATTGCTCCTTCTTGAATTATTGTGTAACCTAATTTTCTCAGAACCTCGGATATGCTGATACTATCTGTACAGTAAGTGGGAATTCTCTTTGATTCTAAAAATACAGGATTCGTTACAAAGTCTGGATGTACTTTTTCTTCGAAAAGATAGAGTTGAGTAGTAGTTGTTGCTGGCATAATTACTAGAAGCAGATAAAAAGATTTAAGTCTTCAAGAGTTCGCTTCTTTCTTGCTCAATTTATCCGTAACTTCTCCAACTGTATGCGCACTTCGCGCAACGATAGAAAAGCGTCGGAGGCTCGTCGGCCGTCCTCGTCTGTTGCATCCACCAGAAAGCCTCGTTATGCTCGCAGTTAGGACACATTATGTGCGTCTTTGGAAGCTCTGAAATTCCTTCATCCTTTCCCATCACAACAATTTCCTTCTTCTTATCTGTCACAGACTCGCTGATTAGAACTTTCTCCCCTTTACTTTTTACAGTTTTGTGGCAGCTTCTGCACACCATGAAAGTGTTCTTTCTTCTCTTCTCAACCATCATCAAGTTTCCGCATTTTTCGCAAAACCTCATTTTTCTTCACACTCATTTTTATTTTTTCTTCGCATCTTTATTTTTTTCTTTTCTTTCCTTTCTTTCTCTTTCTTTATCTTTCTATTTTGAGTTTTTTGCTTTGATTTTTCGTTTTTTTTTCTCTCTATAAATTACGCTATATCAACAATCCTACAGAAATTATGCTGCAGCACCGACAAACTTTGTGAGCACAACCTTGAAATATCCGAGTTTCGGGATTATAAAGATTACCTTTCCATGTATCTGTTCTTTTTTCACAGCTCCCTCGAAAGGAAGCAGGTTCGGATTGTGGTCGCCCTTGGTCGTGAACGATCCATCTGAATTAACGCGAATGATCCTGTGGACAATCGGCACGTTCTGTCCGGGTACGTTGTAAACAATCACATCGCCTACGTTGTAGTCTTTCGAGCCTTCGACTATCGGCAAATCTCCGACAAGAAAACCGTCTTTTATCGACCAGCTATCAACGACGCTGTGATTGTATCCAAGATTATCTTGCAGCCACTTGTAGTGGACTTGCGGTGTAGTGTCGTCATGCGTCATGCTGCCGCTGACTACTGCCACGACTGGCAAGTCTGTGTCCAAACCAAAAGCAAGGACCTGATTGAGTAAAAATGCGATGAGAATTCCCCCGATTGCGTAGACGACGTATCCGAAAGGTCCTGAAGTCATCTTGTCAAACTTTTTTCTCAGGCTGCTGGAGTTGTTTTTTTTATTTTTCTCTTGCGTTTGCATTCTGCTTTGCATTCTGTTTTCCATTTTTTCTTCACTATGCCCGACCATAACTTTCACCTCTGACTATCGCCGTTGCAAGCAGATGCGCGACACGTAGAGGCTCTGGAATGAATCCTCTTGTGCAGCTGAGCTTAATAATCTGCTTTGCCTGGTCGTCAGTAAGACCGACACTCTGATAATAAACTTTGCGAAACTCATTGTTGTTCACATAGCAGTCCTTTATTTTTCCTGCATGCTTTATCATTTCCCATCTTTCTTTTCCATCCTTGAAGTTACCAAGCGCATTCTTGACGCGCTTCAAATCAGGATGCTTTCTGTTGATAACAAGAACAGGAATGTTAGTCTCTTGATGAACTTTCTTCACATCAACCACATTAAATCCAGCAAGAGTTATGCCGTCGAACATAATTACTTTCAACTGTTGTTTATGTCGCGAAGAGTTTATAAGCTTTACGATGCTTTCAGTAGCATCCATGCCGTCAACGGTCACACTTGTCAGCAGCGCGCCGTCAAGAACCTTCCCGCCTCGATAGACAACACCGATCACAGGAACTTGCTTGCCGCTTCTAGGCTCGAAAGCGCCGTCATCAAATCCGAGTATGCGAATCTCTTCTTTCATCGCCCGTTCGGTTTTTCTGACCATTTCTGTCAAGAAGAAGAGTGGTTGCGAAGAGTATTTATAGCTTTTTATTTATACTATATTTCGATTTTATGTCAACAACTGACCAGGAAACAACGGAAGATAAGCCAAAAACAAAGCAAGAAATAAAGGAAGATAAAAAAAGAATTCTTGGACTTGTTTTAGAGAGTCCTGGTCATTACAGACCGAGAGACATACCAGATGTTTTCTATGGTAGAATTATGCAAGAATTTCGTATGATGTTTAGTGTGAAAAAAAGAATATCACTACATGATCTGCAGAGATGTAACAAAGAGAGAGCTGAGAGGGACGGAGATAAATATATTTCTGGCCTGATAAAAGATTTGCTACGTGAAAAAAATATTTATACAGATTCTCGCGGTCGTATAGCCGTAAGTGAACCTAATGTTGTCATTGCAAGATATTTGCCTGAGTACAGAGAACTTTACAATGCAATGGTTCTGTCTGACGTTCAGGCAGGAAAAGTGCCAGCAGGGAAAATGACTGGCCGTCAATATAGACATGGACCTTTACATACACGACAGAAAAGAAGTCATTAAACGATCAAGCATCAAGCATCCTTAAAGCATTTTTAAAATATTAAATCTTATATAAAGCACAAAACAAACATTATTGAAGTATTGATTGTTAGAATAATTGGTGAAGAAAGCTGGTAGAATAAAATGGTAAAGAAAACTTATCCGGAGGCAATGGCTCGCTTGTATCATAGGGTTTTCGTTTGCAGAGTATGCAAGTCGAAGATAAGGGCAGATCCTGCGAAAGTGAAGGCTGGCGTCGTAAAGTGCAGACGTTGCAACTCTCGGGCATTAAGGCCGAAGAAAAGACCGCTCTAATTTTTTTGTTAATTTAATGTTGTGATTTTATGGACAGTAAATTAGTCAAGAAATGGCTCGAAGCTGGACTGAAACCAAGTGGTTTCGAGTTCTTCACGCGGCGCGAGAATGTTGTTGTCGGGAAGTTGCCGGGTAAAGACGCGGAAGTGGAGTATGTCTGCGACAAATGCAACAATTACGAGATAAAAACAATCGAGATGGAGCAGGGCGGAAAGAAAAAGAAAAAATTCGAAAGACCGGAGTTCGAATGCACCAAGTGCGGAAAAGTTTTCAAGGTCGAGCAACTGAAGAAGTTGAAGTGAAATTAAAGTAGGGATAAAAAATATTTTTGAAACAACTTTTCTACAACACAAATGCATTTTTATGTTTGAAAATAAAAAACATTCATGAAACTTGAGTTTTCTGTCGGCAACGGCATCGCGATAAAGATTGGTAAGGAAAAAGTTCTGCTAGATTCGCGCGTTGCAGACTTTACATCTTTTGTAACGCACGCCCACGCCGATCATCTTCCCCAGACAATTGTTCGCAAACCCTACTGCTCGCCTGAGACGTACGAGCTCGCAAAGATGAGAAATCCAGACTTTGATGCAAATAAAATGCAGCAGGGAAAATGGCACAAGTTCGACAACTTTCGCGCGAAACTTCTCAGCAGTGGACACCTTCTCGGCAGTTCGCAGGTGTTTATCGAGGCGGACGACACAACAATTCTTTACACAGGCGACATAAAACTCTGGCCAGGGCTGAGCAGCAAGCCGATTGAGATCGAGCATGCAGACATTCTTATAACAGAAGCGACGTTCGGCCATCCTTCCTTTACGCTTCCCCACATCGACGCCGTGAGAAAAGATATTGTCGATTTTGTCAGCGAGCATCGCAAGAATCATACAGTCAATCTTGGCGGATATCCGATCGGCAAAGCTCAAGAGGCGATAAAACTTCTCAACAACAACGACATCGTGCCTGGTGTAAGCGAAAGTATTGCAAAATTTTCCGAAGTCTACAAGAAGTTTGGTGTTGATCTCAAATTTATCGAGGACGGCGCTGACGTGAGCGTGCTGCCCATGCACATAATCCCTCAGATAGCTGGAAACAACGGAAGCAAGAATGCAGTGCTTACAGGATGGGCCGTCTCACACAACTCAAGATTTTCAAACAATAAGGACATAACATCCTTCCCGCTGAGCGATCATTGCGACTACAACCAGCTGCTGACTTTCATCAAGGCAGTCGAGCCGAAAAAAGTTTTCACTGTGCACGGCTTTGAGCGCGAGTTCGCAAAGACAATCCGAGAAAAGCTGAAGATTCCTGCGAGTCCATTGATAGCAAGAAGCCAGAAGTTGCTTGTTGATTATTAAAAAAGAACTTAAATCTTTAATTATTTCTTATTTTAATATGAGTGTTCTTAAAGCAAAACCAAAATTAAAATTTCTGCCAGAACTAAAATTATTAGCAGATTCTGATCTTAAAAATCCAGAATGGGTTTTTCAAGGAAATTATTTAGTCGATTCTCCCTTCAACCGATTGCTGGCAGAGAAATTTGCGTTTGCAGCGGAAGTAGGCTGTCATCCACAACTTCGGCCAACTTCTGATAAAACAATTCATGCAGTCTATATTTATAGAGAACCAAAAGGATATGTTCGTCCCGTTGTAGGATCACAAGTAGGAGTTTATGCTGGTTTGGTTTGGGCTGTTTATACAAAATTTAGACAAAGAAAAGTTGAAATACCATCTCAGTTTTTCTGAAAACGTAACTTTAGTTTAAATTCTTTCTCTAGTAATATTGTTCTGAGGAGCTTCTTGGGTTTTAATGCTCTTCATGTCCGTGGTGTGAAGCGTGCCTGTTGTAGACTTTCAGAAAGTTTGGAACTATTATTCGCGAGAATCAATTCTTAAAGCGATTGTTGAAGTAGCGAAAGACCGCGAGGTTGTTTCTGTTTTTCGCGACGGACGATTTGGAAAGCGGCCCAACATCATTCAGTATCCTCGAGACATCGTTCAGGAAGTTGCTGAAGGCGCAGTTTCTTTTCACGGCTCTCTTGAACGTTGGAATCAGCCGATGAAGCTTGACGTCGGCATGACACGACCTGACCTTGACAAGCTGCGTAATGCATGGGACGTTTTCATCGACATAGACGTGAAAGATTTCGAGATTGCAAAGATTGCTGCCAAGCAAATCATCGAGGCACTGCGAGATCACGGCGTCCAGTCTCATGCAATAAAGTTCACTGGTGGCTCTTCATTTCACATCGGCATTCCTTTCGAATCCATTCCGCAAAAAATCAACATGCTTCCGACATCCCAGCAGTATCCTGAAATCTTGCAGAAGGTCGTAGAATTTTTGAAGTGGTACGTCAAAGATCAGCTGCGGGACGAGCTGATGGGATGGGGAACTCCACAGGAAATTTCCCAGCGTTTGCAAAAACCTCTTACGCAAATCTCCAGCGAGGAAGGAATCGAGCCTTTCAAAATAATCAGCATGGACATTTTTGGCTCTCGACATCTGTTCAGACTTCCGTACAGCCTACATGAAAGCACCGGACTAGTGAGCCTGCCGATAAAGGCGCATCTGATCGACAAGTTTGAGAAAGAACAAGCATTGCCGGAGAAAGTAAAATTCGAAGATCGTTTTCTCGCACCACTGACACACATGAAGGATGCAGAAGCGCTTGTAGTCGAGGCGCTGGACTGGGCAAGCAAGCATGTCGTGGAAGTGAAGGAAGAACTGCCGAAACCTTCGCAAGCAAGACAGATGAGAGCAATACATGAACAATACTTCCCTCCATGCATCAAGACGATTTTAGAAAGAGGATTGTCAGATGGAAGAAAGCGTGCTGTGTTCGTGCTCGTCAACTTTTTGAGAAACATGGGATGGGATGTTGACAGAATTGAGAAAACGATTGTGGAGTGGAATGAAAAGAACGTTCCTCCGCTTCGCACTGCGTACATCCGCGGCCAGCTTCGTTGGCACTTTCGTCAAGACCGCATGCTTCTTCCTCCGAACTGCAACAACATCAACTTCTACGACTCGATGGGCGTTTCAATCAGCTGCAAAGACCTTCATGAAGCAGGCGTGAAAAATCCTGTCAATTATCCTTTTAGGGCGATGAGAAGAGAGCAACAAGATCAGGTTAGAAAAGGAAAAATGAAAGGAAGAAAAGAATTTAAAAATATGAAAACGTGATTGTGCGCAGATGGCTAACATGCTGCACGGGTTCAAATCCCACCTCCCGCACAAGGATTTTCCCTAATGTGGGAACTGTTTATTTAAATCAAAATTCATTGAATAATTATGAAGAAAAAATATGTAATAACGATTTGTGTAATTGTTGCTTGTATTATCGCAGTAGTTTTGTTTTTCCAGTTTATGCCTGCTAAGAATAATTGCAATGGCAGTCAGACATATGGTTTTTGCAATACAAGTGCTGATTGCGTAATTTCGGGATGTTATAGTGAGCTCTGCAAAAATACTTCAGAACCTATACCTTCCCTATGTCGTGGAAATACCGGTATAACTGGACCTGAGAAGTGTGGAGGAGGATGCGGTTGCATAAATTCAAAATGTCAGTGGTATTACAATAGTCCGTAATTAATCTTAACAAATATGAAATTAAATTGTTGCAGTTGTAAAAAAATACGCATAAGGGAAAACCCTTATCCTCACCTCCCGCATGAAATTTTAGAGTTATATTTTCAGCGAATGGAAAGTTTCAAGAAAACCGTAGGTTGTCTTCCTCAAATCAACAAAGAGTTACTGACGACCAATCGTTTTCCCTGTAAAAATAAAATGTTTCAGGATTTGAAAAAGTTTAAGTTTAAATCTTTATTTTGTTTCTTATTTGTTTAGTGATTGTATTGCCAAAATATGATACTCAGCAGTTGAAGAAGGAATGGAGTTTATTCGTTTTTTAAATAAATTGTTCTTACAACCAGCTCGAAGAAAAATTACTGCTGAAATTTATGAAAAAGACAGAGTTACATGGACACAACTAGATTATCGAGGATTGGGCATAAATCCGTTAATGATTCAGCATCATACAGGTGTGTTACTAGAAGCAGAAATAATTCAGAGAGCAAGTCCGCATGGATTCGAATTCACTCATTATGGTAAGAGATTGTATGAAATTTATCTGCAGCACGAAGCAAGATGGATAAGATGGTTGAAAAAATTTGCAAAACATGACCCTGAATTAGTAATGAGTTGGGCAGAACAGGCAAAAGATTGGAGCAAGCTTAATTCAAGTTAAAGGATTTACCTTTTCTCTTCCTCTAATTATACAGGTATTGTGTTTGGTTAAGAAAGGTGGTTGTGTTGCCAGAAGAAATTATTACATTTGACTTGATAAGAAAAATCCAGCGTGAGGAACAGTCGCATCCTAAGCTGACAAAGCTGCCTGAAAACTTTTACCCAAGCGTCGCCACGTACGTCACGCAGAAGAAGAAACTTATTGCAAGCAAAGAGGACAAGCGTTCATCGCTTGAGATAAAGAGCATTGAGAATCTGATCGAGGACATTTTCAACAGGCGCGAGCGCAAAATTATCAACACTGCAATCAATTCAGCACGAACAGGAATTCCTCCCGAGAACATGACTGACGAAGAGAGAGCTTTTTATGACGGATTGCTTGCTTTCATCAAAGGACGACGTGACAGTATTCTGAAGAATATTCTTGAAGAGAGTGTCTTAGAAATAAAAGAGCAGCCTGCAGAAAATATTGCAGAAAAGATTGAAGAGAAGATTGAAGAAAGTGTGAAAGAAACTGCTGAGATTCTTTCTGCCGTCAGGCCGATCATTCCTGCGAGCATTGGAGCCATTGGAGCTAATCTCGGCGTGAGTCTGATTGTTTTCAAAGAAGACGTTCCTTCGTTCGTCGGCTCGGACATGCTCTCGTACGGGCCGTTCAAGAAAGGAGACATTGCAAAAGTTCCTGACGAAAACATGCACGTGCTGCTTGAAAGGGGAGCGGTTGAAGAGTTTAAAGTGAGCAAAGATTAGCAGAGTGCAAAGAGTGAAATTTAAGGTTTCAATATTGCCTTTTGCCTTAATGCCTTAAAATATATAAAGTAATTTTTATTAAAAATATTCAGGCTTGATTAAATATTATCGTAATTAAAAGTGATGTGTAGTTAGAAAGGTTATGTGTAGTTAGGATTGGAAGTGATTGTGGCTGACAGCAAAGATAATCCAAAAAGGCAAATACGCCATTAATAAAATGATGATGGCTCTGATGAGTTTTTTAAGATGGGCGACTGGATGCACATTCACATTTAATGGAAAGAAATATAATTATTTTCATCACATGTACCATTTGACATTCAAGAACGAGAGGGCTGTTGAAATTCCTATAGTATATGAGATTGTAAAGAATTGCAATGGACGGATACTCGAAGTGGGAAACACACTTTCATACTATTTCAAAGTCAGCCATGACATAGTGGACAAATATGATAAAGGAGACGGAGTGATTAATGAAGATATAGTGGATTTCAAACCAACACGCAAGTATGACCTTATTGTTTGCATTTCAACCCTTGAGCATATCGGAAGGGATGAAAGAGGGGATGAAAAAGAATTTGATGAATTGGACAAAGACAAGCCAGTCAGAGCTATAGAAAAACTAAAAAGCATTTTGTCAGACAAGGGAAAGATTATGCTGACATTTCCACTTGGGTACAATCCCTATCTGGATAAAATGTTCAAAGAAGGAAAAATATCTTTCACTAGAACTTATTACATGAAGCGAATATCTTGGGACAACAGGTGGGCCGAGAAAGACTTTGAAGATGTAAGAAATTCAAGATTCGGGCAACCCTATAAGTTTGCCAATGCACTTGTAATCGGAATTATTGAAAATTGATAAGCTATAAAATTGATAAAAGTAATAAAAGCGATAAAAATGATAAAAATGGATATAATAAAAACGGGTATAATATGAACAAAAACTTTGAACAAAAACTTTTGTCAGCAGCAAAAAAGGTGCAGTAGTATGAAATTAGCACTTGTATGTTTGGATGAAAAAATGGGAACTCCACCACTTGGGTTAGCTTATATTGCTTCATATTTAAGGAAATATGGAAATTTTGACAACACTGTAATAATAGACAAGGAAGAACCATTAAAAGCAATCCAAAAGAAAAAGCCAGATGTAGTTGGAATATCAAGCGTAACTCCTGAATTTTCTCGTGCAGAAAGTCTTGCAAAAAACATAAAAGAGAAGTTCGATATTCCTGTCATAGTCGGAAGTTCGCACATATCATCAATTCCATCCAATCTTCATAATTGTTTTGACATAGGTGTGATAGGAGAAGGAGAGCAGACGGTTCTAGAATTAGTTAGTCTTTTTGAGAGCAAAGGAAGTTTCGTTCCAGACATGCTTAAAAACATAGATGGTCTAGTCTTTCACGAAGGAAGTAATCTGCATATAACTAATCCAAGAAAGCAGATACTTCCATTAGATAGCATTCCATTTCCTGCAAGAGATTTGCTGAAGATGAAGGAATATTACTTGCAACCAAGAAGAGTGCCGCATATACCTGGAAAAGTAGCGATAGGAACCCACATAATGAGCTCACGAGGATGCCCATACAGGTGTGTGTTCTGCTCTTCGGCGAATTTCTGGAAAGGAATAAGATTTCATTCCGCAAAATTTGTAGTTGAAGAGATAAAAGATGTATTTGAAAAATATAAAATAAATACAATATCCATACTTGATGATCTGTTCATAGCAAATAAAAAAAGGGTTGCAGACATAAATTCGCTGCTTAAAAAAGAAGGCCTTGCTGGGGAAATAGAATTCGGATGTTATGGTAGAGCCAATCTGATTGACGACGAGATGTGCGAAACCTTGAAAGAGATGAATGTGACTTCAGTAGCTTTCGGGTTCGAGTCTGGTTCTGAGAGGATACTGAATTATCTGAAGAAAGGGACTGTGAAAGCGACTGACAACATACATGCAATCGAGACTTGTAGAAAGCATTCTTTGAAAGTTACAGGAAGCTTCATGATAGGCAATCCAGGCGAGACGAAGGAAGATTTGGAAATGACAAGGGATTTCATAAGAAACTATCCGATAGATACGGCATCGCTATTTATTACCACACCATTGCCTGGAACAGAGTTATGGGAACTCGCGAAAAAAGAAAATTTGGTTTCTGATGACATGAATTGGGGTGAAGTTGATAAAAATTTCAACTGGACCACAGACGACAAGATACCAGACCGTACATTCTTCCCCTTCAATGGCGATAAGGAAGTCAGGATAAAACTTTACAAGGAGATACAAGACGAGATAAATAAGATAAACTTTACTGGAGTAGAATTCAAATGGAAATATCTATTTTCAAGAAGCGCGCTTAAGATGATTTTAACAAGACCTGGAGTCGCTCTCAAGTATCTGAAAGGGTTAAGATTAAAAAAATAAGATGAAGGGTGATGGAATATAGAAAAACATATCATTTCTATCGTAATGCCAACAAAAAATGAGGAAGAGGGGCTCAGAGATGTCTTAAGGTCAATAAAAAATACAGACTTTTCTGGGGAAATTATTGTTGTGGATGCGTCCTCAACAGATAAGACAAGGAATATCGCAAAAAAATTTGGATGCAAAGTTTTTTCAGAGACTGGGAAGAGATCGCCTGCAAATGCAAAAAATATTGGCATTTCGAAAGCAAAGGGCGACATCTTGGTGTTTTTGAATGCAGATGTGATACCGACACATGATTTTTTTAAGAAAATAATAAATCATAAAACCGAGTGGGACGCACTTTACTGCAGGGAAATCACAATATGCGACTCCATGCTTGAAAGGCTCTTTTATCTAAGGAGTTTTTCTAGCGGATACACAAGATTTCCAATAGTCATCAAAAAATATGTTTTTAAAAAAGTAAAATACGACGCAAATCTGGCACTTGGCGAGGAAGACGATTTGATAAAAAACATTGGCAGGCACAGCTTTAAGATGGGAAAATGTGATGCATTGGTCAAATCGCACATACCTCATTCGTTTAGAACACTTTACAGACAGCTAAAGTGGTATGGGAGAACGTCATTTAACTATTTTAGCAAATACAAGTCGCCCAGTAGTTTTTATATGCTGCTTTTCCTTCTTCTTCCTCTGTTATTCTCTCACAACATGTACCTTGCTGCACTATCTATGCCAATATGGCTCTATGAAATTTATGTCATAACTAAATCGATAGTAAAAAATAAGAACGCATTATCGCTTTTATTTCCGGCATTTGATTTTATACGCAGCATATTTTTTCTGGCAGGCATGCTTGAATTTGTAGTACATAAAAGCGTTAGCCGATGAATGGTTGATTCGTGGTTGATTCATGGTCGATTCTCAATTGGTTCAATTGGTTCAAGGGAAAGTTTCAAGAAAACCGCAGCGAGCGTAGCGAAGCGAAGGTTTTCTTCCTCAACACAACAAAGAGCTGAAAAGCGACCCATCATGACAAGTCAAAAAAAGCATTTAAATATATCCACCAAAAATTAGAAGTTAAGTAATGAAAGGAATGAATGAATTGAAGGGATTAAAAGAAAGAAAGGTGTCGAGTAGATGAAGTATCCAAAAACGTTGAGAATTTACTGCAAGTACTGCAAGAAGCACACTTTGCAAGATGTAGAATTTTCGAAGAAGAGACCGAGAGGAAGCATGTCCATCGGGCAAAGAATCTTCAAGAGAAAGATGAGGGGATATGGCAGTTTTCCTAAGGAAAATCCTGGCAAGAGGGAGAAACCGACGAGAAGAGTCGATCTCCGCTTCAAGTGCAAGACTTGCGGCAAGTACAACCTTCATGGCAGAGGTTTCCGCGTCAAGAAGCTGGACTTTGTCAAGAAATAAATGTTAAAGTAAATGTTAAAGTGAAAGTAAAAGTAATGAAAAAGTGAAAGTGTGGATGAAAAGAAAGATAGAATGATGGTGTGAAAAGGTGAAAAAATGAGAAGAAGAACGATAAATCTTGTGACTATGCCGAAAAGCCGCTTCCTTCGTGTGCTCTGCAAGAAGTGCAAGAATGACCAGACAATCTACAACAAAGCCGCAAAGGTTGTGAAGTGTTTGAAATGTGGTGAAGAATTGGCAGTGCCGACCGGCGGAGAGGCAATAATCAAGGGAAAAATCCTGGAAGTCTTGAGCTAAGTGAACTAATTTTCAGGAAATTCTTAGCAAATTCTCAGAAATTCTCATAAAATGTAGTTACCAGTACCGCTTCTAGATGTTTTTCCTTCTGAAATGGATTTTACAGGCTCCCCGTTTACTTCAACCGTCGGCAAAATGGCATAATATGGAGATTCTAAAGCAGTTTCTGCTCCTTGAGACAGTGTAACCATGTAGAAGGATGGCTGGTAAAAACTTTCTGTCTCTCTTATTCTTGTTGAGATATTTTCTATAGTAGAATGCGTATCGTTAGGTAAAACAACGCCTATATCGTTATATTGGAATTCAAGGTTTCCCCAAATTTTTGCTTGATCGGTGTCAAGATATATTTCAATTGCTGAAGTTGTAACCATTTTAGTCTGTGATCTCTGTAATTATTTGATATTATTCTAATGTACATGCTATGCTTAAATAATTATCGTATTTTCCAAATATATTTTAAAAAATATTTTCCAGAAATTTTTTATTTTATAAAATTTTTTTTCCAATTTTCAGAATTATTTCCAGATTTCAAAATTATTTTCAAATTATTAATTACTTTTAATTATTTCAGAGAAAATCCAATTCCGTCGCAGGAAATCTTTTTTCCTTCAACGTTAAACTTCACACCAAGAATTTTTTCGCAGGCAAGCATGTTCGTGCGGCAATGATCTGTAATCTCTTCGACGGTCACTGACGAACGGCCGCTTGCAAGAGCAATGAAAGGAATGATTTGATCGCTCATCCACTTGTCCAACGCTGCTCCTGACCTCAAACTCTTCAAAAATTCCTCCGCAACCTCCCTTCCAATCTGCTCTGCCATCACTCCCCTGCGTCCTATGCCATCCGCGCCTAAAATACTCTCGTCACTCTGCTCGAAAATTGTTATTGATGTTCCTTGCGACAGGGTTTCAACGCTTTTTGCTTCAATGTCTACAACCGATTCGACTCCGTTCTGCAGCAGATGCTCTTTCGCCGCGTTTGCTTGCCTAGTTGCAACACTATCCGGCAGACTTCCTGCAATAGAAAAACCTTTCACAACTTTTATCGTTCCTTGCTGCAAGATGTTTGCATAACCGAGCCTCTTCACAGGATTTATTTTCAGCCGCACCAAGCCACCACCGCGAGGATAAAATCCCTGCCTCACAACTTCCAGTTCAGGCATGTCGAGGCCAAATTTTGTCAACATTGGCAGCGTCACATACTTCATGTATTCGATGTTCGGTGCTCCAAGTCCTGCAGTTCCTCCAGAAATTTCCAGCTTCGTCGACTTTTTTGCAAAAACCAAAAGAGGAAGAAGCGTTTGCAGCAAGAGGCCGATGCTTCCTGCTGTTCCAATGTCGATTCTTCTGTCGCTGACATTTAGCTCACGAGGCAAAAATTCAATTTCCATTGACCCGTACTGCGCTCCGCGAAGCTCTGCATTGCAAAAATCTGCTATAGTCTTTATTCCTGCCAGATGCTGCGGTGCAAGCCCAGGCTTTGGCCTGTTTGCACGTATGTTTGTCACTCGAATTGGTTGAAGAGTAAGAGCGGAAAGGCTGACTGCTGTTCGTAAAACCTGACCATAACCAATCGATCCGTCAATTGTTATCATTTCAGTCATAACTTGTCTACTGTTATGTTGTGTTTTGTTGAATATTCGTTTTGTATTTTGCTTTTTATTTTTTAGTAAGTGAGTTGTGCTGTCATGCAAGAGTTGCTCAAGTTGTGCGTGGGTTCAAATCCCACCTCCCGCATTTAAGTTGTGGTGATGACGGGTGAGGCAGTAATAACGACTGTTCTTATACCGCCCGCATATTCTAGATTTATGGTTATGTCGTTAGAGTTGGACACCTCTTTGATTTGAACACTCTGACCATCCACAGAAGCTGTAAAGTTTCCTCCGACAAGCTTTGTCGGAATCGTTATGGCTACAGACCCAGTCGTCCTGCTGGGGCCAGCAACTGTGAATGTGATTGTTCTTGTATTCTGATTGAAAATCAGAGCAGAAACAGAGGAGGTGGAACTTATGGAAATAGAATAACAATTGCGATCTGATGTAACCGAATAATTGTAGGGAAGTTTCTGTTCCTTCAAGAAGAGCGCTC
>Ga0315291_10006677_pt1 | contig 14313 bp, 6 predicted proteins | sample YL17G12_20_MG_FD_203070 | JGI IMG/M metagenome (GOLD analysis project Ga0315291, IMG submission 203070) | Sediment microbial communities from Yellowstone Lake, YNP, Wyoming, USA - YL17G12_20 | ecosystem: Environmental > Aquatic > Freshwater > Lake > Sediment | place: USA: Wyoming | collected...
CTGCCTACCTCTACCCCGTTCAACACCATTAACCTATTCTGCTCTTTCCTGGTCAATGTCACCCTCTCTCTCATGGTGACATTTTCGCTTAACACTTAAGGGTGACAAAATCGTAAAACATCAACAGGTTAAGTTGGGAGTATTGACTTTTTTTTGAAGACCTGTTAGTCTTATATGGAAGATTCGAATACACTGTGGTCTGATATCTACGCCGCATGTCAGATTGACTTGTGAAAGACTCAGGGACCGAGTGCCAGCGGGCGTGGATATCTTGGACAACAAGAGAGGCTGTGTAAACTAAAGTGGGAAGAGGCCTGCGGCAGCAGGCCTCTCCTTGATGTTGGCGATGGTCGGTCAACCACCACCGTATTTGTTATATCACATAGCTTGGGCGGTTGGCAAACGGTGGGAAGACGGAAGGTGGCGGCTGACCGACCGGAAGGATTATCCATGATTACGGAATCTCTGCCGCAAGGAAGAGAGAGGTCGGTCTTGATTGGGGAGAGCTCTTCTTCGGAGATTCCTGAGGTAGACCGAAAAGCAAACAGGAAAAGAGAAAAACTGTGAAAGGAGGTGGCAGCCTATCAGAGATAGTTTCATGACAGAACATCAAAACAGCAGCTATGTCTGCTGCTGACATAAAAAGGCAAATTCAAAGAAAGGAGTAATAAACAAGGATGAAAAAGGTACTATATATAGCCTTCGCGCTAGTTCTGGCGTTGGGATTAGTGATACCGCTGGCAGGATGTGGTGCAGGCCCTGGGTCCAATCTGCTGTCAGGTGGGCGGATCCTAGCACTGGATGTTGCAGATGAACCAGCGCCCCCAGCACAACCAACGAGTTCTACAGACAAGGCCGACTACGAGCCGGGTGAAACCGTAGCCTTCACTGGCAGCGGCTTCCAGGCCGGGGAGACGGTCAACATCGAGGCGGTTGGCGACACCAACGGCAGCCGGTTGACGGCCGACGTCGTCGCCGATGATAGCGGTGCTATCAGTGGCAGCCTGGAACTGCCTCTGGTCTGGGAGGCAACCTACGCTGTCACCGCCACCGGAGCCAGCAGCGGGCTCGTGGCCAGCACGTCGTTCTTGGATAAACCCCCAGTGCTAGAGATATACACCCTCTACAGAGACAGCCCCTCTAGCGGCAGCAGTTCCCAGGAAATCGGGACCTCTGCCCCTTACAAAGCTATAGCGAAGAACAGCGGCGGGAGTCCTGTCTCTGGCGTCGATGTCGATTGGTCCACTACCGCAGGCACCCTGAGTAACCAGGATCCCTCTAACAAGGAAACTGGTGATGACGGGATATCGAGCATCGATCTCTTCTGCCTATCCAGCGGAACGCTGACTGCGACGGCACCCAGCAACGCTGTCGAATGGACGATCACCGGCGTTGTAAACGACAAAACCATCTACGTTAAACAAGCATCACTGAAGGACGTTCAGAAGAATTGCCCGTACGGCTTCGCCAGCTGGCACTTCGTCATCAACCAGATTGCGGATGATTCGCTGGCACCGGCAAGCATAACGGTTTATTGGGACGGTGGAGCCTCGGCCGACGTGCCTTTGGATAAAGTCAGTGGCCGCATGGCACACTACACGACGACTGCCAACGCCGGGCACATAGTGAACGACGCTACCGCAAGCATTTACAACGCGTGGCCCGAAGGCGAGGGCCCGGGGGAGGGCCAATTCAACCTCAGCAGTGTGGAATGTGAGGAAGAACCACCGGTCACGCCGCAGGCCACCATAACTACCGATGTGTATGATGCCGACGACACCTATATCGCAATCGGCGGCCACGTCCCCCTGGGCACTATTGTTTACGACACAGCCACTGTTACCGGCAACGTACCCGGCACCCCACCTGCCGGCACGGTGACCTTCAATCTGTATAAGGGGACGGACGATACCGGCGAACTCATTTACTCTGACACGCAATCCGTCGGTACTGAGTCGGCTAACTCGCCGGCACTGCACGCTGGCGACTATGTTTTCCAGGCAACCTACAACGGTGACAGCCTCTATGATCCCATCACCGGCGATTACGAGCCGTTCGTGGTGGACAAGGGCACTGTGACGCTGGCGACGACAATCTACAACGCGGCGGATGATGCGGTCATCCCGCTCAACAGCAATGTACCGCTGGCCACGTCTGCTTATGATAAGGTCACCGTCGGGGGCAATACCGTCTTCTTCAACATCGCCGATGTGACCTACGAGTTCAACGACGCAGCGGCGGGCAGTGGGGTGAAGTCCGCGACGAAGGGTCCGCTGCACGCTGGCAACCATCACTTCCAGGCCTTCTTCGCCGGCAACGACGACTACAACGAGGCGCAGAGCGATCCTGAGCCGTTCGTGGTGGACAAGGGCACTGTGACGATAGTGACCACAATCTATACCAAGAGCGGCGCCGAAGTTACCGGTCAATACCCAATCGCTTCAACCACAGTCATCTATGACAAGGCTACCGTCACCGGCATCGGCGTTCCCGGCTTCGAGCCGGCAGGCACCGTGGCCTTCACGTATGACTCGACCGCGGCGGGTTCTTCCGTCATCAGCGGCATGGATCCGGTCACGGTTCAGTCTAATGACGTAGGGGTACTGGCTGCGGGCAGCTACGCATTCAAAGCTACCTATACCGATGCCAGCGGCGACTACAACAACCGCACCAGTGACCTCGAGCCCTTTAGCGTGGTGAAGGTTGAAAAAGGGAAGAACGGCAAGACCCTTGGGTTCTGGTCCAATAAGAACGGCCAAACGTACGTTGGAGCTGAGGACCTGTTGATGTTGCGCCTCTTGAACCTTGTGGATGCCAGGGTTGCCGATTTTGACCCGCTTACCTACACCCCATTCAGAAACTGGCTGCTGAGGGCTGATGCCGTCTACATGGGCTACATGCTCTCCGCACAGCTATCAGCCACGGAACTGACCGTCTACAACGGCCTGCAAGTCGGCACGCAACAGGTATGGTTGGATGACGGCGACGGTATCATCGAGCCAGGAGAAACGCCGACAATCAACGACATCATGAATACGGCCAATAGTTTGACGAAATCTACTGTTAGAGCCCAACAGGAGTACTACAAGAACCTGCTGGACAAGTTTAACAATAACCTGCTCTGGCTCATCTTCCCGTAACACGCAAACTAGCTGGCTCTAAAAAAGGGGGCGGAGGCGAAAACCTCCGCCCCCTATCTCATACCTCCCAATTAATCGGGACTATTTTCTCATGCCGATCAGTACTTGTAGGTGATTGTTTTTTTTGGGGGTGGGGATAAGATGTAATAAGAAGCTTGGGTTATCACCCAAAAACGGGTGTACTGCCCAAAGAAGTGATTGCCAGCGCGATGGTTGCATTTTTGGAAATGTGCAGCGCGCGAAGGAAGGAAGGGGACAAATGAAACGAGTTTTGGTGTTTCTTGTCTTAGCCGGTCTGGTCGTGGGCATGTTCGGGGGGAACACAGCCCAGGCAGCCGCAGCCAGTTCTCGGGATACAGTGCTGGTCAAGTTCCGTGCCGGCGTCAGCCAGGCGGAAAAGGGTACCCTCCACAAGCAGCACGGCGGTGTGGTGAGAGGGATTATCTCCGGGATCGACGTGGAGGCGGTGACGGTCCCCGCCGGAAGGGCGGAGTCTGCCGCGGCGTCCTATGCGAAGGACAGCCGGGTGCGGTACGCCGAGGTGGACCATGAGGCCATTGCCGTGGGCGGCGTGAACGACTATTACTTTGTCAATAGCTACCAGTGGGCCCTGACCACGATCCAGGCCCCTCAGGCCTGGGACCTGACCACGGGTTGCAGCACTATCTCTATTGCCGTGCTGGATACCGGGGTGGACACGAGTCACCCTGACCTCTCCGGCAAAGTCGTCGGCAACATAAACTACAGCTCCAGCGGCACGGTAAGCGATGTGTACGGCCACGGTACTCACGTGGCTGGAATAGCCGCCGCTGCTACCAACAACGGCCAGGGAGTGGCCGGGCTTGGCTATGACTCAACCATCCTGAACGTTAAGGTCATGGGCGACGACGGCGTGGGCACCTACTCTGCGGTGGCCTATGGCATCGTCTGGGCGGCGGACCACGGGGCGCGGGTGATTAACATGAGCCTGGGCGGTACATCATCATCCTCCACCCTGCAGGATGCGGTGAACTACGCCTGGGGTAAGGGTGTGGTTCTGGTGGCCGCGGCGGGCAACAATGGGAACAGCGTCCCTTTCTACCCTGCCTACTTCCAGAACGTCATCGCCGTTGCCTCTACCGGCCCTACCGACACTCTCTCTCCTTACTCCAATTATGGGGACTGGGTGGACGTGGCGGCCCCGGGAGGTAGCATCTGGTCAACTAAACCCAATAATAGCTACGGTTCCCTGAGTGGTACCTCTATGGCGTCACCCCATGTAGCGGGGCTAGGGGCCCTGGTGTTCACCCGGGTTAGCGATACCAACGGCAACGGCTTTCTGAACGATGAGGTACGTGCCTGCATCCAGAACAACGCTGACAACATCGGCGTTACTGGCATAGGCAGCGGGCGGATCAACGCCTACAAGGCGGTCCAGGCCACCTCGCCGGCGCCTCCCACTACGGGCTCTATTGCTGGCACGGTGACGGATGCCGTTACAGGGGCAACTATCGCGGGAGCCGCGGTAACAGACGGAACAAGGTCGGCCACCAGCGATGCCAACGGGGGCTACTCCATTGCCAATGTGCCGGCGGGGACCTATGCTGTTACCGCGACAGCGAGTGGCCATAATAGTGCTTCGCAGTCGGTGCAGGTAACTGCTGGACAGACTTCCACTGCCAACTTCGCCCTGAGCCCTCCACCTGGCGCCATCGCTGGCACGGTGAGGGATGCCGCTACAGGGGCAACTATCGCGGGAGCCGCGGTAACAGACGGAACAAGGTCGGCCACCACCAATGCCAGCGGAGGCTACTCCATTGCCAATGTGTCGGCGGGGACCTATACTGTTACCGCGACAGCGAGTGGCTATAATAGTGCTTCGCAGTCGGTACAGGTAACTGCTGGGCAGACTTCCACTGCCAACTTCGCCCTGAGCCCTCCACCTCCACCTGGCGCCATCGCTGGCACGGTGAGGGATGCTGTCACAGGGGCAACCATCGCGGGAGCCACGGTGAAAGTTGGCGTTGCATCCACGACCACGGACGCCAGCGGCCAGTACGTCCTGTCCGATCTCACTGAAGGAAGCTACACCGAGACAGTCTCTGCCAGCGGATATGCCGATGTTTCTCAGTCAGTTTCGGTGGCGATTGGCCAGACTACCGTGGTTAATGTGAATCTGCCCCCCAACACCATGTGGGTAGACAGCATCAGCTTCAAGCAGTCGGGGGGTAACCTGCGGATTGACGTCAAGGTCGTAAACGCAAAGGCGGCAATGTCAGGGGTCAAGGTCACAGTGTATGTGTCGGGCCCGGTTGGCAAGACATGGACCCTGTCAGGGAGCACTAGCACTAACGGCATAGCCACCTTCATGGTGCAGAAGGCGTCTCGGGGCACCTACCTGGTTACGGTGACCAGGGTGTACGCTGGCGTCAACTACTGGGATATGACAAAAGGGGTTAACTCCGCCAGCTATACAGTCAAATAGCGGGCCTGACTGCACGGGACGCGGGGCACTTTCTGTCATCTTGATCAGTTATGCTCAAAGGCGTGGCGGTGACTTCCGAAGGACGTACAGACGGACGTGGTCGGCTATGTCCTCGAGGAAACAGGTGGCGATTCGGTTTCTTTCAGCATGGAAGGTTATCTAACTCGGACAGGAACGGAAATGGGGGGATGATGCAATGAATCGTTCTTCTGGCTATTGCTTGTCTTCTGCTGATAGGCTTATCTTTATCCGGGTGTGGTCCTGCGGGTAATCCGGCTGTCATTTTTCCAGACGCAAATCTAGAGGCAGCCATAAGACAAGCCCTGACCAGACCGTCCGGACCTATTTATGCGTCTGGGCTTGCTGGGCTGACGCGTCTCCAGGCTTCGTCGCGAGGTATCGGGAATTTATCGGGGCTTCAGTACTGTACCAACCTGACATCCGTCTCCCTCGGCTCTAACGAGATAAGCGATATCTCGTCTCTGGGCGACCTCATCAACCTGACATACCTCCCGCTTGGCTCTAACCGGAGAAGCGATGTCCGTCCCTTGGTTCGGAATGAGGGACTTGGTACGGGGGATACCGTTGATCTGTGGGAAAATCCGCTGAGCTCAGATTCCATCAATACACTCACACCTCAACTCAGGGCGAGAGGTGTGACTGTCGATTATTAGAACCCGGCAGTTGCGTCAAAAAGTAGGATATTCCCGGTGGGGAAGTCTCCGAGTCGCCTCCAGTGTTATGCACTGTCACCTAGCTTATTGGCATCTCCTCCAGAACCCCCTTCCACATCTCTGCAAGCAGCCCGGCGTCTGGCCTTACTTATCAGGCGCCTATCTCAACTGCGGCACCGTAGCGCCAGCTTAGAGCTTTGTTCACTATGGCCGACAACGTCCTTGTTCCGCTCATGGCCCTCAAAACAGAGGCTGCCTACCGCAGGTGAGGTGCCCGCGGTGACTTCTTCGGGAAATCCCAAGGGCTCCCGTGTAAATGGCAGTCATTTGCAGCAGGATGCCTATCCGGCGGAGGAATTATAGAAGACAGTTACTCCTCTTGCCTGGAGTTGGGGAATGTAAGTATGAATGGAAGTGTCGCTCAATGGATTCTCGCCCAGGTCAACCTGGTCTCCGTCGCCCAGTCCGGTGTTAGCCACGAGCGGCCATATATCGCTTATCTGGTTCACAAAAAAATACAGCTCTCCCAGACTGGCTAGTCCGGCAATCGGGGATACGTCGCGTATCTGGTTCCCCGCCAGATCAAGAATTCTCAGACCGGTGAGGTTGGCAATTGCGGATATATCGCTGATCCGGTTCCACCCGAGATACAGGTCTGTAAGACCCGTCAGGCTCGCCAGCGCGGATACGTCGCTTATCTGGTTGGAGTCAAGGTCCAACCATGTCAGGCCGGTCATGCTGGCAATGGCAGACATATCGATTATCTTGTTCCAGCCGAGATGTAACTGGCGCAGGCTAGGCAGGTGCGCTAGTGGCGATATCTGACTTATGAGGTTGGAATGAAGATCCAGGTGTGTCAGGCTGGTCAACGCGGAAAGTGCGGATATGTCACTTATCTGGTTGCCTTCAAGGTCCAGCCATGTGAGGTTGGTCAGGTTGGCAAGGGCAGATATATCGCTCACATTGTTCCACCCGATATATAACTCGCGCATCTTGGTCAGAGAGGTAAGTGGGGATACGTCACCTATCTGGTTGGAATCAAGATGCAACGATGTCAGGCTGGTCAAGTCCGCAAGTGCGGATATGTCGCTTATGTTGTTGGAGCAAAGGTCTAGATGTGCCAGCCCTGTGGCATGCTCCAGTCCCGTGAGGGCGACGATACCTCTTCCCGTAGCATCAAAAGAAGTCAGCTTTCCCAGGTCAGCTTCGTAGATGTCTCCGGTCGGCTTCTCTACTGCTTCGCGGATTGCAGCCTCAAGATTTTGGTCGGGAAAAGTTATTCCAGCAGGCCCGGCAGGACCACAGCCAGTGGACGGAAGCATGATCAGCAAAAAACTGACAACTAGTGCGTAGCTCAGACAACGGCCTAGCACCGGCTTCGAAGTCTTTATTACGCTCATAGCTTTCCTGCCACACTCAGTCCCCGCCGAGATTGTTGAGATTCCATCCGTCACTCCTGGCCATGAACTCAGCGGCGAACAACTCGCCGAGGAACATCGTCTGAGAGAAACATTAGCAAAGCCCGGCAACTTAGTCAACAGAACCGACAATCTGCCAGGCAGCGGGATAGTGGTTCTTACCGATTGCTGGTGCCAGCCGTATGGCAACGAGGCGGCGAGATAGCGGCCCAAAGTATAACTGAAGCCGCCACATTCGCGTAGGGGCGGGGCTTGTCCCCGCCCCTGCATCCGTAGTGCGACCTTTTAAGGTCGTGCAATCCTACCCTTGCACGAGGCTAAAGCCTCGCACTACGTTTCGCGGCTTTGGGGTGTGTGCCTTACCTCTGTAGCGCGACCTCCTAAGGTCGTGCAATCATGCCCCCGCAGAAATGCCTGTTTCTCGATGGGAGCTCCCTCTCCACTTGATGTAGAGAGCCGGGGTGAGGTAAGGCGAGGATGAAATCCCCCGAAAGTCAGGAATGGGAAACCCGGGGGCCCGTAGTACTCAAGAAGCTTGGGCAGATTCGGTCTAAGCCTTCACTCGTGACCGTAGATGCTCCAGGATCCACATCCGGGCCAGAGTAGTGGGCCCAATGCCGAGTTCTCTTGCTTCTTCTCTCATCTGTTCCCACTTGTCTGCCGGGAGCCGGACCGGAATGACCTTGTCCAACGGCTTCTTGACTTCTACGCGCACCACTTCATCGGTCCCATTCCAGGCGTCGCCCCGTTCAATGTCTTCTACTGCCTTATCTAAGTCAGCCATCTTGTCTACCCTCCGATTACCTTATTGTAGAGCCGCCTCTCATTGTCAGTCATTTGCCTGGCCGTAACTATCTTCCAGGTACCTTTCCCCAGGTTCACCAGAACTACCAGGACATAGCGCCCGGCCGCTGTCCGGCTGAAGAGTTTGTACAACCCTTCCCTGCTTCTCCTGATATGCGGTTTCTCCGATAGACATGCCTGTTCTACCTCTTCAAGGGAAACGCCATGCCTGGACTAAATCTTGTGGAGGATATGGTTATCAATCTCCATGGATTCAATACGTAGCACGAACCATTTCCCCTTCTCAGAGTCAGTGTATATCAATTGTATACAACTGTCAAGATAGCAGCCTTGCGCAAAAAAGGGGGGACTTATTCTTCCTGTTTACCTGCGGGCCTGGCAAGCCAAAGGAAAAACAGAGTTGACCCCTTTTTCACACACCCTCACCCTAAGCGTCTCCCACGAAGGGAGAAAGATCTCAGCGAACGCGTCACAAGAAACGACGCGTCAAATCGTCAACATGGCTAGCCCAACGGGCTATTGACTTTTCCGGGGGAGGCTGTTGTTCTATTATGAAGCATGCGAGTAAGTGCTACTCGTGTGTCGATATGCCGTATAGGCTCATCGTGTGAGTGGACCGGCCGAATGAGTCCGATCCCGCTCGCAAGAGGGGTGGGCAGGAGCTAGAACGGGTTGCTGAACGTGACGAGGCATCTGGTTACATCAAGAGTTAGCTTTACCCTTAACAATGGTGTTGGCTATTTCGATTAGGCGCGGCCGAGAAGGCCACGGATACTATGGGAGGTGAAATAGGGAACACAAGCTAGAATCGGAAGAGAGCTGCGGCAGCAGCTCTCTTCTTTGGTTTTGGCGATCGTCGGTCAACCACCACAGCATCGTCTCATCGCCGGTCCTATGTGGGGCTGGCTGACAAAGCCGGAAACCCCCTCTAAAGTACTGGAAAAGCGAGGGATTTTCCCTTTTTTTGCGACTAATACTATGACGAAAGTACTGGTCAATACTCGAAATCAAGGAAGCGGTAGGGCAATATAGATAAGACTAATAACAGGAGGCAAAAAATGAGAAGAGGATTTATTGGCATTCTATCTGTACTGGTGCTGTTGCTAGTGCTGGTCGGAGGCTGTGGTGATGATGCGGGGCCGGTGTTGCGCGTGTCGGCCCTCAGCGACACCGGTGCTAGATATCCTGGAACAGTCAGCACAAGCAGCCCAGGGGATTATGATTGGACTAGTCCAGGGAATGTAACGGCGGATGATGGGAACTACGCGAGTGCAACTATCGGGACGAACGGGGCTAGCAAACAGACATACGTCCTGAGGGCAACTAACTTCACCTTTGCAGTACCGACCGGCGCCATAATAGATGGCGTTAAAGTGGAGATCGAGCGCTATGCGAACGTCGCCTCCACCTTACAAGATTACTTTGTTCAACTTACCAAGGATGGCACGACCCGGGTGGGCAGTAACAAAGCTGATACTGGCACCTGGTGGCCGACTTCCGCGACCATCAAGCAATACGGCAATGCAACCGACCTCTGGGGGACGAACTGGACCGTGGCTGAAATCAATGCCTCAACCTTCGGTGTTCACTTTGCAGTGAATAAGCCCGAATCGGGTTCAGGCCGAGTCGCCTATGCGGACTTCATCCGGATAACGGTCTATTATACCTCAACTAGCGCTCCCACGGTCACTACCAGTGCAGCAGCCAGTATTGAAACCACCACTGCGACAGGAAATGGTAACATCACTAGTACCGGTGGGGAGAACTGCGACCAGAGGGGCTTTGAATGGGGGACATCAACGGGCAGCTACCCCAACTCGGCAGTTGATTCAGGTAGCTATGGGACTGGTGCCTACACCAAAGCACTAACTGGATTACCTTCTGGAACGACAATATACTACAGGGCTAAAGCACACAACTCTGCGGGCTGGGGATATGGAAACGAGCTAACATTCCTAACCAAGCCAGCAGCTCCGACAGGCGTTGGTGCAACCGATGGAACATATACAGACAAGGTAGTTGTTACCTGGACCAAGTCCACTGGAGCCACAGGATATAAGGTTTATGAAGGTACAAATCTGTTAGCCACGCTTGGTGATGTGGCTAGTTATGATGACGCAAACGCACCAGCTCCTACCATAACTCCAGGTTCAGCGGATGCGACTGAAGGAAGCTTCCATGATAAAGTGGTCCTGACCCTGAGTGGGCAATCAGCTAGCAATGGTAGCTCGCACACCTACAAGGTAAGGGCAATAAATTCTGCTGGCGAGAGCATTGACAGTAGCACTGATACAGGCTATCGGGGTGTTGGTAGTCTAACGTATCAGTGGCAGAGGTCTACAGGCGACAGTGACGGTAGTTACTCTGACATATCGGGGGCAACCACTGCCAGCTACGATGACACAGGCGCTCCCCCCGATGGCCAGGGCAGATACTATAGATGCAGGCTAAACGCGGCAGGGGCTACTCAGGTATATTCCGCTTCAGACAGGGGCCATAGAGCTGTGAATCAGGCCCCGGTGGCTTATAACCAAACTGGTCTATCGGTTAATTCCTGTAGCACCTTAACTGTAACTCTGAACGGGACCGACCCTGATAGCGACCCCTTGATCTACATAGTTTCCACATTACCGGGTAACGGCGACCTGTACGATGGCCCAGATACCAGCGGAACGAATATCACCTCAGTTCCCTACAACGTCACGGATTTCAATCACCGAGTGACCTATCAGCCCAGCGCCAGCTACGCCGGGGCCGATAGCTTTGGCTTTAAGGTCAATGACGGCAAGGTTGATAGTGCCGAAGCCACCATCTCTATCACCGTCAACGACGGCCGTAGCACGTGGTACGGCGACAGTGATGGTGACGGCTATGGAGACGCCACCAACTCGACGAAAGCCTGCACTCTGCCGACAGGCTATGTCGCCAATAGCACGGACAACTGTCCGAGCGTAAGCAACCCTGCCCAGACAGATACAGATGGCGACGGTAAGGGAGATGCCTGTGATAACTGTCCCACCGTGTCCAACCCTACCCAGACAGATACGGATGGCGACGGTAAAGGGGATGCTTGTGACAATTGTCCCAGCACCTACAATCCTACCCAGACAGATACGGATGGTGATGGTGTTGGCGACGCCTGCGATGTCTGCCCTGGTGGCGACGATGTCGTGGACACCGATGCTGATGGTGTCCCGGATGCTTGTGATAACTGTCCTGGCGTATCCAACCCTAGCCAGACAGATAGTGATTCAGATGGTGTAGGTGATGCCTGCGATATCTGCGCTGGTGGCGACGATGTCGTGGACACCGATGCTGATGGTGTCCCGGATGCTTGTGACAACTGTCCGGGCACGTATAACCCGAGCCAGACAGATAGCGATCTAGATGGCATAGGCGACGCCTGCGACATCTGTCCCAACGACCAGTACAATGATGCCGATGGTGATGGTGTCTGTGGGGATGTCGATAACTGCCCCACCGTCTCCAACCCCACCCAGACAGATTCAGATTCAGACAGTATTGGCGACGCCTGCGACACCTGTCCCAACGACCAGTACAATGATGCCGATGGCGATGGTGTCTGTGGGGATGCCGATAACTGTCCCACTGTTTCCAACCCCACCCAGACAGACTCAGATTCAGACGGTATTGGCGATGCCTGCGATACTTGCGCTGACGCAGACGGCGATGGCTATGGTGTCGGGCCAGGCTGTTCGGGGTCTGACTGTGATGAGTCGTCTACCAGCTGTAACATTGACTGTGTGACGGATGTTGATAGCGATGGTATCCCTGACTGCAAAGATCCCTCCATTTGTGCTGATGCAGACGGTGACGGCTACGGATTCGGCGGAGGCTGTACTGGGCCTGACTGTGATGAGTCGTCTGCCAGCTGTAACACCGACTGTTTGACAGATGTTGATATCGACGGCATTCCTGACTGTAAAGACGCCTCCATTTGCGCTGATGCAGACGGTGACGGCTATGGTGTCGGCGGAGGCTGTGCCGGGCTGGACTGCGACGACACTGATAACACGGTCTACCCCGGTGCCCCTGAGCTCCCCGATGGCAAGGACAACGACTGCGATGGCAGTACAGATGAGGGAACATGGACCAGGAGCGTTCAACCGGAAATGTGGCGCATCCTGATGGTACATAGCACCAAGGGCGGCAAAGTGACCGAACCTACCCAGGGGAACTTTCCCTATGGTGCCGGGGATTTCTTAGCCTATTATCCTGACACGGTGGTTGACCTGGTGGCCACCCCGGATGCTGGCTATCGCTTTGTGGGATGGACTGGCGGTCCGGACATCATTGCTGATGTTAGTGCTGCTGCAACCACCATCATCATGAACAGAGACTGCGCCATAACGGCCAACTTTGAAAAGATACCGGAAACGCCGGTTATAATCCAGTACAATCTCACCGTCTCCAGCACGGCTGGAGGGTTGGTAACGACACCCGGCGAGGGGACATTCACCTACAACGCGAGCACGGTCCTTGACCTGGTAGCTAAGGCAGATTCTGGCTACAGGTTCGTCAACTGGACTGGCAATGTGACCGCCATTGCCAACGTCAATGGCGCCACGACTACCATCAAGATGAACGGCGACTACTCCATAGTTGCCAACTTTGAGAAGATACCCCCGGGTAAAGTTACCCTCACCGTCTCCAGCACAGACGGAGGGTCGGTGACCGCTCCTGGAGAGGCGACTTTCGCCTATGACGAGGGAACGGTGGTCAACCTGGAAGCCGAGCCTGAGGAGGGCTACAGCTTTGTCAAGTGGATCGGTGATGTTGACGGCATGGCCGATGTCACCGCCGTCTCCACCACCATCACTATGAACGATAATTACTCCATCACCGCCACCTTCAAGTTTGGTACAGGGTGCTTCATCGCCACGGCCGCTTACGGAACCCCGATGGCCGAGGAAATACAGATCCTACGTGAGTTCAGAGATGAATACCTAGTCACCAACCCGGTTGGTAGCACCCTGGTAGCCATCTACTACAGGGTCAGCCCACCCATAGCCGAGTTTATCACCGAGCACCCCAGCTTGAAACCAATAGTGAGGGCTGGATTGGTACCTGCTGTGGCTATGAGCACCATAACTGTCAACACTTCTCCCGCTGAGAAGGCAGCCATAATAGGCTTGTTGGTACTGCTTTCACTGGCACTGGCAGTCTGGCTGGCCAGGCGGCGAGGGAGAAGGTCAGAGTATATCTAAAGGCGGAATGAAACATCGTTGCGAGGCTGACTTTAGTCAGCCTCGCAATCTCTGCAGCTAAATTCTAAATCCTAATTCCTAAACTCTAAACAAATCCAAATATCGAAATTCAAAATTCTAAACGTTCTGAGCATTGGTATTTGGATGAGAGGAATCGAGTTTTCCCTTTCCGGAATTGCCGGGCATGTTCCGAAGCGTAAGCGAACAATCCCGCTCCTCACGCTGACAGGAAGGCGAGGATAAACCTCGCCACTACATCTGCGCCCTATCGTAGGGGCGGGGCTTGTCCCCGCCCGTTTTGGTCATTGGTGCTTTGATATTGTCCCGGTTTTGCCGAGGATTGTCGACGGAGTGGGCATCGGGGATTTGGTGCTTGGGATTCAGGATTTTCCTTTGGGGGGTTGCGGAGCCTGTTCCGACCGTGAGCGAGGAATCTCGCTCCCCGCAATGCCGAAAGGACTTGAGGGGGAGAAGATTGCTTCGGGGCTTTCGCCCTTCACAATGGTGAAACAAGGAGTCTGCCTGCCAGGGCTACTTCACCCTCACCTTAGTCCTCTCCCGTCAAGAGAGAGGAGATTGCCACGC
>Ga0315291_10006678_pt1 | contig 14313 bp, 13 predicted proteins | sample YL17G12_20_MG_FD_203070 | JGI IMG/M metagenome (GOLD analysis project Ga0315291, IMG submission 203070) | Sediment microbial communities from Yellowstone Lake, YNP, Wyoming, USA - YL17G12_20 | ecosystem: Environmental > Aquatic > Freshwater > Lake > Sediment | place: USA: Wyoming | collected...
CATATTGGGTGGGTGCCGCGTGCTCGGAAATCTGCTATTCAAGAGCCCGGCAAGCCGCTATCCTTTACTAAGAGGGAGGAAAAAGGGGACAGGTCCAATTTGTGCGAAGCACCCTTCGGGCCGTTCCGGCAAATTGGACCTGTCCCCTTTTTCCTGGAATCCCGCAAGGCTATTCAGACGGGTGAGGGGTCTCGGCCGTTGCGCGGCAGGGCCTCTCATGCCAGGAAACAGAGACTCTCCCCCGATCTCCAGAGGCCCGCCCATGTTCTCCCGTGTTCCGCTGGCTGCATGCCTTGTCCTGGGGCTGGTATTCTCGGCCTACGGGGAAGGCGTCAATCGCCGGGCGGCCGCGGTGCCCCAGATCCAGCTCGTACCGATCCAATTGACTGGCTTGCCGCCGTGGCAGCAGGAAAACCATCCCCAAACCCCGAGGTAACCCCTACCATGTTGTCCCGTGCGCTGTTTGCCGTGTGTATTTGTGTTGGCCTTGTACCTCCGGCCCATGGCCAAGGGGTCCGCCCCGGGAGAAACGTGCCTGCCGCCAACGCCGTGAGGCCGGAGCTGGAACCGTTTACGGCCGAGGGCACGATCCAGGCGGTGGCGCGGGGCAGAATCCAGATGTCGACCGATTCGGCCCAGAACTGGATGCTCATGGTCGATCCGAAGGCGGTCGTCCACGTCACCGGTGCCGCCGAGCCCGATTTCCTCAGGAACGGCCTGTCCGTGCGATTCACCGCCGAACTCGACAAAGGCGGGGTAGCCAAGGAGAAGATCCAGCAGTTGACGATCTTCACGCCCTCACCGGAGAATCCTCCGGGCGTCTGGCCCGAGGGAGAAGGCCCGGCCGCCGGCAAGGCGCCGGAAGGCGAGCTTCGTGGCGGCATCGACGCCGATGACGGGCCGGCCATCCGTAAGGCCCCAGAAGGCGGTCGTCGTCGCGGCAGCGGCGCCGATAACGGTCGGGCCGCAGGCAAGGCGCTTGCGTCCGGTGTCTATACCGTTGCCGGGCGGATCACCAGCTTTCGCAAGGGCAAGCTGACGGTCAACGCCGGCCGCTCAACCGTTCGAGCCGATGTGGCCGACGACGCCAAGATCGACGTGGACCTCGCCGACTACAGCGTGGCCAAGCAGGGCGACAAGATCTCGGTGACCAAGGGGGCGACGTTCGCCGGACGAGTTGGTCTGGCACAGGCACAAGAGCTGACCATCAAGCTCTCTGAGCCGCTTGCCCTGCCGAAGAAAAAGCCCGTCCGGCAGAAGCAGCCCGCTCCCGAAGGCTCTCGCCGGGCACCGAAGAAGGCGGGTTCTCGGGAGGAACCTCTGGGGGGAAGCGAGTAGGATTCTGGTCGGGGAGGAACGCCATGAGACGGTTGGCCTTGAGCGTCGCGGTGCTGCTGGGTGCAATCGGAGTTCCCTGCCAGGCTGCGAGCCTTACCGGAGCGAAGATCACGGCCCTTCCCGACACCAGGTTTGTTTGGGACACTTTCCCGAACAATCTGGTGATGCTGGGCGTCAAGGAGGGGGCCGTTTTTCTTAATCCGCTCGACGAACAACTCAACTATGATCTGACCTCCCCCGGCACTTATGACTTTGACATTCGCTTGAACAAGGGGATTCGTCCGGACGCGTCGGCCTGCGACTTTCTCCTGTTCTTCGACGGGCGTTCTTCACCGGCAATATCTGCGACGGCTGCCGTCGACGCGGTGGGCGGCACGCCACCATTCTCAGGATCGCTGACTTATCTTGACCTCACGCTGACGACATTGCGGCTTTCTACCTTTGGCAGAGTGGACGAGGTCGGCGAGTTCCGTGCAGGCCCAGACGGCAACGTCGACTATGCCGGCAGCTTTCAACTGACCGTGATTCCCGAGCCGCCCTCGGCGGTCCTATTGATCGTCGGCGCCGCTTGCCTCGCAGCCTGCTACTGGCGGCCAGCGCGGAGAGCCTGACGGGGCCCGCCGGGGCTGAGGACCCGCGCAAAAGTAGCTTGACCGATTCCGACTCTTGTAGGAGGCGACTCCCGTCGCCGATTGCCTGCGGATCACGGCCCCGTCGGCGACAAGAGTCGCCTCCTACAATCCTTCACGGGAGATCTCCTACCGCGGCGCGCCGCGCAACAGACGCCGCGACCAGAGCAGCAGCGACAAGGCCGCCGCCAGGGTCAGAGAGCCCCCCGCGGCATGCGCCGTGGTAGTCACGACCTGCCAGCGTCCTTCCGCCACCACCGTATAGGGCGGCGCCCAGACGCAATCCTTGAACCAGGCGGGCAGGCCGAAATTGGTCACCCAGGTGCCGGCCCCCAGGAGAAGCTGCACGATGAACAACGCCGCCAGCAGTCCCGCCCGGCGAACGAGCGCCGCCCGGTGGCGGGCGGGCACCGACCGGAGGTTGGTCCGCCACACGTGGATCAGCAGCCACACGATCCCCAGGACGATCAGGCCCGCTGCGATCAGCTTCAACCAGACCCAGAGCACAGACCATCCGGGCCGACAGGCTGGTGGGAGGTGGCGGATCTGGGCGCCGAGCACGATCTGGAGATAAAGGGCCACGGTCAGCAGCAACGTCAGCATCAGCGTGAGGCGATACGGGCGGCCAGTGGCACTGGCGTCACGCCAGTGGCACACCAGGCCTGCCTCCGGTTCGTCGTCCTGCTGCCATCGGCGGGAGGTCAGCGTGACCAGCGCCGCCGAGCAGGCGAAGAACAACGGGGCAGTGCAGCCGTGGACCTTGGCCAGCAACAGGTCGTCGCCCAGCACCCGCAGACCGCCGAGGGTCCCCTGCAGGATCACCCCGGCCAAGGCAACCGCCCCCAGCCAGCGGATCCACTTTCGCCGATCCAGCCTCCACAACGCTGCGGTCAGGGCGATCCCCACCAGGCCCACGCCCTGGGCCAACATGCGGTGGCCCTGTTCCAGGAACACGTCCCAGTCTGCCGCCAGCCACTGCGGCAGCGGGTAGAACCAGTAACCTTCGGCCGTCGGCCAGTCGCGGATGGCCAGTCCCACGTCGTAGGTGGTCACGGTGCCGCCCACCACGATCAGCAGGAACGTGGCGCACGCCAGCACCCAGGCCAACCGATTAGACCAGCGGTTGGCCGATTGCCGCGGCACCTTGGATCGGTCGCCGGTCAACGGTCAGGCACCCCAGTTCCCGCCGGCCAGCGCCAATCGCACCAGTTCGGCCAACGACGCGGCCTTCATCTTCCGCATGAGCTTGGCGCGGCGGACCTCGATCGTACGGACACTTAACCCCAACCGGGTGGCCATAGTTCTGTTGGACTCTCCCTGCACGATCATTCTCAGCACCACGCGTTCGCCGGGCACAAGCTGGGCAATCCGCCGCTGAATCCTGGCGGTCCGCTCCCACCGCCTCCGATTGTCTGCATCCCGCTTCAGCCCCTCGTCAACCGCCTCCCAGAGTTGCTGGTTGGGGCACGGCTTCTCCAGAAAGTCCAGCGCGCCGGCCTTCATCACCCGTACGACCGTCGGCACGTCGCCCGCAGCGGAGATGAAGATCACCGGGGGAGAAATCTCCGCCTCGGCCAGCCGCTCCAGGAGTTCCAGGCCCACGATTCCCGGCATCCGCACGTCCAGCAGCAGGCATCCCGGCCGGGAAGAGTCGAAGGCGTCGAGGAAATCCGCTGCCGAGGCAAACGCCTCCACGGGCAACCGCATCGATTCCACCAGCGCGCTGAGGCTGCGGCGCGATGCCCGATCGTCGTCCACGATGAAGACGGTCGATTGGCTGTCCACCGGCAGGATCCTTCCGGTCAATCGGCACGCAAAATCCAGTACGCCTGGCAGGAATCGAACCTGCGACCTACGGTTTAGGAAACCGTTGCTCTATCCCCTGAGCTACAGGCGCTAACTTGTTTATTTACAAATGGTTAGGTCAACGTGATGGTCTGCCGTTTTTTGGTCATTACTATTGCGCTTAACTATAGTGTAGTGGGTAGGCATACGTTTAACCGGCAAAGTGGTGCCCGCCGGTTCGGGCCGACGGGCACCCGGCCGACACCTGTAGCGGAGGTGACGGCCTATGACTATTGTACCGTCCAAACCCAAGAAGCCGTACCCGGATTTCCCGCCGGGCCCGCACGGCGGCGGCCCATGGTGCAAGTCGATCAGGGACAAGCTCTATTACTTCGGCCACTGGTTCCGGTGGAAGGACGGAGGAAAAAGGGGGACATCCAATTTGCGCGACGACCATGCAAGCATGGTGCCCGCCTTCGGGCCGTTCCGGCAAGTTGGACCTGTCCCCCTTCTCCCCGCCCAAAGCGATTAGGCCTCGCCCCGCTTCCGTCCGACGAACGTGTAATATGGGACTCGGATCAACGGCACGTAGGGCACCTTTGCCCAACCCTCCACAAAATGAGCCGGGGCGAAGTGACGGTGCAAGAGCGAGACGTGATCCGGTGAAGGGAAGACGCTGTATGCGGCGAACCAGAAAGGCCAGAACGAGCGGGTGAACCAGGAGTGACGGGCCCAGCCGTCGGCTGGGGATTCTCGAGCGACATAGAAATCCACGATCCCGATCTGGGCGGCCGGTTTCAGAATCGCCAGGGCGTTCTCAACCGCGGCAACCCAGTCGGGGATCATGGTCAGCGAATAGGAAAAGGTGACCACGTCGGCTGCGTCCTCGGCTGGACGGAAACTGGTGGCGTCGGCCTGGACGATTTCGACGTTCTGCCAGCCGCGCCGGCGAATACGGTTGCGGGCGACCGCCAGCATGGAAGGCGAGAGGTCGACGACGTAGAGCTTGGCCAGGTGGCCGATCCGCGGGTCGGAGTATTCCAAGTTCGCGCCGGTCCCGCCGCCCATGTCGACCCAGACGCCCGCCCGATTCACGTACTCCGTCTGCGACCCGGCGCTCCGCCAGATCAGGCGGGCACCGGCGGCTGCTCGGTCGACAATCGCCTGCCATTCGGCCTCCAGCAGCGGGAAGTAGCGGCCGGAAAGCCAGTCCATGTGGTCCGACAGAGCGAATCGCGAGATCGGCCCGTCGTGTTTCTCCAGGAACCCCAGCACCGAGTCCGTGTGCACGCTGAGACGCTCGGCCAGTCCGTCTTTGAGCATTTGGAAGTTGTCGGGCTTGAGGTATTCCGGGCAGCACTCGGGTGAGTACCTGCCCGTCATGGAGACCCGCCAGAAGTAGTTGTCGGAGAGCGGCAGCCGACCTCGATCCCCGGACTTCCCGGGGCCGCCCGCCTGGATCAACTATCGTACCACGACGGGTAACGCATGGCGCCCGAATTGCCGTTTTGGAAAAGCGCCTGGCCGATGCCGACGGCCGACAAGCGGAGCCCCCGGAGCGCGTGGCGCCGAATGATGCTTCTGCGGCGAGCGTTCCGCGCACACAGCCCCCGAAGCAACCAGCGGAATCGCGCCAGCGGCCAGGAGAGGGCGAAGCACCGGTAGAGGGCCCACGTGAGGCTCGCCATCAGCGGGTCCCCGTCGACCCGCGGTAGGAAATCGAAGCGGCGAAAGACCGCCCCGGTCGGCTCCCAGAGTTCCGGACGCCAGTAAGGCGTTCCCGGCAGCGGGGTCAGCGGAATATAAAAGGCCATATCCAGATCGAGCTCGTGGGCCAGAAGCCACATGGCTCGAATCGTTGCCGCGGTGTCGCCGGGCAGGCCGTAAACGAAGGACCCGACGGTGAAAACCTGCGGATAGTCCGACGACAGGATACGGAAGGCCTGGCGAACCTGACCGAGAGGGCCGGCTTTTCCGAGAGCCCGCAGCCCGGCCTCGTCCGGGCGTTCGATGCCGATATACACTTCATTGAGGCCTGCCTCGACGCATGGTCTCAGCGCTCCCGAAGATTCATCGCGGACGAGGCAATCGGCCCGGACCCAGGCGCTCTGGCCCAGGCGGAGGTCGTTCCGCAAGAGCATCTCTGCCAATTGTCGGGGCGCGCTCGGATCGGCATTGAAACACGGATCCACCCAGCCCAGATACCGCCGCCCGTGTTTCTCCGTGAGCACCCGGATCTCGTCCAACAGCCGCTCGGGCGACTTGGCTCTGAGATACGGGGTCGGCGTCGATCCGCGGAACTGTCCCATCTGCCGCCAGAGCACGCAGAAGTCGCACCCACAGGGGCAGCCGCGGCCCAGCTCGATCGCGGCGAAATCGGGATGGTTACGGCTGCCCCGACCGTAACGATCGACGGGAAGCAGATCGTAGGCGGGAAAGGGCAGCCGATCGAGATCGGCAAGGGGTTGCCGCAGGCCGGTAGACACGACGTGCCGATCCGCCGAAAAGGAGATCCCCGCCACACGGCGGAGGTCCTCGGGTCTGCCGGATGGCAGTGCCTCGACCAGCTCCACAATCGTTTCTTCACCCTCCCCATGAACCACCACGTCGACCAAGCCCGTCGCCAGCACCTCGGGTGCCACGTTGCCGAAGAAGCAACCGCCCGCGATCACGCGTGCCCCCAGGTCCTTGGCCAGCGCAGCCAGGCGGAGCCCTTCAGCGCAGCTCACCGCCTCTTCGCCGATGCCCACGTAGGCGGGTCGAGCCCGTCGCACGGCGGCCTCCAGGCTCCGCCAGCCCATTTTCAGCGCGGGGGCGTCGAGAATCTCCACGCCCAGATCGGCACGTGCCCTGCGAAGCGCCGCTGCCAGCGAGGCGAAGGCCAACGGCGGCCAGAAGGCGCTCGCCGGCCCGTTGAAGGGCCAGAGAGGTCGTGGCGGCCGGACGAAGAGGAAAAGTTCCTTCATGATGCCATCGGGGTTCGGGCAGAACGGATCACACGCCAGACTGCCGGGGGCAACAGGGTCAGGTTGGCGACCGCCAGGGCTGCCAGGGCGATCAGTCCCACCAGCCCCGTCCACGCCAGTACCGCCCCCCCAACACGCCCTCCCGCGTGTACCACAACCTGCACGATCACGAGACTTCCCAGCACACAAACCGCGTAGGCCACGAACATACGTTTGTCCTCTCTCTGCCAGGGGCTCAAACGCGCGGTGGGCAGAAGCGCGAGGAAGCAGACCAGCCCCACGGCGAAAAGCTGCCCGGTGAGCGTGCGAAGCACACCGTTCTGCGGCACCAGGTGATAACCGAAAGGGACCATCAGCAGAAGCAGCAGTCCGTGGATCCATAACGACAGGTTCGTAGGACGGGGCCTGAAAAGTGCGTACAAAACCACCGCCACCGCGGCACCCACGTAGAACCCGCTGCACCGCTGGCAAAAGGGCAGCACCTCTCCCCCGGGGGCCCAGCAGGACTCCCGGCTGCACAGCAGGGCAAACAACTGCTCGATCTGTTCCACGGGGCCCCCTCCTACGGTTTGCCGCCGGCAGCACTCGGCGGCGGAATCTTGGTGACCTTGCGCTCGGGCGTCGTCAGGTCGACAAGATACAGCGCCCGGTCCTTCTCATCCTCGAACTGCCCGGTCAGACACGTGGCTGCCGCCGCGACCGTCTTGCCGTCAGGCGAAAGGGAAATCTGGAACAACAGGGGCAATACCTCGGAGTCCATATTCTCCGAACCTATGCGCAAAAGGGGCGTCACACGCATCGCGCCCGTGTCGACGGTCACCTCGGCGACGCCGAGTTGGAACCTTTTCTGATCCTTCACTCTCGCCGCCAAGGCCGCGTAGACGGTTTTTCCGTCCGCTGCCCACTCGAGGTTTCCCAGCACGTGGGTTTCGGAGGACAGTTCCAGGGGGATCGATTTCTGAAGTTTGTCCCCCGTGAGAACGAGCAGGAGATACTTCGGCTCCTTCTTGGCCGATATTGCGATGGCCGAGCCGTCTTTTGCCACAGCCATCAGAGGAGAGATTTCCCCAACGTCTTCCTTCCGCAGCTTAATCGCGGGTCTGAGAGAGAGTTTCTTGGCATCCAGGGTGCCGATTTGATACTCTCGCTTGGAACCGGCTAGTTCAGCGCAGTAATGGATCTGGTCTCCATGGCCGACGAGAACAATCCCGCCCGTGCCTTCCGGTTTCCGACGTTCGACCGCCCCGGTTTCGAGATCCATGCGGATCAGCGCGGCGTCTCCGGCGGCGAAGAGGCTGCCCTCGGTCTCGGGCAGGAACAGGCCGGGGAAGACACCGTCGACGCCCGGGAGCACGAACGTGCGGTCGGGTTTCTCTGCCCCGATGCGCAGGACGTGCACGTGCAGCTCGTCTGGTTTGTCTTTTCCCTCCGTCCAGACTACGATTGCCCTTTCCCCTTTACGGTCCCACTGGGCCCAGGGCCAGGCAAACGGTTCAGCCTGAGATCCGACTGCCGCCGGCTTTGAGAAAATGGAGCTCGTCTTTCCGGTGTTCTTATCGTACAGTGCGATCCCGGCCTGCTTCGCTCCGGGGTCCAGGTAGGGGAACAACACTTTGGAGCCGTCAGGACTCCACGAAGGGCGGCAGGCGACCAGATACGCCGTCAGTGCGCCTATCCCGATGACCGCCAGCACGATGTGCAAGACTCTTTCCCGGTTCATGGCACCAGTCCTCCTTTCGGATTGCGTCGCTAAGGCCCTTTCAGCCCCGGAACGACGGCATTGGTTGGTTTAATGATCGTGTTGTCGTGGGAGAGGATCCTGGCGTCCCCGACGAAGTAGGTGTGAAAATCGGCCACGATCAGGTTGTAGGTTGGCTTGGAATCACGCTGTTCGACCGAGCGGACTTCCAGCGTGCTGGTGACACCATGCAGGTGGGTGTCGGGCTCCAACTCTCGTGCCCTGATCCAGCCTTTCCCCACAATCCACAAACGGTGACCGCCGTTGGCCTGGAAAGACTCATCACCGGCCCGGATCGTAAACAGCATTCCGGCAGGCCGAATGGTGGTCCGCAGTACGGGCTTATAAGCCAACGCGCCGGTTTCGGGATCCTGAGAGAGGACCCGATCACCTACCTTGATCTGTTCGATGGGCACGGGCCCCAGATCCGTCCAGACGGGCGTGCCGGCCGCCAGGCAATCGCTCCTTCCGGACGTTCCTAGAGCGCTTGACGATATGCCGCCGGTTGGCCGTGGGCGTGGCACAGAGCCTGTCACGCCGATTTCCCACCTGCCGTACGTCGGCCTGATCGGCTTGTCGTCGGTGATGAACACCTCGTTGTAGTCGTTCCACCATTGCCACCAGCTTTCCGGCGATGCTGAGATGTCCTGACCGGTCGTGGCCGAGAGCACCCGGCAGATCTGCTCGTTGAGCTGTTGGGACATCGCATTCTGGCGGCGCGCGGCCGTTCCCGACGCAGACTGGCCTTGCTGAGCCGCGGTCAGCGCCTGGGCGAGTGCCGTTTGTCGATTCCCGTCCGGCGTGGGAACATAGCCGAAGACGGTGTCAAGCACGGTCAGGTCTTTGTGCTCTTCGCCCTCGCGGTAGAACGTCTGCCGATACAATAGGCGTCCGTGCGGCGTGCGATACAATGCTGCCTCGGTCTGCACCGGGGCGTGCAAGGCCGAAAGCAGCAGCGGGACATAGTCCTCGTAGGGGCGAGATTTGAGTTTCTCGATCGCCTGCTGGCGGACGGCGTCCGACCCCGCGAAGACCGCGTGCCGGGCCAGCGACGCCGCCGCTTCGTGCACGTTCATCTTGCCCAGCTTCTCGACCACCCGCATCGCCCACTCCGGGTTGCGGTCCGCCGAGAAGACCAATTCCATGGCGGGAATCGCCGCGGCGACGAAAACCGTCACCCAGCAGCGACTCTCCACGCGCCCTTGCCGGCGCCCCTGTGGATGGAACATGTTCTTCTCCTTTACTGTTGGAATTTGCCGTAATGTACGTCGGCGGGTGATGCAGGTTTGCTTTCGGCCGTCGTTGGGCAACGCACCGACCGGCCGGGCGCAGCCTACCGATCGTCGGCCATCCTCCGCTGGAGTTCCTCGTCGGAGGCACCTTTCCAGAGTCTCACCGTGCCGTCTGCGCTTCCCGAGGCCAGGGTACGGCCGTCGGGCGAGAAGGCCACGGATACGACCCAGCCCGTATGTCCCCTCAAAGTGGCCTTCTCTTCGCCGCCGGCCAGGTCCCAGAGTTTGACCGCTGCGTCTCTGCCGGCGGAGGCCACAGTCTTGTCGTCCGGTGAGATGGCCACCGAACTGACACCTTCCTTGTGTCCCTGAAGCGTGACTCTCACGTTGCCGGTGTCCACGTCCCACAGCTTCACCGTCCCGTCGGAACTAGCGGAGACCAAGGTTTTGCCGTCGCGAGAATAGACCACAGATCGTACAAAGTCGGTGTGCCCGCGCAGCACGTTCTTCAGCTTGCGGCCGTCCACGTCCCATAGTTGCACGCTGCGGTCCATCGCGGCTGCCAGCGTCTTGCAGTCCGGCGAGAACGCCACGGCAAGACAATACTCTGCATCTCCTTTCAGCGTCGCTTGATGGCCGCTCGGCCGACCCCTTGGGCCAATGGCCCAAAGCTCTACGGAGCCTTCCATGATGCCCGGGGTGGCCACCGTTTTGTGATCCGGAGCGAACGCCGCCGGGCCCACCATTTTGTTTTGGTCACTGTAGGCCCTGGAATCCCGACACCAGCCATACGTCAGATGCTTGTCGCGGCTGTCCAAGTCCAACTCCCACGCCATGTTGCCCAGCGCCAGAAGCTTGCCGTCCGGTGAGAAGCTGGGCGAGAGCATCGCCTCGTAATAGGGCATGCCGCGGTAAAAGTTGGCCAGTTCCTTTCCACGCTTCCAGTCCCAGAGGACAACCGTCTCGACGGTGTACTCGTGGGCCGGAAGACCTGCAGGCATGGGTGGTAGCAACCTGCTGCGGGGATCGTTTCTGACGACCGCGGCCAACAATTGTCCGTCCGGGGAAAAAGCCACGCCCAAGATCATGGCTGACGGCTCGCCTGGTCGTGCGGAGGGAATCTCGAGCGAGGTTTTCCTCTCGTCGCTGCCCACGCCCCACACTCTCACTGAACCGTCGGCACTTGCTGAAGCGAATCTTTGGCCCTCGGGCGAACGTGCCAGGCAGTTGACCGGTCCCTCGTGGCCCTTCAGGGTCGCCTTGAGCGTGCCGCTGCTCGCGTCCCAGAGCTTGATGCTGCTGTCTGCGCCGGCGGACAGAAGGGTGTTTCCGTCGGGCAAAAAGAGCAAAGCGTAAACGTCGCTGCCGTGTGCCTGAAAGGCGATCTTCTGCGTCCCTGTGTCGACATCCCATAACACCACCTTCCCGTCGCCACCGGCGGACGCCAGGGTCTTCCGATCCGGCGAGAACGCCACCGACCAGACAATTCCCTCGTGTCCTATAAGGGCCTTGGGCTCCGCGCTGAGATCGCTAAGGTCCCACAGCTTGACCGTCCCTTCTCGACCGCCCACCGCCAAGAGCGCGTCGTCGTGGGAGAACGCGACGCAGAACGCCGGCCCCCCGTATTCTCTGGGCGGAGGAACGTTTTCGTCTGCCCGACTCCAACTTTTGAGAAGCCGCGTCTTTGCCCGGAATGTCGTGTTTCCGACAATAGTCTTCTCCCAAGGCGAGAGGAAGAGACCCTCTAGGGCGCCTTTAACCCCGCTCACGTGTCTGGGGTCGCCGGACCGCTCGTAGAGAATTACTATGCCAGAAGTATTGCATGAGCGGGCGAACTTCGTGCAATCCGAATCAAACCCGACACATCCGCGCACGTCCATTCCGAATCCAATCGGGTTCGGGGAGCGATAGGTTCCGTTGCCGGAAGCCGCGTCCCACATGCGCACTTCGCCGTGTGCCCCCGCCGCGGCCAGAGTTTTGCCGTCAAGAGAAAAGGCCAGCGCGGCGAAGTCCCTGTCGGCAACCTGGAAGGCGTGCTTGATTTTTCCCGCGGCCAGATCCCACACCTTGACCACACCTCCCACGCTCGCCGAGGCCAGGAGCTTACCGTCAAGAGACATCGCGACGAGCTGAACCTCGCCTTCGTGCTTCAAGTTCATCAAGTCCTGATGACATTGCCGCCACCAGTAGTACCATTCGAAGCTGCGGAGATCCTCCTCACCCGGTTTCGGCAGATATCGGCTCAGCAGTCGGCGCACGACGCCTAGATTAGAGATCTCCCAGTATTGCTCGACCCGCTTCATGTCGGCCACGTAGAGGGTCCGCCGGGTTTCCCGTTCCGCATCTTGGGCCCGTTGTTTTGCCGCGCGTTCCGCTGCCTCGCGCTGCTCGGCCTGAGTCTTGGCTTGGCGGGCCTCTTGTTCGGCAGCTTGGGCCCGTGCTTTGGCCGCGCGTTCCGCTGCCTCACTCACCTCGGCCTTGATCCTGGCCTCCTCGGCCGTTTGCCCGCGTTGCTCCGCGATCTCTCGTTGCTCGGCCTCCCGCAGATACCCGAACCCTGCCACCGCCGGCAGCAGCAACAGGAGGAAAACCGCGGTTGCCGACAAGAGGGCCACCGCGGGATTTCGCTTGCACCACCGCCAAGTGCGGGCAGGCCTGGTGATGGGGCGCGCCAGGATCGGTCTTCCCTGTTGGCAGCGCTCCAACTCGTCGGCAAGGTCTTCAGCCGTCGCATATCGCTTGCTCGGCGCCTTTTCCAAACACTTCAAGCAGATGGTTTCCAGGTCGCGGGGGACGGCCGGGTTGAGTCGCCGAGGCGGCACCGGTTCGTTGTCGATTACCTGCCGCTGAGTCTCGGCCGGCGTGGCGGCCCGAAACGGCGGGCGGCCCGTGAGCATCTCGTAGAGCGTTGCCCCCAGGCTGTAGATGTCGCTGGCGGAACCGGCGGCCTCCCCCCGGGCCTGCTCGGGTGACATGTATTGCGGCGTGCCCAGCACCTCGCCGGTTTGCGTCAATTCCTGGGCCGCTGCCAGCGACTTCGCCAGCCCGAAATCGGCCACGTAGGGACGGTCATCCGTGTCCAGCAAGATGTTTCGCGGCTTGATGTCGCGGTGGACGATTTTGCGGGTGTGGGCATAGTGGACCGCGCGGGCGATCTGCTCCAGCAGAGCCGCCGCCTGGCCGCCGTCCAGCGGACCGTCGCGGAGGAGCTTCTCGAGACTCTGGCCCTTGACAAACCGCATCGAGAAGAAGGGCTGACCATCGATCTCGCCCACTTCGTAGACGGGAACAATCTGGTCGTGCTCCAGGGCCGCGGCGGCCTGGGACTCGATGCGGAACCGTTTGATCGCCTCTTGCCGGCGTTCGGGGCCTGCCGCGGCCAGCCGGTCGGGCCGAATGACTTTCAGGGCCACAATCCGCTCGGCGCTCCGTTGGCGGGCGCGGTAGACGACGCCCATGCCACCTTCGCCCAGCACTTCCAGCAGCTCGTAGTCCCCCAGCTCCGCCGGAGCCATTTGCTTTTCGGCCGCGGTTACCCCTGCCCGCGCTGTCGTCCCATCCCCTGCGGCTGGCGTCGCTTGGTGCCGGAACACGTCCTCGACCAACTCGCGGTCTTCCGGAAACCGCCTCCGATACTCGTCCGGCGTCGATTCTTGGCCGCTCCGGCTGCGGTAATCCAGGTCCAACAGCAGAAGCTCCCGCAACAGCCGCGCCCGCTGCGGGCCCTGCATCTCGCCAAGATGCTCCTCAATCCGCGGCCCCCGGCCGCTCTTCCAGTCCTTCTCGAATTCCAGGCACAGGCGGTCGATCTCTTCCAGCATCGGCACCGAAAGCGATACGTCGGCCGGTGTGGACATGTGGCTCATGGCGGCTGCTCCTTCTCCCACTTCTTGCGTATCAACTCAAGTCCGCGCTCAATGGTGCGCTCCGAGCAGTCCAGTTGCTGAGCGATCTCTCGGTTGGTGCAGCCTTCCATTTTGGCCAAGGCGATGGCTTGCAGGTGCGGGCGATCCGCGTCGTGCAGCAAACCGAGCAGTCGCCGGTACTCCTCGGCCATGATCGCGGCGAACTGGGGGCTGGGGGCATCGTCGGCGACTCCCGCGAACCCTTGGTCGGCGGCGGCGGACCCCTCGTTGCCCAAGGCCGACCCGCCCCGCACGCGGCCTCCGCCGCGCCGCTGTCGTTTTTCGTGGCGGGCGAGATTCGCAGCCTTACGCTCGGTGATCCGTAGTAGCAATCGCCAAAGGCCGTGGTGATCCGCCAAATCGGGAAAGCGACCTCGCTGGGCCGCCCCGCAGAAGCTCTTCAGCGCGCTCAGCGCCACGTCCTCCTCGTCGGCCATGCCCCGCGGACTCCCCTCCAGCTTCTCGCGGGCGAATCTGACGAGTTGCGGATAGCACCGCTCCCAAAGGGCCTGGGCGGCAGCCGGATCTCCCTCCTTTAGTCGCTCAATCCACGGCGTGAGTGAACCTTCGGACGACATGATCAGCCCCCCCTACCAGACGAAGGTTACGGGCCCCACCACGTAAGCAGTTGTTAAGAAATAACTTATCCGTTTCTATTTCGTGGGCGGATGGTGTAGTTCCATTTGGGTAGGACGGTATGGCGCGACAGCCGCACGGTCA
>Ga0315291_10006681_pt1 | contig 14310 bp, 16 predicted proteins | sample YL17G12_20_MG_FD_203070 | JGI IMG/M metagenome (GOLD analysis project Ga0315291, IMG submission 203070) | Sediment microbial communities from Yellowstone Lake, YNP, Wyoming, USA - YL17G12_20 | ecosystem: Environmental > Aquatic > Freshwater > Lake > Sediment | place: USA: Wyoming | collected...
CGCGATCGTAGGCCGACTGTAGGTTTTGCCGCTGGGCGGGGGTCAGCCCGTCACCCTGGGACACAAAATTATCAAACGTCAGGCGCGAAAGCGCGCCCAGGTCGCTCCACTTTTGCAGGTGTTCCTGCTTGCGCTCCTCCATCTTGCGGAGCGCGCACTCGCACGGCACGGCGTGGCCGAATTCCGGATGATCCACCGGCAGGTCATCGCGTCGCAGCACGCCAGTTCCGCCGCAGATGGGGCAGACATCTCGCGCGGCACGGGGCGCTGGCGCGGGTTCGCCTGCGCCGGCCTTGCCCACGTCCACTCCCTTAAGAATATCGTCTATCTTCTTCATTGTCCTTACCTTCGCTGGCCCAGCGCTCCAAAATCGCACGGATGTACCGCCAGTGACGGACGTTTCGCTCCGAGGCAATCCGGAATGCGTCTTCAATCCATTCGGCGGGATAGTGTTCCTCCGCCTCCATCAACTCCTGGGCGATGATGGGCTGCACCAGACCCACGTTTTGCTCGTACAGGGCAAAGATGCTGCGCTGGGACGCGGGTGGAGGTTCGGCGATCTCGCCCGCCGTTGGTTCAAACCCGCCTTCGCCGCGTGTCAGCCTGTCCACGGCCTCGCGCCCCTTGGCGCTGTTCACGAAGAACCAGGTCTCCTCCACACCCTTCCAACGCCCCCGCACCCGCAGCAGCGCCCCCCGCGCCGCAGCCTTGTCCAATGCGGCAGACAGAATGTCTTTAGGGTCGCCGCCCAGCGCGCTCAGGCTGTGCTGGAGCAGCGGGTCGCGCTGCAGTTCGCCCAGGCGGATGCCCGGGTATCGCCGGGGCCGGTGCGCCAACGTCCAGAAGACGTGAAACGTCACCTTCAGTTCAGCCAGGTCGCTTATCTCCGCGAGAAGTTCACTGAAAAGAAGGTTGGGCAAGGGCGTCATGGCAAGCCTGCCACCGGGCAGGCCCGCGAAAGATTGCCCTCGCTTCTCTTCGTCTCGCATCTCGCTCATTCGTTCAACTGCACGCTCTGTGGCTGCAAGTCGCGGAACACCGCCAGATTTTCCACGAAGTACATGTCCACTTTCTTTCCGGCGGGCCCGTTGCGTTGCTTGCTCACCCACACCTCGGCCAGCCCGGGGAAGTAGGGCTTGTCCGGAAAGGCCCTCACCCACTCTTCTTCGGTCTTGTAATACATGGCATCCCGATAGATGAATAGTACCACATCGGCGTCCTGTTCAATGGAGCCCGACTCGCGCAGGTCAGAAAGCTGAGGATGTTTGTCCTGGCGGGCTTCAACCGCCCGCGACAACTGAGAAATGGCGACGACCGGCACGTTCAGTTCGCGAGCCAGTCCCTTCAGGCCGCGCGAGATGTTGGAAATCTCCTGGACGCGATTCTCCGAGTGCCGGTCGCCCTGCATCAACTGCAAGTAGTCCACGATGATCAGATCAAGTCCGTACTGGCTGTGGAGCCGCCGCGACTTGGAGCGCATCTCCAACACGGTGAGGGATGGCGAGTCATCAATGAAAATGTTGGTGTCCGAAAGGGCGCTGGCGGCCTGGACGATCAGCTGCCACTCGTTTTCCTTGACGTCACCGACCCGCAGGCGCTGGGAGTCAATCCCTGTTTCGGAGGCGAGCAGTCGTTGGACCAGCTGCTCCGCCGACATTTCCAAACTGAAGATGGCGACCCGCGTGCCGAACTTCTTGGCGGCACTGGTCGCCATGGTCAGGGCCAGGGCCGTCTTGCCCATGCTGGGGCGCGCCGCCACAATGATAAGGTCCGAGGGCTGCAACCCGCCCAATAGCTTGTCCAGGAGATCAAACCCCGTGGGGACTCCCAGCGGCCCCTTGCGCTCGGCCAGCATTTGGATGCGGTCGTAGTACCGGGCGATGACCTGGGAGATGGGGGCTAGGTCGCGGGTGTGCCTGCGTTCGGCTACGGCAAACAGGATCTGCTCCGCCTGGTCAATCACTTCGTCGGCGTCGTCCGCAGGCTCATAGGCCAGCCCCGTGATCTGCGTCGCTGCGTCAATCAGCCGCCGCAGAATCGCGGTGCGCTGCACGATCTGAGCATAGAACTCCGCGTGGGCCGAGGTGGGAACCGCGTTCACAAGGGACGTCAGGTATGCCGTGCCCCCGATCAGCTCTAACTGGTTTCGCTGCTCCAGCGCGTCGCGCAGGGTGATGAAGTCCGCGGGCTGCCGCCGCTCGTGCAATTCCAGGGCCGCACCGTAGAGGATGCTGTGCGTATCGCGGTAGAAGTCATCCGGCCTGACAATGGAAGACACCCGCACAATGGCTTCGGGGTCAATCAGAATGCTTCCGAGCAAAGACTGCTCGGCTTCAACGTTCTGAGGGGGCAGGCGATCTGTGGTCATCAGAACCTCTCACTTTTCTGTGCTTTCCGCGCCGGGCAGATCCAGGCTTTCCATGAAATCGCGATACGGGGCCAGTTTGTCATCCTCGTCCAGGCTCAAGCCGGTCTCCGGTTCCATTCCGGCCTCGGCCAGCACGCTCTCGCTCACGTAGATGGGAACCGCGGCCCGAACGGCCAGCGCAATGGCGTCGCTGGGGCGCGAATCAACCTCTACCTCCTGCCCGCCCGCGTCTATGTAGATTCGGGCAAAGAAGGTGTCCCCTCGCAGGGCGGTGACAGCCACGTGCGTGATTTGCGCGCCCATCTGGGTGATGACGTTCCGCAGGAGATCATGGGTCATTGGGCGGGGCACGCGGACGCCCTGCAGTTCCGCCGTAATGGCCTCGGCCTCAAAGGGGCCGATCCAGATAGGCAGATACTGCGAAGTAGCAGCGTCCTTCAGGACGACCACCCGATGCTGTGACATCAGACTGATCCGGACGCTGTCCACCGTCACCTCAATCATCGCACCCGCTCCTTTCCCGCCTCGGCACGGGAATTATAGCACGGGGATGCTCTCGGTCACAAATGGGTCTACTGAGAAAATCTCTCTCACCGCAGAGAGCGCGGAGAGTATTCAAGGAAAACCTCCGCGCACTCTGCGTGCTCGGCGGTGAAATGGTAGTGACTTCAGTGGACTCACAATTGCTCACGGCACAAACAGGGGCACGAAGCGGAACTGCGTCACGTCCACCAGCCCTCTGTCCGTGAGTTTGAGCGCGGGGATCACCGCCAGCGCAAGGAAACTCATCGCCATGAACGGGTCGGGGAGCGCGCTGCCCAGCCCGGTGGTGGCCTCCAAGATGGCCTTCATGTCCGCGCCCACCTCCTCTATGGGTCGGTCGGACATCAGTCCCGCGATGGGGAGGGCAAGCCGGGCGCGCGCCTCTCCATCCTCCACAGCAACCAGCCCGCCGCGCATCTCCACCACCTGGCGCAGAGCCGCCATCATGTCCGCGTCGTTTGTCCCCACGACCACGATGTTGTGCGAGTCGTGCGCGACGGACGAGGCAATAGCTCCGCGTTTGAGGCCCATGCCGCGCACGAACCCCAACCCCACGTTCCCCGAAGCCTGGTGCCGCTCCACGACGGCGATTTTGAGGAGATCACGCTCCACGTCGGCGAGGGCTAGCCCGTCTTTCACCTTTGGCTCCACGATGAGTTGTTGGGTGATAATCTGGCCGGGGGTGACGCCTATCGCACGGATGCGGCTGCCTTTGACCGGAACCGCAAACGACGTGGCCTGCAGGTTCACGTTCATGGAGCTTCGGACAATAGCGGGGTTTCGTGAGGAAAGGGTACCGACAAATCGGCCCCGCTCGGCGACTAATTGCCCCCCTCGGAAGACTTTGAGGATGTTGAAGTCCATGAAATTGTCAAAGGCCACCAGGTCGGCCCGCCAACCTGGCCGGATGGCCCCGCGGTCGCCAAGCCCGAAGTACTCCGCCGGGTTGAGCGTCGCCATCTGGATGGCAAGGATGGGGTCCAGACCGCTGGCGATTGCCGTGCGGATGATGCCGTCTATATGGCCCTCTTCCAGCAATTCCAGGGGGTGGCGGTCGTCCGTGACGAACATGCACCGGCGGGATGTGGCGGGCGTCACCACGGGCAGGAGGTCGCGCAGGTTGCGGGCCGTGGAGCCTTCGCGGATCATCACGTACATCCCCGTGCGGAGTTTCTCCTTGGCCTCGTCCAGCCGTGTGCACTCATGGTCGGACCCTACCCCGGCGGCGATGTAGGCCGTGAGGTCCCGCCCGGCAAGTCCGGGCGAGTGGCCGTCTATCCGCTTGCCGCCAGATGCCCGAATCTTCGCAATGACCGAAGGCTCGCGGAACAGGACACCGGGATAGTTCATCATCTCGCCCACACCCAGCACCCAATTCTCTTTCAGGAGCAGCGCCAGGTCGGAGGGCAAGATGCGCGCGCCGGATGTCTCCATCTCCGTCGCAGGCACACAGGACGGGACCATGACGTACACACTGAATGGATTGTATTTGCAGGATTCCAGCATGTAGCGGATGCCGTCAAAGCCGAGAACGTTGGCGATTTCGTGGGGGTCAGTGATGACGGAGGTCGTCCCATGGGGTAGGACGGCGCGGGCAAATTCGGGGACGCGCAGCATGGAGCTCTCAATGTGGACATGGCCGTCAATGAACCCCGGACACAGATACGCGCCGTCCAGGTCAATCTCGGTCTTGCCTCGGTAGTCGCCCATGCCCACGATGCGCGTGCTGGCAATCGCCACGTTGGTCTCGTGGATGTCGCCCGCGAAGACGTTGACCACCCGCGCATTTTTGAGCACCAGGTCAGCCTCGGCCTCTCCCCTCGCTATCTGAATCAGTTCTTCAAGCGTCATCCGTCGCCCCCGATCTGTGGTAGGGGCGAAGCATTTGCCCAGCCACTCGCGCTACGGAAGCGTCCCCTATGGGCAAATGCTTCGCCCCTACAAACGCCACCCCACTCATCTGCCGACTACCCCCGACATTAGCACAAAGCGACCCAGAGGGGTCGCCTTGCATTCCCCTTTCGCACGACAGTGTGCGCTGTGCGTGTTTCTATCCGCTTGCTCACTGTTTCCTGCCAAATAGCCTCTTGAGAATCCCTGGCCTGGATTGCGCTTTGGCCGATTCCGCATGGCGGGGCGACAGGCCGGGCAGATAGTCCATCGTCTGCGGCGCGTGGGGCAGCATCCGCACTTTTCTGTCCAACAATTCAAAGATGGGCACGCTTCGCAGCACGGTTTCCAGCGGCAGTGGCGGGCACGGATTGCGGTAGGCTCCCTGCGCCACCAGGGATGGCATCAGCCGGAACAACGCGCAGGGCGCGCGCTTTCGCGCCAGCGCCTGCTCCGCTGCCTGGGCCAATTGCGCGTTGCTCTCCGCCACCCTTTGCGCGTCCTGCTGCCCAGGCGACGGCAAGAACACGTGGTAGATGCCCCCCTCAGCGTCGGTCGCCTCAAGAATCAGGCTGTCGCCCGTCTGGCATCTCATGTCTTCAAACCAATCCGCCAGCGCGTAGGTCGGCGGAACACCGACCGCCTCGCCATCAAACCGCATGATGGGCTGGGAAAGAAGCGGCCCCTGTTCAAAATACAGGTGGCAGGGCCGCGGCGGCTGCGGCATGCGCGGCGCGTACAGAAACGGATACAGCGCGAAGGCTGCGTCCGCCCTCAGGCGCAGCGAGCCTTCCCCCAACTCTTTCTCCGTCAGAACGTGGCGGAAAGTCGCGCCCTTGAGCAGCCACAGCACAGATACATACCTCTGGTCTGGGGTGCAGGCGACGAGTGCGGAGCGGCGCAGTGCGCTGCGGACAGCGCGCTCCGGGTTGAGACTCTCGCGCACGGGCATCGTCCCCACCGCAGCGGCGACCTCGGCGAAGTCCATCGGCGCCTCGGCCCCTTGCAGCACCCGCCACACCGCCTGTGTGTATGGGAGTCCTTTCGCCGCCATTCTGTGCCTGCCTTTCTGCCACTAAGCCCCTGCCAGCGCTTGGCGCGCTTTTGCAGCCCAGTTCGGGTCGGCAATCTGCGCCCGGCCCACGGCAATCAAATCCACCAGCCCGTCGCGGATGACCCGGTCGGCGTATTCCGGCTCGCGCACGTTTCCGACGCCAATAGCCGGAATCCCGGCTGCCCGGCGCACCCTCGCCGCCAGGAGGACGAAGTACCCCTGCTCGGAGAAACGGTCGCGGCCGGAGCCTCCCAGCCCGCCCGAAACATCCAAGATGTCTACCCCTGCGTCGGCCAGCATGGGCGCGATGACCTCGGCGTCGTCCGCTGTCAGGCCGCCGGGAGTCATGTCGTCCGCACCGAATCGGTACAGGACGAGCATTTCATCTCCCACGGCCCGCTTGACGGCAGCGATCACCTGGCGTGGGAAGCGGAGGCGATTTTCCACCGAGCCGCCATATTCATCTGTGCGGCGGTTGGTCACGGGCGAGACGAACTGGTTCAGCAGGTAGCCGTGCGCGCCGTGAATCTCAACGGCGTCAAACCCCGCTGCCCTGGCCCTGCGCGCGGCGGCGGCGTAGTCGGCCTCCAATTGCCGCAGTTCCTCCACGCGGAGCGGGCGGGGGGATTCGGGGTCTCCCGGCACCGGAATCGTCCAGGGACCTAAAGGTTGTGTACCGATCAAGGCGCGGGTTGTCCGTGCGCCGCAGTGGGTGATTTGCAAGCAAGCGACTGCGCCGTTGGATTTGATGCTTTCGGCCACGCGGGCCAAGCCGGGGATGAGAGGCTCGTCGTAGATGCCCAGCTGCTTGTCGGATACACGCCCGTCGCGGCGGATGTAGGTGTGCTCCACGATCACCAGCCCCGGCCCGTCGGCGGCGATCGCGGTGTAGTGCTTCACATGCCGTTCGGCGACCTCGCCCCGTGCCGTGGCCTGCTCAAGGGCGATTGGGGGCATCACCACGCGATTGCGCAAGGTGCAGTGCCGAACTTGCAAGGGATCAAAGAGATGTGCCATCGCGCCCCTCCTTGAATGTATTATACTGGCTCTTGCAGTCGGCGTCAATGGTGTTGCGAAGGGGCCAGCAGGGCGAGGTTTCTTACCCGCCCCTTCAACGTCAGCAGATTGAGCGGATGGAGCAGATGGGATGGATTGACCGGATTTAGTGCGCAGCGCGTGTTGCGTGGGTGACAGAGGATTATCGCCGGGGGCTTCTCACTCTCACATCCCCCGCGACTACGCGATGCACCTGCCCGTCAGCGGAGCGCACGAGGAGCGCGCCGTCCGCATCCACGCCTGTCGCCACGCCTTCCAGGATGCCGGTGGGCGACTGGACCGTTACGCTCTGCCCGACCGTTTCCAGCGCGGCTTCCCACTCCTTTGCAGGCGACGCGCCCGCCCGCAGCGCCGCATAGCGTTCCGCGACTGCGGCCACAATGCCCCGCAGTAACTCGCCGCGTGGGATGGACCTGCCTGCCAGATTGGACAGGCTGGTCGCGGGCTGGTCAAACTCGGCGGCGGACGGGTCCCAATTGGCGTTGATGCCAATGCCGACGACCGCGTGCTGAACGGGTTCGGAGTCACCGGCGATTTCGGTGAGGATGCCCCCCAGTTTGCGCCCCTCATGTACAAGATCGTTGGGCCATTTGAGGGCGATTTCCAGGCCCAGGACTTCGCGGATGGCGTCGCGGGCAGCCAAAGAGCAGACCATGGTTAGGTGTAGGGGCGAAGCATTTGCCTGCGGAGACTTCTCGCCGCGGCACAGGCTATCAGGCAAATGCTTCGCCCCTGCGGTTGGCCGAAACAGAATGGATAACAGCAGGCTGCTTCCGGGCAGCGCGATCCATCTTCTGTCCAGCCGCCCCCGCCCGGCGGTCTGCTCGTCGGCGACGATCAGGGTGCCTTCAGGCGCGCCCTCGGCGGCCATGCGTTTCAACGCGTCATTGGTGGACGCGGCGGATGGGAAATAGACGGCCCTGGACACGAAGGCCACACCCGCCAGCAATCTTTGGAGCATTTCTTGAGAGAATGGCTTCTCCACCTGAGATCACCTCAGAGATACTTTTCGTTGTGGAAACAAAGAGAGCCAGCCCTTTGGCGAACTATCGCTCTGGGGCTGGCTGGTTTTCGGGATGGGTTGAACGAGCCTGAACCGAAAATCAGGCTTCTTTCTGCTGAGCCTGGGCGTAGAGTTTCATCAGCCGCGACTTGCGGCGGGCGGCGTTGTTTTTGTGGATGACGCCGCGTTGCGCAGCATGGTCCAGGGCGCTGATGGCCTCTTGCAGGGCTGCCAACTGCTCTTCCGGCTTGGCTCCTTCCGAGATCGCCTTGCGGACCTTCTTCACTTCCGTCCTGGCCGCCGAACGGTACACCCGGTTCGCCACGCCGCGCTTGGCGGCGACGCGGATTCGCTTGATTGCAGACTTCGTGTTTGCCAAAGATGCTCCTCCCTGAATTACAATAGCATCGCACTATACATCATCTGCCTGGTTTTGTCCAATTTGACGGTTTCGCGTGAAGGCAGAAAGAGGGATGCCCGCCGCCTTGAATTTGGCTTCTATGGATGCGCGGGCCTCGCCCAGGCCCTGCTCTATGTAGGGATACACCAGCCAGACCAGCGCCAGCCCGAACAGCCCGCCCGTGACCACCCGCGACCACCAGGTGCTTGTCCACAGACCGAGCAATTGCCCGGTGCCATCTATCGCCATGGGCACAACCATGAGAATCGCCGCCCACAGGCGGAGCGGTTTGACCTTCGGGCGCAGAAAGGCGTAGGCGATACCCGCCAGCAGAACAACCGCATAGGTCGCCGTGTCCCGCTGGCAGTAGGCCATCTGGTAGCCGAATGGAAAGAACGAACGCTCAGGCTTTTGGTGGCACTGGACGCGGTAGGCCACGTAGATAATCTGCGCGGGCAATTCCAGCCCTTTGGACATCAGGAACGGCGCAAGGAGGGGGAGACCCGCGAAGATAGCCACAACCAGGTTAGCGAAGAACAGCCAATGCCGCGACAGGAAGTAGATGGCCTGGTCGGCGGCGATGACGAGGTCTCGCGTCCGTCCGGTGGCTTTGGGGCTGTTGGATGGAGATTGCACAGAAGCCCCCTGCCTACCGGATTTCGCCGATGAACTGTTCCAGTTGGGACGCGCTCAACTGGCCCGCGTACATACCCCGTACGATCCCCTCTCTGTCCACGAAGACGCTGTGGGGCCAGCCACCCCCTCGGTATCGCCTGAAGACAGCATCTGTGGGGTCAATTCCCATCATGAACGTGAGTTTGTAGTCGGCCACAAAGCCCGCAACCTTACTAGCGGGCTCCTTGCTGTCCACGCCGATCACCATGAACCCATCGTCTTTGTATTTCTCATACGCCTGCTGGATGGCGGGCATCTCGCGCTCGCAGAACTTGCACCACGTCGCCCAGAAGTTGACCATCACGGGCCTGCCCTTGAAATCACTGAGGCGCACGATTTTGCCATCAGCATACTTGATCTCAAAATCCGGCGTAAGGCTGCCCTTGTCAAGCACAGCGCTGGAGCCTCCGGAAACCAACGAAACCTGCCCGATTTCGGCCTGCCCTGCATTGCTGCCTGACGACTGCGACCGCAGGAGCAATAACCCCGCGATCAGCAGGATGATGCCCGCGACCACCATTCCCAGCAGGATCCCTTTTCTCACGATTGCATCACTCCAAGCCAATGTTGAAGAAACTGCCGAATCCCGAAAGCAACCTCAGGGTGTCGGTGAAAATGGCAATGCCGATCAGGATGAGCAGCACGCCGCTGACGACCGAGACCCACTTCATGTACTTGCCCATTCTCCGAATCCAGGCGGTCAGACTGCCGACCGCCAGCCCCGCCAGGATGAAAGGCAGCCCCAATCCCAGAGCGTACACGAACAGCAGGAGCGCGCCCTGGGCCACCGTCTGCGCATTGCTCGCCAGCAGCAGGATGGCCGTCAGTATCGGCCCCACGCACGGCGCCCATCCCGCCGAGAAGAAGACGCCCATCAGAAACGACGACAGGTAGCCCATGCCCCGCTTGCCCATCTGCGCCCGCGTGTCGTAGTACAGGAATGGAATCTTGAGCAGTCCCAGAGTGTGCAGGCCAAAGACGATGAGCACAATCCCGCCGACTCGTTGCACCCAAACCAGGTACTGGCTGAGCCACTGACTGAGAACGCCGACGGACGCCCCCAGGATGACAAAGACCAGCGCAAACCCCGCCACGAACGCCAGCGAATGGAGGACGCCCGCTTTCTTGTTCGCCACCATGCCCGAAACGCTCCCGCCGCCCATGTAGCCCAGGTAGGCGGGGACCAGCGGCAGCACGCAGGGCGAGGCGAATGAAAGCAAGCCCCCGGCGAACGCCAGAGCCAGACTGACGCTTTGGCCTTCCATGTTATCCCTTGCGGTGTTCCAGTTCTTCGCGCAGCGTCTCTATCTCGCGCTGGAGGGAGTTCTGCTTGCGGTAAACGCTGTACACAAACAGAAATGTCAGCGCCCAGAATACGAAGTATGCAGCAATCAGGTATGCCATAGTTCTCTCCAAAAAAAGCGGTTTGATTCACCGCAGAGACCACAGAGAACGCAGAGGGAGAAAAAACCTATTCCTCTGTGGTCTCTGCGCTCTCTGCGGTGAAAGTCGGTCTCATCATTCCCGCGTTTTTAACGATTCCACCGCGTCCGCAAGGTGCTCGGCGCGGACGCGCAGGGCAAGGAGCACGACGTACATCACCGTGAACACGGCCAGGCTGAACATCAGCGCGGTCAGCATCTTCGTGGCCACGTCAAACCCGCCGCCGCTGACCACAATCGGATGGGCCACGCTCTGGCCCCACCAGCGCGCCGCGCCAAAGACGATGGGCACGTCCACGAACCCGATGATCCCCAGCACGGCGGAAAACCGCGCGCGGCGGGCGTCGTCATCCACCATGCGCCGCATCGTCAGGTACGCAAAGTAGATGAGCCACAAGATAGCCGCCGTCACCAGTTTCGGGTCGGACCACGTCCACCAAACTCCCCAGGTCGGCTTGGCCCAGATGGGGCCTGTGATGACGACCATCGTCGTGAAGAACAGGCCAATTTCCGCCGAGCACGCGGCCAGGATGTCCCACTTGCGCCCGCCCTTCCACAGGTAGGCGATGCTCCCGATGAACGTCACGAAGAACGCCAGAAACCCCGTCCAGGCCGAGGGGACATGGAAATAGAAGATGCGCTGGGCCAATTCGGCGTTGCCGCTGAATCCCTCGGCGGGCGGGGCGTAGATGAGCGCCAGGTACCCCGCGACGAATACCCCAATGAAGGCCACAATCCCCAACGCCCAAAGCCACCAATCTCTCTTTGCGGCCATCTTTTACTCCTCAATCACGTAGTCAAAGGTCATAAACGAAAGGGTCAGAAAGATCACGTCAAACCCGACCAGCAGCTGCCACCAGCGGGCCAGTTCGCCCAGCGCCAGCCCGTCCAGGATGCCCGCCGTGAGTTTCACCGCCGCGATGATCAGCGGCACGGCCACCGGGAACAGCAGCATCGGGAGCATGACTTCCCGCGCCCGCGTGTTCACAGCCATCGCCGAGAACAGCGTGCCCACGCCGGCGAATCCCAGCGTCCCCAGCGCGGCCACCACCACGAGCATGGGCAGCGTGCCGAAGGGCAGGTTGAACAGCACGAAGGACACGGGCAGAATGAAGAGTTCCACGACGCCCATCAGGGCAGCGTTGGCGAGCATCTTGCCCAAGTATATCGCGCTCCGGTCTACAGGGCAAAGGAGCAGCCCCTCCAGCGAGCCTCGGTCCTTCTCCTGGATGAACGAGCGATTCAGCCCCAGCATCCCGGCGAAGGTGAAAGCAACCCACAGGATGCCCGGAACCAGGGCGCGGGCGCTTTCGGCCCGCAGTTCCAGCGCGAAGTTGAAGATGATGATGACGAGGAGGGCGAAGACGAACATGGCGCTGAACATCTCGCGGGTGCGCCACTCCGCGCGAAGATCTTTCCACGCCACCGCCCCGGCCTTACGCAGGAATTCCATCGCCGCTACCCCGCCTGTTCCGCGTAGATGCGGCGGAACTGCTGAACGTCCAGGTCTTTCGCAGGCGACTGGAAGCCGATCTTCCCGCCCGACAGAATCGCCACGCGGTCAGCCACCTCCAGGCCCAGTTCCAGGTCGTGGGTGGTCATGACTACCGTGCGCCCGCTCGCCGCTAGAGTCCCCAGCACTCTTCGCAGCATGGCTGTGGCCTGCTGGTCCAGCCCGGTGTACGGCTCGTCCATGAGCATCACCTGGGGGTCGTGCAGGATGGCCCGCGCGATAGAGAGGCGCTGCTGCATCCCCCTGGAATAAGTACGGACGGGGTCGTGCCTGCGGAAGTAGAGGTCAACCTGCCGCAGGGCGTCTTCAATGCGCGCGGCCAGGCCGGTCACGTCGTACATCCTGCCGTAGAACTGCAAGTTCTCCACGGCGGTGAGGTCGTCGTACAAGAGCGTGCGGTGCGAGACTAGGCCAATCTTGCGGCGCGCCTGGGCCGGGTGCTGGTCAATGGAAACGCCGCCGACGGTGGCCTGCCCGGACGTGGGACGGCTCAGCGTCGCCAAGATGCGGAGGAACGTGGTCTTGCCCGCGCCGTTGGGCCCGACCAGGGTGAGGAACTCGCCCTCGCCCACGTCCAGGTCAATCCCGCGCAGCACCTTCTTGGGGCCAAAGGTTTTGGTCAAACCACGCACTTGAATCATCACACACTGTCCAACAATCCAAAAACAGATTCACCGCAGAGCACGCAGAGCGCACAGAGATGGAAGAGATATCTCTTTCCTCTGTGTTCTCTGTGTTCTCTGCGGTGAGATTGTGTTTTCATCACCTACGCTGACCTTCTATCTCCAGCAGGCGGGCTTTGAGAGCCTGCCGCCGTTTGCGGTAGGTTTCTTCGTCCAGTTCGCCCGCCTCGGACAAATCGTCCAGGTCGGCGACGGCGGCCATCAGTTCGTCTTGCTCGTCCTCCGAGACAGGCGGCGCTGCGGGCGCGGGTTCGGCCTGTCTTCTGCGCCTCAGCGATGGATACGCGACCGCTCCCGCCACCAGCAGGAGCGCCAGCCCACCAATGACCAGAACGTAACCCAGGGTGGGGAACTTGCCGGCCGCGGGGGTTGCAGATGCAGAGCCGCCTGTCGGAGAGCCTTTGAATACCATGGAGAGCGTTTCGCCTTTGGCGAAGTCCACCCCCACATACCCTACGTAGGCCTGAGGTCCTGTGCCCATCTTGCTCATGAACGCAAGCCTTTCGCTGGAAAACTCCATGCCGTTGTCGGGGATGAAAACATTGGCCGCCGCGGCGGGGTACAAGAGCGTCGTGGAAAGCGTCGTGGAGGCCGGATCGTAAGGCAACTGATAGTAAAGCACTACCTGCAATGTGCCATTCCCCGGCACGACGGGCAGCGTATCCGCGACGCCACCTTCCACCTGCACAAAACGCCCGCCAACCGAGCCTTCATCCAGCTGAATGTTTTCGGCTCCCTGGGGCGGGACGATGCGCACGGTGGTTCGCGCAGCGCTAGCCGCAGGCTCCGCGCCGATGTACGTCCGGTCGCCGCTGTTGGAGAAGGACTGGACTTCGGTCACATCCAGCGTGCCTTCGGTCACCTCCACCACGAAGTGGACGCGCGCCAGAGAAATGGCCTCGTCGCTGGTCGTCGTCTCGTAGATAAAAAGGACCGCCTGGGCCTCGGTCTTCCCGACCTCAAAGGTGATGAAATCCGAACTGTACTGGATGCCCAGGTATTCGGCGGACAACACATACGTGTAGTCCTCGCCGATCTCCAGGCCATCGGCGCGAAAAAGGCCGCTCGCGTCGGTCTGCGCCTGCTTCGCGGGGAGAGGCTCGGTTCCCTTGAATCCCTGCACGGTCACCTGCATGGGGCCGGGCAACGCCCCGCCCGCTGTCCCATTGACCACCTGGCCGGTGATGACGCCGGACGGCGTCTGTGCCCATACCATCGGCGCAAGGCTCGCAAAAAACAGCACTGCCAGCACCAGGCTGGCGAACATTTTCTTCACAACAACTCTCCCAAAACGAACTTGGTTCACCGCAGAGACGCAGAGTGTTAGAGACTTACCACAAAGCCCCCAAGACACGAAGAAGAAACAGGGAAACTTATTGGTGTCCTCTTCGTGTCTTTGTGTCTTCGCGGTATTTCTCTCTCTGCGTTCTCTGCGACTCTGCGGTGAGTTTCTTAGAGCGGTTTGCCGCACTTGACACAAAAGCGGTCGCCTTCGTCGTAGGGCGCGCCGCAGTTGGCGCACGCCCGCGTCTGAGCCAGCGTCGCGCCGCACTTCGCGCAGAAGCGGTCGCCCGGCTCGTAGGGCGCGCGGCACTTGGGACACTGCCCCCGCACTCCGGAGGGGACAGGCGCACCGCCTCGCTTCCGCTCTCTGCGGAGGGCCTTGATGCGCTTTTCCAACTC
>Ga0315291_10006683_pt1 | contig 14308 bp, 12 predicted proteins | sample YL17G12_20_MG_FD_203070 | JGI IMG/M metagenome (GOLD analysis project Ga0315291, IMG submission 203070) | Sediment microbial communities from Yellowstone Lake, YNP, Wyoming, USA - YL17G12_20 | ecosystem: Environmental > Aquatic > Freshwater > Lake > Sediment | place: USA: Wyoming | collected...
GTCCAACTCTGCCACCCGCAGAGCAGCGTTCACGTGGTGAATCAGCTTGTGGGCGACATGAAAAGCGGGAAACGCGACGTCGCCGAGTTCTGGATGCAGCGCGGCGAGAGTATGATTCACATCAGATACTTCGCAGTTCGTGACAGGAGCGGAAAGTACATCGGGTGCCTCGAGGTCTCGCAGGACGTGACAGGGATAAGGAAGCTGTCCGGGGAGAAACGCTTGCTGGACTAGCCGCTATATTTCTTTCCTGCCCTCGAACGCCTTGGCGAGCGTCTGCTCGTCACAGAACTCTATGTCGGACCCCGCAGGCAGCCCTCTTGCGATGCGGGTCACTCTCACGCTGTAGGGTTTGAGGACCTGGCTCAGGTAGACAGCCGTGGTCTCGCCCTGGACAGTGGAGTTTGTGGCGACGATGATTTCCTCGGGCTTCTCCTCCGAGACCCTTCGCACCAGCTCTCTGATGCGGAGCTCGTCGGGACCGATGCCGTCCAGCGGCGATATCGCGCCCAGGAGCACGTGGTAGAGCCCGCGGTACTGGCCGGACTTCTCCACGGCCATGATGTCGGAGGGCTGCTCGACCACGCAGATTGCGCCCACTTCTCTGCGCCCGTCGCTACAAATCAAGCACTTCTGGGTCTCGGCAATGTTCCCGCAAACGGCGCAATAGCCCACCCTGTCCTTCACGTCCATTATGGCGGTGGCGAATCGCTGGGCGTCCTGCCTGGACACCTTGAGAACGTGGAGCATGAGTCTCTGTGCGGATTTCCGCCCAATGCCGGGGAGTTTTGCGAATTCTTCTATAAGTCGCTCAACGGACTCTGAGCCGAATTTCATGCTCATGAAACCTCTCCGTTAGAACAGCCCGGGCGGCACAAGTCCGCCGGTTATCTTCGCCACCTCGCTCTTCGCGAGCTCGTCTGCCCTCTTCCTCGCCTCGTTCACGGCTGCCAGGATGAGGTCCTCCAGCATTTCCACGTCGTCCTTGCTCACGACTTCCGGATCTATCTTGATCGAGACTATCTCCTGCTTGCCGTTGGCAACGACCGTGACCATTCCCCCGCCCGACGATGCCTCGACTGTCTTGCCCGCGAGTTCCTCCTGAAGCTGAGCGAACCGCTCCTGGATCTTTTGAGCCTGTTTCATGATTCCTGCAAGATTCTTCATGTTGTCCTCCAGCGGTCCAGAGACAATGGAGCGCGTTCAGTCCTCGACGATCTCTCCGTTGAAATACTCGATGATGGTCTTGAGCGAATCCTCCGCCGGTTTCTTCTCGGAACCGTCTGCTTCGAACACCGACACTTCGTTCGGCGTCTCCTGTGCTGCCGCGCTGGCGAGAACGCAACTCACACCGAGATGCGTCTTCATGACAGCACCTATCTCCTCCTGGATGATCTTCTTGTTGGTCTTCGAGTCCGCGAGACTCAGCTCGAACTCCTTTTTTTCGGGAAAGGCCAGGACCAGTTTCCCTCCGCTTATCGAGTGAAGGCTGCATTCGGTAAGGCAGACTCCCAGCGCCTTTTTTCGCGTCTCGATTCTCGTGAGAATCTCCCTCCACCTCCGCTGCACTTCCGCGAGGTCGGGCAGCGAGGGCCTGGGAGGGACCTTCTCTGTGGCCACTCGGCGGGGACTCTCCGGCCGAGTTGGCTCCTCCGGCGCGACATCTTTCGGGAGAGGCTCCCCGGGACGAGCTTCATACAGCGGGGGTTCGTCCAGCAATGGCACTTCGCGCAAATGTGCGTCGGACGGAGTCGGCGGCTGCGGCGTCTCCGTCGGAGCTGGCTCCGGCACAGGCACCTGCCCTACCGTTACTGGCGAGTGTGCAGTCGACGGACGGGCCGGTGCAGCTGACCGAGTCGATGGCGAAGTCGATACGGACGGAGACACGGTAGCCCCGTGAGCGCGGCCGCCCGGTCCCCCTGACACACTGGACTCGAGTCTCTCCAGCCGCTCCAGCAGCTCGCCCAATTCCATGGTGGAGTCCAGATAGGCCATCTCCACCACTGCCATCTCCAGATGAAGCCTCGGAAGGACGCTCTTCCTCACCACTAGCGACGCTCGCGACGCAATATTGATGAGCCGCAGGAGATCCGCCTCGGTGAACTGTCTCGCCTGTTCTTCGTAGCGTTTCACGTGACCTGAGCTGGCGTCCACCAGCGACGCCAGGGCGGGGTTTATCTTGATGAGCAGGAGATTCCGCAAATGTTCCATCAGGCCGTCTGTGAACTCATCCAGGTTAGCGCCTTTGTCGAAGAGCTCTCCGAGCGCCTGGAGCGCGAGTCCCGCGTTTCCCGCCTTGACCGCATCGATTATCGCGAAGAAAGTCTCTGCACCGCTCAGACCCATGAGTCTGGCCACCTGCGCCTCGTCTGCGGCGGCAAGCCCTGCCGAGACGAGCTGGTCCAGCATGCTCTCGGCGTCCCTCAGGCTTCCGTTTGCCCTGCGGGAGAGGAGCATCAGTACCTCGTCACTCACGTTGAAGCCTTCAGCTCCTGAGATCTTCCTCAGTGTCGCGAAGACGTCCTTGGTCGGGATGCGCACAAACTCGAACCGCTGGCAACGGGACAGAATGGTCTCAGGCACCTTGAGGGGCGCGGTAGTGGCAAGAACGAACTTCACGTGCGGCGGCGGCTCTTCGAGTGTCTTGAGGAGTGCGTTGAAGGCAGCGTCCGTGAGCATGTGCACTTCATCGATGACGTAGACCTTGTATTTCCCGCCCGCGGGGGCATACTTCACGTTCTCGCGCAGGTTCCGGATCTCGTCGATGCCCCTGTTTGATGCCGCATCTATCTCGATGACGTCGAGACTCACTCCCGATTTGATTTCCCTGCACACGTCACACGCGTTGCACGGCACAGCGTCTTTGACGTTGGGGCAGTTGAGCGCTTTGGCCAGGAGTCGCGCGGTCGTGGTCTTGCCCACTCCGCGCGGACCCGAGAAGAGATAAGCGTGTCCGACCCGTCCGGACCGGATGGCGTTGGCGAGCGTTCCCGTCACGTGAGACTGCCCCACCACGTTTTCGAACGTCTCCGGCCGCCACTTTATTGCAATTACCCGGTATGAATTTTCCTTCTTCTCTTCCATAGAACCACCAACGGTGCGCAACGCGCACCGGAACGACGCCCTAGGCCGTGCACCCTTCCTCGACCCCAATTCCCGGGCGACTCACGAGCAGTTAGCTCCTGTCAGGGGGGCCTACGGCACACCCGGGCGATCACTTACCGCTGCTACCTTCCGGTCCTGACGGGGTTCGTGGACCCTGGTTGCGCAGGTCCTGACAATCAACGCCACTTGCGCGCGAGAACGTCCCGAGAAAGCAAGCCTCGGAGAGGGAATTAAGCCCCGCTGTAGCGGATTGCGGGTTACAGGGCACCGCTGGTTCCCCGCCTAGCACGGCCGAAAAGCGTCACGGAACTTGCGCAGGTGAAACGTTCGCGCCCTGCGCGCCGACATCAAGTGCGCCCGCCAATCTCGGGCTTGAAGCGTTTTGGTGGAGATGAGCGGAATCGAACCGCCGACCTCCTCGTTGCGAACGAGGCGCTCTCCCAACTGAGCTACATCCCCACTCTGTTCTCACAAAATCAGAAGGCGCAAGCAAGCGAACGTCGCGCTTGCGCTCTCGCCCGCCCGCCGCGCAGGGGTGACGCGCTCGCGTGACGGACCAGGTTCTGGCTGGCGGAGAGAGGGGGATTCGAACCCCCGACCCAGTTTCCCGGGTACACGATTTCCAATCGTGCTCCTTCAGCCAACTCGGACATCTCTCCGACTGAAATCATGACAAAATCCTACGAGTCCTTCAAGAACCATGCTCCGCGGCAGCATTGGGCAACCCAGATGCTATGCCCCACCGCAACACACTAGATTCCGGAAGCGACCAGCTTGACTCGGGTACATTATCTCACATCAACTCTAGGATTCACAATCTCCGTATCTTCAGAATATGCTTATTCCCTATGGCCGCCAGCACTTCGAACTCGAAGCCGCGGCCCGCTATTCGTTCAAGGTCATCCGCCAAACGTTCATTGACTACGCAATATGTGAGTCCCTGCCTGAATAGAAAATCCCTCACTTTGCTCTCGGTATCCAGGAAAGGAATCGGATGAGGGCTGAAAAAACCGGCGCCGCCGATGTCGACCACCGCCACGTCTTTGTCGCTGTAGAACCTTACACCCCGAACCAAGGATTTCGAGCAAAGGACCACGCTGTTCACGTCGTGGTTGCTCAGTAAGTACTCGACAGCAGGTCTTGATGATTGATACGCTTCAGTCTCTTCCTTGACGAGAGGCGCGACACTGAACGCAGCCGGAATCAAAAGCGCCAGCACGTACGCGCCGACCAGAAACTTGCCACGGAAGAGAAGCACAGAGAATGCCAGGGCTATGACCAGCCACAGCACCGACAGGACGTATACTGGCACGCTCAGGTGAGCCATAGTATGCCATCGAGCCAAGACAACCAGCAAGCTCACCGGGAGCAAGAAGAGAATTAGTGCTGTCGCGAGCGAAACAGAAAGGATGCGGCCTTTTCTTGTCTCAAGCGCGGCGTCGCAGATGAAACCTCCCGACAACATCGCCAGTGCGGGGAACATCGGAAACACATAACTCACCAATTTGGAATGCGCAGGCTGGAAGATGAGGAATACGACGGCCGCCCAACAGAACAGGAAGAGGTAAACGCTCTCCATTCCCCGTCTCAGACCTGCGAGGACCCGGACCAATGAAGCGGCGACATAGATGCTCCAGGGAAACATTCCCGCTGTCATCGTGAGCAGGTAGAAATACCATCTGTCGTTCTCGGGATGTTCTGCCTCAAAAATGCGTCTAACATGGCAATTATAGAAGAACTCTTGCACGAAGCCATTGCCATAGGCCCGGGTCATGAAGATGTACCAGGGAGAAGCTACAACCGCAAAGATCAGAAGACCCCACAGCCAGCGTCTGGAGAGAACTCGGTTCAGCTCCTTCCTGAAACCCAGAAAAGCCAGCACTGTCAGAGCAGGCACCAAGAATCCCAACGGCCCCTTGGTCAGGACCGCCAGACCCGAAAAGACAGAGAACAACAAGACCCCCAGAACTCCCTTCCCCTCGCGCGAATAGAGCCAGAAGAATGACAGCAGTGCCAACAGGATGAATGTGGAAAAGATCATGTCCGTATACAAGGTTCTGGCCAGGCCAACGTAGAGGCCCGAAGACATTAGTATCACACTGGACAGGAGGGCTTTTCTTTCGCTCTTGAACCCGAGAAGGGCAAGAAAATACGTGGCTATCACGCCGATAGTCGCAAACAACGCTGGGAACAGCCGTGCGCTGAAGCTGGAGAGCCCGAGGGTCCCGAAGCCCGCTCGAAGAAGCCAATACGTGAGAATCGGCTTCTCGAACTGAGGATGGTCAAACAAGTAAGGAACCATCCACGTGCCGTGCCGTGCCATCTCCTTGGCGGTCTGGGCGTAAAAGACTTCGTCCGGATTGATCAGGGCCACGAGCCCGTTGCCCATGACAAAGAAAACGTAGGAGAGGCCTGCCAATATCAGTACGTGTTTGAGGACCCTCGCTTCAGCCTGCATTTCTTCTCGCCAGCATCAGCTCACTGATGGTAACGCACCGATAGCCTCGTTCTCGCAGTCCCTGTACCAGTTGCGAGACTGTCTTGACAGTCTCGTGTCGGTCTCCACCCTCTGTGCCGAAAACCCCTCCGCTGTCGTGGAACAGAACGATATCTCCGAGCCTTATTCGACTCATGATGAATCTCACAACATATTTGTCGTCAAAAGTCACCCAGTCCTTAGAGTTCAGAGTCCACAGCACAGTCCTATAGCCCATCTTCTCTATCTGCCTCTTCTCTGTCTTCGTCAGCCAGGATTTCGGAGGTCTAAAGTACTTGGTAGTCTGTCCCGTTACTTCCCTGATGACTCTCTCGGTCTCCAGTATCTCCCGCCTCAATTCATTGTGGTCGCTCCAGATCAGCAGCTTGTGGTCGTAAGAATGATTCTGAATTTCATGTCCTTCTTGAGCCACTCGCCTCGCGATTTCAGGATATCGCTCGACATGCTTGCCGACCATGAAGAAGGTGGCCTTTATGCCTGCGCGCTTGAGCTCACTCAGGATCCTGGGTGTCCAGACTGGAGATGGCCCATCGTCAAACGTAATTGCCACTATTTTCTCCGCGGTGCTCATGGAGTAAACAGTGTCTTTCCGGGTAAACACCGCCTGGTCACAGAACACTAGGAAGGCCACAACGGCGAGGCCGAGGCACAGAAAACTGATTGCTATAATGCTGACAGGATGCCTCATGCTTCTCCTGTTACGAACACGACGGGGCGACTCGTTCTTAGCGATATGCCGAGAGCCGTTCGGAAAAGAGACGAAAAAAGCGGACGGAAAGCCAGGAACCAGAACGACGTTGCGCAGAGCATTGGCTGGAGCTCTATTCTAACAGAGCGCTGGCCAGACCATTACTCGCAGAATACCTGTGGGCGATCCATCGCCAGCACCCCACTTCTGTCTGGCGGAGAGAGAGGGATTCGAACCCCCGAGGCAGTTACCCGCCTAGCGGTTTTCGAGACCGCCCGATTCGACCGCTCTCGCATCTCTCCGCTTTCTTTCAAAGAACTCACCCAGAAGAGCACCCGCTTCCTGAGCCAGCACGCCTGATTCAACTGACACTCTGTGGTTCAGCTTTGGGTTGTCAATCACGCTCATCACAGAGCCACAGGCGCCGGCCTTGGGGTCCCTCGCGCCGTACACGAGTCTCTTCACTCTCGCGAGTACTATCGCACCGGCGCACATCGCGCACGGCTCGAGCGTCACGTACATGGTGGCGTCCTCGAGACGCCAGGAATTGAGAGAACTCCCTGCGGCGCCGATGGCGATTATCTCGGCGTGGGCAGTCGGGTCGCTCAGACTCTCGACCTGGTTGTGTCCCCGTCCAATGACTCTGTCACCCTGGACGATGACGGCGCCCACAGGCACCTCGTCCTTCTCTGCGGCCATCTCGGCCTCAGCCAGCGCCAGTCTCATCCATCGGACGTCTGCCTGCTCGGAACTGGATTCCATGGACTAGGGCAGCACCCTGAACATGGCAGCGATCACACGAGTCGCCACTTCCTCGATTGGAGGTGGCTCGGGCACTCCGGCCGTGCTCGAAGTCCTGACCATGCCCGCATCGTCCACGTAAGTTCCTATGCCGGATTGTGGGCTATAGTGCGCGCTCTGGAGCGTCTGTTCGTCAAACGACTCCCAGAGTTTCTCTCCGTTCTTAGCGCTGACGAGCACTGCCTTCGCGCCCGCTTTGGCCAGAGACTCGCCCTCAACGTTCGCCGCGACCCACTCTCGCGACCAAGCGCTGACCTCCACGAGCATGAGCGCGTCCACGCCTGCACTCTGACCCACTGCGGCCGCGTCCTGGGCCGAGATCGCTCCGTCTTTCTGCCACGTCGAAAGGAGCATCTTGTACTGTTCGCTGATACCGGATTTCTGGACCGCGCCGAGCACCTGTTCCTGTGACAGGAAAACGTACGCCGTGTTGGTCGCGAGCTGTCCCTCCAACACAGGGAGCAGTTTCGCACTGGCCCCTTCAACTCCCGCGCGCTCAACGATGGGCATGAGCCCCACGATCTTTATCGCCCTGGCAGAGTAGTCGGGCACGACGAACGTCGTGATGGGGTGCATCGCTTCTCTTGTGGCGCAGCCGGAAAGAACAAGAGCAGCAAGAACCCCGAGTGAGACACAGGCACGGAAACTAGGTTTCATAGATGCCTCCACTGGAAATGGACAGCCGAATTCCGTACAAAAATAGCACGCTCCCGGCCGCATGTCAAACCGGCCAACATCGCTAGTACACTGTCACCGCGCAAGCTTGACAGCGGCCACATTAGTTGATAGCTTATGGAACGACAAAGCCAACGATTTGAAAAGGCCTTGCTGGAGGGATGGCCGAGTGGTTTAAGGCGCCGGTCTTGAAAACCGGTGACCGCAAGGTCCGTGGGTTCGAATCCTACTCCCTCCGCCAGCGAAAGCCTTTTGGGATTTTGGCAGGAGAGGTGGCCGAGATGGCTTAAGGCAACCGCCTGCTAAGCGGTTGTGGAGAGAAATCTTCACCGCGGGTTCGAATCCCGCCCTCTCCGCCATGCTTCTGCGGTATACACTGCGCACGCCGTTCTGCTGAGACCCGGTCCCACGTTATTGAGTGCGCCCATAGCTCAATTGGATAGAGCATCTGACTACGGATCAGAAGGCTGGGGGTTCGAGCCCTCCTGGGCGCATTTTGTCTTTTCTATCACCCCGCCCCCAAGTACAACGTCTCCGTCATAGAAGACAGCAGACTGACCCGGAGTGATGGCGCTTTGAGCCGTGTCGAACGTGACACGCAGTCTTTGCAGCGGCAGCGGCGAGATTTCTTCGATGAGCGCCCAATCCGCCGGGTGCGTGTACCGCACCTGGACCAGCGCCCTCAGAGGAAGTCGTTCGCCCGCGTCACTCAGCCAGTTGAGCTCTGCGCAAGCGAACTCGCGTGCCAGAAGCTCGTGCTTCTCGCCTAACACGACGGCGTTCGACTCGGGCCTCAGTTCCACTACGTATCTTCGCTCGGCGGCTGAGATGCCGAGCCCGCGCCTCTGCCCCACAGTAAAATGGACGAGTCCACGATGAGAGCCGAGCACTTTCCCGTTAACGTCAATCACATCGCCCGGACCTACCTCAATCCCCAACCCGGAGAGTCTCTCCTTCACAAACTCTCCACAGTCGCCGGACTCGACGAAGCACACGTCCTGGCTCTCCAGTCGCTCCGCAGATGAGAGCCCGAGATTGCAGGCGAATCGCCTGACCTCTGCCTTGCTTATCTCACCAAGCGGGAAGAGGATATTCCCGAGTCGCTCTCTACTTATGCCCCAGAGCACGTAGCTCTGGTCCTTCTGCCTGTCAGCAGAGCGACGCAGGCGACTTGCTCCGCCGTCGGAGACTTGCTCGAGTACTGCGTAGTGACCCGTCGCCAGAAAGTCGGCCCCCAGCGAGACCGCCTTCTCCAGCAGGACACCAAATTTCACCCTCGTGTTGCACAGCACGCACGGGTTGGGCGTTCTGCCTTTCGAGTATTCTAGACAGAACGGGTGAACCACGCTCCGTTCGAAAACGTCCTCCAGCTCCATCACGTAGTGCGGGATGCCGAGTCTCGCGGCGGCAGCTCTCGCGTCTTCTATGGCTGCGAGGGAACAGCACGACCGCACTGCGGCAGGAGTGTCGGCGTAGCACCACAGCTTCATAGTGACGCCAAACACACGATAGCCCTTCTCGGCGAGAAGGGCTGCAGCGACTGAACTATCCACTCCTCCGCTCATGGCCACTGCCACGGTAGCGGAGGAAGAAGGGAGGTCTTTTCTCACGATTCTATTCTTGTAGCGTCTCCGGGGGTAGCTTCGACGATTTATCCGACCGTCGTTATCTCAATTCTCCTCGCGATTTTCATGGTTATCGTCTTGCCTTTTCGTTCGGCTGTTTCCCTGCTCTCTATTTCGGTGCGGCTTCCGATCCGGCCTCCGGCCCGGCTTGAGGCGCGGCTTCAGATTTGGTTTCAGGTTTCGCCGTCTCCGGTGCCTTTCCCTGCTTGGCCAGGTAGTCCTGGATGGCCTTGTGAAGCGCGTCAGCCGCAAGGTTTGAGCAGTGCATCTTGACCGGAGGAAGGCCGTCCAGCGCCTCTGCCACCGCCTTGTTGGAGATGGCCAGAGCTTCCTCGAGCGTTTTTCCCTTCACCAGCTCAGTCACCATGCTGCTGGTCGCTATGGCGGCGCCGCAGCCGAAGGTTTTGAACTTGGCGTCGACAACGCGGCCGTTCTCGACCTTGATCTCCATTCGCATGATGTCGCCGCAAACGGGATTCCCGACCTGTCCGACACCGTCGGCGTTCTCCATGCTTCCGACGTTTCTGGGATTCTTGAAATGTTCCATCACCTTTTCACTGTACATCTCAGATTTCTCCCCCGTTTGAAATCAACGTGCCAGGACGCTCGGGCTCCATGCGGGAGCCTGAGGCATTAAGAGATGATGCATGGTCTTCGTGTTTCATCCTGCCGTCCCCTCTCCCACGCAGGTCCCACTCTGCCTGAAAAGAGGAGACATGACCCGAAGTCGTTCCACAATCTTCGGAAGGACATCCAGAACGTAATCCACACCGCTCTCAGTGTTCTCGGTTCCGAGGCTGAAACGCACCGAGCCCTGCGCGATTGCCGGCGGGACACCCATGGCAAGGAGCACGTGAGATGGTTCCGAGGAACCAGAGGTACATGCTGAACCGCTCGAGACCGCAACGCCTTCCATGTCCAGACTCAGAACGAGGGACTCGCCCTCTATGAACTCGAAGCAAAGGCTGGCCGTACTCGGAAGTCTTTTCGTGGGATGTCCGTTCAATCGGACGTTCGGTATCGTCGAGAGCACGCCTTCTTCCAGCTTTCGCCTGAGCTGAAGCACCCGGCCCTGCCTGGCCTCCATGTCGAGAGTCGCCAGCTCTACCGCCCTCGCGAAGCCTACGATTCCGGAGACGTTCTCGGTGCCGGCACGCCTCTTACGCTCGTGATGCCCTCCGAAGGTGCTGGGAGCCAGCGGCGTGCCTCTTCTCACGAAGAGCGCGCCCACGCCTTTCGGACCATATAGCTTGTGCGATGAGACCGACAATAGGTTCACGCCTAGAGCGTTCACGTCCAGGGGAAGCTTCCCCAGACTCTGGACGGCGTCGGTGTGAAACACAATTCCGTGCTCCAGCGCGATCTTTCCGATTTCTTCTATGGGCTGGATTACCCCGGTCTCGTTGTTCGCGTGCATTATCGTGATGAGGACCGTGTCTTTCCTTACGGCCTCTCTCACCGACTGAGGGTCCACAATTCCGTGACCGTCGCACGGAAGCTCAGTCAGCTCGAAGCCCATGCTCGCAAGATGCTGGCACGTACTCAGCACTGCGTGATGCTCGATCGTGCTCGTGATGATGTGCCGCCCCTTGTTGGAGAGGGCGCTCGTGACGCCAGTGACAGCGATGTTGTCGGCCTCGGTGCCTCCGCTCGTGAAGACTATCTCGTCCCTCTTTGCGCCTATCGCTGTCGCCACGGCTCCCCGGGCTTCATCCATCGCGTGCTTCGCCTCCTGTCCAAACGAGTGAACGCTGGAGGGATTCCCGAAGCGCTCGCTGAAATAAGGCAGCATCGCCTTCACCACTTCTGGGTGGACCGGGGTTGTGGCATTGTGATCTAAATATACTTTTCTCACCCTGACCTACTCCCCTACTTGAGTGCCTGGCGTCGGCCGCTGGCCTTTCCTGCCCTGCCGCTCGGCAGCGCACGGGACCGGCGAGTGGGGCAAGAGACGGCCCTCGCTTCCTTGCACAGATCTTTGAGAGTCGTGCTGTCGAGCGCAGCCATTATTCTTGCGTTGAGTTTCTTGAGCAGGATCCTGCTCACGCAGCTCTCTGCCCTGGCGCAGCTCCGGGGCACGCCCGTCTCTCCGAGACAGTACGAAAGCTGTATCGGACCTTCGACCGCCCGCATTATGTCGCCCACCCTGATCCTGGCGGGACTCTTCGCGAGGAGGTATCCGCCCTGCGGACCCCGAACGCTCTTTACGAGCCCGCTCCTACGGAGCCTCGACAACAACTGGTTAAGATAGGGCAGAGAGATGTTCTGCCTCCGCGCTATGTCTTTGCCGGCGGTCGGTCCCTCTCCAAAACATATGGCCAGGTCGTACATCGCCCTGACGCCGTAGCGGCCGGCCGCTGTCGAGAGTTTCATGTGACAACCCCTGTCTTAAGTCGCTCAGAAGAACACTCGTTCAAATCTCGTAGTCCCGAGGAGTCCGCCCAGCTTTGTCGCCTATCGTGACAAGGCAACACGAGACAGACATCTCTGTGTGACACCCTGAGAATATATTACCTGACAGTTTTGGTCAAGTATTTTTTCGGTGTGCCGCATAGCTCCGTGCGTGGTTCCAATTCGCTGGGATTCAAGCAGTTAGTTGCAGTGCGTCCGAGACGCCGGGATGGGGCCCCGACTCGAGCAGCCAGCTGCACGCTCCCACTATCCAGCAGGGCGCCCCGCGATCCCCAAGAAACAAGAGAAGGGAACACGATGTCCCCCCCTCTTCAGGGTTCGAGTGGCCGGCCCCGCACATTGGAGGGCACACCCTAAAACGAGCGCGCAGGGGACGGACGCGCCTGCAGCCGGCTTCGAGCGTCCGCCCGACGGTGCCAAGAGTGTCCTGCAAGGCTCGCGCTGCCTCTCCAGAAAATGGACAGGCCCAAGGCGAGTCTATTATTTCCCCGTGACCGGCTTGGGTTCGGTCTTGGTCACGGGCTTGGGTTTCACGCCCTGTTTCGCAAACTGGGCGCGCGCCATGATCGTCACTTTCTTCAGTATTACGGGCTTGACGGGGGTGCTAGGCTCGGGCCCGGTCACTCCCACGTTCCCAATCGCGTCCACCACTTCTATTCCCTTGAGCACCTGCCCGAATACAGTGTACTGCCAGTCGAGTCCGGGCTTGTCAGCCAGGCACACAAAGAACTGCGACCCGGCCGAGTTGGGCGATGCCGTCCTGGCCATGGAGAGTGTGCCCTTCAGGTGTTTTCGCGCATTGAATTCTGCGTTTATGGTGTAGCCGGGGTCACCCGTGCCATCATTCCTCGGGTCGTTGTCCTTGGTGAGCGGGTCGCCGCCCTGGATCATGAAACCCTTTATCACCCTGTGGAACTTCGTCCCGTCGTAGAAACCGGACCTGGCCAGCTTCTTGAAATTGCGCACATGGTTCGGCGCGTCCTTGGGAAAGAACTCAAGCACGAACGTGCCGTAATTGGTGTCCATGATTGCGACTTCGTCCGCCTCCGTTGCCGGTTTTGCAACAGGCGCTGCCTTTCCCTTTGCCTGTGCCGACTGCTGGGTCTGCACTTTCGATCCCTCCTGGGAAAACGACGAACCTGCAAGTGTGACCGTGATTAGAGTGATTAGAAACATAGCTGCCGTGCACGCCAGAATCCGGCCCCTTATCATTTCGTTACCTCCCAAGCCAACCGTTCCCACTATTCCGTAAGACTTCCGTCCAACAGTTCAGCAACTTCTTCAAGTCGAGCGGCTCACGCCCCCCCGGTGCGGCGGCCAGCGCATCAAGGCGCGCCAATGCGGGCCAAAGCTGACTACCGCGTCAGTATCCCAGTTCCTCTTTTTCCTTCAGGGCCTCCCTCCTCTTGATCAGCTTGTCCTGTCTCTCTATCTGCTTCTTGGCGTAGGCTCCCCACTGCGGGTCAGCCACCATCAGTTCGAACTTGGCCTTCGCCCCTTCATAGTCCGTCATCTTCTCGAGCGCCCTCCCCCAGGCGCAGATCAGGCAGGGATCGCTCTGCTTTATGGCGAGGCCCTTCTTGGCGATCTCTATTGCTTCAGCGGCCCTCTTCGCGTCTGAATAGAGGAACCCAAGACTGCAGAGAGACTGCATGTTGTCAGGCTGAGCCGCCAGCACGTTCTCGTAATGAGTTATGGCTGAATCCACCTGCCCGTTTTTCTCGAAGGCCATCGCCAGATTCAACCGCTCGTCCAGGCTGCCCGGCTCCATGGCCAGCACTCTCTTGTGCATCTCGATTGCCTTGGGATAGGCCTCAAGCTTCAGGTACAGCCGAGCCAGGGACCTGACGGCGTTCATGTCGTTGTTGTCCATCTTATACAGGCGCTCGTAAACGCTCTTGGCCTCAGCCAGCAGGTCGTTGTCGCGGCAGAGCTTGCCGAACGCGGCCAAGGTCTCCTTGTCGCCGGGTTTCAGCTCGAGTGCCTTCTGGTAGGCCATCGCTGCCTCGGCCACCAGCCCCTTCTGGCCGTACGTGAAGGCAAGAGCCGAAAATGCGTCCGCGTTGGCCGGCAGCAGTTCGATCACTTTCTTGTACTCTTCGATTGCCTGGTCGAGCGAGCCATACAGTCCGTAGGCGTATCCCAGGTCAAAATGCACCACCGCGCGTTTCTCAGGCACGTCCGGAGTTCTCTCGAGCGATTTCTTGAACGCGTTGACTGCCTCGCCATAGTTTCTGAGCTCTATGAAGGCAAAGCCAAGGCTGGTGTACGCCTCCGAGAATTCGGGGTCGAACTCGATCGCCTCCACGAACTTCTCGACGGCACTGGCGTAGTCCTTGTCGGTCATGAGCTGCGAACCTTCCTGGAAGGCCTTCTGTGCTGCGTCTCTGAGTGCGAGAGCCGCCCTTGTCTTGGAGGCGGCTCCTTCGTCCCCCGCCGCCATGGCCGGGGCTGTCCCCACCCAGGCCGTAAAGGCGCCACAAGCCAAGAGAGCAAGCAACGCAG
>Ga0315291_10006687_pt1 | contig 14305 bp, 11 predicted proteins | sample YL17G12_20_MG_FD_203070 | JGI IMG/M metagenome (GOLD analysis project Ga0315291, IMG submission 203070) | Sediment microbial communities from Yellowstone Lake, YNP, Wyoming, USA - YL17G12_20 | ecosystem: Environmental > Aquatic > Freshwater > Lake > Sediment | place: USA: Wyoming | collected...
CTTCGGCAGCATCCGCCTGACCGCCATCTGAACCACCTTTTCCGGCTTCTTGGCCATCATCTCGGCAAAACTCACATACTTATGTCCGCCGGGATAAAGAGTGTAATAATCGTATTCCTTGGCCTCGGCTTTTCTGCCGGTAACCCTTATCTTGTCCGCATTTATGACAATTACATAATCTCCGACATCCACATTCGGTGTATATGTCGGCTTGGTCTTGCCCATCAATATCATGGCCAGTTTAACCGCCAGCCTGCCTAATACCGCATTCTGGGCATCTACAAGAAGCCATTTTTGTTCAACCTGACCCTTCTTTGCTAAAAAACACTTCATAGAGAAACTCCGATTCACAATAGAAAACTGCTAATTTTACCGAAATGCCCTCAACTGTCAAACATTTTTTCCTACAATAAATTTAAAATTCCCCAAAACCCACCCCCTGCCAAAAAAACGGTGTGGAACCTCGATTTATCGGGATTCCACACTTTTGCCCTTTACCTTTTACCCTTTGCTCTTCTTACGAGCATCCCATCGAATTTCCGCAATTAAAGCACTTATAGCATGTTCCGTTGCGGACGGTGATGGCGCCGCATATATCGCACGCCGGCGCATCATCCTGAAAATGTTCAAACTGCGAGTTAAACTGCTCCATAACCTTGCCTTCAGCACTTAACGCTCCGCTGGTCTCGGTACCTTCATTGATATTTATACCCACCAGATTCTTTAACCTGTCCGCCACGTCGGAAAATCTGCTCTTGGCTGAGATTATCGATTGTTTGCCCGCATGTTTGCCGGGCGAATCCGTCCCTTCCTGCCCAGGTTTGCCTTCAGAACCGGCCTTGGCTTCGGCAATCTTTTGGGCCAAGTCCTTGGTCTTCTCCACCAATTGTTTGGCAGTCGTGGTATTTTTATTCTCCGCAGGAGCAGATGTCCCTGTCCGATTCGGCGTATTCTTCTCGGTATAGCCGGGTATGAACTGGCAGCCCATCCAGCAGAAAATATAATCAATCAAACTCTTGGCAAACGGTATATCCCTGTTGGATGTCATCCCTGCCGGCTCAAATCTCGCATGACGGAATTTATCCACCAGCGTAATCAGCGGCACTCCGTACTGAAGCGCCATCGACGTGCATGTCCCTATCACATCCATCAGCCCGCCGATCGTGCTGCCTTCCTTGGCCATCGTTATAAACAATTCGCCCGGCTGGCCGTCCTCATACAGCCCAACCGTCAGGTATCCCTCGTGCCCGGTAACGGAAAACTTATGCGTTATACTCTGCCGCGTATCGGGCAGCCGGCGCCTGAACGGCCTTGCCGGTGTCGGCGCTTCCGCCGCCTTTGCCTTACCTTCTTTATGCTTTTTCGTCGAGACCGGCTGCAATTTCTTCGAGCCGTCACGATAAATCGCCACCGCCTTTAACCCCAGCTTCCACCCCTCCATATAAGCAGTCGCAATTTCCTCAGCCGTACTTTCTTCAGGCATATTTATCGTCTTGCTGATAGCGCCCGATATAAACGGCTGAACCGCCGCCATCATTTTCAGATGAGCGATATAATGTATACATCTCTTGCCGTTACGCGGCTTAAATGCACAATCGAAAATTGGCAAATGGTCGCGGTTTAGTTTGCCTGCCCCTTCAATCGTTTCCTTGTCATCTATGTGGTCGCAAATTGATTTAATGTCCTCTGCGCTGTAGCCAAGCTTGTCAAGAGCCATCGGAGCCGTCTTATTGACCAGCTTTAGCATTCCGCCGCCCGCCAGCAGTTTATACTTCACCAGTGCAATATCCGGCTCGATGCCGGTCGTATCGCAGTCCATCATAAAGCCGATCGTCCCAGTCGGCGCAAGCACCGTCGTCTGCGCATTGCGGAAGCCGACCTTGGTGCCGGCATCAACCGCCTCATCCCACGCATCCTTGGCGGCATTGCGAAGATAAGCCGGACACTGTGTTTCTGGAACATCATAAGCATGCTGACGGTGCATATTTATGACCTTCAGCATCGGCTCTTTATTTTTCTCAAATTCCGCAAACGGCCCTTTTATCGCTGCTATCTCCGCACTTACCGTATAAGCGGTACCTGTCATTATTGCACTGATTGCACCAGCCAATGACCTGGCCTGCTCTGAATCATAAGGCATCGCAAGACTCATCGCCAGACTGCCTAAGTTTGCAAACCCAAGTCCTAACGGCCTAAAAAGGTGACTATTTTTCGCTATCGAATCCTCCGGATAACTTCCGTTATCCACAAAAATCTCCTGGGCAATGATAAACAGCCGAATCGCTTTCTTGAAACTTGTGATATCAAACGTCCCGTCGTCCTTGCGGAATTTCATAAGATTCAGCGATGCCAGATTACACGCAGAATCGTCAATGAACATATATTCGCTGCACGGGTTGGATGCGTTAATCGGCCCGGAATTCGGGCATGTATGCCAGCGGTTGATTGTGCTGTGGTATTGCAGTCCGGGGTCGCCGCAAAGCCTTGTTCCTTCAGAGATTAAGTCCATCATCTCACGTGCCGAATACTCCTGCGACTTTTCGCCTGTCGTTACAGAACGGGTCACCCACTTGTCGTCCTTTTCCACTGCCTGCATAAACTCATCGGTTACCCGCACAGACAAATTCGAATTCTGGAACATCACGCTGGCGTATGCCTCTTCGCCGCTGTAACCGGCTTCAATCAATGCCCATGCCTTTTTCTCTTCTTCCGTCTTGGCGGTAATAAATTCCATGATGTCGGGATGTTCTACCTTCAGCGACTGCATCTTTGCCGCCCGCCGTGTCTTGCCGCCCGATTTTATCACTGCCGCTATCTGGTCATAGACCCGCATAAAGCTAAGCGGACCTGACGGCTTGCCGCCGCCCGCAAGTTTTTCCTTGCTGCTGCGAAGCGTCGACATATCCGTGCCAGTCCCTGAGCCGTGCTTAAACAGCATCGCCTCACTGGCTGCCAGCCGCATTATGTCCTGCATCGAATCCTTCACCGACTGTATAAAACAAGCCGATGCCTGCGGATATTCGTAACTGCTCCTGCACGCAACAGCTTTGTGCTGCTCTGAATCCCAGTGAAAATTATGATTGCTGCCGGCCACTCCGTAAACATCGAACAGACCCACATTAAACCACACCGGCGAATTGAACGACCCATACTGATTCACGCAAAGCCAGACAAGCTCGTTATAAAAAATCTCCGCCTCTTCATCCGTGCCGAAGTATCCGTCTTTTTTGCCGCGGTTCGCTATTGCCCTGCATACACGATGAACAAGCTGCTTTACCGAATGTTCCCGCTTGCCTGTCTCGATATCGCCATAAAAATACTTGCTGGCCACGACCTTGATCGCCAATTGACTCCAGCAGGCCGGAACCTCGATATTATTCTGCTCAAAGATTACCTGGCCGTTTTCGTTGCTGATTTTTGCAGACCTTGTTTCCCATTCAAGCTGGTCAAACGGATGAACCCCAGCCGTAGAGAAAAAGTGCTCTATCTTTAGTGCCTTCGCCGGGGCAGGCCTCGTTATGCCCGCCGGCTGCGGTTTTTCACTCTTAAACGGGTTTTCAGGGTCAAATCTTGTTGCCATTCTTATGCCTCCATGCACATATTATACCACAATATGTAGTAATATGCAACCAAAAACAACAATATATAGTTAAAAAGCCAAGGCCATATTTATAGTCGATTTCCAAAAGACTGCAAAGACAAAAAACAACATTTTTAATAAAAATTTTTCATTTTTCTCTTAGTCCTTGTTAATACTGAAGCTATGAAGAAAAAAAATTTTCACATACCACATTTTACAAACCTGTCACCTCAAGCCACCTCTGTGAAATCCAGGCGTGAGCCCAAACTTCCGGATGAACCATATCGAGTGACCAGTTTTGCGGCGGAACTTCTTTTATACGCTCATCGATTGCCTTTTGCAGAGGCACCAAAACAGCGTTGAAGTCAGCGGCGATAGTGCGAACTTTCTCAACGAAACGGCGAAGCTCGACAAACACAGGATTATTCAAATCATCGCAGAACATAAACGGCTCAATTATCACAATCCGGCTATTACATTCTTTTTTCGTCTGCGAAATTAACTGCCGATACATCGAGTCATACTCGTCCAAATCTGCTGCGCCACTCGGATCGTTCTCTGCAATCCGTCGCCAGATATCGTTGACGCCGATAAGGATACTGAGAATATCGGGCTTGTGACTGATACAGTCCCTTTGCCAGCGTGTCTTGAGGTCGTGGATGGTATTGCCGCTGACACCGGAGTTTATTATATTAAGATTCAACTGAGGGTACTTTGCCAGAAGCGCATTTGCCGTAAAATGCACATAACCTGCGCCGAACGGCTTATAAGCCGCACTCATCCTCTCGGCATCCGTAATGCTGTCTCCGATAAATACAATCGTCTGATTAGGCTTTAATTCTATCTTTGATTTCATATATTCACTCCTTGTCATCGGATTGTATCGCCGCTGATTTAATTATCAAATATTTTGCTCACTGCTTTATTAAATAACAAAAAATCCTTTTGCTCTCCGCACCGTAAAGCTAAAATAATACTATCTTTGTTCCGCAAACTACGTACTATGAACTCTTATACTGTGAACTTTCAAAATGAAACCGGAAAAAGACAAATTTGAAACCGTCCGCGAAAAGATAAAGACCCTGCCGACAGGGCCCGGCCTGTATTTTATGAAAGGCCACGCAGACAAAGTCCTCTATATCGGCAAGGCAAAAAATCTCCGCTCCCGCGTCGCAAGCTATTTCCAGCCCGCAAGCGACCTTGCATCCTCTCGCGGCCCAAAAATCGTCGAAATGGTAAATAAGGTTGAGGCCGTCGATTTCTTAGAAACCGAATCCGAAGTCGATGCGATGCTTCAGGAGGCCCGGCTGATTAAGGACATCCGCCCGCCGTACAATACAGACCTCACCGACGACAAAACCTTTCCATACCTCGAAATCACCACCGCCGACGACTTTGCCGGCGTCTACATAACCAGAAAACCAAGGCCGCACGGCAGCAGATTGTTCGGCCCCTTCGCCGGTGCAAAAGACCTGCGTGCCGTCATGGCGGAATTGCAGAAAATATTCAAATTCCGCACCTGCCGCCTCGAAATCAACGCAACAGACAAAAACCTTCGGTTCTTTCGCCCCTGTCTGCTTTACAGCATAAAACAATGCACCGCCCCATGCTCTGCTAAAATCAAAAAAAACGAATACAAAAAAAACATCAGCGACTTTATGAAATTCCTGCGTTCGAAACGCTCTGTCATCCTTGGTCGATTGAAAGACCAGATGACCGCTGCCGCCGGCGCCTTCGAATACGAAAAAGCCGCAATGCTTCGCGACCGCATCCGGCTGATTGAACGCCTCGACCGCCGCGGCACACCGGATGAAAACGTCCAGCCGGAAGTTTTCGCCGCCCAGCCTGCGGAAGCCCTCGAACAACTCCAGAAAATCCTAAATGCCGACCATCCCATCCGGATTATCGAGGGCATCGACATCGCCCACATCTCCGGCTCGCAGTCCGTCGGCTCGCTGGTCAAATTCATTGACGGCAGAGCGTTCAAGAACGGCTACCGCCGTTTCAAAATCAAAACCGTCGAAGGCATCGACGATTATGCGATGATTGCCGAGGTCGTTAAACGCCGCTATAAATACGCCCTTGAAGGCCAGGAGCTTTGGCCCGACCTTATCTTAATCGATGGCGGCTTAGGACAGCTACACGCCGCAGAACATGCACTAAAGGAAATGTTGACCGCAAACCACGAGCCGCGAGATATGAAAATCGCCGCCTTGGCCAAACGCGAAGAGGAGCTTTTTATTTCCAATTTCCAATTTCCAAATGCCAATTTGAAATCTGAAATTAGAAATTTGAAATTGCCGCGAACTTCTGCTGCACTGAAGCTTCTTCAATACGTCCGCGACGAATCCCATCGTTTCGCCCAGCACTACCACCATCTCTTAAGGGACAAAAACTTATTAGACCAATAACATTTTCCCCGCTCACATATTAGTCTTGTTTATCCTGCCGCAGCCATCGAACGAATTCGGCAAGGCCGGCCTGAATGGTGGTCGTGGGGTTATAACCGAGTTCATTGGCGGCCTTTGTTATATCGGCGAAGGTTTTTTCGACATCGCCCGGCTGAAGGGGTATGTTTTGCCTGACTGTTTTTTTGCCGAGGGCTTTTTCGAGCTCAGCGATTAAATCGTTGACGCTTATGGGCATTGATTCGCCCAGATTGTAGATATGGAAGCCGTCGCATTTCTGGATTGCGGCAGCGACACCGTCAATTATGTCGTCGATGTAAGTGAAATCACGCATCATAGAGCCGTCACCATAGACGGGTATGGGTTTACCCTGTTCGATGAGTTTTGCGAATTTGTGGATGGCAAGGTCCGGCCTCTGGCAAGGGCCATAGACGGTAAAGAACCGCAGGCAGGTTATCGGGATTTTGTAGAGGTGGTGATACGTGTGGCAGATGAGTTCGCAGGCCTTTTTGGTTGCGGCATAAGGCGAGATGGGAAAATCGACGTTGTCTGCTTCGGAGAACGGAATTTTTTTATTGTTGCCGTAGACGCTTGAGCTTGAGGCGAAAATGAATTTTTGTATTTTGTATTTTTTTGCGGTTTCAAGCATGACCATCGTTCCATTTATATTGACATCGGCGTAGAGGAGCGGCAGGTCAATCGACGGCCGCACGCCCGCACGGGCGGCGAGGTGTGCGATTATATCGATGTTGTCGCTGACGGCTTTATCCATAGCGGCGTTATCGCGAATGTCAGCCTCGATAAGACGGAAATTTTTATTTTTAAGGCAGCTTTCGATATTTCGGCGTTTTATTTTCGGGTCGTAAAACTTGTCGAAATTATCAACTCCGACGACATTGAAACCGTCAGCCAGGAGCCGTCGACTTAAGTGTGAGCCGATAAAGCCCGCAGCGCCGGTAATTAATACTCTCATATCACTCCTTGTTCGTATCTCGTTGTTCGTATCTCAATAGAAATCGAGATACGAAGTTATGCTGAAAAGATAACAATCGCTCCGACAACCAGCGGGATTAACGAGAAAATCCTGAGAAAAGCAGTCGGTTGATTCTCGAACCGGCCCATTAACAAGCCGGCTTTTTTTGTTCCTACCGCAAAGACTATCAGGCCGGACAGCAGGAAAATTATGCCGACTGTGATTATAACCCAATGTATTCGGCATTGCTGAGCGCCCAGAAACAGAATCACCGCCACTACTATTCTTATCGATGCTGCGATGTGGGGACGGATTCCGACTTTGAAGAATCCAACCACGCTTTTAATGATTGCGGGCCTTACCAAAAAGATAATGCCGGCGCAAATGAAAAAGATACCTAAAGTTTGAACAGCCATTTGCATAAAGCACCTCCATTTATTTTCTTCCGATACTGTAATATTCAAAACCTGCTTTTCTGACGACCTCTGGCTCGTAAAGGTTTCTGCCGTCAAAGATAACAGGTTTCCTCAGCCGTTTCGCGATAATTTCGAAGTCGGGGTTTCTGAACTCCTGCCAGTCGGTTAAAATGACAAGGGCATCTGCGCCGTCGAGGGCGTCGTATCCGTTTTGGAATGTCTGGATTTTACCCTCCAGCTCGCCGGCGGCTGCTTCGGGGTCGTAGGCCTTGATTTTCATTCCGCAGCCGAGAAGTTTATTTATGCAGTAAACTGCGGGAGATTCCCTTGTATCGTCGGTCTTTGCCTTAAAGGCAAGTCCCCATGCAGCCAGCGTGGTTTTGTTTTCCCGGCCTGCAAAATAATCCCTGATGCGTTTTGCGAAACGTTCCTGCTGGTTTAGGTTTACGGCCTGTATTGCCCTGGCGATGGTCATTTCAATGCCGTTAATCGTTCCGGTATGGATAAGGGCACGAATATCCTTTGGAAAACAACTGCCGCCGAAACCCACTCCCGGGAACAAAAAAGATTGTCCTATTCGCGAGTCGCTGCCCAGGCCATGCCTTACCATTTCGACATCTGCACCGACTTTTTCACACAGCTCTGAGATTTCATTCATAAACGAGATTCTTGAAGCGAGCATTGTGTTTGCGGCATATTTGGTCATTTCAGCAGAAACAGGATCCATAAATATTATTCGGTTGCTCCTTCGCATAAATGGTGCGTAGAGCTGTTTCATTATTTCCCTCACAGCCGGGCTGGGTGTTCCAATAATGATTCTGTCAGGACTCATAAAATCTTCGACTGCTGCGCCTTCCTTCAGGAACTCGGGGTTGCTGACATAATCAAAGGAAACCTGTGTTTTTGCTTTTATAAGGTCCGTTATTTTATCGCAGGTGCCTATCGGAACGGTGCTTTTGGTTACGATGATTCGGTATTCTTTGAGGTTGTCGGCTATTTGTCCCGCCACATCGAGGACTGCCGATATATCCGCCGAGCCGTCCGGCTTTGAAGGTGTCCCGATGCCGAGAAAGATAACAAGCGAATTGTCGATGCCGTATTTCAAGTCGGTCGTAAAGTGCAGCCGACCAAGCTTTTCGTTGTGTTTTACTATCTCAGCCAGGCCGGGTTCATAAATCGGGATGACGCCGTTTTTGAGGCCGGCAATTTTCTTTTCATCAACATCTACACATACCACGTCGTTGCCCGCTTCGGCAAAGCAGCCGGCAGTAACCAGCCCCACATAACCGATTCCAACCACGCAAATCTTCATTTTTTCGACTCCCGTTGTTCAAATGCACAAGTAAATTTATTCAATAGTTTCTATCATATCGGCGTCAATCTCGACACTGGTGGCCTGGCCGAGCATATCAATCTGTAATACCAGCCGTGCGGCTCCTTTTGTTTTTATGACGATACCCTGCAAATCAGTCATCGCACCTGCGGTAACGCGGCATCGCTGCCCAGCCCTTAGGTATTGGTGAGGCAAAAGGTCTGCTCCTGTTTTAAGGGCAAGTTCAATCTGGGAAAGTTCCTTAATGAGCTTGTTCTGATCTTTTACTTCGATGAGGTTTGCAACGCGATTGGTCCGCAATAATTCAATACGATGTTTTTCATTACCGCAGAAGAATAAGTATCCGCTAAACAGAGGCAAAAGCGAACGAATTATTCTCCCCTTTTGCCGCCGAATCTTCCAGCACATCGGAAGAAAATAGCCGATGTCTCTGCGAATCAAATCACCGGCGAGGGCTTTTTCATTTCTGCTTTTTGTATGAGCGACCCACCATTGGCCGGTAAAATCACAGATTGATTTTCCCTCAGGCCAACTGACAGGCGGATTGTCGCTTAATTTGAGCAATTCTTCCGTCTCCGATTTTATTTATCTTACAGTTTTGTTCCCAACGCCTGACTATAGAATTTAAGGGTTGTTTTTGCGACATACACAACCTGGTCTTTTGTCAGTTCAGGATAAACCGGCAGCGACAGTACCTGGCTGCAAAGTTTTTCCGCTGTCGGCAACTCTCCTTCTTTATAGCCAAGCTCTTTGAAGCACTCCTGAAGGTGCAGCGGTTTTGGATAATACACAGCGGAGCCGATCTGGTTATCAGCCAGGAATTTCAGCAGCCGGTCTCTATCCGGCACGGTAATAGTATATTGATGATAAATACTTATATTGTTGCTGTCGATTTTCGGCGGCTTTATCACGGAACCTTTGAATAATTTGTCATAAATGGCGGCATTTTCTCTTCGTTTTTGGCTCCAACTGTCGAGGTATTTGAGCTTTACATTGAGAACTGCGCCCTGGATGCCGTCGAGGCGGAAATTTCCACCGATTGCCTTGTAGAAATACCGCGGATTTTGGCCGTGGTCGCGAAGTATCTTGATTTTTTCCGCAAGTTTCTCATCGTTGGTTGTAACCAGGCCGCCGTCGCCGAAACCCCCAAGATTTTTAGTCGGGTAAAATGAAAAGCAGCCGAAGCAGCCGAAATTGCCGCACTTTATGCCGTCCTGTGAGGCGCCTATGCTTTGGCATGCGTCTTCAACAACGGCCAGATTGTGATTTCGGGCGATTTTCATAATCGGCTTCATCCGGGCAAGCTGCCCGAAAAGATGCACGGGTATAATCGCCTTTGTTTTTTTTGTTATCTTTTTTTCGATAAGAGACGGGTCAATGTTGTAGGAATCCGGCTCTACATCGACGAAGACCGGCTTAGCGCCCAATCTGGCGACGGCGCCTGCGGTGACAAAGAAGGTAAAAGGACTGGTAATGACTTCATCGCCGCTTTTTATATCCAGTGCCATGAGACTAACCAGCAGGGCATCGGAGCCGCTCGATACTCCGATAGCGTATTTGCAGCCGCAATACGAGGCGATATTTTTTTCAAATTCCGCAACCGCCGGCCCAAGGCACAGCATCTGGCTTTCGCAGACATCCGTTATCGCCTTTACGACTTCGTTTTTGATTGAGGCGTACTGCGCCTTCAAATCCAACAGTGGAACCTGCATCACATTGCCTCGCAAATTTTAAGCCTTTACAATTTTATTTCGACCCCGCTTGACTAATGCCGTGGCGTTGCGGGAATCGATAACAAGTTTGGCATTTTTCACAATCCAGTTGTAATCATAATCGCTGTGGTCAGTCGAGATAACAACGGCGTCGTAGCCGGCCAGCATCCTGGCGGATAATTCTTTACTGGTCATTTGCAAATTGTGCTCCCGCTGCTTATGAGTTCTCGGGATATAGGGGTCGTTATAGTCAACCTTCGCCCCTCTTTTCTTAAACAGTTCAATCAGTTCGATGGAAGGAGATTCTCGCAAATCGTCAATATCCTTTTTATATGCCAGCCCGAGTATAAGAACCTTTGAGCCGTTGAGACTCTTTTTGCGATTGTTAAATGCCTCCATAGTTCTTTCAACGACATAGTGCGGCATATTGGTGTTGATTTCGCCGGCCAGTTCGATAAATCTGGTAGGCATTCCGTATTGTCTTGCCTTCCAGGTCAGATAGAACGGGTCGATGGGGATGCAGTGGCCGCCAAGGCCGGGGCCGGGATAAAACGCATTGAAGCCGAACGGCTTTGTGCTTGCGGCCTTGATGACTTCCCAGATATCGATGCCCATTCTGTCGAATACCATTTTAAGCTCATTGACCATCGCGATATTGATGCAGCGGTAAACGTTCTCGAGTATTTTTGATGCTTCTGCCGCTTCAAGAGTTGATACCGGCACTGTCTTTACGATTGCAAGTCCGTAAAGGCTGTTCGCCAGAGCACAGCAGGTTTCTGTCAAGCCGCCCACCACTTTGGGAATAGTTTTCGTCGTATAATGCTTATTGCCCGGGTCTTCCCGTTCGGGCGAAAATGCCAGGTAGAAATCCCTGCCCGCCTTTAGACCTGTCTTCTCGAGTATAGGAGCAACCACCTCGCGTGTAGTTCCAGGGTATGTGGTACTTTCGAGCACGATAAGCTGGCCTGGCCGGAGGTATTCGGCAATGGTCTCACTGCTGTTTATGATAAACTGCATATCAGGCTCGCGATTTTTTGTCAGGGGTGTAGGCACACAGACTATTACCGCATCGACGGTTTTTATGAGCGACATATCGGTAGTGGCTTTGAACAAACCACTCTTAACCATCCCCCTGACCTGCGAATGGGGGACATGCTTGATGATGCTTCGGCCTGAATTGAGGGTATTGACCTTTCTTTCGTCGATATCGAAACCGACCACTTTAAGGCCTGCTGATGTAAACTCCCTTACAAGGGGCAGTCCTACATAGCCAAGCCCCAGAACACCAACGACCACCTTCTTAGTTGCAATCCTTTTTTTCAAATCTCTCATAAGCTCTATCTTCAGAATTCGGCTAAAATCGCAGAAACGCTGCATATTGAGTAATATCCACATAAACCGGTACATATCTTCAGCCGATATATCATAAGGCGATTTTATATGTAATATGTCAAAAAGTCAAAAAGAATCGACCGATAAAACAACCGGACTGTTTTGGGCTGATTATTTTCGATTGACTATCAGGTAAAGGTTATTTAATATCGTAAAATAGAAATGCAGTTTTGTAGGGTGGGGTCTTTACCCCACCGTTTTCTCTCAGAAAGGGATAATGGCCGACAAGATTAGAATTTTGTTTACGTGCATAGGCAGAAGGGTCTCTTTGCTCAACAGCTTTCGTACAGCCGCAAAGCAGCTTGGAATAAAAGCAGTGTTTTACGGCACCGACACCACGGTGCTAAGTTCCGCAATGCAGTTATGCGATAAGGGGTTTGTAGTCAAGCCGACCGTACACGCCGATTATATCAGACAACTGCTTTCAATCGTCAAAACCAACAAAATAAAACTGCTTGTACCTACCGTCGATTTGGATTTGAAAGTTCTCGCTGAGAACAAGGCAAAATTTGCGGCGGCGGGCTGTTGTGTACTTGTCTCAAAACCGAACGTGGTCGATATCTGTCAGGACAAGAGGAAGACATTTAGTTTTCTCCTCAAAAATGGTTTTGACACACCGCTGACAATGAGCGCTCACCGGGTCCTGGCAAAAAAGAAACTCAATCTGCCTTATTTTCTTAAACCCTGGGATGGCTATGCGAGCAAAGGAAATGCAGTGGTTAAAAATCGCAGGGAGCTGGAGGTATTTTCCAAAAGGATATACAACTGCATCGTTCAGGAATTCGTAAAAGGGACGGAATATACCTGCGATGTATATGTAGATTTCAATATGAAGGTGCGTTGTGTAGTTCCGAGAAAACGCATCGAAATAAGGTCCGGCGAGGTAAGCAAAGGCCAAGTGGTTAAAAACATCGGTATTATGACTGAAGCTGCAAAGCTGGTCGAAAAACTCGGGGCAGGTCCCGGAGTCATAACTTTGCAATTGTTTTTGACAGAGAAAGGAAAAATAAAATTTATCGAAGTAAATCCGCGTTTTGGGGGCGGAGCGCCTCTGTCAATCAAAGCCGGCGCAAACTTCCCAAAATGGATACTTCAGGAATTGCTGGAGACAAAGACGAATATTCGTTTTGACGGTTTCAAAAACAATTTAATTATGCTCCGCTACGACAGCGAAGTCTGGCTGAACGCTGACCACGATTTATAAACTGCCGAAGCAGACAAAGTTTTGATGAGAAGAGAATACAAATGATATTCGATAAAATAATCGGACCGGAAAAAACCATCTCATGGGCATTTCAATTCTGGCCGGTACTGCTCTGCTCTTTTGTTGTTTCGCTGGGGGCAACCTGGCTGTGCAAAAAAATTGCCATAAAATTCGGAATTGTCGATAAGCCGGACGACCTGGTCAAGACCCACAAAGAACCGATAGCATATCTCGGCGGCGTGGGGATATTCGTCGGCCTGGCGGTCGGCATCATGATCGGCATAATTTATTTGAAAGACCAGGAATTTTTCGGCACGGCATTGAAATGGCTGCTCGGAATACTGGGCGGCGGTGCGATAGCATGCGTTGTCGGACTGATTGATGATATCCTCGTTATGAAGCCGGGACAGAAAATTCTCGGCCAGATTGTGGCTGCGGTTTTTCTAATACTTGTGGGCGTTATGCCCAACCTGAGTTTAATAGCCAAGCAGGTTAATCTAACAATACCTTACAATATCGAGATAGTTCTGCAGGCATTGGTTGTAGTATTTTTTGTGCTTGGTGCCTCTAATTCATTGAATCTTCTTGACGGGCTTGACGGACTTTGCGGCGGGGTCACGGCGATTATCACCATTGCGCTGCTGATATTGTCGATACATCTGGCAACCTGGGGATCCAGCGAAGTGGGTGACCCGGTGCGGATTATAGTCTGCCTCGGACTGGTGGGGGGCGTATGCGGTTTTCTGCCCTTCAACAGGTACCCTGCCAAGATTTTTATGGGCGATGCCGGAAGTATGCTGCTCGGGTTTATGGCGGCATCGCTGATGCTTTTATTTTCAAAACGAATTCCCAGATGGTGGCTGGCTTCGATAGTCGTTTTCGGACTGCCTATTCTCGATACCGCTGTGGCACTTGTAAGAAGGCTGATTAATCACAGACCTTTATTCGTTTCAGACCGCGGGCATATTTATGACCAGATGATAGACCGCGGAATGCCCCTGAAAAAAACGGTTAAAATCTGCTATTTACTGGCAGGGATGTATGCGCTGATAGGGCTGATGATGAGCCAGATAAGAACAAGATATGCGGCAATTGTGTATGTTATTGTTTTTCTGATTTCTGCAATTGTAGTCTGGAAAAAGGGCTACCTCAAAATGGAAGGGCTCAGGGGCGCAGTCAAAAAAAACCGGTGACAAGCCTGCGGCTCTTATTGCCTGGTCTATATGGAATTTGTAACCGACAGGGAGATTTACGAAAAGGTGATATGCGGCCTCGTGCCGGCGGCTA
>Ga0315291_10006693_pt1 | contig 14297 bp, 8 predicted proteins | sample YL17G12_20_MG_FD_203070 | JGI IMG/M metagenome (GOLD analysis project Ga0315291, IMG submission 203070) | Sediment microbial communities from Yellowstone Lake, YNP, Wyoming, USA - YL17G12_20 | ecosystem: Environmental > Aquatic > Freshwater > Lake > Sediment | place: USA: Wyoming | collected...
CTCCCTTCAGTCCCCTCCAGCGCGAAGGACGCCTCCTGGCGATCCGGGGTGATCCGCAGAGAGCCCCGGGCGACCTTCCCGCTCAGCCGGACCCGGTCTCCCAGAAGTCCGGAGGCATCGGCCAGGCATTCGTCCACGGTCAGATAGTATTGCCAGCTCGTAGAGGCACCTACGTAGGCCATGTAGGCCGTCAGGCCTGCCACGATCAGCCCGCCGATTGCCAGCTTCCTGCCGGTCGCCATCAGAGGCCCGTCTCCTTGTCTGCCGATAGGTCCGCGACGGGGGCTGACCGACGATTGCGCGTCAGAAGTGGAGAACCCTCCCCCTGGTTCAGAGCGCCGCCGGCCGGCCAGTAGGAGCCAAGAGCGGGGGTTAATAGCAGATCACCAACAGCCTGTCAAACTCACTTCTTGCCTGCCCCCCGGGCGGTCCATCTCGGGTGACTGGCCGGATTGGCCGGCAGGGTCGAAGAAGACCAACGTGGAGCCCACCCATTGAGTGGGGATGGATACCGGGTCCTAGCAGCACGACCATCTTGGCCGTGGATCACAGGCTGGAAGCTTTGTGCTACGTCAGTGGCACGGCCATCTTGGCCGTGGATCACAGGCTGGAAGCTTGCGCTACGTGCCACGCGGAGCACTACGTCGTTTCGCGGGCGGAGCGAATCAACTCGGCAGCTCCCTGGGCGATCAGGGCCTCGGCGACCCTGCGGCCGAGTTGGTCCGCCGCGTTCGCGTCGCCGACGAGGGTGGTCTCGATCATTGCGCGGCCGTCCGGGCTGAGTACGCGGCCGCTGAGGGTCAGACGCTGGTCCTCCAGCCGGCCCCAGGCCGCAATCGGTGCCAGGCAGCCCCCTTCCAGTTCGGCCAGCATCGCCCGTTCGGCCAGCACGGCGGCGTGGGTTGGCGGATGGTCCAGCCCGCTCGACACCACCGCCCGAACTGCCTGGTCGTCGCTGCGGGTTTCCAGGGCCAGTGCCCCCTGCCCGATGGCGGGCAGCATGATCGAAGCGGGCAGGACCTGCGTGATCCGCTCGGCCACCCCCAGCCGCTGAAGGCCCGCCTCCGCCAGCACCAGGGCGTCGCACTGTCCGGCGTCGAGCTTTCGCAGCCGGGTCTCCACGTTGCCGCGGACGTCTTTGCAGTGCAGGTCGGGGCGGACGTGCAGCAACTGGGAGCGGCGACGCAGACTGCCGGTCCCCAACACCGCTCCCTCGTCCAGGTCGTCCAGCGAGGCATGTTGCCGGCAGACCAGCACGTCGCTGACTGAAGCGCGTTGGGGGACAGCCGCCAAGCACAGCCCGTCCGGCTGCAAGGTGGGCAGGTCCTTCAGGCTGTGGACCGCCAGGTCGATCCGCTGCTCCAAGAGCGCCCGTTGGATCTCCTTGGTGAAGACGCCTTGGCCGCCCAGGGCGCGGATCGGGCCTGCCTGCTGCCGGTCTCCGCTGGTGGCAATCGGCACCAACTCGACCCGGACCCCCAGTTCCTTCAACCGCGCAGCCACCCACTGGGCCTGCCAGCGGGCCAATTGACTGGCTCGCGTTCCGAGTCGCACTGGTGGGGCAGAAGACATGAGCGGGCTGATCGTCGGCCTTGCGAGAGCCTGCGAGTATAAGCCAATTGGCCGGCTCGCCAAAGACGGCGTCGAACGGGATGCCCACCGGCCAACGACCAGTTCGTGGGCGGCGAGGGGAACCCGAGGTAATTCGGCTGTGCCCGGGCCGCCCATCGGTGGTGGCCTGGCGACTGGTAAGATGGGCGGCTATTCCCCGTTAATCACCACTCTAGCACTGATGTATTAGTCTGTTGCCAGCAGCAGATAATCTGCTCTAATTGTAGGAAGAAGCGGGGTGAAACACAGGCAATTGGCCTTGTTTCCGAATAAGTCGATAGTGCCTGTTACAACTTGCAGAAAACCCCCGCAAAACCATTATTGACCGGCTTATTGACGCTTCCCTCAGATTGGGCTACACTATTTAGACCCTATGTCGGTTGGGTGGCGTCCGTCCCTCGTTGAAGGCGTGCCGAACAGCAAAGGTACGAGAGACGACCACGGTGGCCGGGCGGCCGGCCAGATTGGCTCTTAGTAGGGCTGTTTCGGCTCGCCCGGGAAGCCAGCAGAAAGGAGAGATTATGTACCAGACGATGCGGACCGTAGTGGCGGGGATTTTTGTAGCTTTGTTGGCCGTGGCGCTGATTTCCGCGCTGGCCACGGTGGGTTCCGCGCGACCGGAGGCCGCCGAGACCGCTGCCGAGCCGGCTCCACCTGCTGACCAGACTTACGTGGGCTCGAAAAGGTGTGCCTCGTGCCACTTCGAAGAGTTTATGAAATGGAAGAAGGACAAACACTCCACGACTTTCGATCTTCTTCCCAAGCAATACCAGAAAGACCCCAAGTGCCTCAAGTGCCACACGACCGGTTACGGGGAACCTTCCGGCTTCAAAGATTTCGAGTCCACCCCCAGCCTGGCCGGCACCACCTGCGAGACTTGCCACGGTCCCGGAAGCAAGCACGAAGAAGTCTGCAAGCCGCTGGCCAAGATCAAGCAGCTCAACGCGGCCCAGCAGAAACAGGCCAAAGACTCCATCTGGCTGATGACTCCCAAGAACGTGTGCATCGAGTGTCATCTGACCAAGGCTCATAAGGAAAGTGTCACCCCCAAGGAGCTGCGGAAGACGAAACCGTAAGAGCGCGCGAGCCAGGAAAAAGGGGACAGATCCAATTTGCCGGAACGGCCCGAAGGCGGGCACCATGCTTGCATGGTCGTCGCACAAATTGGACCTGTCCCCTTTTTCCTCCCACGGGGTAGCCGGTCGCGGTCAGCGCCCGGCAATAGGCAGGCTCCGGATGTAGAGCAGCAGCAGGCCCACGGCGATCAAGATCGGCACCAGGGAGACGGCCAGCCAGATCCGCCGGTAGGCGTATTCGTCGAGTTGCTTCTGGCCGTCCTGCTCGACGCTCACGGCAACCTCGAGCCCCTCGTCCACGGCCTGTTTCATCGGATCGAGGGAGAAGCCGTGGACCAGGGAGCGGGCGTTGGTCAGGGCGTCGCGTGCCTTCCTGAGGCGGAAGCGGGGGTCCCTGACCAACATACCTAGATGCTCGGCGTCGTCCAGGCTCTTTTCCGCCGCGGCGATCTGCCGCTCAAGGTTCTCCAATTCCTTCGACATTCCTTCAGCGGTTTTGCCGGCCAGGGCATCGGGATACTTACCTTTACCCTTTCCGTGGCAGCGGCTGCAGAAGGCCTCGCCGCCCATCCCCAACATGGCGTCGCTGGGATGCCGGATCTCGTGGTTGCCGTGGCAGGCGGCGCAACCGGGAAGGCCCTCCCAGTCGGCCTGCTCGAAGCGGTGTTTCATCACCGTCTGGGCGAACAACGTGGCGACCTTCACGTGGCAGGTCCCGCAGGCGTTGGCCACCGAGTCGACCTCGGGGGGGACCGCGCCGTGGTTGCCGTGACAGTCGTTGCAGGTGGGCGCCGAAAGGTCGCCGTTCTTCAAGAGGGCCTGGGCGTGGACGCTCTTCTTCCAGTCCTGATACTGGTTGTGCCCGAGGGGTTTCTCGCGATACGTCCGTCCCTTCATCTTTTCGGGGTCGGCATGGCACGTGGCACAGGTCTCGGCCAACCGCGTCGGGTAGACGCGGGATTGGAGGTCATTGGCGGCCTGGATGCCGTGGTGGCCGTGGCAGGAGGCGCAAGTGGCCACGCCTTTGTCCTCCGGCGCGCCCTTCAGCCGCAGCCCGTGGCCGCTGGTCCAATACTCGCTCTCCTGGTCGGTCCTCGGTGAAGGGTTGTAGCGCCGCATGTACTCGATACTGGAGTGGCAGCGGCTGCAGAGGCCCGGGATTTCCCCGGGCGACCTGGGCCCCCGGTAGGTGGAATCGGCTCGATGGTCGACGTGCTCGTCGAGCTTTGCATGCCCCCCGTGGCAATCGTGGCAGCGCAGACCCTTCTGCCAATGGACGTCCCCGGCCAGATCCTTCTCGGTCACCAGCAGGTGCTTCGTGTCGCCGGAAAAGGTCTGGGGATCCGCGTGGCAAAACGTGCAGGAATAGTCCTCTGGCAAGGGGGCGACGTCCGACGACTTCGCCGGCGTGGCTTTCGCGTCTGCAGGCGGCGGGGGGCCCTTGCCCTCCTCTGGGGCCGCCACGACGACCGTCGCCGCCATCAGGAGCGCCGTCGCCACGAGGCTTGTCAGAAGTTTCTGTCGCGGAAGAACCGCGTAGGGTGGGTGCTTGCACCCACGCGGCGGTTTTGTCCGGCGTATCGCGTGCGTGCGAGCACGCACCCTACGGCGCGTCACCCTTCCGCAACAGAAACTTGGAGGCAGTATGCTCATCGGCACAGGTCCTCAGAAATCACCACGATCGATCACGGCGGGCGCTAACGCGGCCCCAGCCAGAGCACGAGACGTTCTGTCAACGAGTGGCCCACACCGAGGCCCCAACGGAGATCAGCGATCACACCCAACAGAAAGAGTACACCCAGTGCGAAGAGAATCCACAGGCCGACTCGGGCCGTCTGCCCCCGCTCCAAGAACGGGACTGCCAGCAACAACATGCCCAACAGCAGCGACGTTCCCAAGATGACACTCAGATGGGGGTCGTCAGGAAACCACCCCCAAGCCGTCATGACAATGAAGAAGACCACCGCCGGCGCCGCGAGCCCATTCAGGAGTCGGCGCGAGCGGTCGCCCCAATCCAAGAACGGGACCAGGAGCACCACCAGCCCCACGAACCCGAAGAAAAACACTCCCGCGGTCTCGCCTTCCAACCATTCCCCAAAGACGTGGCCGGGCAGTTGCTTCAAGAACTGGAACATGAAGAGGAAGTACCATTCGGGCTGGATTCCCTCCGGGGCGGGACTGAAGGGGTTCGCCTTCTCCCCGAGTCCCCAGGGGAACAGGGCGGCCAGAGCGGCTAGAATCCCGAGGGCCAGATACCATCCCACCGCATCCCGCAAGAGAAAATCGGGAAGGAAGGGCATGGACGGGCCGTCTTCTTTCGGGGCTCCCGCGCGGGTCGCGGGACGCGAGGCCGCAGATTTCGGTCGTTGCCCCCTATACAGCCAGACCAGTAGCAGGGCAGATGCCACCAGGAGCAGCTTCCACAAGGAGACGCCCAGGACGGCTAGGCCGTTGGCAAGACAGAAAGGAACCACACCCCCCAACGCCGCCAGCACCGGCAGACCAGAGTACCACCCCAGGCCACGCGGCAAACGTTCCGGCGTGCTCATCCCGTGCTTCTGCACAAGGTAAAGGTGGAATCCCATCAGGGCCAGCGCCACCAGGGGAAAGATGGCCACGTGCAGAGCGTAGAAGCGGCTGAGCGTGTCTCCGGTGACGTTCTCCCCACCGCGGGCGATCAATCTCAAATGATAACCGACGACAGGTACCGTTTCCACCAGCTTCGTGCCGACGTTGGTCGCGAAGAACGACAACTCGTTCCACGGCAGCAGGTAGCCGCTGAACCCCAGGGCCATGAACAGCCCCAGCAGGAGGATGCCGGTGATCCAGGTGAACTCTCGGGGGCGGCGATATGCCCGCATCATGTACGTGGTCAGGACGTGCAGGAACAGGACCCCGATGATGAGGTTCGCACCCCAGGAGTGGACCGACCGGATCAACCAGCCGAATTTCACCTCCGTCATGATCGCCTGAACGCTTTCGAAGGCCTGGTCGGGCGAGGGCTTGTAGTAGAGGGACAACAATGCGCCGGTGACCACCTGGAGGACGAACAGGAACAGCGCCATGCCCCCCAGGAAATAGAACAGCGTGCTGGAATGGATGGGGACTCGCTTCTTGACGCCCAGCGCGATCACGGCGTCGAGTCCTACGCGATCGGCGAGATAGCTCCAAAGCCGAAAGCTGATGGCTGAAGGCCGACCACCGCTTTCCGCTGCCGGCTTGCCGCTTTGTGGGTCGGTCTGATCAAGTTCGCGAGACAACGATCTCCTCCTGTCCGGTTGTGGGGTTTGCTCGCAGGCTGACCTTGTAGAGCTCCAAGGGACGGGGCGGCGGCCCGGAAACATTCTTCCCGTCGAGATTGTAGCGGCCGTTATGGCAGTTGCAGAAAATGTCCCCCTGCTGCGGCCGGAACTCCACAGTGCAGTCGGTGTGGGTGCAGATCGCGTTGAAGGCCCGCAGGTCGTTCGGCTCAAGGGCCTTGCCCTGCCGGAGCCTTTCCGCTCCGTCCGGCGTGATCACCAGCAAGCAGGGCTTCCCCCCAAAGTCGAAGGGAGCAGGCCACTCGCCCTTCAGCAGTTTCGCCCGAAGCTGGTCGAGTCGGTCCGCGACCATGGCCAACTCGCCGGATCGGGTCACCTTGCGAGGCCAGAGAAACAGCACCACCGGAAAGGCAATGATCCCGATGGTGACTGCAATCCAACCACCCAACACGGCGAACAGCCAGTTTCGTCGCCCGACAGACACCGGTGTGCCGATCATGTCTCTCTCCACGGTCGCGAAGGGGTGATGAACGGCCGAATATGTCGTGGCCACCGCCCCGCGGCAAAAACATTATCAACATAGTCACCAATGAGCATGGCGACTTCGTTTTTCTATCAGGTTCCGGAGAATGCTACAAGGGCCTGTTGCCTCCCATGACCTCTGCCCCCCCTAAAGGCCTAGCCAGGTGGGGCCGGCAGACTTTCGGGGAGACCCCTTGCAAGACCCGTTGCGGATTGGCAAAAATAGAGGATTCTGTTTCTTGCATGAGGGGCCTGAGGGGGGCCTTTTTTCGTGGCCAGGGGTGGCTGGAGAGTGACGGAATGAAGACGCTTCCACGGATTCTGCTGACGCCGCTCATCATCGCAGCGGCCCTCCAGGGCCTTGCTGCCCAGCCGCCCGCCGGGTCGCAGCTCCCGCCGGATGAGAACAAGTGCGCCACGTGCCACGGTGACAAAGACCTCTGGGAAGGCGACACGCTGCGGCTATACATCTCCGCGGAGAGCCTGGCGCACGACGTTCACCGGCGGCACGGCGTCAATTGCCACGACTGCCATGGAGGCGACCCAGGGAGCCTCGAGCCCGGAGGGGCCCATGCCACGGACGTCGGGGAGGGTCAGCCTAAACTCATTCCGTTCCGGTCCAATTTGGCCGAAGTCAAGAGAGTCTGCGGCAATTGTCACCAGGATCAGTTGAGCCAACTTCGGATGGGAGACGCGCACAACAAGGCAGGAAAAAGGGATCAGCAAGGGCGTGGGACTCCGCTGGCCTGCGGCGCGTGCCACGGCGTTCTCGAGAGGGGCGAGCTGGTTGACAAGACCCACGGTATGCGGAGCGTTCGGGATGAGCAGTCGCCCGCTTTCTTGGACCATCAGGTCCGAATCTGCGGGGCTTGCCATCAAGAGCATCTCGAGACGTACCAGCAGAGCGTGCATGGTTTGGGTCTGTCGCAGTCGGGGCTGCTGGTCACGGCAGCGTGTGCAGACTGCCATGGCGCGCACGGTATGTACTACAACCACCCTCGCAATCCGCTTTACCCCACCAATGTGGCCGCCACTTGTGGAAAGTGTCACAGGTTCATTGAAGAAAAAGTGCAAGCCAGCGTACACGGGCGAGGCAACGGGGCAGGGAGTTTGGCGGAAAGGACCGCCCCGGGCGGAAAGGAAAGGCGAACACCGAGCTGTACCGACTGCCACCAACGGCACGACTTGGCCGACCCGAAGTCCGCCGTGTTTCGCGTGCTCCTGCCGAACCGTTGCGGCAATTGCCACGGGGAGCTGTCCGAGCAGTACGCCATGAGCATCCACGGCGAGTTGACCGCGCTGGGTTACGGGCCGGGGGCCAAGTGTTCCGATTGCCACGGTGCCCACGACATCCTGCCGACCTCCGATCCTGGCTCCCGGCTTTACTACGATCCCGCGCTGCCGGCTTCCCAGAGCAACCGCATGGAGACCTGCCTGCCGTGCCACCCGTACGCCTCGGCCAACTTCCTGGAGTTCGACCCGCACGCCGACTATACCGACGCCCAGCGGGACCCCGTGCTGTACTGGGTATACATGGGGCTACTGACATTGTTGTTCTCCGTGTTCGGCTTTTTTGGCGCCCATTCGGCGCTCTGGTCGGTGCGGAGCCTGATCCAGGTGCTTCAGCACGGGCGTCCCAAGGCCCTGGCCCCGGGAGCAGTCGCCTACCTGCGGTTCGGGTCGTTTCACCGGGTGGCCCATACGTTCATGTTGATTTCCTTCCTGGGGCTGGCCCTGACCGGGCTGCCCCTGAAGTACAGCTACCAAGACTGGGCCAAGGTCCTGGCGCACCTGCTAGGCGGGTTCGAGTCGACCAAGATCTGGCACAGGGTCTTCGGCGTGTTCAATTTCGTCTGCCTGGGGACCTACCTGCTGCGGATGGCCTGGCGCCTGGCCAGCAGTCGCAGGAACGGCACTAGCTGGCGAAACGTGGTTTTCGGGCCGGATTCGCCCGTGCCAAATCTCCGCGACCTGACGGACTTTCTCAAGATGATCCGCTGGTTCCTGGGTCTCGGTCCCAAGCCGACTTTTGAACGCTGGTCCTACTGGGAGAAGTTCGACTTTTGGGGTGCGTGCGCGGACGTGGTAATCATCGGATTCACCGGGCTGATCCTCTGGTTCCCGAACCTGTTCTGCGCCTTCTTGCCCGGCAAGACGCTGAATATCGCCAAAGTGATCCATTCCACGCAGGCGCTGTTGGCCACGGGGTTCGTCTTTGCGATCCACTTCTTCAACACGCATTTCCGCCCCGACAAGTTTCCCATGGACCTGTCGGTCCTGACGGGCCTGGTCAGCGAAGACGAGCTGCGGGAAGAGCGGCCCGAGTATCTCGCGCGGATCCGAGAGAAGAGGCTGGGGCAAATTGAGGCGGCCGGACTGAAAGAGGCGAACCTCGAGTACATCGAGCGGACCCGTCAGGAAGGCAAACTGGACGAAGTCCGCGCCACCGTCCCTTCCCGAAAGGGACTGTGGCTGATCATGTTGGGCGGATTTGTGGCCTTGGCGGTGGGTTTGAGCCTTCTGGTCGGCATGATCCTGGCCGGCCTAGGTGGGTAGGGAGTCGAGGGGCCCACGATGAGCGAGATCGCGCCTGTTTCCCCGGGATTCTCTGAGGGCCAAGATCGCGACCGACCCCGCGGGGGAATCCGCCGCTGGCTGCCCTACCTGCCGGACCGCAAGACTGCCTGGCGAGGGATCCGCCGAGGCTTGCTCCGCGCGGGAGCCGTGCTGGGCACGTTCCTGTTGCTGCTGCTGTTGCTGACGGGCGTAGCCGGCTGGTACACCTCGCGCCCCGAGTTCTGCCGCAGTTGTCACATCATGGAACCCTACTATCAGTCGTGGAAGGAATCGAGCCACCGGAACGTCTCCTGCATCGAGTGCCACTTTGCGCCGGGCCTTGGCGAAGAAGTGTGGGGCAAGACGCTGGGCCTGGTCCAGCTTGCCAAGTACGTCACCCGGACCGAAAGCCCCCGGCCGGCCGCCGAGATCCCCGACGCCAGTTGCCTTCGCATGGGGTGTCATGAACGACGGGTGCTCTCCGGCCGAGTGGAGTTCAACGGGATACCCTTTGACCATGAGCCTCACCTGGAAGAGCTGCGGCGAGGCATGTTGCTCCGCTGCACCAGTTGCCACAGCCAGATTGTCCAGGGCAAGCACATGGCGGTGACCGCCTCCACCTGCTTCTTGTGCCATTTCAAGGACGGGCGTTTCAACGAGGGCCTGGGCGCCTGCACCCGCTGCCACCAGATCCCCGAAGAGAAATTCGACCTGGGCGGCGGCGTGACCTTCACCCACGACCTGGCCTATGAAAAAGGCGTGGACTGTGCCAACTGCCACGGCGATCTGATCCGCGGCACGGGCAAGGTTCCCCGCGAACGCTGCGTGGTCTGCCACAACCGCGAGCCCGACCTGGAGCGGATTGGCGAGTTCGAGTTCCTGCACCAGAAGCACGTCACCGAACACAAGATCGACTGCCTCGATTGCCACCCGGAGATTGTACACCAGCTCGACCGGGAGAAGATCGTGCACGCCGCCGCCAATTGCGCCGCCTGCCATCCCGACCACCACCGCGAACAGGTCAAGATGCTGCAGGGGATCGGCGGGAAATCCATTCCCGCGCACGCGGGCGAGATGCCCGCCGCACGGGTCGAGTGCCGATCCTGCCATCGCGTCAAGGAGATCTCACCCACGGGGACGGTGCTCTGGCGGGCCTCGGCGGAAGTGTGCGCTACGTGCCACGACCCTTCTGCCGCCCAGCGGATCGAGTCGTACCACCAGCAGCTCCGGGCCACGCTCTCCGATTTCGAGGCCACCTTTCCGCGGGTCCGCGCGGCACTGAAGTCGGCGGGGCTGGACCAGGATCGGTCCGCCTCGCTGGCGGCAGAGCTGGACGCGCTGCAGGCGGACTTGAGTTTCCTCCGCGCGGCCAACGACATCCACAACATCCACTACGCGGCCGCGCTCACCCGCACGCTGCTGGAGCGGCTCAGCTCGCTGTGCCGGGAGCTGAAGATCGCGGAACCGAAGACCGCGCTACCCGAGCCGTTCCAGCCCATCAAACCGGCGCCGGCCGAGTTTGCCCCCAGAGAGATTTCTTACCACGGAGGCACGGAGAACACGGAGGAGACCGTCAGTAAATCCGCCGGGCTGGTCACTTAAGTGACCGGCCCTCGGTAACTGCCGGCCCTCGGTAAGTGACCGGCCCCCGGAGGCGATGGAGACCATCAGCATCGTACTCGAATCCTTTTCTCCGTGGTCTCCGTGCCTCCGTGGTTGTTTTGCCGGTGAGGGATAAGGGCTAGAACACGGCGTTCACTCCGCTCAGGAAGCCGTGCAGGGTTCCACCGTTGCCGGTGCCCGCCAAGTCGTCATAGTCGTAGAGGCTGTAGCGGAAGAAGACGGTGACCCAGTCCCGCAACAGGTAGTCTACACCCGCCGTCACGCGGTTCGTTTCGACGACCACGTCCGACAGCGAGGGCAGCAGCGTCCAGTCGGGAACGATGATGGTTGGAGGGGGTGTGGTGTCGGAGGGGTCGTTCGCTGTCAGCGGAGACGGCGCCGCGAGGATGGCCGCGCGGCTCCAGGTGTACTCGTATCCGCCCATCAGTCGCAACCGCGCGTTGTACGCATAGGCCGTCCCCAGGCTCACGACTTGGGCCCGGCCGCTATAGCGCCAGCGCGATTGGAAGGCGTCGGGCTCGTAATAGTCGCGCGCCCCGATGAAGTTAGGAGGCGGCGTCGGGTTCACAATTGAGCTGTTTCCCGTGTTTCTGAGGTTGTCGTCGTAGAGATCGCCCAGGGTGATCAACTGGTCGATGAAGTTGCTGAAGCTGGCGTACCCGGCCGTGAACGACCACTTGACCGTGGGAGCATACCAAGCGCTCAGCACGAGCGGATAGCTCTGCTCGCCGAAGTCGATGTCGCGCGGGTTGTTGTGGAACACGTCGAAGGCATGGCTGAGGTTGTCCTGCTGCGAGTCGTGGCTACGGACGTCGAAGCCGAAGGTGGCGCTGAGCAGGAAGTTGTCCGCCGGCATCCAGGTGCCGCCGATCTCGATCAGGTCCTGCTGTTCGGGCTGATTGGTGTTGGTGTCGCCGTTGGTGGCCCGGAACCCGTAGATGGGGTTGGAAGCGCTGACGTACTTGTAGCGGAGGAAGGAGTCGAAGGTGGAGGACCAGCGCATCAACGCGCCGACGTTGAACGAATGGATCTTGGTGTCCGGTTGCTCAAAGATAGCGCTGTCGGGGGTACCCGGCGAAGGTCCGGTGAGCCACCTGGCGTCATCGAATTCGTACTCGGCATATTTCCGCGCGATCAGCGAATAGTCGTAGCCCCCGATGATCCCCAGCCCTTCCGCCGCCGGCCAACCGGAGTTGTAGGGCCGCCAGTGGGCTTTCAGCCCGGCACTGCTGCGGTCGTACTCCAGCGGGTGGTGGTAGGCGTCCACGGAGTCGCCACCTTGGATCAGCGGCGCCTCGGGGAAGGTCGTGGGCAACTGGCCCTCCTCCTTGGCCTTCTTGCCGTAGGCGGTCCACTTCAAGCCGTTGATGGCGTCGTTCGTCCACCGCAAGTCGAAGCCGTTGAAGAAGCGGTGGGTGTTGCGCAGCTCGTTTTCCGTGTCGCCCACGTACAGGAAGCCATAGAGATGGTTGTAGTCGTTCAGATCGGTGCTCAGCTTCAGCCGGTCGATCTGGGTGAAGTTCTCCGCCTGGACGTCGTAAGGGACGGGATTCTGCGCGGCGGCCGTCGACACAATGGGCCAGCCGTCATGGCCGCTCTGTGTATACAGCCGAGTCACAGTCTGGTCGTTCGGATCGAAGGACCGCATGGTCCGCGAGTATTCGGCGGTGAGCGGCCCGAGCTTGGCCTCCAGCACCGGTTCGACCTCCACGGTGCTCCAATCGATCCGTTGGTCCTGGGCCAGCACGTGGCAGCGGCTGCCCGTGGGCTGCCCCGGCGTGAGAGCGCTTTCGGTAAAGCAGTGGCCGACCCTGGTCGCCTGGCGGACTCCTTGCTTGTCGATCCCCCAGACGTTCACCCGCCATTTGAGGTTCTCGCCGATGGGGCCGTGGAAGCGGGCGCTAAACTCCTGCACGCGGATGGCGTAGTCCTGGCCGGGGTTGAGCACGTCGCTGTTGAGCACCTGCTGTGCGGAAGGCGCCGGAGGCACCAGCGGAATATGGGGGTCGAAGTTCTCGAAAATAAAGCTGCCCGCGGCGTGCGGATCTTCGACCACCAGCCCCCTGCTGTCCAGGCGGCGGAGAAAGCGCTCATAATCGGCCTTGACGGTCAATCGCGGGCCGAAGTAGTAGAGCCGCCCCTGCGTGCCTTCGGCGTCGGTGCCGGTGGCGGTGAAATCAATCGTTCGCTCGCCGCTGCTCCAGAGGCCGTCCACGTCCCAGAAGGGCGACGAGCTGAGATCCTGGAACTCACCGATCTTGGTCCGGCTGCCGCGCCAGTCCGTGGCCCAATAGCCGAAGCGGCCGACGACCTCGGCGAAGGCCGGCGAGTACCCGCCCTCCTCGTCGGCGACCTGGCCGGGTACCCTCTGGGTGGCGGGCTCGCCGGCTGGGGCGTCGGCCTTTGCCGCAGCGCCGTCCGGCGGAAGCGGCGCGTCGGGCGCCTCATTGTCCGCTGCCAGCGAGTTAAAAGGCAGCAGGGCGAACACCGCCGCCGCCGCGAGGATATACGACCTCCGTATCATGATTGCTCTCCTGTAAGTGATCTATGGCCGGCGAGCTCCGGCTCGCATTGCTTTTCGAGACGTTAAGCGTGGAATTAGAATCTGTTAAAGTCGGTGGTCACTGCCGTTCCACGCTCGTTCGTGCCGTGGACGGCCCTGTGGCATTGCGTGCAATCGGTGTAGAACGCCGCCTGCAGCCACGGTCGCGTGTCGATGTTGTTGCGGTTGCCGCTGCCGTGGCTGTTCCGGTGCCCGTCATGGCACCGCAGGCAGAGGAACGTAGTCGGCTGCCGCAGCAGGTTGTTGGCCACCGTGCCGTGGGGCTCGTGGCAGATGGCGCAGTTCTCCGTCACGGGCGGATGCTCGTAGACGTGGGGGCCCTGCTTCTCGGCGTGGCACTTGTAGCACACCAGGTTGATCGATTCGCCCTTGAGGTTCTTCTCCAGTTGCCCGTGCCCGTCATGGCAATCGGAGCAGACCATCTTGCCCTCCTTGATGGGATGGTGCGAAGGCAGGGCGTTCAGGCCGAAGATCTTCTGGTGGCACTTGTAGCAGGCCTCCGGCTCCTGGACCGACATCTGCATCCGCCGCGGCCGGGTGACGTGCGTGTGACTGATCTCGACGATCTCCGGCACCTGGGTCCGCGGGTGCGGATTGTGGCAGTCGGTGCAGGCCACGCCTTGCAGGTCATGGGTCGAAGAATGGAAACCCATCGTCGGAGCGCCTGCCTTGTGGCATTCCAGGCACAGATCCTTGCGGGTCTCCTGCCGAATCTGGCCGTGGGGGTCGTGGCAGGTGGTGCAATTGAAGCCGTTGGGGCCGCAGATCTGGTGCGGGCCGGCGACCTGCTCGAACTCGTACATGTCGCTGTGACACTGGTAGCAGACGTCCGGCGCCACGGCACCCATGTTGTTCGACGTGCCCGCGAGTGAAGGCTTGGACTGGGGCTCCTGCCCCCGCACCCACGTGGCCGGTCGAATCAACGGGCGGCCGGCCGTCTCGGCGGCTTCCGTCGTCGCAGGGGTCCCTTCCGGTACGTTGTAATGGCCCGTGTGGCAGTCCGTGCAGGCAACCCCGCAATGCGCATGCTTCGAATATCGATACCTAGCTCCGGCGGCGCAGCGGTCTTCCTCGTGGCACTTCAGG
>Ga0315291_10006695_pt1 | contig 14295 bp, 7 predicted proteins | sample YL17G12_20_MG_FD_203070 | JGI IMG/M metagenome (GOLD analysis project Ga0315291, IMG submission 203070) | Sediment microbial communities from Yellowstone Lake, YNP, Wyoming, USA - YL17G12_20 | ecosystem: Environmental > Aquatic > Freshwater > Lake > Sediment | place: USA: Wyoming | collected...
CGATGCCTCTGGCCCAGAACAAGATAATAGCCCAGACAACTGTGATGTGACACAGCCTGGCCAGCTTGCCGATGGTTCGCCCCTCCGCCATCGGCAAAGCCTTCGGCCTTGCCGCTGCCACCCGGATATTTTCATCTTCTTGCGATGAGCCGAAGGCCCATGAAGGGCTCCGCTCGACATGACAAACGCTGGAGATAGTGCGGCCTCGCGAGCCCGGGGCCCGCCACGAAAAACTCAGCCGTAATCGGCATGATCTCTCACGAATAAAGGGCTGTGAGAGGTTCCCACAGCCCGTCACATTCCGACTCTTGAGTCATCGACCCGAGACGCCTTACCCTGCCATTTACGGCGCTTTGGTCACCCAGATGTCGTCGATGAAGACCATGCCGTGGCCGCCCGGGGTCGGAGCGTTGCGATTTCCGACGCCGATGTACATCTTCTTGATCGCCGTGACTTTCACGCTGGCAGCACTGAAATCGGTCAGCGGGATCTTCCACTGGCTCCAGGTCGCCGAGGTGAGAGCCGCCGCGTCAGGGCAGGTCGCGGTGCCGACATGTCCCGCGCTGTCTTCGACCGCAACGTACAGTTGGCCCGCGGCGTTCGTGGTCTTGCCCCGGATGAACAACGTGAGTGTATCGACGCCGTTGGTTGTCCAGTTCTGCGGCGTATCCCACGTCCGCTGGGCCTCCGAATAATAAGGGGAATTCACATTGTTGTAGTCCAGAGGCATGGACTGTCTGCCGCTGTGGACGATCTTCTGCTCGGCAAACGGCGGGTTGATGTATCCGACCTGCGAGCCCGAGCTGTTGTCGCTCCAACCGTCGATCCAGGTTTCATAGATACGGCTGCCTTGGCCTTCCTCGTCGGTGTAGCTTTCGAAGTCGTCGACGACGATGAAGTCGGCGGTGGTGAAGCTCCAGACGCCGCCCTTCCACGGGCTGTCCGGGTTCGTGGCATTGACCTCATCGATCCTCCAGTAGTAGGTCTTGTTCCACTCCAGCACGCCGGGGTCATAGGTCGTCTCATCGAGAGCCTGTTGACCGCCGTAAATGCCGGCGCTTGCCGGGGTGGCGCCGGCGACTGCGTCTTTATCGTCGCCAAAGTAAACATCGTGCCGGGCGGCACTCCCACCCGCGCCCCAGCGCAGCACGAGTTCCTGGGCCGTATTCGTGGCGCTATGGAATGGGCGGGGACTGGTGGCCCGGACCGGCAGTTGCAGCGGGCCAGCCGGGATGATTTCTCTGCGAATGGAGGGACTCTGCCAGGACAGCTTGGCGACGGCGCTGCCGCTGGCATCGTACCACTCCATCGTCAAGGCATAGACCTGTCCGGCAATGAGGTCCACCTTCACGATATCGTCCGTGGCGCCGTGGTCCTTCCAATTGTCAATGATCAGTACGCCGTCCAGCCACAGGCGAACCCCGTCGTCGCTGGTCGTAATCAACTGGTAGGTCTCGGTAAACGGAACCTCCAGGTCGGCCGTCCACCGCGCGCAGAGACCATCGCTCAGACCGGCGGCGACTTCCCCGCTGGCCCAATCATGGTCGATGGAGGCTTCCGTCCGCGTGAGCACCGGGGCACCGGCGAAGTCCTTGCCTCCGAAGTACTGAGCCTTGACTCCCGCACCGGGGCCGACCGTCGTGAAGCTCCAGACTTCGCCTTCGTGCACCACATTGCCCGGGGCTCGTTCATCGACCCGCCAGTAATACGTGGTGTTCTGGGCGAGTGTGCCCGGATCAAAAGTCGGCGCGACCTGGTTTCCCTTGAAGGCGCTCGGGTCGCGGGCTTCGACCGCGCTCTTATCCGTGGCAAAGTACAAATCATGGGAGGTGGCATCCGTACCGGCCGACCAGGCAAGGTCCGCCTCGATGTCCACCCATTTCGCCCCGTTGCGCGGGCTGGGCTCGGAAGCGGTCAAGGAGGCCGCCGTAAAGCGCCACACGTCGCCCTCGTGTACCGTGGTGCCGTCGGCTTCCACCTCGTCCACGCGCCAATAGTACGTGGTGCCGGGCTGCAGACCCGGGGCGTGCCAGTACAGCGTCAAGATGATGCGCGGGCCGACGAGATCTTCCGGGCCGAGCTCGGGATTCGTGCCCAGGTACACGTTGTGGAATATGGCGGTGTCTCCCGCCTTCCATCGCAGCAGCGGTGAGCCCACCCGTGTGGTACCGTCGGCCGGATCAGGCCCGTAGGCTTTCAGTTGCGGGGCAAGCTCCAGCATGCCTTTCACCTCGGCCTGCGAGAGCGCCCGCTTGAACAGGTACAGCTCGTCCATCAGGCCGGTGAAGGCCCGGGCGTTGTCAATGTTGTACCCCACGCGGGCGCCGCTGCCCCAGTTGGGAGCGATGTCTTGCGGCGTCGCGACGGTCTGCTCTCCGACCACCTCGCCGTTGATATAGAGGATCGCCTTGCCCGAGGTCTTGTCGTAGGTGCCGGCGTAATGCATCCACTCATCCCATTTCACCGACCCGACCTGCAGGTCGAACATGGTCACCCCGCCGGCGGCGCGGAGGAGCCACCGGAAGACACCATTGCTGCGAAACTCCGGGTGAATGACCCAGGTCGAGTCGGACGCCCGGGCGTTGAAAATGGCGTGATGGTCGCCGGTATTCTCGCAATTAGCCCAGGCGGCAAGGGTGATGGCGGAGGTGGGAATATCCTCTACGGGGAAATTGGCACCGTCCAGATCCACGTAGCTGAATCCCGCCGGTCCCTGTTTTCCGCTGAATTTGGCCCCTCGATGGTTCTTATCGGTGAATGGGGCGACGTCGCCGTGGACGATACCATCGTGGCCTCTGCCGGATTCATCCGGCACGACATCGGTGAAATCGTCGAACGAGAAGTGAAAGACACAGGCCGGGTCATTGGCAAGGCCGGCCCGGCCGGGGCCCGCCACGCCCAGGATCACGACCAGAAAGGCCAAACAGCATAGGATTCTGCACATGGGAACTCCTCCTTAAAAGTGACTGCCTGTAGGCACAGGCCGGGTTCCCAAATGCAATACAATGCGTTTGGGGGTCCCCACCCTGTGCCTGCCCAAGGCAACTATTTCACAGTTTCGGACTCAAGTGGACCCGTCTCACTGCGGATTGCGGATCATCGCCGCGACTTGAATCCGCAAGGGTGCAGAGTGGATCGCCTATCCTCGTGCAGCAGAGCAGAAAGGCACTTTTCTTCGGTTTGTCCTCACCTCCTTCCGGGGCCCAGGAGGAGTCTTGAGTGTTGAGTTCTCACTTGGCCCTTTTTCAACTCCGAACCAGAGACCCACAACTCCACAATGCAGGCCTTTGTCGTCTATTCTATACCAGAAACGATGGCTCGCGTGCAAGCAGATTCGGTCAAATATCCGAGCAAATCGGTCACCTCTCCGTCCCGCACCCAGCGTCTGTGCCAGGATCATCACGGTCGCACCAGCTCGATGCCACTGCCTGTCCCCAGGTTGCGGGAGTATTTTCGGTCGGTCGGATTGTTCCAGTGCTCGTGAACCCCGAGGCTGGCCAGAGTTGTTCCGTCGCCTTCCGGATCGTAGGCCGTGCCGGAGGGGGGCTTATCAGCCAGTGCCGCCTCGTGCAGGTAATTGTCGGGATTGCCCACCACGTCCACGACGTTGGGATTGACCGCCTGCTCCTGCCGCAGGAAGTCGAGCCCCACCGAGTCGATCGCCACCATGTCCTGCGAGGCCAGGAGGCTGGAGAACCAGTCATTCCCGAACGAGGCAAACTTCAGGACCGGCGCGGTCTGGTTCTTGGCGGGGTACAGGCCATCGATCAGATAAAGCAGGGTCTTGCCCGCGGTCTGTTTGTGCCCGATGAGATCGACGAGGCAGTTGTAGGAGCCCATGGGATTCTTTCGGCTGCTGGAATCGTGCAGCGGCTGAGGCGTCCAGCCGCCTTGGTCGGGGAAGTAAGTCGAGCCGAAATGGTTCTTCGCGCACAGGGTGACGCCGCACAGGGTGTGGGCCCGCAACAGCGCCAGGTTGATCAGGTACTTGGCCTCGGTGACACATGTCGGCAGATACGCGGTGCCGGCCTTTGTCTGGAGCGGGTTAGCCGTGTCGTGAATCGCTGCGACCCGGCCATTCTTTGCATTCTTGGGCGCGACGACGAACGTCACATTCTGGAAATTCGGGTCGGAATTGCTCCGGACCTTGTTGTAGATGGGGTCGCCAATATATCGCGAGGCATCGTAGACCGCAATCGCGGAGCCGGGCACGCCCGCCGCCTTTACAAGCTGACGCACGAGCGAATAAACGACCTGAGGGCTCGGCGTGCCGATATTCGGTGTCCAGCCGTCGATGCGATCCTGATTCATATTGATTTTGATCGCGATCTTTTCCGGCTTGCGATACCCTGCCTCGCCCAAGCCTTTCGTCTTATTAAAGTAGCGGAACAGTGCGTCCCACGCCTGGGCATCGCTCGACTTGCCCGTCAGTGTGCGGAGCGTCGAGGACATCATGGCATCGACAACCTTCTGGTCGGTGTTGCTGTCGTCCCACCAGTTGCCGGTCGAGCCGTCCCAACTCGTGGCGTTGGCATCGCGGACCCACACGACGCGGCCGGGATGGATCCCCTGGGCCGTCCCGATGGGACTGTTGGCCGGCTCACTCGGCGAGAAGGCGGCCGCAGCGGGGCTGCTCCCGGTGGCACAAACCGAGCCCCAGATAATGGCGACGGCCGCCGCGGCACAAATCCCGGCCAGGGTGTATCGCGATTGGTGCAGCAGATGCCGGGCCCGGTGATAGACGATTGCCGAGCCGACCAGACCCGTGACCCAGATCACGAAGCCGCTCGCCAGTGGTGCCGCCATCCGCTGACAGGGATACGTCGCCCGGCTCGGCTTGGGCACGACCCTGACTAAGAACCACACCAGCGCCAGCAACCCGGTTAGGGGCAGTAGCACGGCGGGCCAATGCTTCGTTCGTTCCGTGTACAACTTCTTGCCTGTTTTGGGACAGATGTTTCCGGCTTGCCTTTTCATCGTATGCCCTTTCAGATGGTCGAGTTTGCCTGTATAGGGTACCATATTGCCGACGGTACTCAAGAGGAGAATGTGACAATGAATATGAACCGGCGCAGTTTTCTGAAGAGGGCATCCCAATTGGCTGTTGCTGTGGGCTCGATGTCTCCGTTGCATGCGGCCTGCGGGCGGTCGAAAGAGGACAAGAGCGTGCAGGCGTTGATCCCGATCGTGGACACGCATCAACACCTGTGGGATTTGAGCAAGTTCAAGCTGCCCTGGCTGAGGCCGCCGCTGGACAGGAGTTTCGTCACGAAGGACTATATCGAAGCGAGCCAGGGCCTTCACATCGTCAAGGCGGTCTACATGGAGGTGGCGGTGGTGCCCCAGCAGCGGCTGCAAGAGGCGGAATATGCCATCGCACTGTGCCAGGAGCCGGAGAGCGTGACGTGTGCTGCGGTGATTGCCGGCTCGCCCGCCGAAGATGGCTTCGAGCCGTACATCATGCGATTCAAGAGTAGCCCCTATATCAAAGGCGTAAGAGGTGCGTTCGCTTCCGCCGAACAGATGAACGACAAGCAGGTGATCCGGAATCTGCGTCTGTTGGGCGAGCTCGGCATGCGTTTTGACGTGAATGTGCCCCCGCCGTCCCTGGCTGGAGCGGCGCGACTGGTCGATCAGTGTCCTGACACCCGGTTCATTCTCGACCATTGCGGCAACGCCGATCCTATCGCCTTCTTTCCTGTCGGCCGGGTCGCGCCCAGGCCGGCTCAGCACTCACCCGACCAGTGGAGGCAGGACATCGACAAGCTGGCGGCCAAACGCAACATCATCTGTAAAATCTCGGGCCTCGTGGACAACGTCCCGGGACACCCGCTGGCGGCTGACGATTTGGCCCCGGCGATCAACCATTGCCTTGATGCTTTTGGGCCGGACCGCGTGGTCTTCGCGAGTGACTGGCCCGTCTGCCTGATCGGAATGCCGCTGCGTAATTGGGTCGGGCTCTTAAAAGAAGTGATCGCCAACCGGCCGGAAAAGGAACAACGCAAGCTCTTCCACGACAACGCCATCGGGTTTTACGATTTGGCTTCGTCGCGCCGATTGACGCCGGGGGACAGCCCAGAGGATTGATTACGGATGATTGATTATTGATGATTGATAATGGACAAAGGAGTTTGCACCTTGCTTCCCAATCATCCATCATCCATAATCAATAATCAATGTTAAGGGTCTTCGCATGAAACTGCACGGGATCGATGTCGCCATAGTCCTCGGATACCTGCTGAGCGTCAGTCTGATTGGGGTGCTGCTGCGCCGGCGGGCGTCCCGGAACCTCAACTCGTATCTGCTCGGCGGCAAAGAGCTGCCCTGGTATCTGCTGGGCCTGTCCAACGCCTCGGGCATGTTCGACATCTCCGGTACGATGTGGCTGGTGACGATCATGTTCGTCTACGGGCTCAAGAGCGTCTGGCTGCCGTGGCTGTGGCCGACGTTCAACCAGATCTTTCTGATGATTTTTCTCTCGGCGTGGCTGCGGCGGTCAAACGTCACGACCGGCGCCCAGTGGATCGGCACCCGCTTCGGCCGGGGGGTCGGCGCCCAGTTGTCCCACACCATCGTCGTGATCTTCGCCATCATCAGTTGCTTAGGCTTCATGGCGTACGGGTTCGTCGGGCTCGGCAAGTTCATGCAGATTTTCATCCCGTGGGAGGTCGTCTCCGCCTACGTGCCGTTCGACGTGCCGGCCCAGTACGTGCCGCATGTGTACGGCGTCGCCTTTACGATTGTCGCCGTCTTCTACACGATCCTGGGCGGCATGACGAGCATCGTGCTCGCCGACCTCATCCAATATTCCATTATGACCGTCGCGGCCGTCATCATCGCCGGGATCGCCATGCACGAGCTTTCCGCGCAACATCTGGCTGTACCGGCGGGCTGGAGCAATCCCTTCTTTGGCTGGAAGCTCGGCCTGGACTGGACGGGCATCATCAATGAGGTCAATGACAAGATCCGGAGTGACCAGTTCTCCTGGTTCAGCATCATCATGATGCTGATGCTGTTCAAGGGCATCGGGGCCAGTGCGGCCGGGCCGGCGCCCAACTACGACATGCAGAAGATCCTCGCGACCCGCAACCCGCGCGAGGCGGCGCTGATGAGCGGCTTTGTCTCCGTCGTGCTGTTTCCCGTGCGGTACCTGATGGTCGTCGGCTTCGCCGTCCTGGGCCTTCTATACTACGACAGACTCAACCTGATCGTCGGGGGCAAGATCGACTTCGAGCAGATCCTGCCGTCGGCGATCAACGAGTTCGTGCCGGTGGGCCTGCTGGGCTGCCTGCTGGCAGGCTTGTTGGCGGCTTTCCTCGGCACGTTCGCCGGCACGCTGAACGCCGCCCAGGCCTATATCGTCAATGACCTGTACCTCAAGTACCTCCGGCCCGAGGCGAGCAATCGCCAAACCACCATCATCAGTTATACCACGGGCATCATCATCGTGGTGGTGTCCGTGTTTCTCGGTGTCTTTGCCCAGGATGTGAACAGCCTGTTGCAGTGGATTGTCGCGGCGCTGTACGGCGGCTATGTCGCGTCGAACCTGCTCAAGTGGTACTGGTGGCGGTTCAACGGGCACGGGTACTTCTGGGGTATGGTGGCCGGTTTGGTCCCCGCCCTGATCTTTCCACTGATCTTCAAAGAGACGCTCGCACTATATTATTTCCCGGTGCTGTTCATCCTGTCGCTGGCGGGCTGCATCGTCGGCACGTATGCCACGGGGCCGACGGAGGAAAAGACGCTCATCGCGTTTTATCGGAGCGTCCGGCCGTGGGGCTTCTGGGGACCGATTCACAGGAAGGTCGTTGCTCTCGATCCCGGTTTTCAGGGGAATCCGAACTTCGGCCGGGACATATTCAACGTGGTCATCGGCACGATCTGGCAGACGTCGCTCGTGTTGCTGCCCATGTACGTTGTGCTGCTGAACTGGTCGAGGGCGGCCCTCGTGGTTGGCGTCATCGTCGTGACGTCGTGGATTCTCAAGAAGAACTGGTACGACCTGCTGGGCCAAGAGGCGGTCGCCGAGCCCGCCCGGCCGGAAGTTGCCGGCGGGGAATTGGGTGCCGTCACCGAGTGAGCGGGCGTGCGGAAATATCGAGGCAATCGAACGGATGGGTGCCATGTCTATGCTTGCGTAGACATGTTCTACGTGGAGAAGAAGACATGCTTACGCAAGCGTAAGCATGGCACCCATAGATAGGGGAATGGGCTTGGCCCACCCAGATTGAAGGAGTGACGTATGGTTTCTGAGCGTTCCCGCGAAGACTCTCGGGTGATTCGTTTCGTGGTTGGATGCGCTGTGCTTGTGGCCGCGTGGCTGACGTGCACGGCCCAGGGGGCCGGAAAGCAGGCGTTCGAGAACTTTGTGCGTCGCGACGGTGACGTGCTCAAGGACGGGAATCGGGAATTCCGTTTCATCTCGTTCAATATTCCGAACCTGCATTACGTGGAAGATGATATGCGGTTCGACCAGGCCATGCCGTTCCGGCTGCCGGACGCGTTCGAGATCGATGACGCGCTGGGCGCGATTGAGCAGATGGGCGGGCAGGTCGTTCGCACCTACACGCTCGCGGTGAAGAAGGCTGACGACCCGCCGGACCTGCCCCGCTACATCCTCGGCCCGGGGCAGTTCAACGAAGAGGCCTTCCAGGCTCTCGATCAAGTCATCGCGGCGGCCCACCGGCACCACGTGCGGCTGATCATCCCCTTTGTGGACCAGTGGAGTTGGTGGGGCGGCATGGCTGAATTGGCGGCGTTCCGGGGCAAAAAGCTGGAGGAGGTCTGGACCGACCCCCAACTGGTCGAGGACTTCAAGAACATCGTCACCTTCGTGGTCAATCGCGTGAACACCGTGACCGGGGTGCGCTATCGCGACGACAAAGCGATTCTGGCTTGGGAGACCGGCAACGAGCTGCACTGCCCGCCGGAGTGGACGAAGCAGATTGTCGCCCACATCAAGGGCCAGGACCCGCAGCACATCGTCCTCGACGGCACCCATCGCGAGACACTGCTGCCGTCCTCGCTGGAGGACCCGAACATCGATCTCGTTCAGACCCACCACTACGAGAAGGACCCGCGGGCGATGATCGGGCACATCCTCGAAAGTGCGAAGATGGCCCAGGGCAGAAAACCTTATTTTGTCGGCGAGTTTGGCTTCCTCGGCACCGAAGCTCTCTGTGCGGTCATGGATACCGTCATCGAGCAGAGACTGGCCGGGGCCTTGTTGTGGAGCCTGCGGTATCGCAGCCGGGACGGGGGCTTTTACTGGCATCATGAGCCCGCCGGCGGAGATTACTTCAAGGCCTACCATTGGCCCGGCTTTGCGAGCGGCGAGAAGTACGACGAACGCCGGCTGATGCAGCTCGTGCGCCAGCGCGCCTTTGCGATCCGAGGCATGACTGTGCCGCCGCTGCCGAAGCCGCAGGCGCCGCGCCTGCTCTCCGTCAGCGAAGGTGGGCAGATGACCTGGCAAGGCGTCGTCGGGGCCGGCTCCTATGATGTCCAACGCTCCGAGAAGGCCAACGGTCCCTGGGCGACCGTCGGCACGGGCATATCCGATGCACAGGTGCAATATCGGCCCCTGTTCGCGGATGAATCGGTCCAGCCGGGCAAGACCTATTACTATCGCGTGGTCGCCTGCAACCCCGCCGGCTCCTCGAAGCCGTCGAATGTGGTGGGCCCGGTCCGCGTGACGCATCGGACACTGGTCGATGAGCTGTGGAACGACTCGCGCATCTTCGCGAAAGAAGGGAATCTCCAGTTCGCGGAAAACCAGGCCCGCAAGTTCAAGGAGGACTGCCATCGTCTTGCCGGCGCAGGCAAGAGCGGGGTCGTCTATTACGCCCCGGGCGGCATTCAGGCAGCGAGGGTCCTGCTGTTCAGCCAGTCCGATCAGCCGGCTATCCGCATTCTCTTTTCCCGCGATGGCCGGCAATTTGACCCCGTGGAGCCGGCTGTCGCGCGGACGATGACCTATGGCGAGCAGGCCTACGGCTTCTGGAAGGCTCTGCTCTATTCGGCGAGCCCCTCAGCGCGGGACTGCAACTACGTGAAAATCGAGTTCCAGACGGAGGCACAATTGTCGAGGGTCGAGATCGATCATGGCCGTGCTCAGTGATAAAGAGTTGGCGGCGAGCGTCCGGCGGGAGCTACTCGAAGACATCCTTCCGTTCTGGCGCCGGCGCACGCTCGATAAGCAGCGGGGCGGCTTCATCGGACGGATGTCCAACGGCCTGCGCGTGCGCCCGGATGCCCCGAAGGGGCTGATTCTCAACGCGCGCATCCTGTGGACGTTCTCCGCCGCCTGTTGCTACACGCAGAACGACGAGGACGCCGCTTTGGCGCAACGAGCTTACGAGTATCTGACGCAGTACTTTCTCGACAGGCATCACGGCGGCTTCTTTTGGGAGCTCGATCCCAACGGTGCCGTGCTCGACGACAAAAAGAAGATTTACGGCCAGGCGTTTTGCATTTACGCACTGGCGGAGTACTATCGCGTCTTCAACGAGCCGGTGGCTCTCCTGCAGGCTCTTGACGTCTTTGATCTTATTGAGGCCCACGCGGTCGACCGGCGGCACGGCGGTTACCTGGAAGTACTGTCGCGCGATTGGCGGCCGTGCAAGGACATGCGGCTCAGCGACAAGGATATGAACGAAAAAAAGTCGATGAACAACCATCTGCATATCCTGGAAGCCTACACGGGCCTGCTCGGCGCCTCGCCGGAGCTGCGCCATGCGGACCGGCTGCGCGACTTGATCAACATTTTCCAGCGTCACATCCTCAATGCCGAACAGACCCATTTCCAGCACTTTTTCGATGAGGCGTGGACCCCCCGGTCGGACAGCTACACCTTCGGCCACGACATTGAAGGCAGTTGGCTCCTGTGCGAGGCGGCCGCGGAGTTGGGCGATAAACGCTTGCTGAGGCAGGTGCGGACTCTCGCCACGAAGATGGCCCGCCGCGTGCTTGCCGAGGGTGTCGACGCGGATGGCGGCCTGTTCTATGAAGGCCGCGACGGGCGCATCATCAATCCGAATAAGGAATGGTGGCCGCAGGCGGAGGCGGTGGTCGGCTTCTACAACGCCTGGCAGCTTACGGGGGACCGCGCGTTTCGCCGGGCCGCCGCGCGGTGCTGGCAATTCATCATGGACCGGGTCGTAGACCACAAGCACGGCGAATGGTTCTGGTGCATCCGGCCGGACGGCACGCCCGACCGCTCCCAGCCGAAGGTATCGCCCTGGAAGTGCCCGTACCACAATAGCCGCTGCTGTCTGGAGATCATCCGTCGAACGCAAACTGAACCTAACGCTACAGTCCACGAATGAATATCTTGCAGTTTGTCATGTCGAGCGGAGCGAAGCGTAGTCGAGACATCCGGCCGAGAACTTGGCGTGTCTCACATCCGCAGCCAGATCCCTCGACTTCGCTCGGGATGACAATAGATGTGATCTGTTATTTGAGGAGTAGGCATGACACACGATGAATTCAGCAAACGGGTCCAAAAGCTCTTCGCCGAATACGAAGCTCTCATCAACCGGCCGAACCGCATTGCGGAGGGTGGCAACGGCGTGTTCGACCGCTACAAGTATCCGGTGCTGACGGCGGACCACGCGCCGGTTTTCTGGCGCTATGACCTGAACTACCAGACCAATCCGCATCTGATGGAGCGCCTCGGCATCAACAGTGCGTTCAATCCGGGTGCTATCGAGCTGGACGGCAAGATCCTTCTGGCGGCTCGCGTGGAAGGCATCGACCGCAAGAGCTTCTTCGCGATCGCTGAGAGCCCGACCGGCATCGATCGCTTCCGCTTCTGGGACTATCCGTTGATCATGCCCGAGACCGACGATCCCGATATCAACGTGTACGACATGCGGCTTGTCCGTCACGAGGACGGCTGGATTTACGGCCTGTTCTGCACGGAGCGTAAAGACCCGAGCGCCCCGCGCGGCGACTTGTCCTCTGCCGTGGCCCAGTGCGGCATCGCGCACACGAAGGACCTCAAAACCTGGCAGCGGCTCGACGACCTCCGGACTCAGTCCCCGCAGCAGCGCAATGTCGTCCTGCACCCCGAGTTCATCCAGGGCAAGTACGCCTTCTATACCCGCCCCCAGGACGGTTTTATCCAGACCGGCTCGGGCGGCGGTATCGGCTGGGCACTGGCCGACAATATGGAGCATGCCGTGCTCGGCCTGGAGAAAATCGTCCACGACCGCAAGTACCACACGATCAACGAGGTCAAGAACGGCCTGGGACCCGCGCCGATCAAGACGCCCGAGGGCTGGCTCCAACTGGCCCACGGCGTGCGCAACACGGCCGCCGGCCTGCGCTACGTCCTGTATGCCTTCATGACGGCCCTCGATGACCCCAGCCGGCTCATCTACGAGCCCGGCGGCTACCTGCTCGCCCCGCAGGGCGAGGAGCGGGTCGGCGACGTCTCCAACGTCACGTTCTCCAACGGCTGGGTCGCCCGCGATAACGGGCAGCTCTTCATTTACTATGCCTCCAGCGACACGCGCTGCCACGTCGCCACGACGACCGTGGAGAAGCTGGTCGATTACTGCCGGCACACCCCGCGCGATCCGCTGCGGTCGGCCGCGTGCGTCCAGCAGCGCATCGACCTGATCAAACGCAATCTGCAGATTATGCCGGACCAGACGCGGGCAGGGGGGTAGGTGCTTATGAAATTGCCGCAGGAAACTGGCAGGGTGGTCGGGTTCCCAAACGCGATACATCGCGTTTGGGGTCCCCGCTCCGCCCGCCGGACCCGATGGGTGTGGAGGGCACGCGGTGGGCATAGCCCACCCTACAAGCTCTCACTTATTCTGATGTTGTTTATCATCGCGGCTGTTTGTGCCTGCCTGCAGGCCGTCGAGACGCAACAGCTTGCGCCTCCATTGTCGCCCATAGCAATCGCGGCAAGCAAAGACGGACAGACACTCTTCATCGCCTGTGCCACGGCCAACCGCGTGCTCGTATTCGATGCTGTCAACGGCAAGGTTACACGCGAGGTCCCAACGCCGGCTCCGCCAACGGGTTTGGCCCTTTCGGACGACGGTATGCAGCTTGTCGTCACGTGTGCGGCCCCTCAGAGCGTGGTGTGCCTGGTCGAGGTCGCTGGCGGCCGGATCACCGGCTCCATCCCCGCCGGTCACACGGCCATGTCGCCGAGCTTCAGCCCGGACGGCAAGACCCTCTTCGTGTGCAACCGATTCAACGACGATGTGAGCTTCCTCGACGTGGCGGCCGGTCGCGAAGTCCGCCGCGTCAAAGTCCAACGCGAGCCCGTGGCGGCCGCCGTCACCAAGGACGGCCGCTTTCTACTGGTGGCCAATCATCTCCATAACGGCCGGGCCGATGCCAATGATGTGGCGGCTTTGGTGAGCGTCCTCGATGTGGCCGCGGCGGCGGTGGTCAAGGAGCTGCGTCTGCCTAATGGCAGCGGGTTGTTGAACGACATCCGCGTTTCGCCGGACGGCCGGTATGCCTGTGTCACCCATCTGATCGGCCGTCATCAGCTTCCCACAACCCAGCTCGAACGGGGCTGGGTAAACACCAACGCGCTTACCATCATCGACGTGGAGAGGATGGAGGTCGTCAACACGGTGCTGCTCGACGGTATCGGCCAGGGGGCCGCCAACCCGTGGGGCCTGGCATGGTCGGCGGACGGCAAAACGCTCGTGGTGACGCAGGCGGGCACGCATGATCTGAGCATCATTGATTTTCCGGCCCTTCTGGCCAAGCTGGCTGGACAGGAAGCCTCATCCGATGTGCCTAATGACTTGTCCTTCCTTGCGGGCATGCGCCGGCGCATCCGGCTGTCGGAGACCGACCGGGGACCACGCGCTGTGGTGCTGAGCGGCACCAGAGCATTTGTCGCGAACTGCTTCTCCGACACGCTGGCGGTCGTCGACGTGGCCGGCGGGGGCTCCGCAGTACAATCCATTGCCCTGGGCCCGAAAGCGCCGACGAGCCTGGCACGCCAGGGTGAGTTCTATTTTCACGACGCGGGCATCTGCTTCCAGGGCTGGCAGAGCTGTGCCAGTTGTCATCCGGGCGACGCGCGAACGGATGCGTTGAACTGGGACCTGCTCAACGACGGCATCGGCAACACGAAGAACAATCGCAGTCTGCTGTATTCGCATCGGATTTCGCCGTCGATGAGCCTGGGCGTGCGTGCCACGGCCGAAGTGGCCGTGCGGGCGGGCATCCCGCACATCCTGTTCACGGTCCAGCCGGAGGAGGTGACGCAGGCCATTTACGCGTACATCAAATCGCTGAAACCTGTGCCCAGCC
>Ga0315291_10006698_pt1 | contig 14287 bp, 8 predicted proteins | sample YL17G12_20_MG_FD_203070 | JGI IMG/M metagenome (GOLD analysis project Ga0315291, IMG submission 203070) | Sediment microbial communities from Yellowstone Lake, YNP, Wyoming, USA - YL17G12_20 | ecosystem: Environmental > Aquatic > Freshwater > Lake > Sediment | place: USA: Wyoming | collected...
TTTTTACGCTGACTGGTGGGGTGGTTGGGCGTGGGGCCCACGTTATCTCTCCGAGATACTACCCTTCGCCTGCTATCTTACTGCTTTGGTTATTGATGAAATATTATCTTTTTCCCATGCTAACAAATGGTTGATTGGGGGATTGCTGACAACACTGGCTGTTTTTTCTCTAATGTTCCAAACTATTGGTATTCTATCTTGGGATGGCGAATATCACAAGAGATATGACAAGGGGTGGGGAAGTGAAAACCATTGGGTCTGGTCTGCTCCGTTTGAACCACTCTGGAGGTTGAAACGGGGCATTTGGTTTTTTCGGGGCGCTCGATTGAAATTCCGGATACCTCCGAACCCCGTAGGCAGGGAACTAAGCCGCGCCGTATTCGGGAGATATGACAACTGGCAGACCTTCGTCGCCAAGCTCCAGACAAAATAATATGAGATTCAGTCACGTCGCTTCCACCAAACCGATTTGAGAACGAGGTGAGGTGGAGATGAGGTGACTGTTTGTGTGCCCGGCATGTCCAGATATTTCACTGATTTCCTGATAAGTGTGAGAGAATTGTTCCCCCGTAGAATCTCATTTTCCGGTGGCTCTAAGATAAATTCCTGGTCATGTCCTGCAGTTATGGTAACCCGTTTGAGGGGGAGTTGATTCCACCGGATTTCATATTCTTGCCGTGTAGGGGGAAAACCTTCTTCTATGAAAGTTTCAATGTAAAGCTGATTGGAATGACGGCGCCATGAGGGAATTCTCAACGTCCCCATCTCTCTAACCATGGTCCAGAGTTGGTCCGTCCTGCGGTTCCAGTCGGAGGAAAAAAAGGAGGCATCGGGTGTCTCATGTGGATGGGTGCGGAGGGCAAGGTGCCTGGGAGCATATCTGAAACCCGCCACCACGATAATGAATCCCGTCCCGGCTACCCATAACCAGGGTTGTAACCAGCGTCTTGGGGGAAATACCGATTGTGATATGAATCCCTTGTGCCGCACATATTCTTCTATTATAATTCCTGCACAACCCATTGAGGCAAGCAGTATCCCCTCAAAATAAATGTAATAATCTATAAAAGGGGAACATGCGCTCATCCATGAAGACATGAGTCCTGCAAGGAGGAGGATTTCCCCTGATGAAAGGCGGCGGCGGAATAGGGGGAGACAGGCTGCCAGATATCCCACAAGGAATATCAGGGATGTATATTTATACCACCCTATGCGGTATAAAAGGGGTGTTAATCCCACCATATTAATAATTTTTCCGGTTTTAAATCTGATTGTAGCATCAACGGAATAAAATCTCACGGTTGAGATATAATAATCCTTTGGATGTGGCGTAAGAAAAGGCAAAATGATAAAACCCCAAACAAGGGCAGTGGCGGCAAAAGACTTCCAAAATCGTTTACACCTCAACCCCTGTGTGACCTGGAAAAGCCAGAGGAAATGTGGCAGGATGAGCGCAACTCCAAAGGGACGGGTAGCAAGCGCCAAGCCAAGCATGGCGCCAGCCCAGACAGGTCGCTGGAACCAGACGCTCAATCCCCAGAGAGATAATATTACCCAGAATGGTCCGGTATGTGAGATGAAGATGAATTTAACAAGACAGGGTTGGAGAAACCACATCCCAGTAACAATGATAATAAGAAATGAAACAGTTGCGCTTATCTTATTGCCCGGATTTTTAGGCAGCATGAAGGTGATGGCAGCGCCGGCAAGAATCCCCGAAAGAAGTGTGACAACGCGAAGGTCAATCCTTAAAAATCGCATAAGGAGATGAGGTATCCAGAGCCCCGGGAGATAGGTGGCGCGGAGACCCCACAATCCCGCGTCATAATTTTGGTTGTAAAGATACTCTCCGGCTCCTGCCTTCCGCGTCATGATTTGTAATAGAGGAATCATATCTGCCTGAAGGGGATCAGGTGCAGTGGAAAGTAACCATATAAGCCCTTTATAAACGAAATTCGCTGTTAATAGGGCACTGAGAAGACAAAATAAAAAGGATATCACACTACTTTGCCATGTGGGGATGGAGGGATAAAAGGCTTCATTATCCTTGATACTGCCCGTTCTCCCCTTATCCATTAATTGCGCCCCGTATGGATGAACATCATATCCACACATCCCTCCCTTCTTACTCCTCGCCCCCCAGAGGATTATAATATACCAGAAGGCAAGATTAGCAAGGAAGACAATGGATAATTGGACCGTTGGGTGAAAGGGCGGTGTGCGCAACCTGATTAAAAGGATATGATAAAGGGCAAGGGAACATATCATGCAGAGGATACGAAAAGGTGGGAATATCCTCCTTAAACCTGAGATATTATTCTGTGTCATTTTGGGCGGGACTCCTTGGGGTATTCTTGCTCAGGCGCGCTCCTGGGGTTTTATTCGCTCGATTCTCACGCGTTTGATTTTGGGCGGCGTCACTTCCATCACCTGAATGCGGTAGTCGCCGAAGGTGATGATTTCATTGGGCTGGGGGACACGTCCGAGGGTAGTGTATATGAACCCGCCCACCGTCTCACAGTGGTATTTTGGGAGGATGATGTTGATTTCCTCCTTGAGGTTATCAAGGTCCATCCGCGGGTCAACAATATACACGCCTGATTTTTCCTTGTAACAGAAGATACTGCGCCTGTCAAACTCATCCTCTATCTCTCCCACAATCTCCTCAAGGATATCCTCGAGGGTGACAAAGCCGCTGCAACCGCCATATTCGTCAAAGGCGATTGCGACAGACCTGTGTTGAGACAGGAGCTCCTGCAAGAGGTCGTCAATCCGTTTTGTCTCCGGCACATAATATGGCTCATGGATGTCCGATTTCAGGTCTTTCCATGGGATCTTTTCAGAGCGCAGGATATCATAAACATCAATATATCCCACCATGTTGACAATGGTGTTTTCATAAACCGGGATGCGAGTATAACCGGTGCGCTGGGCGGTCTCGATGACGGTTTCCGTTGTGGAGCCGTGGAGGGGAATGGCGATAATGTCAACAAGCGGCTTCATCACCTCACGCACGAGTGTTTTTTCAAGGTTAAAGATGCTCTGAATCATATCCACCTCGTGGCTGGGCGGTGGGGACTCCTTTCCTTCGCCGCCCCCTGCCTCCACCGCACCGACAAGGTTTTTCAGGTCTTCCCGTGTGACTTTCACCCGCCGGCCGCCTTTTTTGATACCGAAGGGACGCAGGAGGAGAAATGTCAATACGGTAAAGAAGGTCACCGCCGGATTGAAGAGGAGAGAAAACAGCCTCAGCGGTTTGCGGAAAAAGAGCATCAGATTGTCAGCGTGCTGGCGGAATATCTGCTTGGGGATAATCTCGCCTGCAATGAGAAGAAAGGGGGTCATGACAACTAAGGATAAAATGTTGGTGAGGCTCTCGGAACTGCCCTGGGTGAGAAGACGGAGGAGTATGGAGAAAAACTCTTTTGCGAAGAGCACCCCAAGGATGGAAAAGAGATTTGTCCCCACCAGTGTGGCTGTGAGGACCTTCTGGGTGTCGGAGAGGAGGTGAATAACATCAGCCGCCCTCTGGTCGCCTGACATCTGAAGCGTCCTCAGACGGTGGCGGTTGGCGGAAATGGCGCCGGTTTCGCTCCCTGCAAAAAAAGCGGTCATGGCTGAACAGAAAAGAATTGCCAGAGCAAGGATAAGGAGGTCGCTCATGGAGACACCTCCCTGCCGGCGGGAGATTCCCCATTACCCGTCGGAATTTTCTGCATGGAGATGCGGTCTATACGGTTTCCGTCCATCTTCATTATCTGGAATCTCCAGCCAGAGGATTCGAACTTCTCCCCCTCGGTGGGGAGACGTCCGAGAAGGTTAAGGATATACCCGCCGATGGTGCGTGCAATGCCCTCATCCAGCCCAAGGCTATAGGTTTCATTCAGCCGACTCACATCAATCTTCCCCGCCACATGATAATGGTCAGGTTCAATGCGGATGATGTCCTTCTGTTCCCCGGCTGCCTCTTTTGCGTCCTTGATTTCTCCCACAATCTCCTCAAGCAAGTCATGCAGGGTCACAATGCCCGCCGTTCCGCCATATTCATCCACCACAATAGCGAGATGGATGTGTGATTTCTGCATATCACGCAGGAGGGTGGTGAGTTCCTTTTTGGGCGGGACAAGATAAGGCTCACGGACTAAGTCAGTATAAGGATGATCGGGATGGAGCAGAAGGTCTTTTATGTGGAGCGTCCCGATTATGTGGTCAAGGTCTTCAGCATAGATGAGGATGCGGTTGTGAGACCCCTTGCGGACACTTTCCACCATCTCCTCCTGGGAGAGGGTATCCGGATATGCCTCAAGGGCGGTTCGCGGCGTCATGATTTCCTCGCCCGTCTTCTGCCTGAGCTCAAAAACTCCGTCAATCATCTCCTTTTCATCATCCTCTAAAAGTGTGTCTAACTCGCCCGACATAAGCATCATCTTCAGGTCCTCCTCGGAGGAGGTATCCGTATTCCGGGCGGGCGGGATTTTAAAAAGGCTTAAAAGGAGACTGTTTATGAACCCTATTATTAAACGCAACGGCGTGGTCAGCCAGATATATATGAGGAGGAGACGACTGCAAAGGAGAGCAAGGGTTTCGGCGCGCTCTATGGCAAGCGTTTTGGGCATAATCTCGCCGAGGATAAGGATGAGGAATGTTACACCGACTGCACCGGAAAGAAAACCGAGGATAGGGGAGCCGGCGAAATAACTCTTGGCAAGGGCTCCTGCGGAAATGGCGGCGCCAGTATTGACAAAGCGGTTCAGCAAAAGGATAGAGGTTAGGGTCGTGTGTGGGGTGTTGAGCAGCATCTGGATGTAAAGATAACCGCGGGGGTGGCTATGTTGAATATGGGTGAGTCTGATGCGGTCGAGGGAAAAGAGGGCTGTTTCAGCGGCGGAGAAAAGCCCCGAATGGGCAAGAAAACCAATGAGTAGAATCCACAGCGCCGCACTGGAAAGGTCGCTCATATTTTTTGACAGGGATTTTATCGGCACATTCTGGGCTGAAAGGACTCCCATACCCGCAATGAAGAGCAGACTTATCAGTAAGAAAGTTCCCGGACTCCCGAGGTTTTTGGGTTTTGTCTGTTTCTGATGCAAATAATACACCTCTTTTGAGGCACATTCTCCATGTGTGATTTCCTAATAATACTTCATATTGCATGAGCGGCACTTGTTTCAAGACCAAAAATATAGGTGAAACAAAATGTGATATAAAATTGGTGAAATTTCATAGTTTCGATTAATATCTGACATTGACAAGTGCATCGTTTTTGGGAATGATATTTATTGTTAAACAATAATGTGTTCATACGCTTTCTTTTTCCGCCTGAGGCGGATTGTTGGGCGTTGATTAACTGCGGTTGTTGCAAGTGCGATGGTAAATAACGGATTTGTTCATCTTCATACCCATTCACATTTCAGTCTGGAGGATGGTGTCCCTTCCGTTCAGGAGCTGGTGCGTGAGGCGGCAGGTTCAGGTTTTACATCCCTCGCTCTGACTGACCACAATACCCTTGCCGGTATCCCCGCCTTCACGGAAGCCTGTTTTCAATTCGGCATCAGACCCATTATTGGTTGTGAGATAAATATTCTGCCGTTCCGCATCCGGGTTCCCGCCGCCGGCGCCGCCGGAGGAACACATTTCCACCACGCAACCCTTCTTGTGCAGAACAAGGCGGGATTTTTCAACCTGACGCGGCTTGTCAACCGAGTCAACAGAAGCGCCCTTCACGAGGCGCTTGCCATCTCCTTCGCCGACCTTGAGGAATGTTCCGAGGGGCTTGTTTTTCTTTCAGGGTGTCAGCGTGGGGAGCTCTTCCACCTCCTGAAAATGGCAAGGATTGAAGAGACAGAGGAATACCTCCAGCGGCTTATCAATATATTCGGACGCAACCGGGTCTTCTTTGAGCTCCAGATGGAGGGCTCCGAGCGGGAGCGTATCATTAATGGGCGCATCGTCCAGCTGGCAGGCTTTCTGGAAGTGGGTATCGTTGCCACCAATAATGTGCACTATATCCTGCCGGAGGATGAGGCGGCATATCTGTGCCTCTGCGGGCGGGAGACACTCCTTGAGGCTGGTGCGACCACCCCCTTCGGCGAAATCCTCTCGCCAAAAGGTTTCACGCGCCACCTTGCCACAGAGGAGGAGATGAGGCAGAAATTTTTCGCCCATCCACAGGCAATTGAGAATACATGCACCATTGCCGCATCATGTGGATTTTCACTTGATGACCTTCGCGCCCATCCCATGCCCCGCCTCCCCCTGCATGATTTTGTCCGTGGACAGGATGCAGATTCTTTCCTCTGGGACCGCGTCTTTGAGGCGGCAACCCGCCGCTATGTGACGCTCTCAACAAAAATCAAGGACAGGTTGAACGAGGAGTTTGAAACCATCACGCGTTGCGGCATGGCTCATTATCTGGTATTTCTCCATTACGTGGCGGATTTCCTTACAAAGAATGGAATCCATTTCATCTTCCGACATGAATGTCTGAACACAAGCCTCATTGCCCACCTTTTGTTACTTCTGGAAATAGACCCCGTAAAATATCATATACGTTTCCAGTCGCCGGGAGAGGGGGATGGACTGCACGCTCCGCTGCCGAAGCCATGGAGCGCAGGCGACCCCGGCGCCACGTTTGAAATCCCCTCCGCCCATCTTGAGAAAACCATTGCCCACATCATGGAAATGTTTCCACCATCATCCCTTTGTTATGTGGGGCATTTAATCACCTGGCAGCGGAACACCCTCCTTGCCCATATCACCCGCTGGGCAACCCTCTCGCCCGAAGATTCAGAGTTCTTTTTGAAGGAGTCCGCCGAAAGAAAACCGCTCGCCCTCCAGGAATATGCAAATTTTATCCGGGAGAACCGGGACCGCCTCTCCCTTTGCGATGGCGAATTCCTTTTTGCCCTCTTTTCCCGCCTTTATCCAAGACCCCGCTCTCTTCAGGCAAAACAGGGTGTTCTTGCCTTCAGCTCCCAGGACATTGAAGCCGTCCTGCCCTGCATGAGAATTGGTGAAAACCAGGTCTCGGAATTTGAGGAAGAACTGATTGACACCCTCGGACTCCACCTCATCAAACTCACACCCAACGCCGTCCTTGATGTTCTCGATACCGCCGTGCGCTGGGTGACCCTTCAGGGAAATCCGCAATTTTCCCAGGCTACCGTTGACCTTGCAGACATCACCACTTATGACCTTCTTGCACAGGGACTGACCGAGGGTATCCCCCCCTTTGAATCAATCACGGTCAAATCTCTCCTGCGCAAGGGTCACCCCACCTCATTTCTTGAACTTGTCAAGATTCTCATGGAGGCGACAGCACGGAAGGATTCCCCGAAAACCCTGACCAGCGTTATTTCCAACTGCTTAGTCGGGTTCCGATGCTCATATATTAAAGCCCATTACAGGGCATCCTTCATGACGGCTGCCCTTACCCATGTCTGTGGGAAGTTGGGGAACATGGAACGTTACATCTCCCTTGTCCGCCAGACAAAACGCCTTGGGGTCAAGCTCAAGCCCCCCTCTATCAATGAGAGCGAATATGAATTTGCACAGGAGGGAGAGGGTATCCGGACGGGATTGATGGTAGTGCGCCTCATGGGGGAAAAGGCATGCGAGGAGATTGTCAGGGTTCGCAAAGGCGGCTCGTTTGAAAACCTTTTAGACTTGTGCCAGCGCGTGGATTCCCGACTTCTCAACTACCCGCTTCTGGAAAACCTCATCAAGGCCGGAGTCCTGGACTGCTTTAGTCTCAGGCGCGCCCAACTCCTTCAAATCCTCGATAACACCATCGGATATTCTAGAAGCCAGAAAGTTGAGGGGGATGCAACCATCCCGCTATTTGGCGATGAGGAGGCGCAGCTCTTTAACCAGCCGCCGGAAATCCCGGAGTTCTCTCCCGAGGAATTGATGCGCATGGAAATTGAGACAACAGGAGCCGTTGTCACGCGTTATCCCCTCGAACCATACCTTTCTCTCCTTCAACAGATGGGGGCGCTCTCCATGTCCGACCTCTCCACAAAGCAGGCTGGCATGGAAAAGTTTATAGGCGGGTTCATTGACCATATCGACATTGAGGGACCATTCATCGCCGGAGACACAGTTATGGTTCTGGATTTTGAGGGAATTCACGTCAGGGTGGGTGCGGAGGTGGGAAAAAGGTATGAGGCCGCCATACGAATTAATCTGCCTGTGGTCATAGGAGGCATTGTGGAGCGCATAGGTGAATTCCCCGCCCTCTCTGCCACATGCGCCTTTCCACTGGAACATCTTTCCGCACAGGTCAGGTCGCTCAGAAAGGTTGTCCTGGATTGCACCGGTCCGCCGGCAATCACATATGACGCCTTGAAAAGAGTTCATCGCCTGTTAAAACGCTATCCCGGGGAGACTGCCGTTGAAATCCTGAATGTGCCGGAGGGAGGGGGCAGACTGGCGCGGAAAATCGCCACAATGAACGTCTTTTTTTGTCCCCCGCTCTATTTTGACCTCACCCGACTTCTTCCAGCGCAGGCAATCAAGGCTTATACCGCCGCCCCGACCCCCGATGACACAATCCTGCAAAGCTGGTAAGGGATTAGAATTCAAGCTTAACTGATAGAATCTTAATTATTAAATTGTCAATAATCAATGATTACATTGAGAGAAGACAATTATCAATCTATAGTCTGCCGAAGCTTTATGCGAAGGCAGATGTCAATTCTTCATTTGATGTCCATGAGGATATCACCGTTGCTATTGAGACCTCTGGAAGGCTCGAAAAAAGTATTACCCCTGTCATCCGTGCGGTCAGGACCAATGGAGTATATCCTGAATCCCACAGGAAGGGGAAAGACCTTCAGCGGCTCCTTGCAGAAGGAGTCTATGACCAGTTCGGGGAGATAGTCGGGAACCAGCATGCTTTCGGAGGCAGGCCAGAGGTGATTGTGAATGAGGTAATATTTTTTTGAGGCGACCGCCACTGGCAGCATGAAGAGATAAACTGTCTCGATACGGGCGCGCAAGGCAGCCTCAGTGTAAAGGGATTTGTCCACATTGGGCCATTCCACACGTTCATAGGTGACGAGATTCTGATAATCAGTGGGGGGCTTTCTCAGAAGGATTTCATTCAGGATTTTGGCGGTCTCATCTGCCTGTTCAGGCGTCCTCATGGCGCAGATGAGGTCTCTGAATGCCTCTGCGCCCAGTTTTTGAATTTTCATTCCCAGACGGTTCTGCTCAAGCCGTCCGTGGTTAAGATGTTCCCCCATCCTGAGAAGGCGGCGCGACCAGAGAAGGGCATCATCAAAGCGATTCTCAAACGTGGCGAGTTTTGCCTGAAGGAGGATAAGTTGTGCAAGGGTGAGATAGTTTGATGCGTCTGGAGTGTCTGATGTGGAGCTGAGACTGCCATCAACCGGCCAGCGGCAAAAGGATTTCTTGTAAGTATTTTCAATTGCCATGAATGTTTTGGCATAGGGTTCGACAAGTCTTTTGATATTACCTGCATTTATGGTACTGACGCTGTCATTTTTCTCGAGGAGACTGGCAAATGGTCCGAAATCGGGCACGCGCAAGGGGAACTGTTTGAATGCGGCTTCATAATCATCGATAGCATTTTCACCCCTTGCGCTCATCACTTTTGCCTCGGCATAATCCCGTGAGATGTTTAAAAGTTTTTCCATGAGGAAATACTTGGTGAAGTTCGTATTTTCCTGAATCTTGTCAAAGGTGACAAGCGCCATCTCAGCGCGGCCGGAGAGCATCTGGGCGCGTCCAAGACCAAAAAGGATGTGGGGATTATCCGGCGCCGTCCTGACAGCCTGTTCAAAGGTGGTCGTTGCCGCCTCATAGTTTCCCGCAAGCAACTGTTGAAACCCTGCAAGCTCTTTTTCATTTGTGATTTTTTTGCCGAGAAGGGGAATAACCGTCCCCTCATTATTGAGTGAATAGGAACCATCCTCAGGGTTTATGGTGGCAAAAATGCTTTCCGGCGCTATCGCAGGATTAATACGGGAGAGGTCAAGGATGATGCCGTTTGCCCTGACACTGGCAGAGAACTGGACCGCCGGCGTTTGGGGGTTCTGCGCGTAAAGCGCCACAGTAGCGATATTGTTTCTCTGCTGGATGCGGGCACAATAGCTGTACTCCACATAGTAGGCGCCGGAAAAATCCGCGGCTGGTGTGCCCTGTGGGGCGGGTATGGCGCCCGGGGCGGATGCTGTACCGGTGAGAACGCCCTGGGAGGCAAGACCGGCTGCGATTTGCTCCCTTTCCTGGAGCTTCTTGCACCCATCAGAAATCCTGGTCTCAAGTTCCTGCCATTCAGGGAGGAGTGGTTTCACCTTTTTCAATTGGTCCAGAAATTCCTTTGCCTTTTTGAAGTCACGGCGCTCATAGAGGAGGCGTATCAATTTTTCCAGCGCCTCCTCATGACAGGGGTCGGCATCCACCGCCTTTTCTAAGAGCATAATCCCGCGGACCGTATCCATTTTATCCAGCGCAACCTCGGCTTCATGAAAAAGGCTCTGCGCCTTTTTCTGGCGGAGCTGTTCAGGTGTCAGGGGTGTTCCCTCAGCCTCCTTTGTAATAAATTCCTTTTTTTCAATCTTTGCAATTGAGCTTGTAGGGAGCACGAGGCGGGCGGTGCCGGTTATGATTTCCATGTTCTCCCCGACCTCCCGCGTTGTCCCTTCAATGGTCTGGCCGTTTTTCAGGGTAACAATGTCAGCCCTGAGGGCGATGCACACCATCAAGATAAAAACGCACAACAATCGCCTTTTTGCCCATGAACGTGAATTCATGAATTTGTGTCCCCAATTTTGTTTGGTGTCATTAAATTGCAGTGATTCTGTTCAAACGGGTTGAACATTTGCAACAGAAATTGAATGTCCCGCCATCCGATGAACAAATCCACCCGGGTCACCCATTCCCTCACAGCGTGAGGGTGATGTAATGGCTGGAAAAAATCTTTGACAATCCCCCACAACAAGACATAAACATCCTTATTCTTTTTTCAAGCCTTTCTCACTCATTTCGGGAGAAAAAAATATGAGGTTGTTTTTTATCATATTTATTCCGCTATTTCTGGTGCCTCTTCTGGCATCCGCCGATATTTTGTGGCTGAAGGATGGCAATAAGATCGAAGGCGCCATCCAGAATGAAACACCGGATAATATTACCTTCAAGACATCCACGGTCACCCTGACCATCTCACGCGCAAGAATTCAGAAGATTGAAAGGGCAAAGGAGGAAACCGGAGAAAAAATCGCTCCCGCCGCCAGTGGAAAAAACTCTTTTGAACAGGCGGAGGAGCTGTATCATGACGGCAAATTCCGCGAGGCATTTCCCCTTTATGAAAAGGCGCTCCAGGAGGATAAGAAAAATATTGATGCCGCACACCGGCTGGAGGAAATACGGAAAAAAAATCTTAACCGCATGATAACCTCGGGTGAAGAAACTGTCGGTCCAATGTCTGAGAAGGAGGTTATCTTTTCCATGAGCGGCAAGGGCTCGCCTCTGGATATTATTCCGGTCCAGACCCAATCGCCATTTCCGCCTTCCACCTCTGAAGCCCAGAGCCCATTCACCTCTTCCATTGGAATAGGGAAACCGCCCCTCCTGCAACTTCCGGAGGTGCCGTCGGGACAGAGCCCTTTCCAGTCCCCTTTTATTGTGACACCCACCCCTGCGCCGCCTGTTCAAGTTCCCGGACCGGGAATCATCCAGTCACCCTTCATTACAAACCTGCCCACGCCGACAACCATTTCCACCCTTCCGGCGGCAACCGCCGCCCAGCCGCAGGTCATGAATGTCCCGGAGCCATCTGAGGAATTCCGTGGTGCGTTATTCACACGTTTTGAGTGGGCAAATTATGAACCGGCAGTCTGCAAGCAGAATATCCTCCGCGCCCTTGACAACCTGACAATGAACAATTTCAACGCCGTTTTTTTCCAGATTCGCGGACAGGGGGATGTCCTGTATCCAAGCCCTTACGAACCCTGGTCGCCAATTATAGGTCCGCCTAAGGCGGATTTTGACCCATTGCAATTTGCCATTGAAGAGGCGCACGCCCGCGGATTGGAACTTTATGCCTGCATCACTCCTTATACCGTCTGGCAGGGGACAAACCCGCCGCCCCATTCAACACCGGAGCATCCCTTCTATCTTTACTGCCAGCCTGATTCAAACCCCAGCTGGGTGTGTTATGACAATGCGGGGCAGATTATGAAACCCGATGTAACGGAAAATGATAATTATTACTATTTCAGCCCCGGCATTCCAGACGTAAATGCCTATGTGCGCAAAATCGTGATGGACATTATCAAACGTTATGATGTCGATGGCGTTCATTTTGACCGAATCGGGTATCCGGGTCTCCAATATTCGCATGACCCTGTGAGCAAGAGCCGGTTTTCCGGCGAGGGAAATCCGGATAAACTCTCATGGGAGGACTGGCAACGCGACCAGATTACACGGTTCCTGAATGATGTCTATGGCGAGATTGCCTCGCTCAAGCCTAAGGTCAAAGTCACATGCGCCGTCTGGGGGATTTATGACAAGACGCGCTATCCGGGATATGAGGGATTCCCAAGCGGCTTTCAGGATTATTACCAGGACTCCTTCGCCTATCTCAAAAAGGGCGTGGTGGATGCCGTCTGCCCCATGATTTCATGGGATATCAAAGACCCCAAACCGAATTTTGATGAACTGGCAAAGGACTTTTTTCAGAATGCCTCCGGGCGGCAAGTGTATTGCTTTACCTGGGTGGCTCAGCAGAATATGGACAATGAGGAATTTCAGGCGCAGATTAATCTGTGCCGCCAGTTTGGCGGACAGGGCAATGTGGCATTTTCAGTGGTGAATGGACTGGAAAGGCGGGGTCTTTATCCCTTCTATAAAAGCACTGTTTACCAGAAGTCCGTCCCTGTGCCTGCAATGGCGTGGAAGACTCATCCCCTGACGGGCGTCATCATTGGCAAAGTGCTCCGCAAGTCCGACGGACAACCACTCATGGATGCATGGGTCAAGGTGGATAGCCAGCCCGAAACATGGCTCTCCAGCGCCGATGGATTTTTCGCCATCCTCAATCTTGCCCCGAAGGATGATTACCAGCTCCATGTCACAAAAAAGGATGTTGGCGAGGCGTCCTCTGGACCGGTTAAGGTTCAGGCGGGACAGGCGGCGAGTATAGAAGTGCGCCTTTAGAACGGGGTGAGATGTGTGGCAGAGAAGGGGAAAATAGTCGCCAACAACCGTAAAGCCCGCCATGATTATCACATACTTGAGCGATTTGAGGCGGGGATTGTCCTGAGAGGCACGGAGGTCAAATCTCTGCGCAGTGGCATGGCAAATCTGAACGACTCCTTTGCCTCGGTAGAGCATGGCGAGGTCATCTTGCAAAACGCACACATTGCCCCTTATGTGCAGGGAAACCGCTGGAACCTACCTGAACGGCGGCCCCGCAAACTCCTTCTACATCAGAGCGAAATCAAGAGGCTCATTGGCGCAGTGACCCGCAAAGGCTTTACCATTATCCCCCTGAAGATGTATTTTAACGAGAAGGGAATCGCCAAGGTTGAGATTGCGCTTGCCCGCGGAAAGAAAATTATCGACCGGCGCGAAGATATAAAGGCGCGGGATATCGAGCGCGAAACAAGGCGGGAACAAAAAATCAGATGAAACTGGTCAGCGCCTGTCTGGTTGGATTATGCACCAATTACCGCGGCGAATCCTGTGCGGTGGAAAGTCTTCAACAGGCGTTCGCCCGCGGTGAGGTGATACCCGTCTGCCCTGAGCAACTGGGCGGACTTCCCACGCCGCGCCCACCTGTGGAAATTATTGGGGGAACCGCCGATGATGTGCTTGAAGGTCAAGCGCATGTTCTTCAGAAGGATGGAACTGATGTAACGGACGCATTTGTGCGTGGTGCACAAGAAGTCCTGAAACTCGCCCGTCTTGTTCAGCCCGAACTCATCATTTTCAAAGAAAACAGCCCCTCATGCGGTGTGAATTACACTTATGACGGCACTCACAGTGGACGCTTAGTCGCCGGATGCGGCATTACCACCGCCCTCCTCCAGAAAAACGGCTTTAAAGTCATTTCCGAAAAAGAGGTCACTTAATAGGGTCATAAAGACGATTAAAATGCGCCTGTGGATTTAGTCCTTGACCGACCCCGCCCCGGGGAAAAATGATAATAACCAATAATTGAAAGAATTGTTTGCCGTTTCGGCTTGGCGCCTTGTGCTGATGGCAGGACAGATATAAAGTTGGAGGTGAAAACGATGAAGACAACGTTAAACATAGAGGA
>Ga0315291_10006701_pt1 | contig 14283 bp, 10 predicted proteins | sample YL17G12_20_MG_FD_203070 | JGI IMG/M metagenome (GOLD analysis project Ga0315291, IMG submission 203070) | Sediment microbial communities from Yellowstone Lake, YNP, Wyoming, USA - YL17G12_20 | ecosystem: Environmental > Aquatic > Freshwater > Lake > Sediment | place: USA: Wyoming | collected...
AGTCACCTGACGGTGCAACATGGAGGATCAGAACTGCCCACACGACCGGCTCCGAGTGCCCGGTCATTATCCCTGGGATACCACACCCTGACAAACTCATTATACGAGGAGGTCTGAGCAGCATGAAAGTGATCATCCCTATGGCGGGATTCGGAACCCGGCTGCGGCCCCACACCTTCACCAAGCCCAAGCCCATGGTGACAGTGGCGGGCAAGCCCGTCCTGGCCCACATTCTGGATTCGCTGGCCCCTCTGGACGTGGAGGAGGTCGTCTTCATCGTGGGCCACCTGGGGGAGAAGATTCAGGAATACGTGTCGGCGCACTACAACTTCGTCGCGCACTACGTGGAGCAGAAGGAACCCAAGGGCCAGGCCCATGCCCTGCACTTGGCACGGGAGCACCTGACTGGCCCGCTCTTCACCCTCTTCGTGGACACCATCTTTGAGGCCGACCTGCGCAATATCCCAAAGGACTGCGACGGCGTGTGCTACGTCAAAGAAGTGCCAGACCCGCGGCGGTTTGGCATCGCCATTCTTGAGAACGGCTACGTCACACGCCTGGAGGAAAAGCCGGAGGATCCGGTGTCCAACCTGGCTGTTATCGGCCTGTACTACATCCGCGAGGGTGAGAAACTGGCCGCCGCCGTGGCAGAAGTTCTTCGCCGGGACATCAAGACCAAAGGCGAGTACTTCCTGGCCACCGCGCTGCAACTGATGATTGACGGCGGCGCGAAGTTCAAGGCCGTCACAGTGGACGTGTGGGAGGACTGCGGCAAGCCGGAGGCGGTGCTCCAGACGAACAGGTATCTGCTGGACAAGACCGGCGGCCACGCGGGGAAGGCGAAGAATAGCATCATCGTGCCGCCGGTGCACATCGCCGACTCCGCCCGCGTGGTCCATTCGGTCATTGGCCCCTATGTCAGCATCGCCGCCGGCGCAGTCGTCCAGCGTTCCGTCATCAAAGACTCCATCATTGAGTCGGGCGCCCGCATTGAGGATGCCATGCTGGAACAGTCCCTCGTCGGCGACAACGCGCGGGTGCGCGGGGACTACCTGCAACTCAACGTGGGCGATTCGTCGCTGGTGGACTTCACCGGAAATGGATACGAGTAAGGGCAAAGCATTGGGCCGGTTGTCCAGACTTCCGAAGTCTCCGAGACTTCGGAAGTCTGGGGGCGCAAATGATTCGCCCGTCCGGGTAGAATGCTATTCCGGCCACACCTACGCCGAGGAGCCGAGGACGGTCATCGGGCCGGAGGGGCGCGCCGAAGTCGCCGAGGTGCTGCGGCGCTGGCGCGAGCCGGAAGGGCCGGCCTTCCGCGTGCGCCTGTCCGACGGCGCAATTAGGACCCTCGTTTACCATGAGGCGATTGACCAATGGTTCATCCGCGAGGATACAGAATGATGCACTGCCGAGATCGCAGAGCGCGCAGAGAGCAGAATATCCTTGATATTACTGGTTTCTCTGCGGTCTTTGCGTTCTCTGTGGTGAGATAATTTACAGGGGGAGTTGAATTGAAGAAAGCATTGTCGCAACGGGTCGCAACGGTTCCGCCTTCGGGCATCCGCAAGTTCTTTGACATCGCCGCCACGATGAAGGACGTCATCTCGCTGGGCATCGGCGAGCCGGACTTTGTCACGCCGCCCGCCATCACCCGCGCGGGGATTGAGGCGCTGGAGCGCGGCGAAACCCACTACACCTCCAACTCCGGCATCGCCGAACTGCGCCAGGCCATCAGTGACAACATCCAGCGGCTGTACGGCGTCCGCTATGACCCCGAAACCGAAATCCTGATCACCGTGGGCGTTTCGGAAGCGCTCCACCTGGCCTTCGCCTCCACGATTAACCCCGGCGATGAGGTCATCATCCCCACGCCGTGCTTCGTTGCCTACGCCCCCGCCGTCATCTTTGCGGATGGCAGACCGGTCACGCTCTGCACGCACGTGGAGAATGACTTCCAGGTCTCGGCGGGAGACATCGCCCAGAAGATCACGCCACGGACGAAGGCGCTCCTGCTGGGCTACCCCAACAACCCCACGGGCGCGGTGATGAGCCGCGAACGATTGCTGGACATCGCCAGACTGGCCGAGGAGCGCGACCTGCTGGTCATCTCGGACGAAATCTACGACCGCCTGGTCTACGGCGTCGAGCACACCTGCTTCGCCTCGCTCCCCGGCATGAAGGAGCGCACGATTCTACTACAGGGGTTCTCCAAAGCCTACGCCATGACCGGCTGGCGGCTGGGCTACGCCGCCGGGCCTGCCGAAATCATCGGCGGGATGCGCAAGATGCACCAATACATCATCATGTCCGCGCCGACCCCCGCCCAGTTCGCCGGTCTGGAAGCCCTGCGGAGCGGAGAGCCGGACGTCCAGCGGATGCGTGAGGAATACGACAGGCGGCGGAAGGTCGTCGTGGCCGGACTGAACCAAATTGGCTTGACCTGTTTTGAGCCTCGCGGCGCGTTCTACGCCTTCCCATCCATCCGCGCATCCGGCATGACCTCGGACGAATTCGCCAACCGCCTGCTGCAAGAGGAACGCGTGGCGCTGATTCCGGGCACGGCCTTTGGCGCGTGCGGCGAGGGATTCGTGCGGATTTCCTACGCCACGGCGATGGAGAAGATTGAGGAAGCGCTGTTGCGGATGCGCCGCTTCATGCAGCGGCACGGGTGAGTGGTTCACCGCAGAGACCACAGAGAACGCAGAGAAAAGAAACGAACCGCAAAGGCGCGAAGGACGCAAAGGGGAAAAGGAAGAACCTTCGCGTTCTTTGCGCCTTTGCGGTTCCTTTGTTCTCGCAGAACTTGACGGCCATCTGGTCACAGGTGTATAATTGGGACGGATGGCACAAGCCACTCCGCAGTTGCCGCATCGCTCCCTGCATGGCTCCAAACATCACACTCTGCCTCTGCTGCTTGTTCGTCGGTCAGAAGTTTTCGCGCCGAAAGGAGGTAATTGCCATGTTCGGTCAGCGTTTCCTCAGTCGGATGATCGCTCTCCTCGCGTTCGCCTGTGTCCTGGGCGTCCTGTTTCCCGCGCCGCCCCCTACGACGGCCACGACCGCTACATCTGCCACGGCCACAGCCACGCCCATTCACTATGGCAGTCCTATCTTCGACATCGTGCTCTCGCCGAATTTTGGCGCAGACCAGACGGTCTTCGCGACTACCTATGACGGAGTCTACAGATCCACGGATGGAGGCTTGACATGGTATTCTGTGGGTCTCAGCGAGGTATTCTTGGCTCTGAGTGTGTCTCCAAACTACTCATCGGACGGCACTCTTCTGGCCAGCATTGGGCTTGGTGATTATGACGGGTACACAGCGGATGGAATCTACAAATCAACGGATCGCGGCGAACACTGGGTGAAGAAATCTCAGGGACTGACAGATCCCAACGTTGACGAAATCGCCTTCACCCCCAACTTTGCCGACAGCCACACGGCTTTCGCCATCACGGATCCCACCGGTTTCTTCAAGAGCAGTGATGGGGGTGAGAGCTGGTACAAAAGGAACACCGGACTGCCCGTGCCCGTCAACTTGACCGCAGTGGTCGTATCGCCGCAATATGCGGCTGACAACACATACTTCGTAGGCGCGGGGCAAGGGGTCTTCAAATGCACTGGCGGCCCATGGGTCGGCGTAAACAATGGTCTTGCCGGGTTTCCAGTGAGGGACCTGGCGATTTCCCCTTGCTATTCCACAGACCATACTCTCATCGCCGCCATGTTTTCGCGCCTGTACAGAACGTCCGACGGAGGAGGCTATTGGCAGACGCTAACGCCGCACAACCACTCAGGATACGTCGTCCGAATGTCCCCTGCCTTCTGCAGCGACCAGACGGTCTTCGCCGACATAGATGGGCAACTGAACAAGTCCACCGACAGAGGCACTACGTGGACGAACGTACACGATTCATTGCCAGGCTCCGTGACAGCCATAGGCTTGTCGCCCGAATTCGGCACCGACCAGACCCTCTTTGTCGCCTTGAGCGAGAGGTACCGCGACGGAACGGTGTACAAAAGCACAGACGGGGGAAATTCCTGGAGCTACGCCTTCTGGCCGCTGAACCCAACGCCCACGCCTGAGGCTACCGACACGCCCACTCCAACGCTGACGCCTACAGCCACGCGGACGTCCACCCGAACCCCTACCGCTTCGGCAACGCGAACGAGGACTCCAACACCCACGCCGACGCAGACCTTCACTCCAACGCCGACGTCCACGGCCACGCGGACCCCCACATCCACGGCCACACCAACTCGGACGCCTTCCTCCACAGCCACGCGCACAGGGACACCCATACCGACCGCAACCGCAACGGCGGGATCCTGCATGGATGCGTACGAACCCGACGACGTCTGGTACACAGCCAAACTCATCACCACAGACGGCGCCGCGCAGCATCGCACCTTCCATGCGGCGGGGGACTTGGACTTCCTCAAGTTCGTGGCGATGAGAAACAGCCGCTACGAAATGTGGACAACCAACCTGGGCGGAGGGATGCTGAACGACACGGTGCTCACGCTCTACAACTCTGACGGCACGACCGTATTGGCAGTCAACGACGATGACCCGTTCGCGCCGCCGGCCTCGCGGCTGCAATGGGTGTGCCCTGAAACCGGCACGTACTTCCTCCGAGTGGCGCAACTCAACCCGAACATTGGGGGCTGCGCGTTCACCTACGACGTAGGCGTGAGGGTGGCGGGGCAACCCGTCCCGCAGGTCTATCTGCCAGTCGTCATGAGGCATTAGAGAAGCATGTTTGGAGATTGGCGCCGAAAGGAGGTGGTCGCCATGTTCGGTCCACGTTTCCTCAGACGGACGGCCGTTCTCGTTGTGCTCGCCAGTGTCTTGGGGGTGTTGTTTCTTCCAACGCCTACCTCAACGGCTACGTTTGCCACTTCTCCAACGTCTACACCCACTCCTATCCTATATAGCGCCTATATCGAGGACATTGAGTTTTCGCCAGATTTCAGCACCGATCAGACGATCTTCTTAGCTACTGGCGAAGGGGTCTTCAAATCCACTGATGGAGGGTTGACGTGGTACTCTATGGATCTCACCGTCGCGGTAGAGTCATTGGCTATCTCTCCAGACTATCCATCGGATGGCACTCTTCTCGCGGGTGCGTCGTATGACGGGATCTACAAATCAACTGATTATGGCGCACATTGGGTGAAGAAACCCCAGGGATTGACAGATCCTGTGATCATGGAAATCGCCGTTACCCCGAACTTCGCGGACAGTCACACGACGTTCGCCATCACGTATGTCACCGGTTTCTTCAAGAGCAGTGACGGCGGTGAGAGCTGGTACAAAAGGAACACCGGACTGCCCGTGCCCGTCTACCTGACCGCATTGGTCGTATCGCCGCAATATGCGACTGACAACACATACTTCGTAGGCGCGGGGCAAGGGGTCTTCAAATGCACAGGAGGCCCGTGGGTTGATGTGACCGACGGTCTTCCCTGGCCCGTGAGGGAACTGGAGATCTCTCCTTGTTATTCCACAGACCGTACTCTCATCGTCGCTCTGACGTCGCGCCTGTACAGAACAGTCAACGGGGGGATTGACTGGCAGGCCATAACGGGGCACAATCACACGGGAGAGGCTGTCCGAATGTCACCTGCTTTTTGCAGCGACCAGACCGTCTTCGCTGAAGTGGATGGGCAGATCCACAAGTCCACGGATAGAGGCAGCACATGGGTGAACATCCATGGGTCTATGCCCAATGGAGTGACCGCCATAGGCGTGTCGCCCCAATTCGGCGCAGACCAGACCCTCTTCGTGGCTGTGTTTTATTGGGGGGAAGGTAGCATGTACAAAAGCACGGACGGCGGGATCACCTGGAACTACTCCTTCTGGCCGGTGAACCCTACGGCGACACCCACGGCTACGAACACACCCACGGCGTCTCCGACGTTTACGGCCACGCGGACACCCACCCGAACCCCAACCGCCACCGCGACGCGGACACGGACCCCGGCGCCAACAGCGACTCAGACCTTCACGCCAACGCCCACAGCCACGGCCTCGCGGACTCCGACATCCACAGCCACACCCACTCAGACGCAGGCCGCCACCTCAACGCCCACCGGCACGCCCATCCCGACCGCAACCGCGACGGCAACTGTCTGCGTGGATGCATACGAACCCGATGACATCTGGTATACGGCAAAACTGATCGCCACAGATGGCGCCGCGCAGAGCCGCACACTCCACGCGGCGGGGGACATGGACTATCTCAAGTTCGTGGCGATGAAGAACAGCCGCTACGAAATGTGGACAGCCAACCTGGGCGGGGGCACGCTGAACGACACGGTGCTCACGCTCTACGACTCTGACGGCACGACCGTATTGGGGACCAACGACGACGACCCCTATGCGCCGCCGGCCTCGCGGCTGCAATGGGTGTGTCCTGAAACCGGCACGTACTTCCTCAAAGTGGCGCAACTCAACCCGAACATTGGGGGCTGCGCGTTCACCTACGACATCGGCGTGAGGGTGGCGGGGCAGCCTGTCCCGCAGGTCTATCTGCCAGTCGTCATGAGGCAGTAGAGGGAAATCTGTGCGTCGCACAGATTTCTCACCGCAAAGGCGTAAAGAACGCGAAGGTTCTACAGTTTTTCCTTCGCGTCCTTTGTGTCTCTGCGGTGAAGTCTTTTTAATGTCTTGACGCGCCTCGTTCCAGGAACCAAAACGAGGCGGGCGGCGTCTGTCATCCGCAACGCACAACGAAAGGTCTGCGTGTACGCATTCACTGGCCGCACCCAACCGAATAGGCCCCAGCACAGCCGTCTGTACCGGGCGGCCCGCGCGTTCACGGTTTTTTCCGCTATCGTAGTGGCGCTGTCGCTACTGACGCTGACCGTAGCAGTCGCCGGGTATGCCCGCGTCGCTCGGAATTTGCCCTCGCCCGAGGAATTGCGGGCGCGTTCGGCTACGTTCCTGAGCACCAAAATCTACGACCGCAACGGCGGCCTTCTCTACGAGATTTTTGACCCCTACGGTGGTAAGCGGACGGTCGTTCCCCTGGCTGAAATTTCATCGCACCTGCGCAATGCCACCGTCGCCACAGAGGACGCCAACTTCTACCGCCATCCCGGTTTTGATCCCCTCTCCATCCTGCGGGCTTTCTGGTATGACATCAGCGAGCGGCGCATCGTTTCGGGCGCGAGCACCATCACCCAGCAGTTGGTCAAGAACCTGTTTCTGACCCCGGAAGTCAATCTGAAGCGCAAGATCACCGAGGCCGTCCTGGCCGTTGAAATCACCCGCCGCTATACCAAAGATGAAATCCTGGAAATCTACCTGAACGAGATTTTCTATGGCAACCTGGCCTACGGGATAGAGGCGGCGGCAGAAACCTACTTCGGCAAGAGGGCAGCGGAACTGGACCTGGCGGAATCGGCGTTCCTGGCGGGTTTGCCCCAACTCCCCGCCTTTTATGATCCCTACGCCCATTTTGACGCGGCAAAAAAGCGCCAGCGCGTCGTGCTGCAACTGATGTTGGAGGAGGGGTATATCACCTCCGCCCAGGCTGAGGCTGCCGCCGCGCAGGAACTCAAACTGGTTCCGCCGCGGCACAGCATGATAGCGCCCCACTTCGTCGCCTACGTGCGCGAACTGCTGGAGCAGAGATACGGGCCGGAGGTCCTGTACCGCGGCGGGTTCCAGGTGTACACGACCCTGGATCCGAAACTCCAGGAACTCGCCCAGCGGGCCGTCAGCGAGCACATCGCCACGGTGCGCGAGAAGTACAACGCCACCAACGGCGCGCTTGTGGCTCTGGACGCCCACACGGGGGAAATCCTGGCGATGGTGGGTAGCGCGGACTTTAACGATGAAACCATAGACGGCCAGGTCAACGTCGCGCTCCGATTGCGCCAGCCAGGCTCGTCCATCAAGCCCATTACCTATCTGACCGCGTTTGAGATGGGCTGGACGCCCGCCACGATGATCCTGGATATGGAGACCGAATTCCCCGACGGCGCGAACCCGCCCTACAAGCCCACGAACTACGATAGCAAGGAGCATGGCCCCGTCTCAGTGCGGACGGCCCTAGCGAATTCCTACAACATCCCCGCGGTCAAGGCGCTGCAGTTCGTCGGTCTGAGCAACATGCTGGAAACCGCCCACCGACTGGGGATTTCTTCGCTGAACCGCCCGGACTATGGCCTGTCGCTGACGCTGGGCGGAGGTGATGTGACGCTGCTGGAGATGGCAGGCGCGTACCAGGTTTTCGCCAACGGGGGCACGCGCGTGCCTCCGACCCCAATCCAGCGCATTCTGGACAGCCAGGGGCATGTGATTGAGTCGCTGGACGCGAACCGGGGCGAGCAGGTCACTACGCCGCAGAACGCCTACCTGATTACGAGCATCCTGTCGGACAACAAGGCTCGCCTCCCGGCTTTTGGCCCAGGGAACCTGCTGGAGGTGGGCCGTCCCGCCGCCGCCAAGACCGGCACCACCGATGACTACCGCGACGCATGGACGGTCGGGTACACACCCGACATGGTGATTGGCATCTGGGTTGGAAACAGCGACAACAAGCCGATGAAGCGGCTGGCTGGCGTGCGCGGCGCGGGGCCGATATGGAACCGCTTTGTGAAGGAGGCACTGGAAGGCACGCCTCCGACAGATTTTGTGCGCCCGCCCGGAATCGTCACAGCCGAAATTTGCACCCTCTCCGGTTCGGCGCCCAGCGAGGTCTGCCCCGCGCGCGGCACGGAGGTCTTCGCCGCAGGCACAGAACCGAGGGACGCTGGCAAAGACGTTCACCAGTTGGTCAGGGTTTGCACGGTCAGCGGTCAGCAAGCCACAGAGTTCTGCCCCACGAGCGTGGTGGAAGAACGCTACTTCGAGGTTTGGCCTGCCGAGTTTCAGCCCTGGGTGGTGAAGAACAACATCCCTCAGCCCCCCGCCTCCCTTTGCACGGTTCACACCTTCGCGGCGGTAGCGGTGATTGAGCGGCCAGAACCCAACAGCCGGGTTCAGGGGATTGTCCAGATGGTGGGGACGGCCCGAATCGCGGATTTTTCCCACTATATGGTAGAATACGGCGTGGGGTCCAGTCCGCTGGGGTGGGCTCCCGTCAGCGCGCCCATCGGCAACATGGTGGAGCGGGGACTGCTGACCCAATGGGACACCCGCGAACTGGAGAATGGCGTCTACACGCTGAGGCTTGTCGTCTACGACCATCGCGGGAACGCGGCGGAGGCACGCATCCTGGTTGAGGTGGTGAACCCAACGCCCACGCCAACCCAGACGCCGACGATCACGCCGACGCCGACGGCGACTCCAACGGAGACGCCTTCGCCGACGCCGACGGAACCGCCGACAGCAGAGCCGACCGCAACGCCCACGCCGGCCCCGCTGCTGACGCCGCGCCCGACGGCTGCGCTGCCGACCCCGACAGTGACGGTGCAGCCGTAGCAGATTCGTCATTCTGAGCGAAGCGAAGAATCTCCTTGCACTCACAAGACTCTTCGCTTCGCTCAGAGTGACAGAATCGTAGTCAGGAGGAGAGTTTGAAGACGCGCAGGAACTCGCTCCAAGATGTGCAGTCCCCCGGCCTCTTCCGCTGGGAGGGACTGCGGTGGGGCGAGGGGGGCCCGGAGGAAGGGCTCGTCGTCGTGGAAGCGCCGCTGGAGATTTGGGTGGACGGCCACCTCGTGGCGGTGCTCATGCGAACTCCGGGACTGGAGCGGGAACTGGCTGTGGGGTACTGCCTGGGCGAAGGGATTGTCCCCGGCGTTGACGCTGTGGAGTCCGTCTCGCTGGAAGGCGATGGAGCGTCACCCTCGCGGGCGGTGGTTCACCTGCATCCGTCTGCCGCGTTGGACCCGGAGCAGTTGGGGATGCCCCGCTTTGTCCGGTCGGGGTGCGCGGCCAACGCCCCCGGCAATTGGGGGTGCGCGCTCCCGCCGCTTGGCGAGGGCGTTCGGGTCTCGGCTGAGATCCTGCAGGGTTCGGTGAAATCCCTGGCGGGCGCGCAGGAGGCGTACAAAATAGCGGGCGGCATCCACGCGGCGGGGGTTTTCGCGGCAGACGGCGCGCCTGTGGCCGCGTGCGAGGACATCGGGCGGCACAACGCCGTGGACAAAGCGCTAGGCTACTGCGCCCTGCGCGGCATTTCTCTGTCAGATAAATTTCTGCTGGGCACCGGACGCGCCAGTTATGAATTTGTCACAAAGTCAGCGCGGCTGGGCGTGTCGGTTGTTGCGTCCTTGTCTTCACCCACGTCCCTGTCGGCGCAGCTGGCGGACATTCTGAATCAAACGCTGGTCGGCTACTTGCGCCCGCACCGCTTTGTCGTGTATACACATCCGTGGCGTATTATGAACAAAGGCAGAACCGCCGATGAACGCCGATGAACATGGATACACGAAACCTTTCGGAGGATAGCGTGATATGAGACGCCGCTTGCACTGGAGCCTGCTTATCGCTGTAGTTCTGGGCTTTGTGGCCTTGCCACTGGCCGGGTGCGGCGGGCCGGGGCCGACCCCCACGCCCACCAAGACGCCGCGCCCCGAGCTCGTCGCCACGGACACACCCATCCCCCCCACCTCAACGCCGCAGCCGCCCATCCAGGTGGCGACGGCCACGCCCTCCAAGCCGACGCCGCTGCCGACCATTTCCGGCAACGTCTGGCCGCTCACAGGGCTGCCTGTCAGCGACGTAAAGCTGCTGGAGCGCCCGCCCATCGCTGTGAAGATTTCCAACTCCCCGCAAGTGCGCCCCCAATCAGGATTGCAGGAAGCGGATGTCGTCTTTGAGCACCTGGCCGAGGGTGGCGTGACCCGCTACACCGCGATTTTCCAAAGCCAGGACGCCGAGCGAATTGGGTCACTGCGGAGCGCGCGGCTGATTGACTTGGAGATTCCCGCTATGTTCCAGTGCGCGCTGGTCTATTCCGGCGCGAGTTCGGAGGTGACGCGCCTCATCAAAGAGTCGGACTTCTTTGACCGCTCCATCTCGGATTGGTATGGCGACCCCGGCTTCTACCGCGTCCCGATTTCCGGCCTGGCCTACGAGCACACCCTGTTCACCGACAGCAAGTTGCTGTGGGAGGTGGCGCAGAAGAAAGGCTGGTACGGCAAGCGCGATTTCAGGGGGATGCGGTTTGACCCGAACCCGCCGGCGGTGGGCAAATCCGCAGCATCCATTTCTATCCCATACAACTCGCGCTACTCTGACGTGACTTGGACGTATGATGCCGAGCGAGGCGCGTATCTCCATTCCATCCTGGGCGAGCCGCACAAGGACAGGCTCACCGACCAGCAAATCGGGGCGAACAACGTCGTTGTGGTCTGGGTGAATCACGTCGAGACCTTGATTGTGGAGGACGAACTCGGCTCCCACTCCATCCAGATTCAGATTTGGGGCGAGGGCAAGGCGACCGTGTTCCGCGACGGCAAGGCATGGGACGTGACCTGGAAGCGGCCCAACCGCGCGGACCCGCTCACGCTCATCGGCCCCGACGGGCAGTTATTCCCGCTGAAGCCGGGCAACACCTGGTACAACACCGTCTCGTTGGATATGAAAGTCACCGTGAAGTAGGTTCACCACGGAGGGCACAGAGGAGAGAATCGAACCGCAAAGAATTGAACCGCAAAGGCGCGAAGGGCGCAAAGAAAAACATGGAAAACCTTCGCGTTCTTTGCGTCTTCACGGTTCCATAGTCTTTGCGGTGAATTGGGGGTAGCGATGCAGGTTGTGACGACGGAAGAGCGGCTGGAGACGCGCGGCCACACCGACATCGTGGACGTGACCGACCGCGTGCAGTCTGCCGTGCACAAGGCGGGCGTCGCCAATGGGCAGGTTCTGGTCTTCGTCCCCGGCTCTACGGCTGCGGTCACCACGATAGAGGACGAACCGGGCCTTCGGGCCGACCTGCGCGCCGCCATGGAGCGGCTGGCCCCGGAGGGCGCTGCCTATCAGCACGACCAGCGCTGGGGCGATGGCAATGGCTATGCCCACGTCCGCGCCGCCCTGCTTGGCCCCTCCCTCATCGTCCCGGTCGCCGATGGGCGGCTCCTGCTGGGGACGTGGCAGCAGATCGTGTTCGTGGATTTTGACAACCGTCCCCGCTCCCGCCGCTTGGTGATTCAAGTCATGGGCGAGTGACCTATGAAAGAATCGCGCCGGAAACTGCTGGCCGCCGTTGCCCTCGCAGCCGTCGCGCTGCCTGTGTGTCTCCTGACCCTCGCGCCCACGGTTGGGTTCACCGACAGCGGCGAACTGATCCTGGCCGCGCGCACGCTGGGCATCCCCCACTCGCCTGGGTTCCCGCTGTACGTCCTTCTGGGATGGGTTTTCAGCCAGCTGCCCTTCGGCTCCGTGGCCTGGCGGCTCAACCTCATGTCGGCCATTTGGGCCGCGCTGGCGGTGGGGGCATTCTTCCTGCTGACGCAACGGCTGCTGGAGGAAAAACCTATCCGCGAATGGACGCGAATAGACGCGAAGAAAAGAAAAACCATTCGTGTAGATTCGCGCTATTCGCGGATGGATATTCTTTTCTCTGCTGGGTGCGCGGCCTTGTGTCTGGCCTTCGGCGTCACATTGTGGAACTGGGCGACCGTGGCCGAGGTATACACGCTGCAAGCGTTTCTGCTGATCTCTATGCTCCTGGCATTCTTCGCGGCGCTGCGCAGCGCGGGGACATGGGCGTGGGCGCTGGGCGGCCTCTTCTTCGGCCTGGGGCTGGCGAATCACCACGTCATGACGCTGGTCTTCATCCCTGCGCTTCTGTTCTTGGTGCTGTCCACGCCAGAAAACAGACAATCCCTTCGGCGCGGGTGGCTTCCGGCGGTGGGCGGGGCGCTGCTGGGGTTGGCGTTGTACCTCTACCTCCCCCTCCGCGCCGTGGAGGAGCCACTCCTGAACTGGGGCAACCCGGCCAACTTGCAGCGCCTGTGGTGGCACGTGACCGGCAAGCAGTATCAGGTCAACCTCTTTTCCGTGCCCCTGTCCGCGATGGTCGCGAACCTGGCTTTCGGGCTGCGCCTGTGGTGGAACCAGTTCACGCCGGCGGGCTTTCTGGTCGCCGCGTGGGGATTGGTGGCACTGTGGCGCGGGGAGCGGCGGCTGGCCCTGTTTTCTCTGCTGGTCGTCGTCGTGGATGTGGCCTTCGCCGCCCACTACGATATCGCCGAGGACAGCGATGCCTACTACCTCCCAACGTTTCTGATGACAGCGCTGTGGATTGCCTGGGGCGCGAACAGCGGATTGGCGTGGCTGCGCGGTAGGGGCGAGTCATTTGCCCGCGATGTCCCGCACAGACCTCCGAAGTCTCCGAGACTTCGGAGGTCTGTGTGGGCAAATGCTTCGCCCCTACTCGGATACGCAGCGCTGGCCTTGCTGGTCGCGCTCAATTTGGGCCTGCACTGGCGGCAGTCGGACAAGCGCGACCTGTGGCTGCCCCGCGACTACGCGACCCAGGCCTTGGCCGAACTGGAACCCAACGCGATGTTCCTCACCCGCGACTGGCAGGTCTATGCGCCTCTCTTATACCTCCAGCACGTGGAGGGCGAGCGCCCCGACGCCCGCATCATTGACGTTGAACTCCTGCGCCGCACCTGGTACCTGGACTACGTGGCCGGTCAGTACCCCGATCTGATAGCCCGCTGCCAGGCCGAACTGGATGCCTATCGCGAGCAGTTGGTTCTGTTTGAGTACGATCTTCCTTATGACGCCGCTGCGATTCAGGAGCGCTACATCGCCCTGCTCAACGCGCTCCTCCGCGAAGGGCAGCCAGCCCACGTGGGCCTGGATATGGAGCAGGGCGTGGGGAGCGGGTACGTGGGGGTCCCCCTGGGCGTGACCGTTGCCTTGCGTGAGGACGATGTCTTTGCGCCATTTGACACTACCGCCGTGCGGAGCCGGGGGCTGAACGACGGCACGATTCGCGTGGATGCAGTGGTGAAGAAGATCCGGCGCTCCTATGCAGCGGTGCGAGCGTACCGCGGCGTCTATCTGACCCGCCACGGGCGCGCCGAAGAGGCATTGCAGGCGTGGGATGAGGCCGCGAAATTGGACCCCGAATACTCTCTGCCGCACCGCCTGGCGGGGGATTTGTACGCCCAGACGGGCCGCATTCCAGAGGCCCGCACTGCCTACCTCCGCGCCCTGGCGGTCAACCCTCAAGACACAACTGCGCAACAGGGATTGGCAGCGGTGGGGGGGAAGTAGTGCAGCCCGTTTCCAACGGGCTTTCTGTGCTAGACGCCGAATTCACTCGGCGGGCCTATGGACTGAAAACGCGCCGGATGCGCGTT
>Ga0315291_10006702_pt1 | contig 14283 bp, 15 predicted proteins | sample YL17G12_20_MG_FD_203070 | JGI IMG/M metagenome (GOLD analysis project Ga0315291, IMG submission 203070) | Sediment microbial communities from Yellowstone Lake, YNP, Wyoming, USA - YL17G12_20 | ecosystem: Environmental > Aquatic > Freshwater > Lake > Sediment | place: USA: Wyoming | collected...
AGCAGAAATAAAACTTCTGGGAGAACAAAGCGTAGGGCCCAAGAAACCATCGCCATTGACAGAACCGACCCCAACTTCACAAAGAAGTTCCATCAGGTGAAAGAAATCACCGAAGAGGGAAAAGCTGATTTTGTTCATGCTGAAGAAGAGACATACCCAGCGAAGCGACGTCCAAAAAAGTCCTAAGTGTATTAAACTGGCATCTGTGATCATATCCCCGATTTTGGTTTGCCATACTTCTGAATTGTGATAGTATTGAAGCATGAACATCGAACAAAATATCCAACAACTCCAACAGCGCATCGCCAGGGCTTGCGCTCGCGGGGGGCGCTCGCCCGATGAAGTGACGCTGGTCGCGGTGAGCAAGACTGTGGATGCCTCCGCTGTTGAGGCTGCCTTCAATGCGGGCTTAAGGCATTTCGGGGAGAGCAAAGTGCAGGAGTCTAAGCCCAAGATTGAGCAGCTTCAACACCTGAAGCCGCAGATAACCTGGCACCTGATAGGTCACCTGCAAACCAACAAGGCAAAGACAGCAGCAAGTATTTTTGATATAATCCATAGCGTTGATTCGTTCAAGCTGGCAGAGACTCTTAACAACCCCAGCCCAAAGAGGCTGCCTGTCCTCATCCAGGTGAATGTCGCCGCCGAGGAGACCAAGGGCGGGTTCGCCCTATCTGAGGTCGCCGAAGCGGTAAGGCAAATCGGGAGGCTGCGCAATCTGGAGATACATGGGCTGATGACCATCGCCCCATTGGTTAAAGATGCTGAGGAAGTACGACCCATATTTCGCCAGCTTAAGCAACTAAAGGATGTCCTGGGACTGAAGCACCTCTCCATGGGGATGAGCGATGACTTCGAGGTAGCCATCGAGGAGGGCGCCACGCTGGTGAGGCTGGGACGAGCCATCTTCGGCGAGAGGGGCTGAGAGGTCGTTCATGGTTCGACAGGCTCACCACGAACGGCGTGCTTGATAGGCTCAGGGCGAGCGGAACAACAATTGAGGAACAACATATGAAGATAGCATTCATCGGCGCTGGCGTAATGGGCGAGGCTATAATAGCAGCCGTTCTCAGAAAAAAGGTGGCAGACAGAGGCTCCATCGTTGCCTGCGATGTCGCCCAGGCGCGCCTCTCTGCCATAAGCAAAAAGTACAAGGTGAGTTGCACCCCCGATTGCCGCAGCGCCATCAAAGGCTGCGACCTCGTGGTGCTGTCTATCAAGCCTCAGATAATAGCCATGGTGATGAGCGACCTGAAAGGCGAGCTAAAGGAAGGGCAACTGGTGCTCTCCATAGTAGCCAGGGCGAGCATGGAAACCATCGGCAAGTCGTTGAAACACGATGCAATCGTCAGGGTTATGCCCAACACCCCGGCGCAGCTTGGTCAGGGTATGAGCGTGTGGACTGCCACACCCACCGTGAGCAAGGCTCAAAAAGACATGGCGCAGATAATCCTCAGAGCCATGGGCAAGGAGATATACGTTTCCGACGAGAAGTACATAGACATGGCGACCGCGATAAGCGGCAGCGGTCCCGCCTACATCTTCCTCATCATGGAGGCGCTCACCGATGCTGCCGTGCATATCGGACTGCCCCGCGAGATGGCGGAGGAGCTGGTTACCCAGACGGTGCTCGGCTCCGCTTACATGGCGCAGGAATCTGGAAAACACCTGGCAGAGCTTAAGAACATGGTAACCACCCCGGGAGGCACCACCGCCGAGGGTTTGCTCTGCATGGAGGAGGCGGGGATTCGAGGCATACTGGCTCAGGCAATCATCGCCGCCTATGAGAAAGTGCACGTACTAGGAGGTCAGGGCAGCAAATGACAACCTTCCTTCTTTTTATCTATTACCTTTGCCAGGTTCTCACCTTCGCTATCTTCTTCAGGGCTATCCTATCATGGTTCACCATGAACACTAAAGGGAGCGGCTTCATTTTCAGCCTCCATCGCCTCCTGACCCAGATAACCGAGCCTATCCTGGCGCCTCTGCGCAGAATCGTCCCCCTGGCGGGCATGTTCGATATAACGCCGGTAATAGCCATCCTGCTGCTGCAAATCCTGGGCATGGTGGTAGCCAGCCAGATATAGAAAAGACTACCTTTCCCAGACGACCTTGCCACCGACGATGGTCTTCTCGACCCGTATCTCTTTTATCTCCTCAGGCGCAACCCTGGTAGGGTCAGCGCTCAACACCACCAAATCAGCCAGCTTCCCCACCTCGATGCTTCCCTTCAAGCGCTCCTCGAATGAGGCGTAGGCTCCAGCGAGCGTATGTAACCGCAGCGCCTCCTCAACGGAGACAGCCTGCTTTGGCAGAAGAAGTTGACCGCCCTCGGTTTTCCTTGTTACCGCCGCATAGATTCCCACCAGTGGGTTGCAAGGCGCCACAGGACAATCGGAGCTTGCCGCAGGCTTGAGCCCGTTTCTCAAAAACGACCGGGTACGGTACAGCCAGCGAAGCTGCTCCTTGGGGACAGCGCTCAAATACCTGTCGCCGCTGTAGTAGATAAACGCAGGCTGGGTGACCACCACAGCTCCCACAGCCTTCAAACGCCGCAGCAACCCCGGCGGACACACCGAGCAGTGCTCCAAGCGATGGCGTCGGTTATCCTTCGAAACACGAAACAGGCAGTGCTCTAAAGCTATAGCAGCCGCCCGCACCGTGCCCTCTTCAACTGCGTGTATCGCTACCTGAAAACCAGCCCTGTGCGCCTTAATCACACTTTCATCCAGTTCTTTCTGGGATGGGTTGAGCTCTCCCGAGACCTCATCCAGGGCAAATTTCACCGCGCCCAGCCTCAGCTCGCTGTCACCATAGCCGTAATGTAGCCCGCGCTCCTTAAAGTCAGCCAGAGCGTGCACCCCAAACATCATACTGACCCTAGGCACAAGCTCACCCCTCTCCTTGAACCCCCTAAATGCCTGCCATTGCTCGAAGCCGTTTCTCACAGTAGCGTCGGTTACCGAAGTGATGCCAGAGGAGAGAAGGCTCCGGTTAACAAGCCTTATACCGCGCCTCGATTCCTTTTCGCTAGAGGGCGGTATCACCTGCTCGTTGACATAGGAGTTCATGCCATAGAGCAGCCCGCTGGGCTCCCCTGTCTCCAGCTCGCGGTCGACGAGTCCGCCCGGCGGGTCAGGCGTCTCCATAGTGATGCCAGCAAGTGAAAGCGCCAGGCTGTTGAGCACGCAGGCGTGCAGGGAGCGATGCGTCAGCCTCACGGGATGATGAGGCGCTGCTTGGTCGAGGTCGCTACGCGTGGGATGGCGTCGCTCGGCGAGATAGAACTCGTTGTAGCCAACGCCCTTTATCCAGGTGCCCCCAGGGGTGCGCTCCGCCTGTCGCTTTATCTTCTTCTGAATATCCGAAATCGATTCAACAGAGGCGGGGCTGCAATCTATGCTGAGCAGATTCGATGCGTAAGCCATTATGTGAATATGGACATCGTTGAAGCCCGGGACAACCGTCTTGCCCTCGCAGTCTACGCGCTTACCTTTAACCAGGTAGAGGTCATCATTTGAGCCAACCCGGACAATCCTGCCATCCTGCACCGCCACCAGCTCAGCCACAGGCTTGCGGCGGTTCATGGTCAGCACCTTGGCATTAAACAGGATAAGGTCTGCTTTCGTGTTCAAATATTGCCTCTGCGAACTGAAAGTATTGGCAACAAAGATTGTAAAACCTTTACAGTAGCTCATCAACCTTACCAGAAATCCAGGGAACAGGAAAGCTAGTTGCGATTTACTCACATAGTGTATAATATACTCATATACGCTACCCTTTACTGGCTTCGCTTGACAAGTCTCTCTCTGCACAGTATTGTTTCGTCTACCGAGACAAAACGGAGGGGAGGTTCGATGGAGGCAAAGGCTAGATACTACGAGAAACCCTGGCTGAAGTTCTATCCCACTGGAGTTCCTCAGACTATAGAAATCCCGGATAAGTCCTTGCCTGAAATCTTCGACGAAGTAGCCGGCAAATACTCAGGCAAGGACGCCATAATATTCTATGGCAACAAGATAAGCTACGGAAAACTGAAGGAAGAGGTTGATAGATTCGCAAGCGCTCTTCATGGATTGGGAATTGGCAAGGGAGATAAACTTGCTATCTATCTATTAAACAGTCCTCAGTACATCATTGCCTATTTCGGTGCGCTTAAAGCAGGAGCCACGCTAACCCCAATCAGCCCTGTTTACACCAGCATCGAGGTTAAACATCAGCTTGAGGATAGTGGAGCGGAATCCATCGTTTGCCAGGATTTTCTCTATGACAATGTTGAAAGAGCGGGTGTGAAGCTCAAGAATGTTATTATAACCGACATCTCAGATTATTTGCCTATGTCGAAGAAGCTCGTGGGAAAGAGTGTTCTGGGCAGATACGGCAAGACGGAGGCGCTTTCTTCCAAGGCTATTGAGAGCATGGGATATCATTCTTTCCAGAAGCTGCTAAAGACATATCCGCCCCAACCCCCGAAAGTCGAATTCGACGCCAGAGAGGATATAGCCGCGCTGCCTTATACCGGCGGGACCACAGGACTGCCCAAGGGTGCCGTGTTGACACACCGCAATCTGCTAGCCTGTCAGATGCAGTGTCTGGCTTTCATGCCCACACTCGAGCAGGGTAAGGAGGTTATTCCAGCTCTACTACCTTTCTACCATATATACGGGCAGGTGGTAGTCATGTTGAACGGCTTGACCATGGGTGCAACCCTTGTTCTGTTCACCACACCTGACCTCGATGAGGTGCTGGATTCCATGGACAGGTATAAGGCGACCACATTCTTCAGTGTGCCCACCGCATATCAGTTTTTGAAGGATTACGATAAGACCGGGAGATTTAACTGGAAGAGCCTGAAGATAATCACCAGCGGCGCGGATACTCTTCATGAGTCAACGGTTAAGGACTGGGAGAGAAGAACAGGTTCCAAGATTCAGGAGGGGTATGGTTTGACCGAGTGCAGCGCTGTATCCCACCTTAATCCAATGGGAAGGTCGAAAATTGGCTCATTCGGTGTGCCCCTGCCCAACATAATAGCGGCGGTGGTTAACCATGAAACAAATGAATTTATCCCACCCGGAGAGATTGGTGAGATGATACTTAACGGTCCCAATATCATGAAAGGCTACTGGAAGAGACCTAAGGATACGCAGGAGAGCCTGATAGAGCTGGATGGCAGGATATGGCTCAAGACCGGCGACCTGGTCAAAATGGATGACGAGGGCTACTTCTTCTTCTATGACAGGAAGAAGGACATGATTAAGTATAAGGGTTATTCGGTCTTCGCTCGCGAGATAGAGGAAGTCTTGCACCAGCACCCTAAGATTAAAGCAGCAGGAGTCCTCGGAGTACCTGACCCCACGGTTGGCCAGCTAATCAAGGCTATTGTTGTTCTTCAGCCCGAGGCGAGGGGGAAAATATCAGAGGAGGAGATAATCAAGTTCTGCGCCGAAAATCTGGCCCATTACAAGGTACCCAAGATTGTAGAGTTCAGGGGCGAGCTTCCCAAAACCGATGTAGGCAAGGTATCTCACAGGGAATTAAGAGAGGAGCTGGAGTAAAAGTAGGATGCCCTCATCATTTCTCGAGATAGAGAATCTGACCAAACGCTTCGGCGGCTTGACCGCCGTCAACAATGTCAGCTTCCAGATGAGCAGAGACGAGGTAATTGGTCTGATAGGACCGAATGGGGCGGGGAAGACCACAGTGCTGCGCCTGATAACGGGGATATTGAAGTCTGATTCCGGCAAGGTGCGGTTCAAGGGAAAGGATATCACCAGAGCTAAACCGTGGTCGATTGTAGACCAGGGAATAGCAGGAACATTCCAGGTCACCAGACCATTCCGTCGGTTGCCCATCATTGCCAATGTGATGGTGGCTTGCCTTTCCCCCAGAGCTATGAAGCGGGGTGAGTGGGTGAAAACAGTCGAAGCCAAAGCGCTGGATGCGCTGGAGTTTGTGGGCATTTCTGACCTAGCCCGTGAGCCAGCCTCTTGTCTGTCGCACGGTGACCTGAGGCGCCTGGAGGTAGCCCGTGCCATCGCTACCGACCCCGAGCTGCTCCTGCTGGACGAGCCGTTCAGCGGACTGAATCCCGCCGAGACCGAGCTACTGGCGAAATCTATAAGGAGGCTGCATAAAGGCGGCAGGTTCGGCAGGTTGCACAGCGAGGGACCAGCGATGATTATCATCGAACACAAACTGGCAGAGCTCATGAAAATAGTCGATAGGGTCATAGTGCTCGACTTCGGTGAACTGATAGCCGATGGCAAACCTGAGGAGATAATCAAAAACGAGAGGGTAATCGAAGCCTGCATAGGAAAGGTGGTTTGCTGATTTGCTTCTCGAGGTTAAGAACCTGAGGGTCTGCTACGCTACCGCCATGCTGCTCAACGACGTCAGCATGGGCGTCAGCGAAGGGGAGATGGTCGGCCTTGTTGGTCCCAATGGCGCCGGCAAGTCGACATTGCTCCGCACTGTAACTGGGCTGGTGAGATGGGAAAAGGCGATGATGAGAGGTATGCGAGCCGGAGATATAACCATAGAAGGCTCTATACACTTTAACGGGGAGAGGATAGATAGCCTGCCTGCACATGAGATTGTGGCAAGAGGTTTGATACATTGCCCTGAGAGAGCGCGAGTGTTTTCCGAGATGACGGTAACGGACAATCTGAGGGCTGGCGCCTATCTCAGCAAGGATAAAGAGGAGGCCAGGAAGAATCTGGAGCAGGTGTATAAGTTGTTTCCAGTGCTCAAGGAACGGGGGAACCAGATATCGGGGACATTATCAGGTGGAGAGCGTCAGATGCTTGCCATCGGACGAGCGCTTATGATGCGGCCCAAACTACTATGCATTGATGAACCATCTACTGGTCTCTCCTCCAAGTTGAAAGCCGAGTTGTTTCAGCGCATCAAAGAGATTCGTGAGACAGGCATCGCTTTATTGCTGGTGGAGCAGGATGTCAGTTCTGCGTTCAAACTCGCCACGAGAAATTACGTTCTTTCACATGGAAGGGTAATCGCTGAAGGAACGGACGAGGAATTACTTCGGGACGAAACCATCAGAAAGACATACCTAGGCTTATAGATATTATGTCAATCTAGTTCTGCTGTACACACCCTGCATTTCCTGCGCCAGGCCACATTCTGCAACTTACATCTGGGACATATCTTTTCTGTCTTATCGCGTAACCAGGTAGTAAGTCCTTGGGGCATGAAGAGGAGCACCAGAAGCACGATAAAGGCAAAGATGAGCATCTTTGCCTCAGAAAGCACTGAGAAGTATCTTTTCAGCACAAACTCGGTGAGTGGGTATAGAATAAGGACGCCGGCTATAGGTCCGTAGATAGTTGCAATTCCCCCGAAAACTGCCCATATAATCACCTGAAAAGACAGAAGAAGCTCTAATGTCGATGGTCCCACTCCCTTGACAAAGTGTGCGTACAGCCCCCCCGCGATTCCAGCAAAAAGCCCACTTAAGCAGAAAGCAAGGAGCTTGTACTTGGTCGTGTTTATTCCAGATGCTCTTGCAGTGACCTCGTCCTCACGTATGGCATGGAAAAGGAGTCCAATCTTGGAATCGGATATCTTCCACATGATAAACCCCAGGAAAATCATAGAGGGTATGGCGATATAATATGAAGCGACTCTCGACCCGGACAGCGGGTCTATGCCGTAGATACCTAGCTCGCCATGAGTGATGTTGGGAATGGCGTATACAACGCCTATTAGGATCAAAGGAAACGCGAGTGTAGCGAAGGCTAGATATGTACCTCGCAATCTCAGACAAGGGACACCCACAACCAACCCCGCCACAACCGCAACCAAGGCACCCAAAGGAATTGTCACCCAGGGCGCTAATCCCAGGTTCAAGTTTAGCAGGGCTGCTGTATAGGCAGCGACCCCGAAGAATAGTGCATGTCCGAAGTTAATCTGTCCTGTGAAACCGGAGAGAAGGTCCCAGCTCGCTGCGAAGATGGCGAAGATACTGGCAAGAATAAGTACCCTGAGTATAAACGGCTCTTGCGAAATGACAGGGAATATAAGAAGAAGAATGCAAACGAGAAGGACTACCGTCCTGCCCGGCAGGACAAATATTTCCTCTCTCAGCAGCTTGTATGACCTCATAATATAAGCCGCTACTATATTCATCCTCTCTCTTCCTCGAACCTTATCCCGAAAAGGCCTTCAGGTCTGATTAATATCACGATAAGCATGATTGTTAAGGCTACGGATGTTTTTAGGAAGGCTCCCGATGGTGCCAGGAAAATTACCAGATTCTCCGCGAAACCAAGTATGATTGCTCCTATAACACTGCCTTGAAGGCTACCTAGTCCTCCGAGTATCACTATAGCGAGGACCATCACCAGGGGATGTGCCCACATCCCGGGAGTAAGTAAGAAAAGAGGGGCTACCAGTGCACCTGCGACCGCCGCCAGGCCAACCGAGATGGCCATGGTGAGCATCTCCATTCTGGGTACATTAATTCCCATGAGGTTGGCAACCTCTCTATCCTGAGCAGTGGATCTGATTGCGACACCGGACTTTGTTTTCATCAAAAAGAACCAGGTTGCCAGTAACAGCAAAATCACTACACCCAGGGTAAGAAGTTGTTGATTTAGCACTGTAACGCCGAATATCTCCATCGACCCCGAGATAAGTTTAGGAACGCCTTGAGGTTGGCCTCCAAATCCCTTAAGTATAGCTTCCTGTATTATGACTGCTATAGCTATAGTAACTATGAGGGTTGTAGCCTCATGCTGGCGAACCCGGGCGATGAGCAGTTTGTAGCTGATTGTTCCTACTACAGTTACGGTGACAATGGCAATAATGATAGAAAGGTAAAGGTTGAGACCTGCTGAACTGGTCAAGCTGTAAATCAGATAGGCTGCAAGCATGTAGAAGGCGGTGTGTGAAAGATTGACTATACGGGCGACGCCAAATATGAGGGAAAAACCTACAGCGAGCAGAGCGTATACACCGCTCGAGACAAGCCCGTATACTATGATATTCTCTGCCATAAGCTGACCAGCCCAGAAGCCTAGTAACTCCAGGTATCCCCTCGGCGAAACCTCGCCGAGGGGATACTCTTTGTCTGACTCTAATTCTATAGACTTCTCAAGTTATGTCGCAACCTGCGTTTACCAGCCGAGTATTTCCGAATTTTACGGTTTCGTCCAGTATTGAACTACCCACGGAGGCAACTGGTAGTCCACGATGCCTTCGTACTTGACTCCCAGCCAGGAACCGTCTGCTGGCGGCCAGACGCCCTTGAGCTCGCCATTCTGCCATTGGACACCTACGGCGGTCACGTTACCAGGCCCCCATTTTACGTCATGGCTAGCGTCGAAAGCAAAATGGCCTGCTGTGCCATCGTAATCGGTTTTTTCCAGTTCTACGACTATCTCATCCTGGTCGAGGCTGCCTGCCCTCTCGATAGCCCCCTTCAGGATATAGAGTGCATCATAGGTTCCGGCATTATAGGTTGGGGTCTCTCTCATTTCTGCAATGAAGGCATCCATAAATGGCGCTGTCTTCTCAGTAAACTCTACACCCCGAGCATAAGTGTTTAATGTCGTCTCGTAGTTACCGAATCCGCCTGTGCTCCCTATGAAGTTATCGGCTTGCGCCATCACGTTGATACCAACCGAAGCTGCCGGTATTTTCAGCTCTTCCCATGCTTTACCATAGGCTGTGCCCACTGTCCCCGAGAGAGCGGTCATAATCATATTGGCACCTGAATCTTTGATCGCCTGCAGTTGTGCTGTTACGTCCGCATCATTGGCCCCAGGCTGCCAGACACCCACGACTTTGATTCCTTGGGGGGGAAGGTACGCCTGGGCAGCAGCAACTATGGCTTCTGTCCAAGATGCTTTCTCTGCGAGTACAGCTAATTTTGGCGCCATCTTGAGTTGCGCACCTATTTTCTTTGCAACCATCCCCACCAGCAGGAAGTTCAACTGCCCCAGGTAGTTATTGTTGACTGGGGTGATCCTGAACCAGTACTTGTAGCGGTCGTAGTTATCAGTCACATTCTTGCTTAGCTTCGTTTCACTCGAGCCGCACACCATGAATATCTTCTGATTATCCATAGTGACTTCCTGCACTGCTAATGCAGCCTCACTTCTAATCGTCCCCATCAGGAAGTCTACCTTGTCCACGGTGATCGCTCTCTCTGCTGCGGTGGCAGCATCGAGAGGACTGACCAGTTCGTTGGAGTCAACCTGAACCAGCTTAATCTTGTAATTTTCGTCGCCAACCTTGACACCACCCGCTGCGTTAATTTCATCCGCTGCCAGGGTGGCCCCCATCCAGTGGTGTTTGCCCATCTGGAACTGCATCGGACCGATCACGCCCACCTTTATCTCCTTTGCTTCCTTCCCGCCACAACCCACTACTGTCAATATCAAACAAGCAACCAGTAGGACTATTGCTCCTTTAATCAACCACTTCATCCATTTACCCCCTTTCTCGGGCATTTTCTCTGAATCGAGCAGCCATTCTATAAATCAAGTCTTTCTTCAAAATGGGATAATACCATCACCTCCTTTGTTTTGCCACAGATTGGTTTAATCTAATGTTAATCTCTTACATGATTCGAGCTGTTTTGTCAAGTTGCATCTATTGGCAAAATATCTTAGGGTGCCGAGGCCGCCATTTAGGGCATAATAACTGGAAAGTTTGAAGTAGCTGGATAAAAAGTCGGGGCGAGTGGATTTGAACCACCGACCTCAGCGTCCCGAACGCTTACTTTTGAGGCTAAAACTGGCTCTGGGTCTAACAAGACTAACCTAGCCAGACTCTCAAATTGGTATCTGGCTGACCGAATCAATACTAAGGGTCTAACACACTTCAGCCAGATTACAATTGAAGGTCACTTCAGGAGATTGCTCCAGGAATTTGACACTGTTCCCAATTCAATACAGCTAAGCGAATGGCTTGGCAAACACTCACCTGGTGCCAGGAAAAGGCTTTTTGAAACATTCCGTGCTTTCGGAAGGTGGTTAGAAAAGAAAAGGGTCATGCGTAATCCCTGGTCTGATATTGATATTCCCACAGTACCAGTTCCACTACTTAAAGCACCTTCATCTGAGAATATTAAAGAGCTATTTGCCTATCTTGATAGCCACTATACACCAGAGTTAGCACTACGCAATAAGGCTATTATTGCTGTGTTTGTGGAATCTGGTCTGAGGCTCTTTGAGCTAAGCTCCATCAAGACAAAGCATATCAACTGGTCTGAACGGACTATAAAAGTCTGGGGTAAAGGGCGGAAAGAGGGAAAAGCACCGTTCGGTCAAGCATCTGAGGTCTTATTAAAACAATGGTTATCAATACACCAGGATGATGGCAATATCTGGGGAATCAACAGGGATGGTATTCAGGTGATGTTAAAGAGGCTACATCAGACTACTGGTATTACCTGCAATCCTCACAGCTTTAGACGCACCTTTGCCTGTCTGCTTAGAAAAGCCGGAGTAGATACCATGACCATCAAAGACCTTGGCAGATGGGAGTCATTGGAGATGGTACAGAGGTATACCAGGTCAGTCACTTTTGAGGATAGCATGAAGCACTACAAAGCACCGTTGTCATAAGCCCTGTAGTCAAAATCTGAGGGCTTTGTGGGCTCAGGGCATACTATGGACAGCATGAAGCACTATAGGGCGGTGGTGGGGTAATAACACTGTGTCTAAAAACCCGAAGGGCAGAGTTCCACGGGCAAAGCCCGTGGGTGAATGAGCACTCGCCCGAAGGGCGTCAAGCGAAGCTTGCAGAATCAAGTGCCACGGGCAGAGCCCGTGGGTATCTACAGCCTTCTGAAAAACCCAATCTCGTATCAGGTCTTTTCTTCTGAGACTCTTTTCCTTTTAGGGGAGAGTTTATATCCCAGGTATAATAGGATAACTAATCCAACAGCAACGCCGACAAATCTGAGTTCGTTGGCGAGATGTGGTTGTGCCATAGCGTAGACAATAGTTGCTATGCCGCCTAGAAGCAGCCCCAGCTTAATAATGTTTAGCCTAGTTGGCAAAACAAGGCCTAGGATGACAAATAGGAGGCCGCAACCGTAGGATATAGAGAACACATTACGAGCATAGTCTCGCCATGGAAAGTGACAGCCTTTCGATGTGCAACTCTGAACGTCCACTGGAAATCCACCAGGAGAGTCATAAAAGGCAGAAATACCAAAAATGACTAGGATTGTAAGAAGAGCAGCGATGGCTAGAACGTACATGGTTTTCAGGATATTCATATTTTACCTCACTCTTATTCTAATCCCTCAGGAAAGAAGGGACAGCCTGAAGCACTACAGGGCGGTGGTGGGGTAGCTCCGACCTGCTCATGTTTTTACTAGTAATGGGGTGTTGGATTATTCGATTCGGGCCATTGCGGAGTTCGTGGCAGAGGCCACTCCATCTTAATATCGTACTGTCTGCACGTGTTTTTAAGCGAAAGCCAGGCTTGCATGTTCTTATCAAGACTTTGTTTAAGTATATATGTGTCTAGGATGAGGTCCCCTCCGCTACCTACGCAGATTGATGTACCAGCGAGGTAATAGCCCAATGCTCCCTGCCAAGTATTCGAATTACGAGGATCAAACGGCACGGTGCCTGCCAATGTAGTCCAGAATCCCTTCAATGCAGTTGGAGCGGTTATACTCTGTAATTGTTGCATGTTCTTAACTGCTCTTTCTCTCAAAGCGCACCTAAGTACGCTTTGTTGTTTCCAGTCACTCAGAGAGACAGAAGCACTATACTCATCGAATATGTTCCATTCTTCCCATAGCACATTATTCACATGAGAGTCATTTAGGAAATTGGAGATTGCCATTTCACTTTGAGATTGTTTGGCTATGTCCTGTTGGTGTAATTGCCAAAGTCCGTTCCTCGATGATTCGCCTATTTTATTCCACCAATAATCCTCGCCATAGACAGATATGCCCCATGCATCACGATCTGTAGTAGACTCAGTATTCTTATCGCATCCTAACGCACCTATGATAAGCAGAGAAAGGGATAATACGATTAATACCTTAGACAGTTTATTCATTGTGCCTCCTCAGGGCATCAAGAAGGGGGCGAACTTTACTCACTAAAGGTGGCTCAATCTTAGAGGATTAACCCAGAAGTGTCAATCTATCCACCCTGTTGGGAATAGCCATTTTATAGCTTCACCAAAAATCCAGCTAATATCAGCCCTGTGTCTCTTTTTTGTGATGTCGGAAAACCCGGATTAAGAAATCAGAATCCTTTTTTTATGGGACTGAATAAACCGAATTATGCCTGGGAATTCCTTTTTTATAGCGTCCGAAAACTCCAATTATGCCTCGGACGCCCCCTCTTTTTTATAGGGCCGTAAAAATCCAATTAAAGCCTATTTTATAGGGTGTATAAACCTCATAAATACCCTTTTCCCGTATCACCCATAGCGACACCTCTCCGAATACAGCGTCATACTGCAGTACTACTTTTATCCCCTCTTGCATCACACTCTCCTTTTTCGCCTTTTCAAATTCTCTAGCAGATTGATGTATAGGCAAAGAATGAGAAAGCAGTAACATACGATTGACAACACGCCATCCTCTACCCCATCACCACCACACCAATACACCAACGCCAACAGACAGAAACCAAGAACAAGAGCAGTAACAAGACACAGACAGAACACCCAAACAGCGCCACACTCCGAAACTATAGCAAGCAGGACATAGTAAGCTGTCTAGTATCCCTTTGCTCTTTCGTCTTTTCACCCGAAGCTGTGGAAAGCCCCTTAACGCCCAGTACAGGGTTTGTAGCCCACGCCTGGCACAACCGCTTTGCCATGTCGGGGCCAATCCTTTTCCACCGCTTACCAAAGAACTGCCGGACACCCCACGCCTGTCGAAGTTTTGCACTCTTGCTGAGCTGTTCACCGATATACTGGGCTTCGGCGTCTGTGACTTCCCCACCCCAGCCGGGGATTAAGAGCTTGCGGCTATACATATCGTGCAGTTCCATGTCGTCTGCTTTGCTAAAGCCTATCATGCTTCGCTTCTGCCTCCTGTGACCTCACCACGGGCTGCTTTTCCTTCAAGGACTTCCCTGCAATACCCCCAGCTTCTCTTTTTGTAAATAGCGGCCTCTCGGATAGCGGCATTGACTTCAGTCAGGCCGTACTTAGTCACAGCTTTCATTATTTCCTTTTCAACATAAGGTGTTAAAGGTTCTATGTTATCCCTGAAAAGAACCAGAGCAGGAGCATGAGCAGGAGGTAACGGGTCCGGCTCCGGCTCTGGTGATGGTA
>Ga0315291_10006703_pt1 | contig 14282 bp, 15 predicted proteins | sample YL17G12_20_MG_FD_203070 | JGI IMG/M metagenome (GOLD analysis project Ga0315291, IMG submission 203070) | Sediment microbial communities from Yellowstone Lake, YNP, Wyoming, USA - YL17G12_20 | ecosystem: Environmental > Aquatic > Freshwater > Lake > Sediment | place: USA: Wyoming | collected...
CCGCTTCCGATGATCATTCCGACGACTTCGTCAATCATTTCCTTGGTGCGCCCGCTCTCGCCGATGTCGACGTGTATCTCCAGATTGAAGCGCAAGAGCGAGTAGTCCGAGAGGCTGGCGAGCAGCCGTTGCGCCAACTCGAAGGAAAGCCACGCTTCACGCCAGATCTTCTGGCGCAATGAGGCCACGTGCTTCTCCCGGCGGCGGGTCCAGAAGTACCGGCCGCCCTTGCCGAGCTTGTGCAGAACGATGGCGCTCACGAAGTCGACCTCATCCGGACCCGACGAGGAGTCGGTCCCAATGAGAATCTCGAAGCGCTCCTTGGGATCGGCCTCCATTCCCTCGACGATCGCCGCCACGACGCCGTCGAAAGAGAGCTCACCGACGCGAGGGTTGTAGAAGCGTTCGTCCATGTCGACTCATGTTATTGCGACAGGAGGACGGGTTCAAGCGATAGGCAAGAGAAAGGCAAACAGGGCACCGCCCTCGGGACGATTCTCTGCCCAGATTCGCCCTCCGTGCGCTTCCACCCATTGCTTGGCGATCGCGAGCCCGAGGCCGCTCCCACCTACAGTGCGGCTCCGCGCGGCGTCGCCTCGGTAGAAACGCTGGAAGAGGTGGGGAAGGTCCTCATGGGAGATTCCGGGGCCGGTGTCCGTCACCCGAATCTCCGCGTTCCCATCCTTCTGCGACAGAACGACGCGTATCTCCCCGTCCGCAGGGGTGTAGCGCAGGGCGTTGGAGACGAGGTTTGCCAAGACCTGTCGAATCCTCTTGGAATCGAGAGCCACCTTCGGGAGAGATAGATCGACGTCAACCTCGATGCGTGGCCCCCGCTCCACCGACAGACGGACCGTCTCCATCACCTGGTTGACCAAGGCCCCAAAGTCGGTTGGCTCTCTCGTCAAGCGAAGTTCTCCTGCCTCAGCGAGCGCCAGATCCCTGAGGTCGTCGATCAGCCGGCCCAGATGCAGAGTCTCCTCGTAGAGCGGCGCGATCGTCTCCGTCGTTGGCTGATAGATGCCGTCCAGGATGGCCTCCAGGTCGCCTTGGATGATGGTGACCGGCGTGCGCAGCTCGTGCGCGATGTCCGCCGTCATCGTCCTGCGGACGTCCTCGGAACGGCTCAGGTTGTCGACCATGCGATCGAAAGACTCTCCGAGCTGTCCGAACTCGTCTCTGGCTCTAAGGCGAACTCGCTCTGTGAGGTCTCCTCGCGCGATCCGTTCCGTGGCCCCGGACAGGCGCCGCAACGGCGACAGGACCTGCGAGATGAGCAGGGTGGACAGGATGAGCGCCAAGCCTGAGGCGATTCCCCCTCCGACGAGGGCCGAGCGCTTGGCCGAACCGAGGAACTGCGCCTCGGTGGGATCCAGCTCGGCCTTATGTCCACATAGGTAGAGGGTCCCACAGCGCTTGTCATCCGCCTCGATCGGGATGCCCGCGGCGTATTCCTTAGGAGTGAGGGGCAGGCCCAGTCGGTCTTCCAGGGTGGTGGCGACGACCGTCCCCGTCTCGTCTGCGATGCAGAAGTCGCCGATCGGAGACGTGCGACGCACGTACGGGCGATCGTTCAGGACAATCGTCCACTGGGTGCATAAGATCTGGTCCACCCCGACCCAGGTGTCGAACCGCTCGCGATACCTGGCAAGGGGCTGTATGTACTGGCGTGCGATCTCCTGATCGCGCTGGCTGCGGAACGCAGAAAACTGTGAGGTGATGCCTCGTACGGTGAGAAAGTAGATCAGGGCCACAGAGAGCAAGATGAGCACGCCGAAAGATAGGCCCAGCTTCAGAGCGAACGGGAAGCGGCGTCGCACCTCAGGACTCCCGCGCGAAGCGGTATCCGACTCCGTGCACGGTGAGGATGTACAGCGGTTCTTTGGGGTCCGCCTCGATCTTCCGCCGCAGGTTCTTGATGTGCGTGTCGATCGTGCGGGCAAATGAGTCGTACGTGTAGCCCTGGACTTCACGCAAGAGTTGGAGCCGCGTGAAGACCTGTCCGGGGTGTCTGGCCAGGAAAGCCAGCAGGTCGAACTCCGTGGGGGTGAGCTCGATCGCCTTGCCCGCGACCTTCACCTCGCGCGTCTTCAGGTCCACCTCAAGCTGATCGTAGGCGAGGCGCTCCGACTCGGCTATCCCTCCCTCGAGGCGCCTCAGCACGGCACGGACTCGAGCCACCAGTTCGCGTGGACTGAACGGCTTCACGACGTAGTCGTCCGCACCAAGCTCTAGGCCGACGACCCGATCGGCTTCCGCCGCCTTGGCCGTGAGCATGATGATCGGTACCGCTGACGTGGCCCGGATCTTCTTCGTCACCTCGATCCCGCTCATCTTGGGAAGCATCAAGTCGAGCACGATGAGATCGGGCCCCTTCTCGTTGAACGCGCGGAGAGCCTCCTCTCCGTCAACAGCCGTATACGTCTTGAACCCTTCCCGGTCCAGGTAGGCCTTGACGGTCCGGACGATCATCTCCTCATCGTCAACGATCAGAATCCGCTTCATCTCAGTTGTCATTATACGCACAGGGCAGGTGCCGAGGTTACGCCTGCTCCTTTCACCCTCCTTGACCCTCGCCGCGGCGCGCCGCACGCTCGCCGTCCGCGTTCCGGCGCGATCACCCGCATCACGGCGCCAACGTCGTCGTGACGCACGATCTGACTCTAGCCCTTGCCCTTGAAGAGGATGTGACCCTAGGGTGAAGATCCTGTGAGGAGAGGGCCTGCAATTGCTTTCCGGAGCTTTGGCGACTACCATATCGTGTGTTCGTGAGACCAGGACGGATGTTCAAGCGGAATGGACAGCCAGGGTTGGGCGAGCCTGAGATGGGCACCCACGCCGAAGACCTGCAAGGCACTAGCCACAACAAGACACAACGATCTCGGAGGGCGGCGTGAAGACCATACTTGTCGTGTCTACGGAGAGCCACGCCGGGAAGAGCGTGCTCGGCCTCGCGTTGGGCCTCTCCCTGAAGGACAAGGGCATTCCCTTCGCCTACATGAAGCCGATCAGCTACGAAGTGTCCTACGCCACGGGTGAGCCGATCGACCGGGATGTCGAGGCGATTCGCTCTATCCTTGGCCTCGAGGACAGCCTCCGCGACATGGCGCCCGTGCCCCTGGAGGGTCCGTTCTTGCGCGAGGCGATCGAGTCCGGCGATCGCGGTTTCCGCCAACGAATCGTGGATGCGTATAGCCGCATCACGCAGGGCCGGCAAGCCGCCTTGATCGAAGGGCGACACCACCTCGGACTGGGAGTGAGCGCCGGGCTGGGGGATCTCGAACTGGCCCAACTCCTCAACGCGGATGTCCTCATCTTGACGCGCTACGACGGCGAAGCGGCCATCGATCGCATTCTGTGTTCGCTACGCCTGCTCGAAGGCGGGCCGCGGGTCTTGGGAGTCGTGCTCAGAGACGTGACGCTCGACACGGAATTCACCTTAGTGAACGACGTCTTTGTCCCATTCCTCGCCGACCGCGGGGCGGAGGTCTTGGGGATCATCCCCTTTGAACACCGGCTACGCTCGGTGACCGTCGAGGAGATCGCCGATCGTCTCGGCGGGAAACAGGTGACCGACGTACCACTCGACCGTGCCGTTGGCTACTTTCTGATCGGCGCCACCGGCCCTCAAGCGGCACTGCGGAGTTTCCGCCGCACGCCCGAGCTGTGTGTGATCACGGGAGGCGATCAGACGGAGATCCAGCTTGCCGCTCTGGAGGCGCCGGATATCCGCTGTCTGGTCTTGACCAGCAACCTGCGCCCAAACCGAACCGTGGTGAAGGAAGCCCAGGAGAAGAAGATCCCCATCATCGTGGTCGGCCAGGACACCCTGGCGGCGGCCGAACAGTGCGACGGCCTTCTCACGCGTACGTGGATCCGTCGTGGCGAGGCCCTCGACTTCGCGATCAGCTTCTTCCGCTACAACGTCGATGTGGAGCGCGTCATCGAGAAGGCCTCCGATCATTGATCAGGCAGAATCACATACTCCGTGGTGATCTTGGCCACGCCAGACAGACTGTTGGCAATGGGGCAATACGTGGAGAGAGAGAGCTCGATCGCCTTCCTCAGGTTTGCCTCGGGGACTCTGCCCTTCACCCGGTAGACGAGATGGACCTTCCTAATCGCCTTGGGCGCATCGGTCTCGCGCTCGTCCTCAACGTGGATCTCAAGTGCCGTCGGTTCGGTTCGCATCTTGCGCAGGATGGAGATGACGTCCATGCCCGTGCATGCGCCGAGAGAGCAGAGCAAAGCCTCGATCGGCCGTGCCGCGCTATCGGCCCCTCCGACCTCCGGGGCCGCGTCCATCGTCACGGGATGCCCGCTCTTCCCTTGGCCGACAAACTTCATTCCCCCTTCATATCGCACGATTGTCCGTCCCATAGCGCCTCCAACCATTCAATCATTTAAATCCTTGACAGGACGACTGCCTGTCGGCATTATTCTAGGCGAGGGGAGAAGGCGCAGGCAAATCATGCTCAAGGACGCGGAAAGGAAGAGACGAGTCGAGGTCTTCGCCTCCCTGGCCAACGAGGCGAGACTGAGAATCGTCGAGATGCTGGTCGAAGGGACGCTCGAGTGTCAGGAGATCCAAGGAGAGATCGAGTTGAGCCAGCCAGCCGTCTCCTACCACCTGGCCAAGCTAGAGAGGGCCGGCGTGGTCGTGAAGGAGAAGAGAGGGACTCGCAACTGCTATCACCTATCGAGCGATCTGGGTTTCTTGGTCACGATGTTGAAGTAGGAGGAACGATGCTGCCCCACGAGGTGACGGTGTACACGACCCCGACGTGTTCCTGGTGCAAGGTGCTCAAGGACTACCTGCGGACGCGAGAGGTGACGTTCGAGGAGATCGATGTCTCTAGTGACATGACGCGGGCACGCGAGTTGGTGGAGAAGACTGGCCAGTACGGTGTTCCTGTCACGGACATCGACGGGGAGATGGTCATAGGGTTCGATCGCGCTCGGATCGACTCCCTGCTCGGCCTGGCATAGAGTCAGCGAGACCCTTCGGAGTCTCTGCCACGGGCCGGACTGTTGAAGGCCACGTCAGTGGCTCTGGGTCATGTCCTATGCTTCGCGGGTGGCGGCGATCGAAAGACACCCCCTGCCACCCTTGCTCGAAGGGTAGAGCAAAAGCGCAGCCTCATGAGATGAACAGGGGAAGCGACTCCAGTCCGCTCGCCCTTTCGGCGGGGGGCCGTCGCACGCGCCGCGTCTCCCGAAGGGAAACGAAGCGAAGCACTTCGTGCACGATCTGCGCGAAGCCCTCGTCTGCGCCGACGTCCTCGTAGCGGCGATAGATCTCCTCGTACCGATCGCGGGGAAAGCCGTTGACCTTGATCTCTGGGTGCTCGCGAGCGAGCTCCTCGAGCTGCTCCTGCTTCCGCGCGTAGAGAACGTCGAGCGGGAGGACGGGCATGACGTGGACGATCGGCTCCCGGCCTGCGAGTCGCGCCACTTCCACCAGAGGCTGTCTTTCGACTCGAGTCAGGTTCGTGCTGTCCACGCACACGATAGGCACCGAGGATTCCACGACCTCAACCAGCATCGCCGCGAAGATCCGCTTGACCGCGTCTTCGAAAGTCTGATCGTAATCACAGTGGAAGACCGACCGGCGAATATCCTCCGTGGAGACGGTGGCCCACTGAGGGTGCCGCATCCGAAAACCCGTCTTACCAGATCCAGGCAGACCCACTAGGACCGCAAGCTGCTTGGGCATCCTTCACCACCCACCCCTCTCCTCACCCACGGGGAGTATGACAGACTCGCCTCGGCTCGGTCAAGCCAAGCGAGGAGCCGAGTTCATCGACAAGTAGGTGAAACGAGCACCTGCCCGTTCCCTCCCCAGAGGCTGCGCCACCCGGCCTGTCGCCAAGCAGAGGATCCACGTGGCGCCAGCGTGGCCGCCACGCAGAACGACCTCTCCTTTGTGGTACGCTTCCGGTACTATGAACGCGCGGACGAGCAAGCGCGACGTCCTTCTGATCACGTGTCTTGCCTCGTCCCTCACACCGTTCATGGGCGCGTCTGTGAACGTAGCTCCTCCGGCGATCGGAGGACAGTTTCAGACGAGTGCCGTCGCGCTCGGCTGGGTGGCGACGGCTTTCCTCCTCGCAGCGGCCGTCGGGCTTGTTCCAATCGGCCGGCTCGCCGATCTTCGCGGCCGCAAGAAGGTCTTCGCTGCCGGGCTGGCCGTCTACTCCGCTGGGTCGCTCTTGTGCGGCCTGGCTCCATCTCTCCTCGCACTGGTCTTGTTCCGTGTGGTGCAGGGGATCGGCGGGGCGATGGTTTTCGGTACTTCCACGGCGATTCTCACCGCTACGGTCACACCCAGTGAGCGCGGAATGGCTCTGGGTTGGAACGTGGCCTCGGTCTACGCGGGTCTTGCGCTCGGACCTCTCCTCGGTGGGATCCTCACAGAGAACCTGGGCTGGCGCAATCTCTTCTTCGCGAGTCTCCCTGTAACTCTTCTGATCTTGGTCCTGGCGACTCGGAGGCGGAGAGAGGAACCGGTTGAGGTGGAGGGCGAGCGATTCGACTGGGTCGGCGCCTCCATCTACGGGATGGGACTGGTCGCGCTGATGACTGGATTCGTTTCCCTACCTGCGTTGTGCGGCCTCTTCCTGCTCCTCGCGGGAGTCGTTGGGCTCGTGGTGTTTGCCCTCTGGCAGCTGCGAACAACGAGCCCTCTGGTGAACCTGGATCTCTTCCTGAAGAGCCGTGCGCTCGCCTTCTCCAACCTGGCCGCTCTCATCAACCACAGCGCGACCGCCGCGGTGGTCTTCCTCCTCTCTTTCTACCTCCAGTACAGCCGACTCCTGTCTCCCGGGAATGCGGGCCTTGTCCTCGTCGCCCAGCCCGTCCTGCAGGCCACCCTCTCACCTCTGGCCGGAAGGCTGTCCGATCACATACAGCCGCGCATCGTCGCCTCGATCGGCATGTCCATGACGGTCCTTGGTCTCGCGCTCCTGGCCTTCCTCACGCCCGGGACGCCGCTCGTCCTTGTCGTCCTCGATCTGGCGTGATTGGGAGTGTCCTTCGCCCTCTTCTCCTCACCGAATACGAACGCCGTGATGAGTTCGGTCGATCACCGTTTCTACGGAGTGGCCGCAGGGACGCTCGCCACGATGCGCACGCTCAGCCAGATGTTCAGCATGGGGATCGCCATGTTTGTTCTCTCACTCTTCATGGGTCACGAGGCGATCACCCCGGAGAGCGTCCCCCGGTTTCTATCGGCGACACGAGTCGCCTTCAGCGTCTTCGCCTGTCTCTGCCTCCTCGGCACCTTCGCGTCGCTTGCCCGAGGGAATGCGGCTGTCGGCGGAAGATCCGCCTAGCGACCACCCGCGCGACAGACTGGCCCTGATCGCTGGCTGCTGGTGCGAACCCTGTGCAACCGGCTCGGTAACGGAGCGGGTGCGGTCACATCTTGGCCTGCGGACGGGGAGTGGCCCCGTGTCTCTCACCCCGCCGGTTCTTGAGCGTCCACTCGCCCAAAAGACAGGAACGCTCGGCGCACGCCTCATCACCCCACGCGTAGCTTGCACAGTCCCGTCGCTTGTGGCACGCCCGTCGTGCCACACAGGCTGCAAGAAAGAAGAGAGGACGAAGTCCTCTCCGTCCTCTCTTGAGCATCGCGACGACTTTCTTACTTCTTCTCCGGCTTCTTCGCCTTGTCTGGCTTCTTCGAACCGCAGCACATGGCTAGTCACCCCCTCCTACGTCGTGAGTCCACGACGGCAGTCAGACCCTATTCCATCGATCGCCCGCTGTCAAGAGAAGGAGTCGCACCGTCCACTCGATCGCTTGGATTCACTTCCGCGCTGGGCGTTCCTCGTCCGATGAACCTAGAAACACAAAAGGGGGCAGGTCTTGCCCTGCCCCCCTCCGTTTGACTACTTCTTCACTGGCTTCTTCGTCTTGTCGGGTTTCTTCGCCAAGCCAGTCACCCCCTCATCCGCCGTTAGTCAACGACGGCCATACAAAGCGTAGTACCAATGCGGGCGGGGAGTCAAGACCTCGAAAAGGGACGTTTGTCCCTTTTCCTGATTCTCGGCTTCCACAGGACCCTTTCGCAGGGTGTGACGCGAGAGGGAACCGCGGCCCTCAAGTCGGCTTCCCTTCACTCGCCTAGGCGGACACAAGTAGAAGCCCGACCAAGGCAAAGGGGGTAGGATCGCGCCTACCCCCTTCCTGCCTGCCACCTACTTGGCGGGCTTCTTCGGCTTGTCAGGCTTCTTCGGCCCTCCGCACATGGCAAGTCACCCCCTCAGGCCGTCTCATTGGGACGACGGTTAGCTAGAGCGTAGTCGCGCCTCCCTCGGTAAGTCAAGGGGCAGAAATGGGACATACGCCTGTTCCCTGATACATTCTTCTGGGGGAGATTCGTTTGCACTCTCCTCTCCATGATGCCTCGCCTCATACCGCGAGGTCAATCGATCCAGAGGAAGCGTCTTTGCCTGTTGGCTTCGCCGCGGTCACTCCCGCGGGCGGAGGCTCTTGCGCTCCGCCCATTCAGGCCGCAGGAGTCCGTAGAGGAGCATGTCATAGCGCTTGCCGTCTCGTTCGCCGAAGTCCCGGAAGGTCCCTTCATGCTGGAAACCGATCTTCTCGTAGAGGGCGATTGCCCGCTCGTTGTAGCGAAAAACGGTGAGTGTGATGCGGTGGAGGTTCAGCTCATTGAAGGCGAATTCCACGAGGAGCTCGGTGGCTTCGCGGCCGAAACCCTGGTTCCAGTTCGACTGGTCACCGATGCCGATGCTTAGCCAGCCACTGCGGTTGGACCACTCGATGCCGTCGATCGCGACCATCCCAATGAGATCGCCGCTCGGCACCGATCGGACAGCAAACCAGAACTCGTCGGAAGCCTCCTGGCGTTCCTTGAGCCACTCTTTCAGAGACTCCGCCGTCTTGGGATAGGCAGGAAGAGAGTCATAGAACCTCAGGAAATCGGGATCCTCGTACCAGCGAGCGACACTCTCCAGGTCGGCCTCAGTCATCGCGCTGAGGCGAACACGACGCCCACGCAGCAGCTTGGTCGGTTCCATCCGTCTTCTCCTCCTTGAGTGAAGCGCTGGGGCGATTATACCGATGCCCACCGGTCTGCCGCAGCTAGGGAGCCTTGCGCGGCATGATGGTGATGCGGACCACGTTCTTCACCCAGAAGGCCCCGGCGGATGGTGCACGGTACTCGTGATTTGAGACCGAGCCGTCTTCAGGAAGGACCGCGAGGCGAAAGCCGTCCTGCCAGGCTGGGACTTCGATCCCATTGAACGCGTAGGCCAAGACGATGGGGTATTCGCGGTCCTCAACGCGCTCGCGGGGTAGCTCAAGAGCGTACCCATCCTTGGCCGTGATGAGAAGCGACACGTAGTCCACTCCTTCTCGCAGGAGATCGATGAGGCGCACGCCGGTATAGACTCCTGCATCGCGCCAGTTCCCCAGCTGATTCTCGTAGCTCCCTGGACGAGACAGGATGGGGAGCGCCTTCATCTGCTCCAGGCTGACCGTTCGCATGCGGTTTGTCCCGTCGTCTACGAGAACCGCTGGGCCGTGTCGTCCGCCCGCCTCTCGGATCAGCGCGGCCGCGAGAAGCGCCAAGGTCAAAACGATAAACGAGAGGAGACACACCCGTCGCCAACCCGTGGCGCTCATGGCCACGTCCACCTGCGCGCAAGAAGCGTCACCCCCAGAAGGGAGGCGAACAGCCCGAGAGGGACAAGGTCGATCAGGTGCCAGCGTTCCCGTCGCGTGAGCGTTCGCTTTGGATACAGGCCAAACCCTCGGCCCTTCATGGAGATGGCAATCGAGTCCGCCCGCACAAACCCCGCCGTGAGAACGGGCAGAAGGGTGTAGCGAATCGATCGCCTCAATGCCCGAAGGTTGCGGATGGGACGGTCCAATCCACGCATGTGCTGCGCCTCGCGGATGGTCCGGTACTCTTCGCGAAAGAACGGAACGAAGCGCAACGCAAGGACGAACACAGACCCAAACCGATAGGGAACCCCAAGACCCATGATGGCCCTTGCCAATCGATCCGGGGCGGTGACCCCCACAAACAAGAGACTCGAAGAGACAATGACCAGGAACCGCAAGGCCATCTGCGCACCCAGCACGAGACCGCGGTCGGTCAGTGTCACAAGAGAGTGGACGATCACCCTCCCATCCGTCACGAAGAGGACCTGGGCGACAAAGAGAAGCAAGGAGAAGCTGATCACGAATCGTCCCTTTCGCAGGAAGGACCTGGCGCTCTCCCCGGAAAGGAGCGCAAGGAGGATGATGAGCACCAGAGCGCCGAGTCTCACGGCGAGACCCGGTGAGGCGAGCACGGCAACGAGGAACCCCGTCAGGAGAAGGAGATTCGCGAGCGGGTGAGTCTGTCGAAGAAGGGCCTCTCTTTCGCCTCGGACCCGAGGGGCCATCATGCCGGGTCTCCTTCCCAGAAGCCTGGGGTGAACGCTTCTCTCCCGCTCTTCTCCAGGCGGCCGAAGACAGCGGACGCCTCACCCTCCAACGCCTCCTCGCCCAGATAGAGCAGCCGGTCGCACAGAGCGCCGACCAAGGGAACGTCGTGTGAAACGAGAAGCGTCACGGCGCCGCGCTCTCGCGAAGCGAGAAGCTGCGACACAAGCCACTCCACGTTCCTGCGGTCCTGGCCGATGAACGGCTCGTCGAGAAGGAGGAGATCGGGAGCGCGAGAGAGGGTCGTCGTCACAGTCAAGCGTCGCTGCTCGCCCTGGCTCAGGGAAAGGGGCGGTGCCTCCTCGAAGCCCTCCAGCCGCGCCCGAGAGAGGACACTAGCCAGCTTCCCGCAATCCATCGTGCCGTCGAGAGCAAGCTCTAGGCGCACGCTGCGCTCGAAGATCTGCTGATGGGGCTGTTGAAACACGTAGCCTGGCGTCATGGTCTTCGTTTGGACCACACGGCCCGAGCTGGGCCGCTCAAGCCCCGCTACCAGGCGTAGAAGAGTGGTCTTCCCACTCCCATTGGGACCGATCACGCCCAAGATCTCCCCGGGCCACACTTGGAGGGAGAGGTGATCAAGGAGCCTGGCGCCGTCATACCCAAACGAGACGTTGTCCAGCACAAGGGCTGGAGTGCCCTGCCGCGCGACCGAAGCGTGGGGAATCTCCCACCCCGCGCGCAGCCCAAGACGGTCGAGATCGGCACGTTGGACGGCAGCTTGTCGCTTGGTCACACTCCCGTCCTCCAGCAGGACGAGGCGCGGATGGAGGGGAAGGAGCGGAGCGAGCCGGTGCTCCGCCACGATGAGCGTCCGGCCTTCCTCGTCCTTCAGACGCCGCAAGAGATCAAATACTCCTCTTGCTGCAAGGGGATCCAGGTTCGCGGTCGGCTCGTCGAGCAGGATCACTTGCGGCCGCAGGGCCAGAATCGAGGCGATGGCGACACGCTGTTTCTCTCCGCCCGAGAGATGAATCGTCTCCCGGTCGCTGAGGTGAGAGATGCCAAGAAAGGCCAGCGACTCCTCCACCCGTGCGATCACCTCCTCTGGAGCCAGGCAAAGGTTTTCAGGGCCGAACGCGACCTCTTCCCAGACATTCAGCGTACAGATCTGGGCATCCGGATCCTGCTGGACGAGGCCCACGTCGGCCGCCGAAAGAGGGGAATCCTCCAAGAAGATCGAAACCCCATCGATCAGGATGTCGCCTTTGACCTTCGCGCGAATCATGGAGGGGACAAACCCGGCTAGGACACGGAAGAGCGTCGTCTTCCCGCTGCCGGACGGACCGGTCACCACGACCGTCTCTCCAGCACGGATCCGCTCGGACACCGCGTCGAGGGCTGGCTTCTTGCGGTCCGGATAGCGGACGGTGAGAGACTGGACGCTGATCTCTCCTGCGCTAGCGCACGACAATTCGCGTCACCCGGTCCACCCAGTGAGCTCCGTCGTACCCCGCGGCGACCAGGCGCAGGTGCCCTTCCTCGAGAGCCAGTAGGATCCCTCGATCGCCGACGATCGCCGCAAGCTCAAAGCTCGCCTTGTAGCCGTCGCTCGCGATCACCTCAACCGTCCCCGCTTCGGCGTGCGGCCGTGCCCGCTCCAAGACGAGCACCAGGGGAACCCCGGTGTACTCCCGCGCCGGGACGTAGGTGACGCTGCCCCGGAGCTCCGCGCTGACCGAGACGGCTTCCTTTGCCCAACTGGAGTAGCGGAAGACAAACGGAGAGACGAGGGAGCCTTGGACTCTTGCTTGATCAGGAGAGGCAAGCAGGTCGGAGACGCTCGTGTAGTAGTAGACGCCGCCCCCGAGGAGAAGGACGACCGCGAGCACGCCGACGAGGCCCCGGCCAAACGTGGCGCGAGCCTTCGGCTCGTCGGCGGCGAACGTGTGAGCGATCCGCGAGACGATGAGGAATCGACGAAGATCCCATGCCAGGTACCCCCCACAGACGGCGCCCGAGACGAAGGAGAGGCCTGCCATGGTCAAGAGGAAGGCCACCGGCACGCCAGCGAAGTAGATCGCCTGGAACAAGAAGACGTTGGACGCGGAAGCCACAGCCCCGGCGACCATGTTTACGACAAGAGACGGCCGGCGAGAGATCCCCATTCCGAGGTCAACGAGGATCCCCTCAACAAGGGAGACGAGGACTATCACCACGCCGTGCGTTCCTCCGGAGAGGAACTCCACCGCGCCCTTGACGAGGCCGGTGAGCGTTCCTGTACCGAACCGGCCCGTCAGCGCCCGCGCAAGAATCGGCCAAAGAACGTGCAGACCTGCGATGAGTTGGCCTGCACCGAACGGGAGCCCAAACAGGCGATTGATCAGGTTCCCGATGTAGCCCACGTAGGTGGAGAGGACCCCTCCCACCGAGGCGAGGAGTGCGACAAGCACGATCTCACGAACGTCGAGGAGCGGCTTCCTGCGCGGGCTATGTACCTCAGCCATCTAGAGCCCGAGATCGATCTTTGCGAGGAACTTGAGGCTCTTCAGCGTCACTCCCTCAGGCAACACGACCGAATCGTCGTACACAAAGCACATGTACCCATCCTTGCTCGCGTCCAGGAAGGCTCCGTCCCGCTTGAAGGCCACGATGAACCGATCGTCCCGCGCAATAAGACTCGAGCTCACGGACTGCGTGTAGCCGTCGGAGGCGACGAGGGTGATCGTGTAGCCTGCCCGTGCGAGGGCGTCGTTGAAGTCGCCGTCTTCGTAGTGAATCCCCTGTTTTGGAGCGGGGAATCGATTGTCGTCCACGTACGCGACCAGCCGCCACAAGGGAAGTCCAGTGTAGGTGTGCGTCTCGCCCTTGCTCGTCACGGTCACCTCCGCCGCATGGCAGGGGCAACCGATCCCCGCCTCGAGCTCGGCCCGCGCGAAGGTCCTCGAGACGGCGCCTTTCAGAACCAGCAAGTAGGGCTCGTAGGTTCCCAGGACCTCGATCCGCTCGACCATCTTTGCGGAAAGGGCGCTCTGGAAGTGGGGGTTCGCCTCCCCCACAAGAACGACGCGAAGAGGGCCGGGATCGAACGGCAGGTACGCCCCGTTCTCCTTGTAGGCCAGGATCCACGTCCCTTCCGTGCGGCCGAGGAGCATCCCCGCCTGGTAGTTCATCGAGTAGTCGTCGGAGGCGGCAACGCGCACGGTTGCATCGGCCGGGACGTTACCGATCAGGGTGGAAAGGGGCACCCCCGTGTAGGTTGCCGAGTAGTCCGTGCCGGCCGAGGTCGTGAACGTTCCCGGCGCCGTGACCGTGTCGAGCCTCTCCAGGTCAGCCAGCGTGTAGATCGACTCTGTACCTCCTTTGACCAACGTGAGGGAAACCTCCGTGGCCGGAGGAGTCGCTCCCCGCGTAGACTTCGTCGGAAACGCTCCGCCAGCGTAGTTCACGATGAGGTAAGCAACGTTCTTCATAAGGAAGCCGGTCGTGGAGGGCTGGTCCGGGGCGTAAAAGTGGGCGCGCGCTTCGCCGAACGCCTGTAGCATGTCGTCGTTGCTGAAGCGCTCGTCATGCGAAAGGAAGACGAGCTCCGGCGTGTCCTGCCACGCGCCCGGTTCAGAACCATCCCTCGTCACGGCGAGGATGACCGGCCCGACCGGCGTCTCGCCATACAGGACGTCATACGGAATCGCCTTCTGGTAGCCGTCCGCGGCAGCGACCGTCAGCACGTCCGCCGGACCCATCCCTCCGAGGGAGATGAGCAGCTCCCGGATCTCGACCCCCGTGTAACGATGGGCCGGCTTCCAGTTGTCTTCCCCTGCTTGCACAGCCGGTCCCTGGTAGGCGACCGTGCCTGCGGTCTGGGGGTAGGTCGCGAGGACGGC
>Ga0315291_10006704_pt1 | contig 14281 bp, 11 predicted proteins | sample YL17G12_20_MG_FD_203070 | JGI IMG/M metagenome (GOLD analysis project Ga0315291, IMG submission 203070) | Sediment microbial communities from Yellowstone Lake, YNP, Wyoming, USA - YL17G12_20 | ecosystem: Environmental > Aquatic > Freshwater > Lake > Sediment | place: USA: Wyoming | collected...
TTGCAGATTTCGAATAACAGCGTGGCCGCCATTGTAGGTTTGATGAGGGTCGAAAGGAGCGGTACACCTTACTTCACCATTGACAATGAAGGTCAGGTGGGCATCGGGGCAAATATGACGGCGCCGTCCTACGACCTGCAGCTCTCGGCCGACTCGGCCGCTAAGCCCACGTCGGGTGCTTGGACCATCGTCTCGGACGCCCGCCTGAAGAGGAATATCGTTCCATTCACCGACGGCTTGGCCACAATCGCCCAGATTAACCCCGTCAGCTATGAACTGAACGGCTTGGCGGGCACGCCCGAAGGGACCAAGGGCATCAGCATCATTGCCCAGGACGTGAAGGACATCATCCCGTACACCATCAGCACCTATCAGGCGAAACTTCACCCCGATGATGCGGCGACGACCGATCTCTACGACTTCAACTCCAGCGCCCTGACCTTCGTCCTCATCAATGCGGTCAAGGAACTGAACCAGTTGAGCCTCAAGCTCGAGACGGCCGGCGGTTCCGCCTACCTCATCGATAAGTCCGCTGTCGCTACGGCTGTCGAGCCTTCCAAGGCCTCCCACGCCCTCTCCTTCCGCGGGTCGGCTTGGGACGCCAGCACGGACGTGAACCGCGACCTGACGCTCACGAACGTCATCACCGATAAGGACAATTATCGGCTAAGCTTAGCGGATAATTCGGGTAACGAAATCGCCTACTTTGGCAGCAACGGCGACGTGGCCATCAAGGGCAAGCTCTTCCTGTCGAACAACGGCGCCATGCAGACCGATAAGTACATCTACTATGACGGTTCGGGCGGTCCGGGCGGGGACATGATGCGCACCAACGCCTCGGGCTGGGGCACCGGCTCCTACGACTTCGCCGAGATGTTCCCGAGCAATGACATTCTGGAATCGGGCGAGTTGGTCATGGTGGACGTCGCCAACGCCGGCCAGGTCAAGAAAGCCGACAACTCGGTGGAGACCAACGGCTACCTGCTTGCGGGCGCGGTCTCGACCCGCCCCGGCTTCCTCGCCGGCATGAACGATGCGGGCTCCTATCCGATCGCCCTAACTGGCCGAGTGCCGGTCAAGGTCGGCTTGGAGAACGGCCCCATCAGCATCGGCGACCCGATCACCGTCTCCTCGGTGCCCGGCGTGGGCATGAAGGCCGACCCTGCCTCCTACGTGGTGGGTATCGCGCTCGAGTCCCTCCCGGCCACGACCGACATGTCGCAATCGGGCCTGGGCGACGTCACCGTTTACCTGCGCATCGGCTGGTATGACGGCCAGGGCGTGAAGCAGGCCAATACGGACACTTCCGGCGCCGATCCGTCAGCCCCGCTCTCGCCGGCCGTCACTTCCATCGTGGACATGAAGGGTCAGCCCATCATCAACGTCGGCGCGCTCGCCGGCTTGGACGGCCTGTGGTCCATCGACGGCAACGGTAAGATGGTCGTGAAGGAAGCCCAGATGGATGATGCCGCCATGACCTCCGTGAAGATCCGCCAGACCGAGACGACCAAGACCATCGGCTCGGGCGTCATCCCGGCCGGCTCGACGGCGGCGACCGTCACGAACCCGGCCATCAAACCGACGACGCAGGTCTTCATTACCTTCCGGAATAATCCGGGCAGCGCCTGGTGGGTGGAGTCGGTGGACAACGGCATCTTCATCCTGCGAACCGCCATACCGACAACGGAGGAGGCAAACTTCTCCTACTGGCTGGTCGACACCGTCGATGAATCGGTCGTTCCCACGGCGCCGCCGCCGGATCAGCCGGTCGATTCGGGCACGGTCACACCGCCCGCGCCGCCGGCACCGGACGCGACGACGGATGTAGTCACACCGCCCATCCCGCCAGTCGTCGATGGGGGAGAGGCCACCTCCGATACGGCAATTCCGCCGGCACCCGATGCGACTACGGACAGCGCACCACTCTAAAGCAAGAATAGACGGCGGCCATTAGGCCGCCGTCTTTGTTATGAATAGGGATCAGGCACCGCCCTATTTAGCCAAAAAGTGTCAAAAATTGGCCATTAGGTGCCATATATTTTGGCATAATTAGGCCAAATATATCATTGTGCATAACTGCCTCCGCATGGTTGTGATATAATTTCCCTGATTAATCTTATTAATAAGAAGCGCCTTTACGCTTCAATTTAGGGCACTTTATGTCAGAAACAACCCAGTTTCAGCCAGAGACCAGCCAGGCAGCCGGGCCCAAGGCTTCACGGCTCGTCAGGCTCTGCGACGCGGTCATCCAATGGTCGCTGTTCGGCCTCGTGTTGCTGATGCCGCTTTTCTTCCTCCCCTGGACGATTGAAGTCGTCGAGTTAAACAAGCAATTGCTGCTCCTCGTCGGCGCGGCGCTGGCCGGTTTCGCCTGGCTCGGCAAGATGCTGGCGGAACGCAAGTTCGAATACCGCAAGTCCATAGTCAACGTCATCGTCTTCCTGTTCTTCGCCGTTTACAGTGCCAGCGCGGTCCTGTCCAAGAGCCGCTACATGAGCATTGCCGGTGACTTCGGCCAAGAAAAATCCGGACTGGTGACCCTGTTGGCGTTCATCGTCATTTACTTCGTGGTCGTCAATAACATCCGGACGGCCGAGCAGCTGAAGCGCATCCTGCTCGGTTCCGTCGTCAGCGGTTTCATCGCGGGTCTCTACGGGCTGTTGCAGGGGCTGAATGTTTTCATCATGCCGTTTGACTTCGCCAAGACCGCGTCCTTCAACACCGTCGGCACGGCTGCCGCGCTTGGCATCTTCATGGCTTATGTCGTCACGCTTTGCGGCGGCATGATCCTCGACGGACACGGGAAGAGCAAGCCCGGCGACAAGAAGGCCTTGGCTTACAACATCTTCCTGGCCGTCACTGGCGCCCTGGGCATCTTCCTGGTAGCCGTCATCGGCTTCTGGCCGCTGACCGTCAGCCTGTTTATTGCCTCGGCCCTGTTGATCGGTTTCGCCTTTGTGCACGCCAAGTCGATGAAGGGCATCGGCGGCATTCTTCTGCCGGTTTTCGCCTTCATCGTCACCGCGCTCCTGCTGTTCTTCCGCTCGCCGGTGCAGCTCAATTTCCCGGCCGAGGTGATGCCCTCGATGAAGGCCACGGCCAACATCGCGGTGCAGACTCTCCGTGAGCGTCCGCTCCTCGGTTCCGGTCCCGGCACCTTCATCTTCGACTACGCCAAGTTCCGCGATGCCGACGTCAATAAGACCGCTTTCTGGAACCTACGCTTCGACCGTGGCACCGTCCGCTTCCTCACTCTCGTCGCCACCACCGGTCTCTTCGGCGCCCTGTCCTGGCTTTTGGTTGCCATCTTCCTGCTCGTGTCCGCCGGACGTCGCCTGCTTAAGGCCGACGAACAGACTTGGCACACGATTGTCAGCATTTTTGCGGCATGGTTCCTCCTCGTACTGGTCAAGTTCCTCTACAGCTCGACCATCACGCTGGAATTCGTGACTTGGCTGACCATGGCCCTTCTCGTGGTCGTGCATCGGCCGGACTTCTTCTCCGTCAAGTTCGAGAATTCGCCGCGTTCGGCCATGGTTCTCTCATTCGTCCTCATTTTCAGCGTGGTCTTCGCCCTTTCTGGGCTGTTCGTCGAGGGCACGCGTTATGCGGGCGAAGTCGCCTACGCCAGCGCCATCCGCATGGATGCGGCCGGCGGCGACATCGAACAGATCATCAACAAGCTGGTTTCGTCAGCGAATCTCAACCAGTCCAACGACGTCTACCTGCGTAATCTCTCGACCGCGCTCGTAGTTAAGGCCGACAAGCTTGCCGCCGAGCCGTTCGATACCGCGAAGAAGGACAAGGAATCCGACGATGATTACCAGAAACGGATGCAGGCGGCCCAACAGGACAGGCTGCGCAAGATCGCCCAGCTGACGGCCGATGCCGTCAATACGGCGAAGCGCGCGCAGGATTTGAATCCCGAGAACGTCGCCAATGCCTCGGTTCTCGCCTCCATCTACCAGAATCTCATTGGCGTGAGCGAGGGCGCGGAAGATTGGTCCGTCAAGTCCTATCAGCGGGCCATCGAATTGGAGCCGGCCAACCCCGCCTTTCATACCGAACTTGGTAAGGTTCTGGTCATCCAGAGCGATGAATCTCGTCAGGCCATGAGCGACACCAAGGATGAAAAGGTCAAGGCCGAGGCCGAGAAGAAGATGAATGATTTGCTCGCGCAGGCCGTCGACGAGTACAACAAGGCGCTCACCTTGAAGCCCGATTACGCTCCGGCCCACTTCAACCTCTCGCTGGCCCTCGATCGGCAGGGCAAACTCAAGGAAGCCATCACCAAGATGGAGAACGCCATCCAGCTGAATAATCAGGATGTCGGTGCCGGCTTCCAACTCGCGTTGCTCTATTACCGCGATGGCCGGAAAGATCAGGCCATCAAGCTCCTTGAGAGCGTCATCACCCTGTCGCCCAACTACTCCAATGCCCGCTGGTACCTGGCGGCCATGTACGAGGAGAAGGGCGGAACGGCTGACCTCGACGCGGCCATCGCCCAGATTACCAAGGTCAAGGAGTTGAATCCGGGCAACGAAATGGTCGCCAAGAAGCTGGACGACCTCACCAAGAAGAAGACTTCGGTCGGTTTGCCTGAGCCCGTTGAGCAGCCGGTCACGAACGTCAACGAGCCTGGCGTCAAGAAGCCATAAGTCGGTAAGAAAAACGGCCCCGCCTCCAACGGGGCCGTTTTGATTTTGTGTCTGGGCCCCTGCTTCCGCAGGGGACATTTAAACGGAGGAACTATAATAATATTGAATACCTAAATATACTTATCTCTTCAACATTGTTCCCCGCGAAGGCGGGGACCCAGGAGCGAAACATGGTCTTTCTGGGCTCCCGCCTCCGCGGGAGCCAATGTCTAAATTTTGATTCATCATCAGAAATATATTTATTGTCTCCCGCGGGGGCGGGAGTCCAGGTTTGTTCAACATCGATTTATCATATAACAAAAGCCCGAGCTGACGCTCGGGCGTTTGTGGTGGACCGCAAGGGACTCCTCCTCCCCCGTCGCTCGGGTCTTGGGGCCCCTCTGCCTCGGCAAAATAATGACGGCCTCGGCTGAGCCGCGGCCGCCCATGCGGCCGTTCGCTGCATCGCTGGCTCGCGCCTCACCCCAAGCCTCGCGGCTCCTCCGTCGCCCGCCGCGTCCGCGATGTGCCATACTAGGCACATCGCGTCCGTCGGCTTCGAGTCCCTTGCATATATAACAAAAGCCCGAGCTGACGCTCGGGCGTTTGTGGTGGACCGCAAGGGACTCGAACCCTTTACCTCTTCCATGCCATGGAAGCGCTCTACCAGATGAGCTAGCGGCCCCCAGTGGGTAGGAATAGGATATAAGATGAGCTTATTGGTGTCAATAACAAGCCGTATTCCCCAGGTTATCCACTTCAGCCGACACTTGGTGTCCGACACCTGGTGTCGGACACCGGGGATGGGTAGCGGGTAAAAGTGCCTGGCCCTTGCGCAGAACGTGTTTTTAGCCGATAATCGACTACTGAAATCCGTCACCCAACAAATATGTCTCTCAAAGTTGGAATAGTGGGTCTGCCTAACGTCGGGAAGTCCACGCTGTTCAAGGCCATTACCAAGAAACAGGTTGACTGCGCCAATTATCCGTTTTGCACCATCGAGCCGAATGTCGGTATTGTCGCCGTGCCCGACCCGCGGTTGGAGCCGCTGGCTAAGCGGTCCAATTCCGGCCGCATAGTGCCGGCAGCCGTTGAGTTCGTGGATATTGCCGGTCTGGTGGCCGGCGCATCCAAGGGCGAAGGCTTGGGCAATAAGTTCCTGGCGCACATCCGCGAGGTGGACGCCATCGTCGAGGTGGTGCGTGCCTTCGAGAACGATGACATCATCCACGTCTCCGGCAAGATTGATCCCTTGAGCGACATCGAGGTCATCAACTTGGAGCTGGCTTACGCCGACTTGGCGAGCGTCGAGAAGCGCCTTGAGGCGCTGAGGAAACAGGCCAAGGCCGGAGTCGATCGCGACACGAAAATCCTTTTGGAAACTTTGGAGAAGGTCTACGCGGCGCTGCAGCAGGGGCGGCAGGCCCGGGACGTCGGATTGACCGAAGACGAGGCGAAGGCCGTCAAAGAGCTGCAGTTGCTGACCAGGAAGCCGATCATGTACGTCGTCAACGTCGACGAGGCGCAACTGAAGTCCAGATTCGTCCTGCCGGGACTGCCAAAGGAGCTTCAAATCCCGCTTTGCGTCAAACTGGAAGAAGAGCTGTCCTCGCTGCCTCCCGATGAGGTCAAAGAATATCTGTCGGCCTTGGGCCTGGAAATGACTGGCTTGGACAGGCTGATCAAGTCCGCTTACGAGCTTCTCGGCCTGATTACCTTCCTGACTTCAGGAGAAATGGAGACCAGGGCCTGGACTATCCGCAGTGGTGACAAGGCGCCGCAGGCCGCTGGCGTGATCCACACTGATTTTGAGAAGACTTTCATCCGCGCCGAAATTATCGACTGGAAGGATTTCATCGAGCTGGGCGAGGCCGGCGCCAAAGAAAAGGGCAAAATGCGCGTCGAGGGCAAGGATTACGTGATGCGCGACGGCGACGTCTGCCACTTCCGCGTGGGTGCCTAGGATATCAAAAATATCGCCGCTGACGGCGATATTTTTTATTCTCATGAACCGTTGTATCTCATCCTGACGATTTCCCGCCAGACGTATTGATCGTTGCGTCCGTACAGCAGGCCGTGGTTCTTCGTCTCCGGCACCCCGATGCGCGATAAGAGGCGTGGGGGCAGAAGCGGTTCTGTCATGAAACCAAGCTTTTCGAATTCGCCGGTCTGTATGCCGTGTTTCTCCATGCCGACTATATAGACCGGCAAGGCCATGACCACGGGCGCGTTCGGACGCAAGATCTGTTTCCAGGACGACAGGCTTTCGTAGTAAAGCTTCGATAAATCGGCCAGCTGTTTTTGCATCTCGCCGCGTTTTTCCTGCCCGCTCCGTGGCGGACCGAGGTAGGGCTCGGTGACGATGGAATCGATGCAGTGCGGCGGAAGTTTTTGCGCCAGTTGGCGCGCATCGGATACGAACACCTCCACGTGATTTCCGGAAGACACTAGATTCTGTTCCTTCATCCAGGCGATATTCTTTTTCGTGCTTTCCACGGCTTCGGGGTTCTTGTCACTGCCGTAAACCCGGTCGAAACCTATGCGCAACGCCTCGGTCAGGATCGTGCCCGAACCGCAGAACGGATCGAGCAGGGAAACTTCCATGACCGGGACGGAAACGTTGATCAAGTTGATCATGATGCGCGCGAGCTTCGGCGGAAGCATGCCCTGCACGGTATCGCGGGACGGCCGGCCGTAATCGGCCTCCGAGAAATCCTCGAACGGCTGGACGACTTCCGTGACGCCGATGCGCATTTGGTCGCCCTTGAGCAGGACGACAAATTCGGCGCCGTTTTCCACCAGACGGTTCTTGGCGACGACCACGGAGGAGAGCATCGGGCCGGTCTGAGCCTTAACCCAGCGTACCGACATGCCCTTTTCCTTGAGCAGGCGTTTGACCTCCATGCCGGCGTTGCGGAAGCCGGAAGACATGACGGCGGCCTTGGCCATCGGCGTTTCGCGCTCCAGGGCGTAGATGCTGAATCCGAAATCGGCTGTTTTTCCGGCCCCCGTGTTAATCAGGAGGTGGTCGCGCATGAATTCGACCAATCGCACGTCGCTGACCGATTCTTCTTCCGTCAGCAAGCGGCCGATTTTAATGGTGCCCCCAAGACGGTTCATGATGGCGGTCGTATCTAAGCTGTCCGGCGTTTCCACGACCAGGGCCTGCTTGTACATCTCGGTCACGGTGACCTGGCGTCCCGGCAGGAGGGACATGATTTCGGCGGCGGACAATACGGGATTGGAGCCTAAAATGAAGAAATATCGCATAATCGAATTCTCATTCAACTAGTCAGACTATACATACATTTTATCACGAGTGGGGGATTGATGGTATGCCGTCATTTGAAGATGCTGAGGTGCTGAGATCCGAAGATGCTAAGTAAATCGCATAAATAGCTCAACATCTTAGCACCTTAGCATCTCAGCATCTTCGCCCCGCCTCTTGCACGGAGTGCCTCGCCATGCTAAGGTGTGGCTTACGAAGCCATTTTGGGCTTATTTTAGGCCTTATTTCCGTATCCGATGCCGTTAGGCCGTCGGATCGCGCGAATAGCGCGAATAAGGCGTACATATCTTATGGAGAAGTACGAACTCTTATATATCCTCCCGGCCAAGTATACCGAGAGCGAGGCCAAAGTCCTGACGGACAAAATCGGTGGCATCGTCACTGCCGCCGGCGGCACCATTGGGGCGACCCACGATCTCGGCAAGCGCAAGCTGGCCTATCCGATCAAGAGCCTCCGCAACGGTCACTTTATCCTCGTTTACTTCGAGGCGGAGACTTCCGTCATCGCCAAGTTGAACGAGACCTTCCGCCTGTCCACTGACCTGTTGCGCCACCTCGTCGTCAAGCGCGATCCGTTGCTTACCAAGATACCGTCACTCGCCGAAGTCGAAGAGGGCCGCCAGGAGCGCACCGAGGAGCGCCGCCCGCAGCCGCCGGCTTCCCGCCCGCTGCCTCCGCCTCCGGTGAAGGAAGCGCCCATCACCATGGAAGAGCTCGACAAGAAGCTCGACGAGATTCTGACCGAAGAAGTGTTATAATCACGCAAGAGGTTCCGGCGACCCCACGATGTCGGCACCTAATCATTCATCATCCATTATTATGAACCTCAACCGAGCCATGATAATCGGCAATCTCACTCGCGATCCGGAAGTCCGCACGACTGCCGGAGGCACTAATGTCGCCTCGTTCGGCGTAGCCACAAACTATACTTGGAATGACGCCAACGGTCAGAAGCAGGAGAAGGTCGAATTTCATAACATCGTCGCGTGGGGTAAGCTCGCGGACATCTGCGGACAGTACCTGGGTAAGGGCCGCAAGGTCTACATCGAAGGGCGACTGCAGACGCGCGAATGGGAAGGCAAGGACGGCATTAAGCGCCGGACTACGGAAATCATCGCCGAGAACATGATCATGCTCGACCGAGCCGGCCAGGGCGCTCCGCGCGCCGCCGCTCCGGCCGTCGCCACGGCGAACGTCGCCGCCCAAGCCCCCACCAAGGAAGCCGAAGAGGGCTCCGATGAGATCAGGGTTGAGGATATTCCCTTTTGAAAATTATGCGGAAACAACAGGATTCTACGATGCAGCAGCAGCGCCATTGCGGCTTCTGCGTGAACGGCACGAAAGCCATCGACTACAAGGACCCGAACTTCCTGCGCCGGTACACCTCCTCCTACTCGAAGGTGGTGCCCCGCCGCCGCAGCGGCGTTTGCGCCCTGCACCAGCGTAAGCTGGCCAACGCCATCAAGCGGGCGCGTTACATGGCTTTGCTGCCGTACGTCACCAAGTGACGAAGCCGCGGGTCAAGCCGCATCATTACGCGCTTCGTCATCCCCGCGAAGGCGGGGATCCAGAAAAGCCCTGTCCAGCGACGGGGCTTTTCGCTGAACGGCTTATATGCAGCCAAATTGGCTACGACTTAAAACCGATTCGGAGTACCGCCAGCGGATGCTGAAGCGGTCGGAAATCATCGCGGCCATCCGCGGTTTTTTCCTGTCGCGCGGTTTTTTAGAGGCCGAGACTCCCGTAGTCGTGCCGGTTCCTGGAACCGAGCCGCATCTCGACCCGTTCGCGGCCACGGTCGCCACCCAGGAAGGCCGGAAGCTCATCGTCGCCCTCCGCACTTCTCCCGAGTACGCCCTAAAGAAGCTGTTGGCCGGCGGCATCGGCCAAGTTTTCGAGATTGCCAAGGTCTTCCGTAACGGCGAACCGTGGGGAGGGACGCACAATCCCGAATTCACCATGATTGAATGGTATCGCTCCGGGGCCGATTATAGGCAGATGATGCGCGACACCGAAGAGATGGTCGCGGACGTCGCCACGAGGACCACGGGCAAGCCGGTTATTTCCTATGGTGGTAGGGTTGCGGATTTGACTCCGCCTTGGCCGGTCATGACCGTGGCCGAAGCCATGGAACGGTACGCCGGACTCGACTTGGGCCGGGCCATCGGCGACCCCGAATGGTTCCGCCAAGCGGTCACTGCCAAGGGATGCACGCTCACCATTGATGACACTTTTGACGACGTCTTTTTCAAAATATTCCTGCGCGACGTCGAACCGCGGTTGTCTGAACCGGCAGCCGACGGTCGGACAATCCGCCCGGTCTTCCTCTGCGATTATCCGCGTTCCATGGCCGCGCTCGCCCGGCTAAAAAAGGAAGATAATCGCTACGCTGAGCGGTTTGAGGCCTATTGTGCGGGCATGGAGCTGTGCAACGCTTATTCGGAGCTCAACGATGCCATAGAGCAGCGCCGCCGCGTCGAGGACGACAACGCCTTCCGCGCCCGTCTGGGTAAGCCGGTCTACGGAACCGACGAGCAGTTTCTCGAAGCGGTAGGGTCGATGCCCGACAGCGCGGGTATTGCTTTTGGCGTGGACCGTCTGGTAATGTTGCTGACGGACGCCCGAGATATTGAGGACGTCTTATTTTTCCCAGCCAAGGACTTATTTGGCTAACTTCACCTGCTATGGGCGATACTACTGACCTCAAGCGCGATACATTCATCAAATGGAACGATGCTATCTGCATCGTTACCGAATCGACGCACGTCAACCCGGGCAAGGGGAGCGCTTTCGTGCGCGCGCGCCTGAAGAACGTTCAGACCGGCAAGACCATCGAGCACACCTGGAAGGTGGGCGAGAGCATCGATGTGGTCGATCTGGATCGCCGCAAGGTGCAATATACCTACAAGGATGCCAACAATTACAATTTCATGGACAACGAGTCTTTTGAGGAACTGAGCATCTCGAGCGACATGTTAGGAGAGAAGGGCCTGTACCTCAAGGACGGCCAAGAGGTCTCGGTGCTCACGCACGAAGGCACGCCGCTGTCCGTCGATTTGCCCAAGAAATTGACCTTCAAGGTCACTGAGGCCATGCCGGCCGTGAAGGGCGACACCGCCTCTGGACGCGTCACCAAGGAAGTGACCCTCGAGACCGGCATGAAGATTCAGGTGCCGGTATTCATCGAGCAAGGAGAGAACGTCGTAGTGAACACGGAAACGGGCGAATATGTGGAACGCGCCGGTAAATAGAATTTGAACCAGGACGGGGGTTGCCAGCGCGATCCCCGTTTTCGTTATTGGTCGATGGCCGCTACCGGAAACGTTGTTCCGTCGGACTCGTTGGCGTATGATGATGGAAGACTTCAGACATCCTAAGGGTCACGTTCATGTCTAGACGGCGGGCGGCCATCCCGTTCATCTTGCTCGCCATAAGCGCCACCTTATGGAAGGTTTCGGGTACCTTGAGGACCACGTTGGCGACCAGACGATGGGCAGTTGTCCTGTTCATCTTGCTCGCCATAAGCGTGGCCGTGGCGACACCGGCGTATCTGTTTTTCCGTAAGTATGGTCAGCTGCCGTTTGATAAGACGCTCACCTTCGTGACGAAGGACTATCGTGAGGGCTGTCCTTTCGCATATTTCATGAGAGGACAATCAAAAAGGTATTTCGATGGTATGGGTTTGGCTCCGGATACGTTCATAAGCAAAGAAGTGGTTTGCGAACGGGTATTTTAGCTGACGTAAGCTTGTAAACTATATGACAAACGCCCCGGTCTCCCGGGGCGTTTTTCGTTTATCTTTTAGGCGGTCGCCTTCTCCTTCTCCGGCTCCTTGGCCGTCTCTGCCGTCTCGATCGTCTTGATGATGGCGGCACGGATTTCCTTGATGAGCTTGGGGTTCTGGCGGAGGAACGCCTTGGCGTTCTCGCGGCCGACGCCCAGCTTTATCTCGCCGTAGGAATAGCTGTTGCCGCTCTTCGTGACCGTGCCCTTCTCCGTGCCCAGGTCCAAGAGGTCGCCGGTGACGGAGATGCCCTCGTTGTACATGATGTCGAAGGTGCAGGTGCGGAAGGGCGGCGCCACCTTGTTCTTGGAAATTTTGACGTTCACCTGGTTGCCGATGACCTTCTCGTTCTGCTTGATTTGAGCCGAACGGCGGACCTCCAACCGCATCGACGAGTAGAACTTGAGCGCGTTGCCGCCCGTGGTCGTCTCCGGGTTGCCGAAGACGATGCCGATCTTCATGCGGATCTGGTTGATGAAGATGACCGTGGTGTTGGTCTTGGAGACGATGCCGGTTAGCTTCCGGAGGGCCTGGCTCATGAGGCGGGCCTGCAGGCCCATGTGCTGGTCGCCCATCTCGCCTTCGATTTCGGCTTTGGGGACGAGCGCGGCCACGGAGTCGACGACGATGATGTCGACCGCCCCGGAGCGCACCAGCGTCTCTGTGATTTCGAGCGCCTGTTCGCCGGTGTCCGGCTGGGAGATGAGCAGTTCATTGACGTTCACGCCGATCTTGGCGGCGTACTGCGGGTCGAGGGCGTGCTCGGCGTCCACGAAGGCGGCCGTGCCGCCGGCCTTCTGCATTTCGGAGACGGCATGGAGCGCCAAGGTCGTCTTACCCGAAGCTTCCGGTCCATAGATTTCGATGACGCGTCCGCGGGGCAGGCCGCCGACGCCGGTCGCCAAGTCGAGCGACAGACAGCCGGTCGGGATGGCGGCGATGGTATGGGCCTTGTTCTCGCCCAACCTCATGATGGAGCCATCGCCGAAACGTTCCTTAATCTGCGCGATCGCCGCTCCTACGGCACGCAACCGTTCCTCTTTGGCCCCATCGGTCGGAGCCTTGCGGTCATCGCCGGAGCCGCCGGGTCGTGCGTTTTTGGCGTCTTTTGCTGTCATAAAATGGTTGATGGTTCCGCATCGTGGGGCGCGGAATTCCTAAATTAGCGAGAGCAAGATAAATGTTAACACTTATTGAGTCAAATTTCCCGCGGCCGACGTTATCCCGTCAAGACGGCAGGTCGGTGACCCCCAAAAAATAAGGCGAATTACGGGTAGGAATAGGGGATAGTATGATTATGTTCGGTTTTTGTTCGGTAGTCAAGAAATGGCATGGGGATAACTTTTTAGAACGCTAAACATGAAAATCTGGGACATCTGGGTCCCCGCCTTCGCGGGGAACAATGTAATGATATTTCTTGATTAATTTCATTGTCTCCCGCGGAGGCGGGAGCCTAGATTTTTAGAACCGTTCTCATAAGAAAAATCCGGCACGTGCCGGCTTGGGATTCATATTATAGTTTGTCGTAAGATGCCCCAACGTCAAAGTCCGTTGTCGGCGTTACGAAGGACAGCGGTCGCCTTGTCTTTCGGTTCCACGATGATGCGTCGAGTGATGATCATCTCGCGGCTGTGCTTCTTCTTGGCAATCACCTTGATGACGTTCAATCCCTCCTGTAGGTCCAGCGAATCGGTGAACTTGCCCCGTCCATCGGGCGTGATCTGTTTGCCGCTGACGCTCACTGACGCTTCCGGTTCGGTCTGACCTTCGACGGTAATGTTGCGATCGGTCGTGACCAGGCCGTCCAGCGGCGAAGAGAGGGCGACCGACGGCGGCGTGATGATTTTCTTGATTTGCGTACCGAAGTAGACGCAGAGCGCGACGACGAGGAGGCCCACGAAGGCGCCGCGGATGATTTTCGGGACGACCGTCAGTTGGCTCGTCGGGATGTTCTCGGCCGGATGCCGGCCCCAAGGCCGCCTGGTCTCGGCTTCGGTCAGATGGCGCACGGCGGCGCGTTCGCAGTTGTAGTGGGCGATGACGGCGGGCACGTCCAATCCCAGATACGCGGCGTAACCCTTCAGGGAAATCTTGGTGTAAATGTCTTCGTGGAGCCGCCCGTAATCTCCTTTCTCCAAATTGACGATGGTCTTCAAGGGCACGCCCGTCTTGGCGCTTACTTCTTCGGCGCACCAACCAAGTTCCGTGCGGCAGCGCGCGAGCATTTCGCCCAAGGATTCTTTTGTCCGTGCCGCGACTACGGTTTTCTCCATAGGTTACCCGGCGTCATCCGCGTCCTCGCGATAATGCCGTCCATCGACGTCCTCAACCGGGGTGACGAGTATTTGACGAGGCTTAGCGCCGTCACCCGGTCCAATGATACCGCGTTCTTCAAGCAAGTCCAGCAGCCGGGCGGCCCGGGCATAGCCAATCTTCAGGCGGCGTTGCAGATACGAGGCTGAGGCCTTGCCGGCCCGCACGACCGTGTCGCGCGCCTCGTCCAGCAGTTCGTCGCTGTCGTCTCCTCCGTTGACTCCGTATTGGCCGAAGCTGCCGGAATGCTTTTCGGTG
>Ga0315291_10006705_pt1 | contig 14281 bp, 12 predicted proteins | sample YL17G12_20_MG_FD_203070 | JGI IMG/M metagenome (GOLD analysis project Ga0315291, IMG submission 203070) | Sediment microbial communities from Yellowstone Lake, YNP, Wyoming, USA - YL17G12_20 | ecosystem: Environmental > Aquatic > Freshwater > Lake > Sediment | place: USA: Wyoming | collected...
CTCCAGAAACTTGCGTCGAGGCATGTCCTCGACGAAATAACGCGAAAGAGTCATGATTTCCTCCTTTCCGGATCGGTCGTTGACATGAGCGCTCATTATAGCCCATCGCGCGGTCATTTTTCAAAAAAGGTTCTCTTACGTTTTGTGCGGGCCGGGGACTTGGGTCCAGAAACGTCCTTCGAGGCCATTATGGGAGGGCATGGATATGGGCTGCAGCGACCATGCGGAGATCAGCCTGAGATGAGCGTCCGACGAGGGCAGCCGAAGGCCTCCGAAGGCCGGAGACACGTCCAGGACTTTGTTTGAATTCTATTAATCCCCCCAACCCCCCTTGGTCAATCAAGGGGGCCGAGAGGTCCGTGTCTCCGTTAGAGGAGAGGCGAATCTTTATCGGAGCCGGGAGCAAGGCCCATCTCCATGCCCTCCTCTTAACATCCCGGCCATCGAAGGCCATCAAACACGCGAGTTCTGAAGGCGTCGATTCTTCATCCCGGCCGCAGGGCCTTCGAAGTTTCTTATTTGGAACAAGAAGAACTTGACCGGATTATTTCATAGAGATGAAAAAAACGTTTCGCGTCCGGGCACCGATTGTTTTACAATAGGGCGCGATAAAGATGCCGGAAACTCTCATGACCAAGCCGCACACGATCCAGGTCCTGTCGCCTCCCACGACGCTCAGCGTCGGCAAGGGCGACCTCCTGGCGGACGTCCTTCAGTCCGCGGGGATCCCCCTAAGCCTTTACTGCGGCCGGAGGGGAATCTGCGGCAAGTGCTTCGTGGAGATCGTCCGGGGAGAACTTCCGCCTCCCCGGGAGGAGGAGGCCTCTCTCCTCCGTAAGAAAAAACTCTCTTCCAGGCACCGGCTGGCGTGCCTCTACAAGGTCCGCGGCGATCTGACCATGAGGGTCCCTGAAAATTCGCTCCTCAGGCAAGTGGCAGTCCTCGATACGGGAATCCCGGCGCCCATCTATCCCGAGCCAGCCGTCAAGAAGATCGCCCTCGACCTCCTCTCCCCTACGCTCGCGACACCCTTTTCACTCGTCGAAGCCCTGGAAAAGAGATTGGCGAAACGCCTGCGCGTTTCCATCAGCTCGGCCCGTCGGCTCTCCGAAATCTCGAAACAAGGCGAGGGCCGGGTTTCGGCCATCATCCTTGATGATCAGGAACTCCTGGACGTCGAGCCCGGCGACACGGCGGGCCGGTGCTTCGGAGTCGCCGTGGACATCGGCACGAGCACCGTGGTTGTGGAACTGGTCGACTTGGGCTCCGGGCGGAGCCTTGGCCGTTCTGCGGCCATGAACGCCCAGGTCCCGTTCGGCTCCGACGTCGTCTCCAGGATCACGTTCGCTTTCCAGGGCCCCTCGAACCTGGAGCGACTCGGCGCCGTCATCCGGGAGCAGGTCGATGGGATAATCAAGGACCTCTCCCGCGCCCGGGGCGTCGCTCCGGACGACATCTACGAGATCGTGATTGCCGGGAACACCGCCATGAACCACATCTTTCTCGGCGTCCCGGTGTCGACGCTGGCGCTCTCGCCGTTTCACGGCGTCTTCGCCGCCGCGCCCGAAGCCCGCGCGGGCGACCTCGGCCTTGACGTCCACCCCGCGGCCCGCGTCTACGCTGCCCCCAACATCGGGAGCTTCGTAGGCGGCGACATTTCGGCCGGGCTTTCGGCCGTTGAACTGGAGAAAAAGGACGGCCATTTCCTATTCATCGACCTGGGAACGAACGGCGAGATCGTCCTGAAAAAAGGCCGCCGTTCGACGGCGACCTCGACGGCGGCGGGACCCGCTTTCGAGGGCATGACCATCAGCTGCGGGATGCTGGCCCTGCCCGGGGCCATATGGACTGCCAAGTGGAAAGAGGGCGGTTTTTCGGTCAAGACGATCGGCGAGGAACCCGCTCAGGGCGTATGCGGTTCGGGCCTCATCGACATCCTCGCCCTTTCTCTCAGGAAAGGACTTATCTCTCCGGGCGGCAGGATCGCGGCCCCTTCCAAAACGATCCCCATCACCGGCGGGATCGTTCTGACCCAGACGGACGTCCGCAAAATGCAGCTGGCCGTAGCCGCCATCAAGAGCGGCGTCATGATGATGCTCGACAGAGCCGGGCTCGGGGTCTCCGATCTGGAAGGGATCTTCGTCGCGGGCGCATTCGGCGGTTCCCTCAATGTCCGGAACGCGATGGCCGTGGGGCTCCTCCCCTCCCTCCCGGAAGACAAGGTCTTCTTCGTCGGGAATTCCTCACTTGCAGGCGCCAGAAAGCTCCTGCTTTCGGCGCCGGAGCGGCGGATGATCGAATCCTACGCGAGAAAGATCAAGCACATCTCATTGGCTTCGGGACGGGCCTTTCAGGACCGATTCATAACCGCCCTGGAGCTCAAGCCCTATTCAGGAGGAAGCGCATGAACCGAACGATCTTCGATCTTATCAAAGAGAGGGCGGTCCTTTTCGACGGCGGCATGGGAACCGAACTGATGCGGCACGGCCTCCCGCTCGGGACCTCGCCGGAGACATGGAACGTCGAGCGGCCGGACATCGTCCAAAGAATCCACACGGATTATTTCGAGGCGGGATCTGACGCCGTCTCGACCAATAGCTTCGGTGGGAACAGAATCAAGCTGGCCGCCCATGGCCTGGAAGGCCGTGCCCGCGAGCTGAACTCGGCTGCGGCCCGCGTCGCCCGCCGGGCGGCTCCGGCCGGGAAGTTCGTTGCCGGAAGCATGGGACCCACGGGTAAGTTCCTCCAACCCCAAGGAGAGTTCACCGAGTCGGAATTCGAAGAGGCCTACGGCGAGCAGGCCGGCGCTCTGGCCGAGGGCGGAGTCGACCTCCTGATCATCGAAACGCAATACGACCTCAAGGAAGCCCTGGCGGCCCTGAGGGGCGCCAGGCGCGCAGCCCCCTCCCTGCCCGTTTTCGTCACCCTGACCTTCAACAAGTTTCGCCGGGGCTATTTCACGCTAATGGGGAACACGGTCCCCCTGAGCGTCGAGGCGCTGGAAAAGGATGGGGCGCGGGCCGTGGGCGCTAATTGCACCCTCAACAGCGAGGACATGGTCGGGCTGGTCCGGGCTTTCCGGGAGGCGACGAAGCTTCCCGTCATCGCCCAGGCCAACGCCGGGAAGCCGGAGCTTTCCGGGGAAGGAGAGGTCTCTTATTCGCAGGGACTGGAAGATTACGTCCGGTTCGTCCCGGATATGCTCGAGGCGGGCGCGAACGTCATCGGCGGCTGCTGCGGAACCGATCCGGGCTATATCCGGAAAATGGCGGAATTCATCAAGAAATAGATATTATCATCGAAAGGAGAAAAACATGGTCCGGGAAGAACTGTTCAACGACATCCGGAAGGCCATCGTGGAGGGCGACAAGCCGCGGGCCCAGGAGTTGGCCAGGGAGGCCATCCGCTCGGGAGTCGACCTCAACGAGGTCATCGACAAGGGCTATGTGCCGGGGATCCAGGCCGTCGGAGAGCTGTGGGAAAAGGGGGACTACTTCCTGCCCGAACTCATCACCAGCGCCGAGTGCATGAAGGCGGCCATGGACATCCTTCAGCCGGAGATGGCCAAGGCGAACATCAAGTCCAGGTCTTTGGGCAAGGTCGTGATCGGGACGGTGGAAGGCGACATCCACGACATCGGCAAGAACTTGGTGGCCTCCATGCTCCAGGCCAACGGTTTCGAGGTCTTCGACCTCGGCGCCGACGTCAAGCTGGAAAGGTTCATCGAGAAAGCCGAGGCCGAAAAGGCGGACCTCATCTGCCTCTCGGCCCTGCTGACGACGACCATGCTCAACCAGAAGCGGTTCATCGAAATGCTCAGGCAAAAAGGCTTCTACGGAAAATACAAGGTCCTCGTGGGAGGAGCGCCGGCCACCCGGAAATGGGCCGAAGACATTGGGGCCCAAGGATACGCCGAGAACGCCGCCCTGGCGGTGAAGGCGGCCAAGGCCGCGACGGTCAAGTGAGCGAGGAGAAAATATCATGATCCAGACCAAGAGACCCAAGGTCGAGCTCCTGAGCGCGGAGTTCATCGAGAAGATCGTCGACGAGGCCTGCCTCCTCCTGGAAAAACAGGGCATCTTCGTCGAGAACCACGAGGCCATGGAATTGCTGGCGGCGGCCGGGATGAAGGTCGACCGCTCCACCCAAAGGGTCCACCTAACCAGGCGGCTGGTCGAGGCCGGCCTCGCCACGACGCCGTCGGTCATCAAATTGTATGACCGCTCAGGTCTAAAGGAATATGTCATCGGCGGGGACGAGATCCACTTCGATCCGGGCTCGGCGGCCGTTTCCATCCTGGACCACAAGACGCAGGCCGAACGCAAGGCGGACACCGCCGATCTCGTCCGCCTCTACCGCCTCGTCGAGACCCTGGAGAACATCGATCTCCAGAGCACGGCTCTCATCAGTGCCGACGTCCCGCACACGATCGCGGACGCCTACCGTCTCTACCTGGGGCTCCTCCACTCGGCCAGGCCGTTCATCACAGGAACGTTCCGGGTCGAAGGCTTCGCGGCCATGCGCGACATGCTGACGGCCGTCCGGGGAAGCTCCGAAGAGCTTCGGAAAAAGCCGTTGGCCATCTTCGATGCCTGCCCCTCCCCTCCCCTCAAATGGAGCAACCTCACTACCCAGAGCTTGATCGACGCGGCCCGAGCCGGCCAGCCGAGCGAGCTCATCTCCATGGGTCTCACGGGCGCCACCTCGCTCGTGACCCTTGCCGGGACGCTCGTCCAGCACGTGGCCGAGAACCTTTGCGGCACGGTCATCTGCCAGCTGGTCAAACCGGGGGCTCCCGTCATCTTCGGCGGCTCTCCGGCCAGCTTTGACATGCGGAAGGGCACGACGCCGATGGGGGCCATGGAAACGATGATGATCGATTCGGCCTACGCCCAGATCGGCAAGCGCCTCGGCATGCCGACCCACGCCTACATGGGCATGAGCGACTCCAAGATCAACGACTCCCAGGCCGGGCTGGAAACGGGCATGGGCGCGGTCCTCGCGGCCCTGTCGGGGATCAACGTCATTTCCGGGCCCGGGATGCTCAACTTCGAGAGCACCCAGAGCCTGGAGAAGCTGGTCATCGACGACGAGATCTGCGGGATGGCCCGCCGTCTCGTCCGTGGCATTGAACAGAGGGACGAGATCCTGGCCCTAGACAAGTTCGAAGAACTGGCCGCGGGGGCGCAATTCCTTTCGCTGGCCCACACACGGCAGTGGTACCGGAAAGAACACCGCTTCCCCAGGACGATCGATAGGGACACATATGAGGCTTGGGTATCGCTCGGGCGGAAGTCGATGGAAGACAGGGCCGCCGAAGAAGTCGAACAAAGGCTGGCCACGGCCGTCGGGACCCCCTTGGACGCGGGCAAGGCCGTCGAACTCCGGAAGATCATGTTGGGCTACGCCAAAGCCATGGGCGTTCCTTCGCTCCCGGAGTCCGGGACCTGATGGCCGGGGAAGAACGGGAGGCGTCACCGTGCCCCGGCTGATCGGGGGCCCTCCTGACATCGCGATCTCCTTCGAGGAACGGAGGGTCCTCGTCCGGCTGGGCTATAAAAGGCCGGCCGCCGAAATCGATCCGGGGATCAGGCGCATCGTCCATGAAGAAGCCGAGAACGCGAAACAATTCGTCCGGCCGCGGGTCCTGGCGGCCATTCTCGACTCCGCCGAGCTTCCGGACCACCCCATTTTCCTGAACGCCGAAAAGGCCGCGCTCTGTCTTTGCACCATAGGGCCGGAACTGGAAGCGGCGGTGGCCGGATTGATGTCCGGCGGGGACATGCTCAGGGGCCTTGTCCTCGACTGGCTGGGGTCCGAGGCGGTCGCTTGCGTCTCCAAGCAGGCCGAGGCCTGGCTGAAGAAGGAAGGACCGGCCATGGGACTTTGGCCGGGCAAGAGGTTCGCCCCGGGCTACAAAGGCTGGGACGTCTCCGGTCAGAAGCTCATCTTTTCCGTGCTCCCCGCCGCGGAGATAGGCGTCCGGCTCACGGAGTCTTTCATGATGATACCCAGGAAATCCTATTCGTTCAGGATCAATTATTTCAAGAACCAGGCGTTAACGACCATACGAAGATCAGCCTGAGACAAGCACCCGACGGGGACCTTCCGGCTTCATCCGAGATCGAATTCCTGGAGGTATTCCGGGACCTCGACATGCCAGCCCCGGTCCCGGCCGAGCTCCGCTCCGAGCTTGAGGGGGACCTCTTTTTCGCCGTGGGTCAGGAAAAGCGTCCGCGGGGGCGATTCCAAGGCGTCGAGCCAGCGGAACAAGGCCTTTCGGTCGGCGTGGGCCGAGAACCCCAGGATCTTCTCGATGCGGGCCGTGACCGGCAGCTCCTGTCCGAGGATGCGGACACGGCGGTTTCCCTCGAGGATCTGGCGGCCGAGCGTCTCCCTGGCCTGGAAACCTACGAAGAGGATGGTTGACTCGGGCCTGGAGATGTTCCTGAGAAGGTGCTGTTTGATCCGCCCTCCCGTGCACATGCCAGAGCCGGCCATGATGACGCAAGAGCCTTTGATCGCGTTGATCGCCTTGGATTCGTCGATCCTCCGGATGAATTTCAGGCCAGGAAATTCGAAGGGCTTGTTTCCCTCACGAAAAAGCTTCAAGGTCTCTTCGTCCAGGCACTCGGGGTGGCGTTCGAAGACGTCCGTCACGTCTACGGCCATCGGGCTGTCGAGGAAGATGAGGACCGGGGGAAAGCATTTCTCCCGTCTGAGCCGGCCGAAGTGGAACATCAGCTCCTGGGCCCGCTCGATGGCGAAGGTGGGGATGACGACGTTGCCGCCGGCTCCTACCGCTCGGCCGATGATGTCACAGAGCAGTTTCTCTACGTCCTTCATATCCTCGTGGTTATGGTCGCCATAGGTCGTCTCCATAACCACGTAATCCGCCCGTTTGAACACGGAGGGGTCGCGGATGATCGGCTTGTCCCACTGGCCGATGTCTCCCGAAAAAACAATGGTTCTCTCTTCCCCGTTCTCCCGGGCCCGGACCTCGAGCATGGACGAACCCAGGATGTGCCCGGCGTCATGGAACGTGACCGAAACGCGATCATTGAGGGCCGCGGGCGCGTCGTATCCGATCTCCTTGACGAGGGGCAGGGCCCGCTGGACGTCTTTGACGGTATAGAGGGGAACCTCTTCGTGAGGACCGCGGCGGCCTTCCTTTTGATGGCGCTTTTTCTTGAAGGCCGCGTCTTCCTCCTGGATCTTGGCGGAGTCCATAAAGACGATCGACAGGAGGTCGGCCGTGGCGGGGGTTGTCAGGATTGTTCCCGCAAATCCCTGGCGGACCAGCCTGGGGATGAGGCCGCAGTGGTCGAGGTGGGCATGGGTCAGAAGCAGGAAGTCTATTTTATCCGGCGGGATCGGAAAGGGATCCCAATTCCTTCCGAGGAAGGAGCGTTCCTGATAAAGGCCGCAATCCACGAGAATGTTCAGTCCCCCGGCCTTCATGGAGTAGCAGGACCCCGTCACCTGTTGGGCCGCGCCGAGGAAACGGAGCTTCATCAGGGCCGGAATATCCTGTAGAGATCGAGTTCCGCAGCAAAGAAAAGGACCTTGGTTGAGATCCGGGCCAATATATAGGCTTGGGCCAAGATGAATCCCAGGGCCAAAGCCGCCACTCCCGTTCCCGGGAGAACGTTTGTCACCGCGATGACGACGGCGGTCGCCGCGATGAACATGAGGCCGACGAGGAGGTAAAGCCCCCAGGCTTTAAAAAACTTTCCCCAGATGAAGGACAGCGCTGCTGCCGCCGCCGCGAGGACCTTGCGGCCGTCCCGAGCGACCAGGTGGATCTTCACATAATCAAAATACATCTGAACGATGGACAAGAGGAGAATGGTCATCAGGAATCTGAGATTGGAAGCGACAATGACCGGCATTTCTCCCGCGGCGTTCTTGGCCCAGAACTTGAAGGGGGCCGAAACGAGCCTAACCAGCCCGCCGAAGACCAGGGCATATACCGGAAGTGAGAGCAGGAAAACCCTGAAAAACCCGCCGAAATACTTCCCGCAATCGGCGAAGAACCCCTGGAGGGTCGTTTTTTCCCCGGCCGCCAGGCGCCCGATAATCCCCCCATTAAGGAAGATGGAGATGAGGATGAAGAGGAGCGCTGGGACCAGCATCCAGCCTACGATTGCGGGAAGGAGGTTCTGGTATTTATAGATACTGTCCCCCAGCCAAGTGAAACTCATTCCTCTCAGGCCTTCGCCCGCCGGAGAATGGCCGAAATCCTTGTTGACCAAAAAATAGACCGGTGCCGCCACGATGATCCCAAAGACGAGGTCGATAAGCCAGAGCCAGAGAATCATTCCGGGGTGTCTGCGGACAGCGGATACGCCGTTGCCGATGATCTTGAAGTTGCCCATGGTTTGTCTCCCTCTCAGCTCACTGAGCCCGCCGCGAGCAGCAGGTTCTGGATCAGGAACAGGAACTTCGCCGCAACCCTGAAAACGCCTTCCTTCTTGGTCTCGATACGGAAGCCGTTGTTGGCCTGATTGGAATCGATGAGCCAGATCATGTCGGGATCGATCTGAGCGAGTTTGGCCTTGACCGGCTTCTCGAATTTCAGTTTGGCCCATCTCCCCTGTCCATCCCATTCACGAACCTCTTCGCTTCCGTCAGCGAAGACGACCCGGACCTTGAGCGGCACGCCGATTCCGACCCTGGCCTCCCCGAAGCGGCGGAGGGTGACCGTGGTGACATAGAGCTTGTCATTCCGGGCGGGCTTTTCCTTTTTCTTGAGCTCGGCAATCTTCCGAACCGTCATCTCTTCCCGTTTGCCGTTGACGTCGAAGACGCCGAGCGATTGAACGGGCTTCTCGGAGGACCGGAGCGACGCGACGCCGTAGTCGAAGTTCAGGCTGTTGAAGAACAGCTCATCGAAGAACCACTTCAGGTCCTTGCCGGAAACCCCGTTGACAACGGCGATGAAATCTTCAGTCACCGGGTGTTTGAAACGGTAACGCATGTGGAACGTCCTCATGACTCGGGCCATAACGTCCGCGCCCAGCAGACCCTCCAGGGTGTTCAAACAGGTCGACGCCCGCATGTAGACGTTGGCTCCGTAGCTTCCTCCGTTGTAGAACTTCCAGGAAGGCGTAACGACCGGATCATACTCGGCGATATTGATCGCGGCCGCGCGGTCGGTTTCATAATCATAATAAACCGGAAGCTTCAGGAACCAACCCAGAGGAATGCCTTTGAATGATGCGCCGAACTCTCCGGGACCGTATGCCTTGGCGATGACCTTTCCGGTCGAATAAGTATTGATGCCCTCGTCGAGCCAGGCTTCCTCGAACTCGTTATTCGCGGTCAGGCCGTACCAATAGCCATGGCCGAATTCATGAATGATGACCCCTTCCGGCGACAGAACCTTCCGGCTATTCAGCACGGACGTCCCAGCCGTGAAAAGAGTAGGATATTCCATGCCGCCGCTCCCGGTCCGGAAGGGTGGATCGATCATGGTCACAGTCTCGTAAGGATAGGGGCCGTACCAGAGGCCGTAATACTTCAAGGCCGTCCTCAGGGCCTTGAAGTGGCGGTCGATCTGGTTTCGGTGCTGTTTCTCGATGAGCAAGATCATCTTGACGTCCGGAAGCCTGACCTCCTCCAGCGGAAGCGCCAGCCGCCCGGCCGTCTCCTCGTATTCCTGGGGCGTCACTTCCAAGTTCGCGATGAATTCGCGCTCCACCTTGATGAATCCCGGGCTCGCCGTCCAGGCGAAGTCGTGGATGCGCGATTGCCCGTAGGTGTATGTGGCCGTTTTTTTCGCGGTGTCCGGGACCATTCCCTCGAGCTTCCCCGAGGACCCAACGACAAAGTTTTCAGGGACTGTGATATGGACGAGGAAATCCGCGAAATCCGCGAAAAACTCCGAATTGGCGTGGTACTCATGGCAGTTCCAGCCCTTTCCTTCCTCATACACGCCGGGCTTGGGGAACCACTGGGCGATAAAGTATGAGTCTTTATAATAGCCGGTGCGCATACCGCTCCGGGGCACCCTCGACTCGAACTCGCATCGGAGGCGGGCGGTCGCTCCCGGCGCGATAGGCGCCGGGAACGTCACTCTCATGACGGTCTGGTCGCCGGGATGCCGGGGCTCGTCCCGGGTCACGAACTCGGCCGTCGGCTTGAGGTCCGTGCCGTCTTCAAGAGCTATCTTCGTCACGTCGACCCAGCCCCACTCCCCTTCCTTCACGCGGGCCCGGATGAAAAGGGACTCTTCCTTCGACTCCTGTATGACCGTGCTGTTCTCGTTCTTAAAGGCATTGTAGTAGAGATGGAAGAGCATATCGGGGACGGCATCACGGGTGGTGTTGGTCCAGGAGATCACTTCCCGGCCGTGGAGCATTCTTTGGGCGTGGTCGAGCTCGACCCAGATCTCATAGCTCAGCGGCTGTCCTCCAACGCTCTCCGCCGGCTGAGCCCGAAGACAAACGCCGGGGCCGCAATATAGGATCGCCGCGAGAAATAGAAAGATAACACCGCGCGTTTTCACGTTTCCCTCCTGTAAAAGGGCCTTATGATATAGATTACGAATCGTCACGGATAAAAGTTCTCTGCTTCCGTCAGGTGTTCTTCGCAACCCAGCCCTCCCAGCTCGAGAGGCGCGGGAAGTACATGAAGACGAGGACCAGGGAGACGGCGAGAAGGGCGTAGAAGTCCTTATTCAGCCCGCCGATGAGGAAGAGGACGAGCCCCAGGATTGCCGGAACCTCGCTGAGGCAGACCGTGAGGATGGAGGCCCGGAAAAGCTTCTGGACGGCGATCTTGACCGTGTCTCCGGGCGCGCGCTTGAGGAGGAGCGACTGGACAAGCCGGATGACGAGGACCTCGAGGACGGCGAGGCCGTAGAAGATGTAGCGGAAGGTCGACATCTCCGGAAGGGGGGCGAAACCACGGAAGGGCTTGAGCTGGGTTCGCAGAACCTCGACGACGATGAGATAGACGAAAAGGCTGGCGATGATCGTAACGCCGATCATGGAAGCGGTCTTATGGGACCTCTTCAATTCCTCGCGGTTCTCCATGGCATCCTCCTCTCCCTAAATATGCGAGCCGATTATAGCACGAAAATCGGCTTACTTTTTCTTCAAATAGACGCTTTTAGTAACGCGCGTGATGAGGAACGCTTTGACCTTTTCGTAAAAATCCTTGCCCCAGGTTCGCAGCCTGGCATTGAGCATGTTGTTATTGACGGTGGAGACATCTTGGTATTTCCCCTCGCTGATGAGGAGGTCCCTGAGGGCTGTCCACCTCGCCTCGTCTTCTTTCTTCATCGGAGCGCAGGTCTCCTCCTTCTCCAAGACGGTGAGCTGGAAGCCTTGACCGTCGATGACGCGGACGCCGTTCTTCTTCGCGAACGTGAAGGCCGCTTCTTCGACCTTGGCCTCCTCGGCTTCGAGGTCTTCGATCTCTTTCTTCAGTTCTTTCTTTTTTTCCTCGAGCTCCGCATACCTGGCCACGAGGACAACTCCCTCATCCTTCAGGTATTCATTCTCTGGAAGCTTTTTCATAGCCTCGGGATGCTTCCACTCCGGGCATATGTCCTGGAAGCCGCACCAGTCGCAGAGGGCGCTCTTCTTCGGTGGGTAATCCGTGCAGGCTTCAATCTCCTTAACCTTGAGGATCATCGCCTTTTCGAGTTCGGCCAGCTTTTCCTGAGACCGGCTCGATTCGATCCGCTTGTTGAAAAGAAGGTAATGCCAGATGAGCTTGACACGATCGATGTCGGGCCAAAGGCTCCGGACGGCGATGTGGTAGAGGCCGAGCTGATCGTCCGTGTCTGCGTCCGCCTGGGTCGGCAGGCTCCCCGAAGTCTTGTAGTCGTGGATCTCGTAGATCTTTTCCTTGTCATTCCAATCCAGCCGGTCGATGATCCCCCTGAAGGAGATCTCGACGTTCCCGTCCTTCAATTTAAAAGAGATCTCCTTTTCGGTCGCGACGACCTTGGCCTGATCGAAAGGCGCGTATTCCCCGTAATAATCATCGAGACATTTTCGGCCCTTCCGGCGATAGTCGTCCTCGGTGTAATCCGATCTGACGACCTTTACGGCGGGCGTCAGGTTCTTGCCCCACAGGTCGTCGTATCGGGCCAGGAGCCAGTCCCTGGGCTTGACGACGCCGTTCTTGACGAAGCCGTATAGCTCCGCGAGGGCCTCGTGGGCGCGGCTGCCCATGAAGGCTTCGATGGTCTCCTTATCGGCCTTCAGACGGTCCACGTATTGGTACTTATACCTGAGCCGGCAGTCTTCGAAAGTCCCGATCCGGCTGATCGAATAGATGGTTCCCATATCCCCTCCTCAATCGACGTAGAGCAGGAGCCCCTTGAGGTACTCCGTTTCCGGGTGGAAGATATTGATCGGATGGTCCGAAGCCTGGCGGTGCCTCTGGAGGATCCGGACGTTCCTCGATGCCTCGGCGGCGGCCTCGAAAACGATCTGCTGGAAGAGCCGTTCGTCCACAAAATGGGAGCAGGAAAAGGTCAGGACAAAACCCCCGGCCGAGACCTTCTGGAGCGCGAGACGGTTGATATCCTTGTATCCCCTCCCCGCTTGCGGGACGTCGGCCTTTCGCTTGGCGAAGGCCGGAGGGTCGAGGATGATGAGGTCATAGCCCGCGACCGGCCCGCGCAGGAACGAGAAGACATCGGCTTCGATGAAGCCGTGTTCTTCGAGGGGGAGGCCATTGAGGAGGAAATTCTGCTTGGCCAGCTCGAGGGCCGGGCCCGACGTGTCCACGGAATCCACCCGGGTCGCCCCGCCCAGCAGGGTATAGACCGAGTACCCGCCCGTATAAGAAAAACAGTTGAGCACACGCCTATCCGCGGCCAGCGACCCGGCCAGCTTCCGCATCTCGCGCTGGTCGAGGTAGAAGCCCGTTTTTTGGGATTCGGCGATGTCCACCAGGAAGTTGAAGCCGTTCTCCCGGATGAAGATCTTTTTGACTTGTCCTCCGGAGAGAAATCCTGCTTTATCTTCCAGCCCCTCTTCCCGGCGCGACGGCAGGTTGGATTTTTCGTAGATCGAGGCGGGACCAAGCTCCTGGACCAGCGTCTCGACGATAAAATCCCGCAGCTTATCCATGCCGAGGGTCGCGATCTGGATGACAAGGGTTGTGTCATACTTGTCCACGATGAGGCCGGGGATGCCGTCCCCCTCGGCGTTGATCAGGCGATAGGCGCTCGTTTCCTTCCCCTCGCCGAATAGCTCGTTCCGGACGGCGATCGCCCTTTGGACGTTCTTCCGGAGAGCTGTGAACGGATCTCCGGGACCGAAGCTCACCATCCGGCCGATGATGGAACATTTCCTGTTGAAATAGGCGTAACCGAGCGGCGCTCCTTCATGGCTTGAAACGGGGTACAAGCCGCCGTCGATGAGGCCCTCGGGAAGGCTTTCGACCGCGCCCGAGAAGATCCAGTGATGCCGGTTCCTGATCGGCTTGTCCTTGCCTTTGCCCAGGACCACGGTCCTGTCCGTCATGACGCGCTTCCTTTCGTTCCCTCGTCCCGACCCCCCCGGGGAAAGACGGTTGCGATCACACGGCGGTCCGGCTCGGTAAGGTCGAAATCCCCCAGGTCGTCCGGTTCGACCCAGCGGACCTCATCATGATCATGACTCCGGACCTCCCCGGCGAGCAGGCTGGTCCTGAAGGCCATCAACTCGATGGAAAGCCCGGACGTTTCGAACAAAACGGAGCACAGAAATTCTCCTGCTTCGACTTCAACCCCCATCTCTTCGCGGAGTTCCCGCCGCAGGCATTCCTCCGGACTCTCCCCCGCTTCGATCTTCCCTCCCGGAAACTCCCATAAGCCTTCGAAGCGGTCGCCCTTCTTCCGCCTGGCAATGAGGACCTTGCCGCCGCGCTCGATGATGGCCGCAGTTACCTTGATCGCAAGCCCGCCGGATCCTTCAGCCTTCGTTCGATCGTTCACGTCCTCAATATTATCGGGTTGCCCTTGTCTTGACAAGCTCTGCTGGTCGGTTCTTTCCAAAATCGCCGATTTGGGTACAATCGGCTATCGATGGGCGTGTTATTTTAAGGAAACCCATCCTCGGAGCCTTGGGCCATCGGAGGCCTGCGGCTACCCTCGTCGGATACTCGTCTCAGGCTGATCTCCGCATGGTCGCTGCAGCCCTTCTCCAAGCCCTCCTCTTACGCCTATCGATAGCCTAACTTTAGAGAGTGTCTTTGTGCTACAATCGCCGCATGATGAAGATCGCGTTTTTAGTTTCCGAAGCCATCCCTTACGCCAAAACCGGAGGTCTGGCGG
>Ga0315291_10006707_pt1 | contig 14277 bp, 16 predicted proteins | sample YL17G12_20_MG_FD_203070 | JGI IMG/M metagenome (GOLD analysis project Ga0315291, IMG submission 203070) | Sediment microbial communities from Yellowstone Lake, YNP, Wyoming, USA - YL17G12_20 | ecosystem: Environmental > Aquatic > Freshwater > Lake > Sediment | place: USA: Wyoming | collected...
CCGCCGCCGAAGACGCCGGCGATCCTCGCGGCCTTTCCCTCTTCGAGCCCGAGCCCGGGCGCGAAGGTCGAAAAAACCGCCTGCGCGCAGTTGAAGCCTTCTTTCAGAACCGAAGCGGCACGGTCGGTATTCTTCATTTTCATGTTCTGCTCTCCCCCGCGGCAATCGATGGTCGGGGCGACCTCGGACCAGATCTAGCTGCAATTTGCCATTCTTTCCGGGTCGTTCTTCTTATTCCAACCGGCTCCGTAGCTGGCTGGTGTCAACTGTCCCAAGCTGCCGTACGGGCGAACTTTATTGTCCTCCTCCTTCCACGAGTCTAACACGCCCGCAGCTTCACTGAGATCCAAAAAGTAATGGTGCGATAAGCATTCACGCCTCACGAGCCCGTTGAAGGCCTCGTTACGGGCGTTATCACCTGGCGTGCCAGCCTCCACCTGCCGAAGGGCCATGGCAATCTGTTCTTCGGAAAACCTGCTCTTCTTAATCGGTGGGTCTTCCCGGCCCCCGAGAAAAGACCACCGATTGGACCTGTAAGACTAGCATAAATGCGAGGGGTAGCGGTTCAAGAAACGGGTATCAGAGCCCCATGCCGAAACGAAGCGGGCGGCTCCAGGCCGCCCGCTCATCGATTCCATTTCTTTCGCAACCATCAGTTGCCGAACAGCTGCCTGATGGGGAGCCCCAGGAGGGACCGGCTCCCTTGCGGCGTCAGTAGTTCGCGCCGAACGAAATGCTGAAGCTGCCCAGGCGCGAATAGTTGTCCGCTTCCGGGTACTTGAGCCAGTTCATGTCGATTGCTGCCTTCAGGAAAAAGTTGGACGGCGCATCCCACCGGAACCCGACGCCGAAGTCATAGACGAACTCGGTGGTCGTATACGCTGGATACGAGGCGCCCGTACAGATGTATCCCCACCACGGATCCCAGTAGCAGTAGCCGGGAATGACCGGCATGTTCGTCAGCGCGGCCTCGAGATACTGCCAGCCGATGCCGCCCGCGAGGAACGGGGTGAACCGTTTGTCGAGCGGGTAAAAGTCGAGGCAGAAAAGACCGTTGTTGTAGAACACGTTCCGCTCCACACCTGCTTCGCCTCCCGTTCCCCTGAAGTCGGTGTTGCCCATCACGGTCTCAAAACGAACACCGATCTTGTCCGTGAAGATACGCCCGAGCCCGATGCCCCACATATTCGCGCCATCCATCGAGACGCTGGAGGTGCCGCTCTCGGTCTTCCATTGCGGCGCGATCCCCATCTGCTGAAACTGATAGATCATATACATGAACGTTGTGCCGGTGCGATCGTACTCCTCGTTGAAGGCGCTATTCGCCGCGCGAACCGGCGCGAACCACGCAGCGCCGAGCACGAACGCGAGCATGAGGACGGCCGATATCGCGGCCCCGCTCCATCCTGCCTTTCCGCTTACCATTTCCTGCCTCCTTCTTCTGTCTCGGTTCCGTAAAATACCCCAAGAATGTTCGATTCGCTCTGGATTAGAGCGCATCCCTTGATTGCCTGTCAATAGCTAACTTGCGCGCCCTAATTTCCTGGATCGACGAGCGGAATTTCCGCCGCGACCTCGGAACGAACGATGAGGTCCAGCTTGTTCTCGATCTGGAAAAAGCGCGCGACAGACTTCGCGGGAATGACCTTCTCGAACTTCGGAGCCCACGCCGACTTGATTGCGACTTCCTTCTTCTGGATCTCGAAGAACTCCTTGAGCATGCCCGTCGCCTGGGGATCGGTCATGGTGTCGTAATTCTCGGCATAGTCCTCGATGAGCGCCAGGAGGCGGTCGCCGAGCTTCGCCATGTCTTCGCGGTACGCGCGGTACATCGGCCAGAATGCCTTGGCCTGGTCCTCGGTGAGAGGTAGATTCTCGGCGACGAGCGCCTGCCGCTCGGTCTGGATATCGGCGCGCGTCAGCGCGATCTCGTGCTGCACCTGCGCCCTGACGGCCGGCGCCGCGAACAGCATCAGAACCGTCATGAACACGATCAGTGTAAGCTTCATACGATTTCCCCTTTCTCCTGTTTCCAAAGCTAGTCGCTCTTGCAGTCTCCTCGCGCCCAAAGCTTCACGAGCCGGGTCGCATAGAATCCCTCCTTGTAGTCCGCCCCGAAACCGTCGCGAGGAGCCATGGTCGTCTTTCCCGCAAGGGTCATGAAGATAGCAGCATACGGTTCCGGGCCGTGCGGCGCTTCGCCATAGGCTTCCAGAATCTCGTTCAGAGCCGGCGAATCTCCGAGAAGCCAGAGAGTCCTCTGCTTCGGGCAGGGAGCAAAGGTCCTCACCTCGTGGCCTATCGTGACCCAGCCTTCCAGGACCTGTTCTCCCTCTCCGAGAGGCTTCATGGCCGCGAGCGTGGTCCCCTCGACGGTCAGGTACATTGATTTGGCGACTGATGGCAACGTGGCCAACGACTCTTCTGCCCGGCGATCGGCGTAATTGGCGACGATGACACCGTTGCGGATCCGGATCGTCTGCGGCGCCACCCGGTCGCCCAGAAGCACCGCATTCGTTCCGAGGTACATGCCGTTTCTTTGAAGCGCGGCCGCAAGATAATAGAACATCCCGCTCCCGCCCGGATCGTGCACGAGGACGATCGCCGCGTCCTCGATGCCATCTCCATCCAGATCTCCGAATTCCGGTTCGCCGAAAACCCGGGTCTTTTCCTTTGTCGCGGAGCCGGGTGCGGGCCGCGTCTCGAATTGGCCATCGACGAGGGGTATCTCCTTGCTCTCGATCCTGTACGTCGCGTTACGGGGATCCGTCCCTGGCTCGCCCGTGTGAACGGCCTCCGAACCGCGAGAAGCGAGTCTGCGGACGAGCTCCTCGACGGCCTTTCTCTCGGAGCCCTCGATCATGCCGGGCGCGAACTTCTTCTGGATGACACCCATATTGACCGTCCGGGAGTAGCCGATGTAGTGAAGCGCCAATCCGTCCGGAAGGCGCACGAAGGTCTTGAGGCTCTCCTTGAAAAAGACGGGTTGATGACCGCCGTCTCCCGCGTTTCTCACCGTTTGAGCGTGCTGAATGGAAAGGTCCTCCTGGTGCAGCTCCTCGATGCGGTCGCAGTACTCGAGGGGATCGAGCAGGAGCTTGACGCCGCCCACCTCGAAGCAGGCTTCTTTGCCTTCGTTCCAGATCCGCTCGACCCGGGCCGAGACCGCCTTGCGGAACTCTTTATCGGTATACATCCGAAGAGCCGTATCCGGTGACATCGTTTCGTGCTTGAAGAACGCCAGGACCTCGGTACGGATGAAGCTCTTCTCGAAATCCCGTTCCGTTTTGTTGTCGGGCGGCTTTTCCCCGACGGAGGCGAAACCCGGATCGAGGATCGAAACCTCGATGAACGGGTGGCGGATACCTTCGGAGAGCAGCGTCAGTTGCCGTCCAGCGTCCGAGGCGATGAGCCTTCGGATGCCGGCGGCAAGCCGCGGGGCGTAGCCCTCGTCGAACTCGCTTCGTTTTTCATCCGCGTAGAGCTCGATCCCGTCGATCGCACGGTTGTCGAATGGGAGTGAGTCTGCCCAAGCGCCGACCGTCGAGTACCTGCCGTCCCCAAGCGAGGAGCCCTGGAAGGCTATCAATGCAGATAAACCCGCGACGACCAGCGGTACCGTCATCGCAATACGAGATCTCATCGAGAACCCCTCGGCGCCGAGGGACCTCAGCGCGAAATGGTGAGCGGCTCTTTGAGCACGATCTCGGCCAGCGTCCCCGCGGCGATCTGGATGTGTTTCCCTCCGGCGAGAACCGCTACTCCTCCGCCGACCAGAGCCCCCGTCCCGGCGCCGTGGTGGCCGTCGACGGCACCCCCGATCAAGGCGCCTGCTGCGACCTTCCTGACCGCTCCGCTCCTTTCGCCTTCCGCGCCGACCGGGTCAGTCACGATGGGAAACTGCTGGTTCCCCACGACGAGATCCGTGTACTGGATGGCGATTGCCGGTTTGCCGACGAGACGGCCGCCATTGGAAGAGACAACCTTCCCGTAAAGCTTGGATCCTTTCGGGGCGACCGTGACTCCATTTACCGTGAGATCCATGTCCAGGTAACCGGCAAGGCTCGCCCCCGCCTTGTCCTTCTGCGTGTTAACCGCCTTTTCCAGCTTGACCATGAGCTTCGTTCCCGCGGGAACGGTGCCCGTGCCCTGTATCGCCGTCTGCCGCGGAGGAGGCGGAGCCTGAGGGACGGCCCTCGGAGAAATGGTCAAGGACGTGACATCAGCCACGGCGACCTGCTGCACGGCGCCGGCGGCTTCGAACTGAATCACCGTTGCCGTACCTCCCATGAATGTTCCCTGGAGGACCTTGCCGTCTTTGAGCACGAGCGTATCGGCCCAAAGGGCCGAGGATAAGAGAACGGCCAGCATTCCGGCCAACCCGAATTTAATCGCTTGAGAAGAGCGGTACATAGAGAACCTCCCTTTGTGCCAATGACGTTTCTTCTCCCACCGTGGGGTTTCTCTCATCATGGTGAAGCCCATCTTCCATGAATCGGCAGGCACGGTCAATTGGCCTTTGGTCCAATGGGGCGTAGCTTGACACGAAATCGAATTGCCCATACTATCATTGCTTGCCCTTGCTCGTGTGCAGTCACTCGGATGAGAGCAAGGTGCGCTTGTTTTGAGATACATTCACAAAGCACGAGGAGACCTCCGTGTCAGGCTTCTATCGTTTAGACCCATTCCTCGTCTGTTTGGCTTTCTTCGCCCTGTTGCTTGTGGCGGAGGAAGTTGGTTTTCGATCGAAGAACAGGATGCGGGCCGATTCAGAGGGCATCGCGAAGGAGGATATTGCACTCCTTCTGGGCGCCGTGCTGACGCTGCTGTCTCTCATGCTCGGATTCACGTATGCGATGTCCGAGGACCGTTACGAAGCGCGAAGGCAACTGGTCATCGATGAGGCCAATGCGATAGGAACCGCTTATCTCAGGGCACAGGCGTTGCCGGAGCCTCGGAGCTCCGAGATTCAGGAGCTGCTCCGGCACTATGCGGAGCTCCGGGTGGAAATCGCCGGCATAAAGAATGACGCTCCGGAAAAGATCCGGGAAATCGACGATCGAACGAAGCAGCTGCATGGTCTGATGTGGTCGCATGCGGCCGTTCTTGCCAAAGAGAGACCCGATCCTGTCGTCGCGGTATTTCTCGAGAGCCTGAACGAGATGATCGACATCCACAGCAAAAGGCTGGCCGCGTTCAGGGATCACGTTCCTTTCTCCATCTATCCCGTGCTTTTCATCGGTTCCGCCATCGCCCTGTGGATGGTGGGATTCTATTTCGGGATGCGCGGACAGCGAGCGCGAATCCTCACGGTGATGCTCGCCGTTCTCGTTGCGACCGTGATGTGGTTGATCCTGGATCTTGACCAACCGACCCGCGGAACCATCAAGGCAAGCCAACAGAGCCTGATTGACCTTCAGCGGGATCTAAGCCAAGGGTCCCCGAAAGCAAAGGAATGACGCAATGGTGAAAACCGCACGTTTGCAAATCCTCATGGCCATCGCGGCGGCCTTCGTCGTCGCTGTGCCGGCCGCCGCCCGGGGGACGGCGGATTCTCCGGATTCAACCGGGGGAACGGTCAAGGTTGCGCAGGATTCCGATCCGACGAAACCGATCGTATTCAGCGTTCGTGACGAGTACACCAGGCTGAAGGACGGTTTTTCGACCAACGCCTTTATCTTTCGTTTCGATAGACTCGTTTTCAAAGGACTTGGGGTGCCGGGTCCTATCCGTGGAATCCTCACGCGGCTCGATCTCCCCATCGTTACATTCTCCGATCCAACGGGATCGGAAACCGGCCTGGGGGATTTCTACTTCCAGGCCTTGGTGGCGCCGCGAATCAGGGGTCATTTTACCATTGCGGGCGGAACCGGATTAACGCTGCCGACGGCTTCTTCGGAGTCCCTCGGGAAAGGGAAGTGGATACTGTCCCCGGCTATCGCGCCCGTCTGGTTCTTTCCGCCGAGGGGCTTCGGGTTCATCAAGTTCCAGGACTGGTTTTCTGTTGCGGGACCGTCGGACAGAGCGAAGGTTCACTACCTCACCGTGACGGCATATGCTCTCTCAAGAATCTCAAAGGCGTGGTGGGTGTCTCTCGATGCCGAATCGAACACCAACTGGTTGCGCGACGATGAAACGTGGTACAAATCGGGGTTTCTCGTCGGAAGGATGCTCTCCAACCGCATGGGTATCTGGGTCAAGGGGGAAATTCCCTTTGGTCAGGATTACGCAGCCGATTGGACTATCAAGGGGAGCTTTTTCGTCACTCGTTATTGATAGTATCTGATCTAGAAGAAATCGGGCAAGGACGCGGAACATGACGCTCAAGAGTTCGGCTTTTTTATGTGCGCTCTTTCTGGTGTGTTTGGCCGTTCTGCCGATCTCGCCCGCCGTCTGTCGGGCCGAGGATTGGAATCCGCCGCCGCCCACCGGAAACGACGGTTTCGATTGGATAGAGCTCAAGTCGGGCGAATGGCTCAAGGGCCGCATCAAGTCCATGCAGCAAGAGAAGCTGGAGTTCGACAGCGAAAAGCTGGATATCCGTACGTGGGATTGGGAAGACATCCGCACCGTGCGCTCGCCGCGGCTGCTCAGCATCCTGTTTGTGGAAAACGAGGTTGTCGACGGCGCGCTGCTGGTTACCGGCGAAGAAGTGCAGGTCGTCAACCAGGCCGGCACACACACGTTTCCTCGCGCGAAACTTCTGGCCATCACGCCCACGGGCAGTCACGAACGCGACAGGTGGTCGGGTGATGTCACGGTCGGGATCAACTCCCGCCAAGGCAATACCAACGACATTGCCAACAACACGCGCGTGACGCTCCGTCGGCAAACGCCTCGGACGCGCCAGACGCTCGAGTACCTGGGTAATTACGGGAAGCTCGATGGCGCAGTGAACAAGGACGACCAGCGTTGGTCGCTCAAGGCGGACTTCTTCCTGTCACGCCGGTTCTTCATCCGGGCGCTCGATCTGGAGCATTTTCACGACTCCCAGCAGAATCTCGCATACCGCCTCACGATCGGCAGCTCTTTCGGTTATTATCCGATCAATACACCGCGCACGGAATGGCAACTCACCGCCGGACCCGCCTACCAGAAGAACAAGTATGATGCGGTGGAGACCGCCGCGAGCAATACGGAGCAGTCGCTGGCGCTCGTGCTGGGGACCCGATTCGACACCGAACTGACCTCGCGCCTCGATTTCGCTCTTGAATACCGCGGCCAGTTCGCCAAGCGCGCGGCAGGCGGCAATATGCACCATACGCTTTCCACGCTGGAGTTCGAAATCCACAAGCGGTTGACTCTCGACCTTTCATTCACCTGGGACCGCGTCGCTGCACCCGAGACGGACGAAAACGGCGTGACGCCCCTGAAAGACGACTTCCAGTCGATTACGTCGCTGGGGATTCATTTCTGAGCACAGTTCTACCGGAAATCAGCGAAGGTTGGGAAGCGGCAGACTCTCGCCCAGATCCAGCGTGACGAGGAGCGGTCCGAGGAGCCGCGCCATTTCCTCGAGGTCGCGGGGGCGTTTGCGTTCGCCGAAAAAGAACCAGCCGTATGCGGCGTAGTGTCCGGGAATGATCACTCGCGCACGGGTGTCGAAAGCGGCCGAGACTGCGTCCGTGGAGTGGAGATGGCCGCTGATATTGAGGATGGCGACATCGGGGCGGTAGACGCTTCCCACTTCCGCGAACCCTTCGAAATAGTCCGTATCCCCGCTGTAGAAAACGGTTCCATGCGGTGTCTCGATCACCCAGCCGAGCGCCCTCCCGTCGGCCTTATTTCTTACGCCCCAGCGCCCGCCTGCGTGATGCGCCGCTACGGCGACGACGCGCCCGCCGGGATACGAGTACGCCTCCCCGGGCTTCATCACTCGAACATCGAGACCGAGCTCGTCGATGTGCTCGGGAACCGAAGGCGGGCAGAGCACGACGGTCCCGCGCGGAAACAGAGCAAGCGTCTCCGGGCTGAGGTGGTCGCTGTGGGCGTGCGAGATCAGAACGACTCGCGCGCCGGCGCAGCTTTCGCGCGGCGGGGCGCTCACCCTGCGGCGGCGGCCCCCGGCCGTTTTCTCGAAAACGGGGTCCGTGACGATCCCGAAGCCGTCGACGTCGATGTAGAAACAAGCGTGTCCCCAGAACGTGACGGCGTTGCGGGCGGGCTCGGGGAAAAGCCGGGGGTCGGGGGTGGCAAGCTCCGCGCGGGCACTCTCGCCCGAAAAGAGGAGACAACCCGCGGCGAGCGCGGCCACGATCACTTGTCGAGGATCCATGAGACGTAGGCGCGCAATTCCGGGTTGCGCGTGTGGACATCGGGGTAATCGGCGTACCGCCGGTCCGCGAGATAGAGCACGTATTCGGACCCGAACACGAAGTAATCGCGGATGGGAACGGTTGCCCTCAGATACGAAAGGTTCAGAAAGTGCCGGGCGGCGTTGCCGTTGAGCGAGTAGATGTAGGCGCCCGAATGCCCGAGCGAGAAGTAGCGGCCGAACGACGCGTTGAACTTGTAGCCGACGCCCGACCCGTAATCGTACTCGCGTCCGGAGATGCTGAAGTAATCGGACTTGGACGCCCCGAGGATAATCGCGTTCGCGTGGAACTCGGTGCGCGTCTCGAAGCCGCGATCCGTCAGAAACCGCGAGAGGAAGCTTGCCCCTACCGACTGGGCTCCGTAGGTGAAGGCTTCGTTGTCCACGTAGTCGAAGTGCTGGTACGCGGCCAGAATGTGCTGTGTGCGCTCGCTTCGGCTCACTTCGCCTCCGAAGAGATAGCCCACGCTCTTGACCTGCGCGATCCGGTGCGGGGCGTTGTCGAAGTTCAGGTGGAAGGTGAAGTCGAAGTGATCGAACGGGCGCTCCATCGTATCGAGGAAAGGATCCCCGTAGCTCGCCGAGAGGCGAAGGAACAGCTTCGAGGACGACGCCTGCCACAATCGTTCGTCGCCGAGAACGCGCGCCCCGACGTCGAGACGCATCCCTCCGTGCTCCGGGAAGCGATCAGGCGGGTTCTGGTGCACTTCGAAGGCCTCGCCGGTGAGCAGCCGGTTGAATCCGCGCGTCGGAGCGACGACGAAGCCCCCGATCTCCCGCCACGTGCGCACGTTACCCTGCGCCGTGTTGTCGAGGACCATGGTCGACAGGCGCCACAGCGCCTCGCCGAAAGCGATGCCGCCCACCGACGTATTGATCCAGTCGTTGATCGCGCCGTGGTTCGCCTCGCCCATGTACTCCCAGTGCCAGCTCCCCGCGAACGCCCAGGGAACGGACTGCCAGAAATCGTAACCGTTCGCCCGCGCGCTATTGAAATAGAGGGTCCCCGTATACGGGTGGTTGAAGTGGTTCGTGGAGAAGTTATTGTCGTCCCACTCGAATCCGGCCTTTACATTCTCCGCGATCGACTTCCAGCTCACGCGGAACTCGGCGAGCGTGCCTCCCTCGCGGATGTAGCGGCAGAACGCCCATTGAACGTAATTGGTTGCGAGAACGTCGATCGCGGTACGCCGGAAGCGGTGTTTCAAGTGAAACGCTTCGGGCGCGAGCAGCGTGTCCCCGGCGCCGGCGCCAGCTATCCCCAGACTCGCGGGAGCAGAAGGAGCCTCGGGCAGCGCCGTGCCGAACACGGAGAGCGCCGGCATTTGCGCCGCACGAGCAGTTGAGACAAGCCCCGCGGCAATCAGCGCGGCCACAATCAACGAGCGAACACGCATCTGATGAATCATACCGCGCACTCTAGCATGATCCCCGCCGAATCGACAACGAAAAACAATATCGTGCTTCGCGGGAGGCGCTCGATTTCGCTTGTCTGATTTCGCGGGGTCGGGTATCCTCCGTCGAGTCCGAATCTCTTTTTCGGGAAGGAGAGGCCTTTGCTTCGCTGCGCTGCTCGCGCGCTGGTTCTCGGTGCCGTCGTTATCGCGCTCTGCGCGGGCGACGCGAGCGCCCTGCGCTATCATCCGCGGCCCGCGTGGATGGCGGGCGTCGGTTTCGGTATCGGCCGGGGCACCTTCACCGACCCCGCGGGCGTCGAAAGCGGCTACCGCAACGGCGTCACTCCGCAGATCCGCGTCGGGCGGATGCTCGGCCAGCGGAGCATGGTCGGCCTCAATTACGACGGATGGCTGATCGAGTTCGGCGAAGTCCCGACGAAGTTCCGCCGCAGTCTCCAGAACGTCGCGCTTGCCGTGACACTCTTCCCCGGCAACCCCAAAGGCCCTTCAGGGGGCCTCTATCTCCGCGCCGGCGCGGGGATCGGGTGGACGGGCACCGCAGAGGTCGAGATCGTGCCCGGCGGCAAACAGGAGCGCGGCGTACGGGTCGACGAGTGGGGCGTGGGGGCCGTGGGAGAACTGGGGTACGAGTTCTGGATATCGGACAAATTCGCCGCCGGACTGGTCTCCGGAATCAACTACTTCGACATTGGGGAAACGATCGTCGACACCGCCTGGTTCGGTTCCGCGGCCCTGACCCTCAACCTCTACTTCTAGCGTCGCCGGAAGCTAGAACACAGCGTTCTTCGCGCTGCCGACAAGACTCCCGGTGATTCCCTGAACATCGATCAGCGGCGGCACGGGAATGCCGGCCCCGAGATTCCGATGCGACTGAGCCCAAACGGCCATCGCGTTTCGCGCGATCTTGATTCTTTCGTCGACGTCGATTCGCCACGCGCCCAGTTCGTCTTGTTTCGCCTTGTAGGCGGCCAGGTCGTAGTCGAGCTGATGGATCACGATGTCGATCCCGGCCAATCGATCGCGCAGATAACGTTCCGCCGCGTCCAACTCCTTGGCCGACGCCTTCTGCGCCGACGGGAGAAAGTCCTTCACCGACGGATCTTCGTTCAGGAGCGTATCGAGCGCCGCCCGATCGCCCATCCGTGCTACGTACAAAAAGTTCAGCGCGCGCATCGAACGCGCCTGTGTTCCTTTCAGATTCATGTAGTTTGTCCGTGTATCGTGGAAATCGACTTCGATCGCACGGTCCATTCCGGCATCGATAGCAGGAATGACGGTCTGCTGGAGAGCGTCCAGCCTGTCCTGTACCGCCACAACGACGGCGGTGACGATCGGTCCCGCCGCGGCGATGCCCTCGAGGTACGTTTTGGCGTCGCGTATATTCTGGAGAACGGTTTTCGCCGATGCCTCGTCGAGGCCAAGGCTGTCGAGAAACGCCGTCCCGGCTGAGGTGTCCAGCACTTCGCGGAGATAGCGCGCCAGCTGTCGATTCTTGTCCTGAGCCGACAACCTCGAGTTGGCGATCGCCACGACCTGGTTGGAGTAGAATACAACGCTTCGAAGCGCTTTCAGCAACGGCTCGCTGCGCTTCCGATTCTCCTGAAATTCCGGAAGGGCCACGTAGGGTCTGAGGTGTTTGAACTGAAACGGTCTGCTCACCTTCGCGGCTTCCGCGAACATGACCCCGGTGTTCTCCGAGAAGGGCGCCATATCTATCTTACGGGAGCCCTTGAATGTCGAGCAACCGCTCAGGACGACCGACCCGAACAGCGCGACCACCATCCCTGACAGCAATAACCTCCGAGAACTCATAGAGCACTGCCTCCTCGATCGTTCAACGAACCGCGTGTCTCGATACGCTAGAACATTATGAACATGCCGCCGGAAACATCCGCCTGCACGATTCCCGATCCTCCGAACATCGAAAAGCATCCGCCGGAACCGCATGCGATCGCGGCGCCGCCTTGAAGGAAGGTCCATGGCATCCGCGCTTGCACACGAAGACCGACGCGCTCGTTCACATAGATCTTGGCTCCGAGCCCGAGGATAAACGAGAACTTCCACTGGTCTTCGGTGGCGCCTGCGAACTCAGGTATGATCCGGGTTGTGCCCAACGTTAACATGGTAAACGGCATGACGTTTCCCCGCTGCACACCCCCCAACCCACCGATCTGCCAGTACTCGATCGCGATATCACCCTCGGTTTTCTTGACGTTTCCCGGCCGCTTGAACGTCAATTCAGCATCCTGGCGATTGTAGAGCAAGACCAATTGGGCGCCCGGCCTGACGTTGACATCCGCCTCGACCCCCCAGACCGCTCCGTCCGTGATGTCCGCCTCGCCATTCAGGGCGCCGTAGTTCACATTGAAGGCTGAGCTCCAAAGGTAGCCTCCATAACCGAGGATTTCGATCCGGTTTTGCTGTTGCTGAAAGCCCCACCCCGATTGGGCGCCCCGCGACCCGCGGCGTTGCGCCCATGCGGGCATCGCCGCGACGACGACAATCAGACAGGCGAGCAATACGATTTTCGATTTCATCTGAGCCTCCCTTTCGAAGAGATGAATAGCGTCTTTTGGGTCCTATGCTATTACCTCAACAAGGCATCTGTCAAATGGAAATGGGAGTCGCCCTGTGCGTTGAACCCGACGTCGAAACGGAGTCCGCCTTCATTTGGTTCTTGTCATTGAAGGACGATCGAGAGAAGATAGAGAAGTGGCGGGTCGAGTAGAATGCGCCGAGCAATTCTCTGAAGGAGAACTCAATGAAAGCGGGAACGCTACGGATGGTCGTGACCGGATGCCGTCTTCTCGTTTTTCTCCTGTGTGTGAGCGCGAGTGCCGGGGCAGAGACACGGTTTGGAGGTACGGCGGGGCTGAACTGGTCGACCCTCCGGGGAGACGGCCCGGAGAACGCCAACTACAACCGCGCCTTGGGATTCAGCGTCGGGCTCGTGGGTGACATCGCTCTATCCAAAGACATCTACCTGAGCGTCGAGCCGATGTACGTTCGACGGGGTACCGACATCTCCTTCGATGTGGGGGAGGATGAGCCACGGGACAGTCTCGAGGCGCGCCTCGACTACGTCGATTGCCTCGTCATGGTCAAGGTGTTGCCGGATAACGGCGCCACGTATGTCTCCAGCGGGTTGGGAATCGGGTTCTTGACGAAGGCGACGCTCAAGGATACTCGCGGGGAAGAGGCGGACGCGAAAAACCTCTTCGAGAATATCGATCTCTTTGTCGCCTTCGGCGTGGGTTTCATGATTCCAGCCAGGAGTTCGCCGGTGACCGTTGAGCTGCGGTATCAACAAAGCCTCCTCAGCATTTCCGAACCGAACCCTTCGGTTTTGAACAGCGATCTCGTTCCGCGGATGCGGTTCAGCGGGTTCCAACTCCGGGTAGCGGTTCTCTTCCCACGGAGCAATTAGGGAAAAGGAGGAGGCTCCGATGTTCATCCACGGCGAAGGGATAACGAGTTTCGCATCAACAATGGATCGGGCAGGGCGGTGCGGCATCCTGTTGTTGCTGACGGTATCCTTCCTGGTGCCGTCGCGGGTCGCATCCCAGCAAGTGCCCCGCGGCGCGAACGAGTCGCGCACCACATACGGAGCTCCTCAGTCGTCCGCACCGGTGTTGGCCGCTCATCGATTCACCTCCACCGCCGCTATTCGCAGCCCCTTCGTCACAACGCAATTTGGTAATGCGCTTGGAATCGGAAGCTCTTCGGGTCTGCAGCTTCCTCCCGTCGTTATCGGCGGCAAGGAATATCGCTTTGAAAGCGGCGAACTTCTGTTTTCGACACTCCAGATCGAGTATCGGCACGCAGTGAAAGAATGGCTGGGCGTGTGGGCGGGATTGAGTTTGGCGGGACGCCTTGGAACCGAGACGAGATCGCTTGTGTCTCAAGGAGTGACGGTCGTTTCGGGCTTTCACTTCGGCTGGCTTCTGAGGGTTTGGCAAACCGACGATATGGTTCTTTCAAGTGCGATCGGCCTGACAAACACGAGCTACACTGCGGTCGATCTTAAGGGTTTCATCGAGGGTATTGTCGACGAGGTTCCCACTGCGGAAAACCACCTGATGCGGAGCGCTCCACTCACCATAGGCCGGACGGGATTGCATTACGCATGGGCTGCGAGTCAGATGATCGGCGTGACCGCCGCCGCGGACGTCGGCTATGGCGAGTCGCCCGATCGGCGAGCGGCAAGCGAATGGTATTTTGATACCGGGGCAGTCGTAGATTTCGACCTTCGCGGCAAGCTTGCCGCCCCGTTGGGAGTCGCAGCCGGCGTCCATTGGACGAGCGTGCCCGACCTTGGCCAATCGTTCGAGGGAAAGACCACGGCCCTCGTTTTTCGCCTCGATTACATCGGCCGGCCGGATTTCAACGTCGGCGTCGAAATTGCGTCGCAATGGCAGGGCGTCAGAGGTCTGGATGATTCGGTGAGGTTTACGACGGCGACGACGGATTTCCGGTATTACTTCTGAGGCCAGACAGGGATTTCCTATCAGCGGCGGGCATTTAGAACACTTCGGACATCCCCAG
>Ga0315291_10006708_pt1 | contig 14275 bp, 12 predicted proteins | sample YL17G12_20_MG_FD_203070 | JGI IMG/M metagenome (GOLD analysis project Ga0315291, IMG submission 203070) | Sediment microbial communities from Yellowstone Lake, YNP, Wyoming, USA - YL17G12_20 | ecosystem: Environmental > Aquatic > Freshwater > Lake > Sediment | place: USA: Wyoming | collected...
CCGGCCGCGGCCGCTTGCGCACCCGCAGTCCGTACGCTATGTTGTCGAACACATTGAGGTGCGGGAAAAGCGCATAGCGCTGGAAACACATGTTGGTGGAACGGCGGTTGGCGGGCACCTCGCTGACGTCGCGCCCGTCGATGTAGACCCTGCCGCAGGTCGGCTCCTCGAACCCGCCCACCAGGCGCAGGGTGGTGGTCTTGCCGCAGCCGCTCGGCCCGACCAGGGAAACGAACTGGCCGCGGCCCACCTCGAGGCTGACATCGTCAACCGCGACGACGCGGCCGAAGCGCTTGGTCACCTGCTCGAGAACGACTATGGGGGAATCGTCGGCCATGTCCCGAAACACACCCCCGCCCGATGGCGGTCGAAGACCTAGCCAGCGGTCGCATAACGACCTAGCCGCGGAGCGGACGCGAGCGCCGCCCGCCGAGCGAGGCCGAGGGCGCGCCTACAGCGCTTTCCACTGCTCCCACTTGCGGGTCCAATCCGCGAGGGTCGTGTACTTTCCCGGCTGGGTCGGCTCCACGCCCGGGAGGACGCACTTCTTGAATGTCTCGTCCAGGTTGACGAGGTTGTAGTTCGCCTGCACGTCCTTGGGCAGTGAAGCGGCCGCCTCGGCGTTGACGCAGCCGAGGCCCAGGCTCCTGACCACCAACTGCTGGGCGCGCAGGCCGGTCATGTGGTCGACGAATGCGTAGATGAGATCGAGGTCGCGCGCGCCCTTGACCAGGCACCAGCTATCCACCCACGCGAAGCTGCCTTCCTCGGGGATGACCTGCCGCACGGGATAGCCGTCGCGCTGGCACTGCACGGTGGCCAGCTCCCAGCCGCCGCCCAGCCAGATATCGCCGGATTCGAACATGTTGATGAGGTCGCCGACGATGGGCGCGATGGTGCGAAGCTGCCCCCTGAGCTTGGCCAGTTGGTCGAAGACCATGTCGAGTTGCCTGGGCGTCAGGTGGGCGAGGTCGTCGAGCGGCCCCAGGCGATGCTTGATGTACTGCGCGGTGATGAAGATCATGCCGCGCATGTCCTCGAGCACGGCGACCTTGCCCTTGTAGCGGGGATCGTAGAATGCGCCCCACGAGGTGGGCTCGGGCTTGACCTTCTCGTAGTTGTAGATGAGGGGCAGCGACCCCCAGCAGTAAGGGACGCCAGTGATGTAACCCTCGCCGAACGCGGTCGTCCAGTAGCCGTGGCGGAACTGGTCGAACACCTGGTCCAGGTTGCGCAGGCTGGAGACCTCGAGGGGGGCAAGCATGTCGTGGTCGATCAGGTGCTGGATGAAGCCCATGTAGGGGGTTACGAGGTCGAACGAACCGGGCCCGCCCGCCTTGAGGCGGGAGAAAAGCTCGTCGTTGCCGCCGACGTAGGTCGCCCGCACGCGAACGCCGTGGCGCTCGATGAACGGCCGCAGCGCCTCGCGGTCATCGTAGCCGCTCCAGGTGAGCAAGCGGATCTCGCGGGTCTGCCCGCGGCGGCAGCCGTGCAGGCCGCCCGTCCCCAGCAGGACGCTGATCGTCGCCGCTTTCGTCAGGAAATCACGCCTGGTCAGGGCGGGGACTGTCCCTACGTGGACTGTACCCGCCCGGAAGGGGACAGTCCCCATCCGGGGACAGTCCCTGCGGGCAGGCATCTCGCGGTCGGTGCGCCGACTGCGGTTTGCAGTTGCCGGTTTGCCCAGCGCCCCTGTCATGGCCCTATTGTTCGCCGCGACCGTGCGCCTTACCTTGTGCGCGGCTCAGGGCGCTACCTGCCCGCCGGCCGGCAGGCGGGCCTCAGAAGTGGTCGCAGCCGTAGTAGACCGGCTCCTGCTTGGGGAAAAGGAGGTCGAGCAAGGCGGCATCCTCGGCGCCGATTGCGTCAGCGCCGGGAATCAGCTCGCGCAGTTGGGTGAAAGTGCTATCGCCCAGCAGCAGCTTGAAGAAGCACCGGCTGCCCGGCTCGAGGGTCATGTCGCCGCCTTCCCCCGCCTGGACGTGCAGGTGGCTGCCGTCAATGACGATGGTCGCCGCCTGGCCCTGCTCGCGAATGGTGATCGCCCTGGCCCGCGGCATGAGCCCCGACCGCGAGAGGCGATCCTCCAGCACCGGCGCCACTTTTTGCAGCAGCGGCGCCAGCCGGATGACCCGCAGCATCATCGCCTCGGTTTCCTCGTGGTGAACGCCCCGGGGCGACCAGCGCGCGAGCAGCTCCAGCGCCGGGTGTGACTTGGGCAGCTCGCCGCCGATGCGCGGGGCGTCGGGATGACGGGAGCGGGCGGGGCGCGGCATGTGCTCGGACGGAGGTAAGTCCTTCGCCTCCCGCATGGCGCGCGCGCATATGGGCGCGACCGCCTCGCGGTGCTCGGGCAGATAGGCCACTTCGCCCAGGTAAGTGGACGAGCCCCGCAGGTAGGCGACCACTGTGCCGTCGCGCTCAACCACCCAGCTCGGCAGCACCCCCAGGGCGCGGGAGTGGCGGTCAAGCCAGTATTGGCGCGGCCGCGCCATGGCGCCGGTGCGCGCGGCATTGTAATAGTTGTAGATGTTGATGACGGCGTCGAGGTCGCGCGCCTCGTCGAACTCGCGCACTGAGTATGGCGTGTCGAGCGGCGGCGGCTCACCCGCGACCACGCTGAAGCGGTGCTCGGGAAAGGTGACCCAGCCGGCGCGGGCGTAGTGGCGCGGGATGCCGGTGAAGAGCATGCTGAGGTCGTATTCGGCTCGCTCCATGTAGCGGATCGTATCCCACAGCAGGGCGAGGGAATAGCCGCGGCCGCGGCACTCGGGGCGGGTGGAGACGGCGCCGATGCCGCCCATGCGCACGACCGCCGGGCCGACGTGGATGGGGCGATCCGACACCCGGACGTGGCTGACGATGCGACCGTCAACCACGCACACTCGCACTTGCTCGAGGTCGAAGGACGAATCGTCGGTCATGTGGTGCTTGAACCGCAGATGACCGGGCTTGCCGAACGCGAGACAGACGTGCTCCCACGCCTCGTCGATTTCGGTCTCACGCAGCGCGCGAATCTCCACTCGTTTCGTTCCCGTTTCAGATGGGCGCGCGGTCGCCAGACCGCGCGAATTCCTCGCGACTTCAGGCGACCCCTTCGTCCACCGAAGCGGGACTTCGGGACTTCGTGGCCCGCGAAGGCGGAAGTCGCGCCCAGATGCAAACCCACGCGCCTAGCAGCCCTCGCGGATGTAGCGCATGCCGCGCTCCAGGGCCTGCTCGTTGAGCTCCAGCAGCTTGCGGCGGCGCTCGGGCAGCAGCGCGCGCAGGGCCTGGCGCACCGACGCGGAGGCGACCAGATGATCGAGCTCGATGAAAGCGCCCAGCATCACGACGTTGGCGACCCGCGTATCGCCCAGCTCCTCGGCGAGATGAGTGGCCGGCACCTGGTGCACGCGCAGGCGCTTGCGCCGCGGGCGCCCCGGCGCCAGCGAGCTGTTGATCATCATCAGGCCGCCGCTGCTGACGACTCCCTGCAGCTTCGTCAGCGACTGGCGGTCCATGATGATCACCGTGTCCGGATGTGCCACCACCGGCGAACCGATGGGTTCATCCGCCACGACGACCGAGCAATTCGACTCGCCGCCGCGCATTTCGGGGCCGTGGGCGGGGGTCCACACCGCGTTGCGCCCCTCGGCGGTGGCCGCGGCCGCGATGAGCTGCCCGGTGAGCGCGATGCCCTGCCCGCCGAAGCCCGCGACGATGACCTCGCGCCGCGTCATGCGCGCCTCCGCTCGGCGGGGGTGAACTCGCCCAAGGGGTAATAGGGCAGCATGTTCTGCTTGAGCCACTCGATGGCTTCCAGCGGCGTCATCCCCCAGCGCGAGGGGCACGTCGATAGGATCTCGACCAGGCTGAAGCCCTCGCCGGCGAGCTGGGTCTCGAACGCGCGCCGGATCGCCTTCTTGGCGCGAGCGGCGTAGGCGGGACTGACCACGGTGACGCGCTCGATGTACGCGGGGCCGGTGAGGGTGGCCAGGAGTTCGCAGACGCGGATGGGGTAGCCGGCGCTGCGCGGGTCGCGCCCGTAGGGGGTGGTGGTCGTCACCTGACCGAGCAGGGTGGTGGGCGCCATCTGGCCGCCGGTCATGCCGTAGATAGCGTTGTTGACGAAGAAGACGCTGATGCGCTCGCCGCGGGCGGCGGCGTGGATCACCTCGCCGCAGCCGATGGCGGCGAGGTCGCCGTCGCCCTGGTAGGTGAAGACGACGGAGTCCGGCAGGACGCGCTTGATGCCGGTGGCGACGCAGGGCGCGCGCCCGTGCGCCGCCTGCACCATGTCGCACAGGAAGTAGTCGTAGGCGAACACGGCGCAGCCCACGGGCGCGATTCCGATCGTGCGCTCGACGACGCCCAGTTCGTCAATCGTTTCCGCGATCAGGCGGTGGATGATGCCGTGCATGCAGCCCGGGCAGTAGTGCATGCGCTGCTGGGACAGGCACTGCGGATGGCCGAATACTTGCTTCTCCGCGAGCCGTTTCTCGGGCTTCGTCTTCTCCGTCGTGCGTGAGATCGCAGTCTCCTCCCGTGCCACCGCCCGCGCAGTGCGAGCGGTTGATCAATCGCTCAACAGCCGTTCCACCTCGGCAACCACCTCGGCGGGTGTGGGGATGATGCCGCCGCTGCGGCCGAAGAAATGCACGGGGCAGTGGCCCTCGACCGCCAGGCGCACGTCCTCCACCATCTGCCCCAAGGACAGCTCCACCACCAGAATGCGGCGCACCCGCTCCGCCAGCCGGCGCACGGGGCCATAGGGGAACGGCCACAGCGTAATCGGTCGCAGCATGCCCACGCGCACACGCTTGTCGGCGAGGCGCTCCAGGGCGGTCTGGCACACGCGAGCGGCGGTGCCGAAAGCGACGACGGCGAGTTCGGCGCCGTCCGTATCGATCTCCTGCCAGCGCATTTCTTTGCGCGCGGCCTCGTCATGGCGGGCCTGGATGCGCAGGTTCACCCGCTCCAGCACCTCGGGCACGATGTAGAGCGAGTTGATGAGGTTCTTGGGGCGGCCCTTGGCGCCGGTGGTGGCCCAGCGCTTGGGCGGCAGCGTCGCCGGGTCGATGGGCGGCTCGGTGATGGTCATCGGCTCCATCATCAGCCCCTGGATAGCGTCGGCGAGGATGATAACGGGGGTGCGGTAGGTGTCCGCGAGGTCGAACGCGAGGCGGGCGAGGTCGTACATCTCCTGCACCGACCACGGGGCGAGGGCGATGGTGCGGTAGTCGCCGTGGCCTCCGCCCTTGACGGTCTGGAAGTAGTCGGAGCCCGCGGCCGCGATGTTGCCGAGGCCGGAGCCGCCGCGGGCGATGTTGGCGATCACCGCCGGCAGCTCGCATTCGGCCATGTAGGAGATGGCCTCCTGCTTGAGGCTGATGCCGGGGCTGCTGGAGGCGGTCATGGCGCGGGCGCCGGCGGCGGAGGCGCCGTAAACCATGTTGGCGGCGGCGAGCTCGCTTTCGGCTTGCAGGAAAACGCCGCCGACCCTGGGCATGCGCTCGGCCATGTAGTCGCCGATGCGGTTCTGAGGGGTGATGGGGTAGCCGAAGAAGTGGCGGCAGCCGGCGTCGATGGCGCCCTGGGCCAGCGCCTCGTTGCCCTGCATCAGCACTCGCTTGGGTTGTTTCGGCAAGGTCGAACTCCCTATTGCAGCAGCACCAGGTTGTCGCGATGGATGACTTCGTCGAAGGGATGGTAACCCAGACGAGACTGGATCTCGCCCGTGTGGCAGCGTCGGATCTTGCGCACCTCATCGGCGCTGTAGTTGGCCAGCCCGCGCGCGATCTCGCTGTCGGCGGAGTCCATCACGCTCACCACGTCGCCCTGGCGGAACTGGCCGGACACGAACTCGATGCCCACCGGCAGCAGGCTCGAACCGCGTTCGAGCAGCGCCTGCTTGGCGCCGTCGTCCACCACCAGGCGCCCTCTTGGGGTGTGGGCGAAGCCGATGCGGTGCTTGCGCGAGCGCAGCTTGGCGGGCCGCGGAACGAACAGCGTGCCCACCGCCTCCCCCTCCAGGATGCGCGTCACGGCGCGCGGGGCGCTGCCGCGCGCGATCACCATGTACACGCCCGCGTTCATGGCGGCCTTGGCGGCGTGAAGCTTGGCAGGCATGCCGCCGCGGCCGACCCCGCCGGCCGACTCGCGCGCGTAGCGCTCGATGTCGCGCGTGATCGAGGTCACGCAATCGATCAGCTCGGCGTCGGCATCGGTTCGCGGGTCGCCGGTGAACAGGCCGTCCACGTCCGACAACAGCACCAGCAAGTCCGCGTCCACCTTGGCCGCCACCAGCGCGGCGAGGCGATCGTTTTCGCCGATGGCCACGCCGTCGATGGACACCGGGTCGTTCTCGTTAATGATCGGCAGCGCGCCCTGCGCCAGCAGCGTGGACAGGGTGTTGCGCAGGTGCAGATAGCGGCGCGGATCGGCGATGTCGGCCTGCGTCAGCAGCACCTGCGCCACCGGCTGTTCGAAGCGCGCGAATGTCTCGCGGTAGTACGAGATGAGCTCGATCTGGCCCACGCTGGCCGCCGCCTGGCGGGTGGGCACGTCCTCGGTGGCGCCGGGCAGCCCCAGGCGCGCCAGCCCGGTGCGCACCGCGCCGGAGGTGATGAGCAGAATCTGCTTGCCGGCGCGGCGGCGCTCGACTATCTCCTGCGCCAAGCTCGCCAGCGCCGGCCGGTTGAGCGCGCCGTCAGGCGCGGCGACGACGCTCGTGCCGAGCTTGACCACGATGCGAGCGGCCTTGCGTAGGGCTTGTCGCGGGGTCTCGTCCAAGAAACGCGGCCTCCCGTTTGATTATAGCAGATTCCGCGCCGCCGGTGAAATGAAGCGCCGCGCACGGGCTGCAGGCGGGGCCGGCCCGGGACCGCGCCCGTGCCGCCGCGGCTCGGCGAAGGACAACCCGCACGCGACGTTGAAGGCTCCGGGGGGACGCCCGGGCGGTTGGAGACTGAGCCCCAGGAGTGATGAGGCGGAATGCGACACCCGAATCTTGCGTGCAAGGACGATTCGTTTCTGGTGGTGGTGGACATGCAGGCGGCGTTCTGGGATCTCGTATGGGAGAAAGAGCGGGTGCTGGAGGGCGTGCGGTTGATGCTGCGCGCGGCGCCGCCACTGGGACTGCCTGTCATCGCCACCGAGCAGAACCCGGACAAGATCGGCAACACCATGCCGCAGGTCGCCGAGCTACTGGGCGATGCGCCGGTAGTGGCGAAGATGGTCTTTAGCTGCTGGGCGGAGCCGGCTTTCGCACGCGCGGTCGCGTCCCTGGCACGCAAGACGGCGATACTGTGCGGGATCGAGACCCACGTCTGCCTGACACAGACTGCGCTCGACATGGCGCACGCAGGCTACCGGGTGCACCTTGCGGCGGATGCGGTGACGTCGCGCGGGGAGATCAACTGGCGGATTGCGCTCGATAACATGCGCGCGGCGGGCGTGATCGTCAGCAGCGCGGAGGCGGTGCTTTTCCAACTCCTGGAGCGCGCGGGCACCGATGAGTTCCGGGCGGTGATGAGCCTGGTCAAGGCGCGAGTCAACCCGTAGCACCGCCGCAGCAGCCGTGGCTGCGGCGCGCGATGCGCACCGGCCGCTGCCGGCGCACCGGCCGCCGCCCGTCCAGAATGACCAAGCCCCTGTGGGGCGAGCCCCCGGCCGGTCGTCAGGCCGATGGCTCCGCGTCCTCGTCTTGCTCCTCGCGCGGTCGGTGCGCCGACTGCGGTCGGTGCGCCGACTGCGGCTCGCCCTCGAGCTCTTCCGGCTCCTGCTGCTCCGCTTGGAGTTCGTCCTTCTGCGCGGGCTCGGGGCCAGGCTCGCCGGGCGCCTGCGAGGGGCGATGGGCGCGGTCCCCCGACGGCCGCTGCTCGCGGTCGCCGCGGGGCTCGATGACAATGCGGCGGGTGGGGTCTTCGCCGATGCTGCGCGTGGTGATCCCGGCGTCGTCCATCAAGGTCGTATGGATGATGCGGCGCTCGTGGGGCAGCAGTGGGTCGAGGGTGACCGGTTGGCCGCTCTGCTTGGCCCTGCGCGCTGAAGCGATGGCCAGGTGCCGCAGGGACTCCTCGCGGCGGGCGCGATAGCCCTCGGCGTCGAGGATGATACGCTTGCGGTTCTCTTCACCGCGGTTGGCCATGATGCCGAGCAGGTGCTGGAGCGCGGCCAGGGTCTGACCGTACTTGCCGATGAGCAGGCCCAACTCCTGGCCCTCGATGTCTATGGTCACCTCGGAGTCGTCCTCTGCGACTACCTTGGGAGCAGCTTCGATGCCCATAAGCGCCAGCATCCGCGACAGCATGCGCGCCGCGCGCTCGCCGAGGCTTAGCTGCGCGGTGACGCGCACCCGCGCGTGGGTGGAGCCCAGGATGCCGAACAGGGAGCGGGTCTGCTCCAGGATCTCCACCTGCACCTGGTCGCGGGGAAGGCCCAGTTCCTCGAGCGCCAGTTGAATGGCCTCCTCCACCGTTTTCGCCGTCTTCTCTACAGATGTCATAGCTTGGTCCCCCGATCGTCGCACCAGTTCGCCCGCGCCGCGAATGCCCATGTGTGAGCGAACGCCGTCGGCCTCTACTTCTTGCGCTTGCGGCGCGGGCGGCCCTTGCCCGGCGGGCCCTCTGTCGCCTCTTTGGCCGGCTCCAGCGGCGGCGCCGGCTGGCGCATGATGTAGTACTGGTGCGCCGTAATCAAGACGTTGTAGAAGAACCAATACAGGATGAATGCCGAGGCCATCTGTGCGAACAGCACCGTCAGCATGAGCGGCATCATGATGGTCATGGTTTTCTGCATTTGCTGCTGCTGCGGGTCCGCCGTCGGCATCGTCGTCAGCTTCTGCGACAGATAGAGGCTCAGCGCATACATGATGAGCAGCGGCATGTCCGCGTGGGCCAGGTTCTTGATCCACAGGAACTTCGCATCCGACAACTGGAAGATGTAAAACTGTATCCCCTGGTACACGCCGATCAGGATGGGCATCTGAATCAACATCGGCAGGCATCCGCCCAGGGGGTTGATCTTGTACTTCTTGAACAGGCGCATCTGCTCCGCGGCCAGCGCCTGGCGGTCGCCCTTGTGCTTCTGCTGCAACTCCTTGATCAGGGGCTGCAGGCTCTGCATGGCGCGGATGGAGCGGAAGGATGAACTCGTGAGCGGAGTCGTCACCAGCTTGACCGTGACCGCGATGAGCAGCAGCGCCAGGGCGGCGGAGTAGTTGGGGTTGTTGCCCAGCAGGTGCACGAACGCCGCAACGGCCTTATAGCGCCAATCGTCGCGTTGCAGCAGATCGAGTCGCATTCGCGACGCCTCCGCCGCGGGCACCGGCCTCAGGCGTCCGTGGGGCGCGGAGGCCAGCACCGACGGCCACTCGATGCGGCCTTCAACCGAGGGCCGCGCCGTCTCCGGCGCCGTGCGCTCCCACAGCTTCGCGTCCGGCAGGGCCATGGCGGAGCGGTTGTAGTCCTTGATGGCCTGCTTGCGATCCCGCAAGCCGAGCAGGGCAACCTCGGCCATGCGGAAGCCGGCGGGCACGCCAAGGGGGGTCTTGCCCAACTGCCCGTACATGTCGATCGCCTCGCGGTACTGCTCCTCGCGCTCGAAGGCATAGGCGATGGCGAATTCGAGGTTCGCGATGCCGATGGGACTCGGCTTCTCCTGCGCCCGCACGCCGCGCAGCTCTTCCTCCCAGTTGTGGCGCAGGTCGCGCGTGGCGTCCTGTGTGGCGGCATCCACCTGCTCCAGCATCCGGCCCACGCGGTCGAGCTCCTCGGGCGGCACCGGCGCCTGCGGCCGTTGCATGCAACCGCCGGCGAGAACGGCTGCCAGCGCGAGGGCCGCGGCCATCAGCGCCAGACTGCGCATGTTGTGGAAGTCCCTGGGTCTGGTCACGTCACATCCCAGCCCGGTTGCGCCGCGTCAGCGCACCGGGTCGAATCCGCCTGGATGCAGAGGGTGGCAGCGGCACAGCCTCTTCACCGCCAGCCACGCACCGCGGGCGAGGCCATGCCTGGCGATGCACTGGGCGGCGTATTCTGAGCAGGTGGGGTAGAAGCGGCACATCTGCGGCAGCAGCGGCGACACCCGGCGCTGATATAGCCGCAGCAGCGCCACAGCGGCGCGCGCCGCGATCCCGCAGCGGAAGCTATTCGCTGTGTGTGGATACCCCTGCCCGGCGCGCCAGGCGGGAAACCGATTCTCGCAGTTGGTCATGAGTGATTGTGCGGGCGGCGCTCCGCGGGATGAAAACCAGGTCCCACGCGCCTTGTGAGTGACCCACAACGGCGCGCGCCGATTCTCGCAGCCAGCGGCGAACACGGTTCCTGATCACCGCGCCGCCGAAGCGCCTGCCCACCGATATGCCGACACGAATGGCGCCGGCGGCCTCCGGGTCCTGGCGCCGTAACGCGCGCAGGGCGAACACACCGTCGCTGTAGCGCTCGCCGTGCTCGAGGACGCGGCGGAAGTTCGCGGCCCCGCGCAGACTGGTCACCGGCTGGGGCCGACGGTCAGCCTCATGCGGCCCTTTTGCCGGCGTCGCTTGATAACCCTCCTGCCGTGTGGGGTGCGCATACGGCGCAGAAAACCGTGAACCCGCGTGCGGCGTCGCCGCTTGGGTTGATAAGTTCGCTTCAAGTCGCTCACCCTCCAGGCTCGCCCGGTAGTATAACATAGATGCGCCCGCACCAGCAAGTGCGCCGGGCGCGCGGGTGTGACCTCGAAAAGTGGGGGGTTGAGCGAAGGACTCCTCTCCCTACCAGGGAGAGGATCAAGGAGAGGGTAAGGGCCCTTGTCGTGCACCCTCGCCCGGCCCGACTGGTCGGGGCCAGCCTCTCATGCCTGAGGTTTACCCGCCTCTGGTGGGCGGACAAGTCCCTGAAAGGGCTTATCATTACCCACTTATCGCTCGACGGAGCCGAGGGAGAGGGAACCGGCGGCGTGCGGCGCACATGCCGGGCGCGACCTTCCCTTCGACTTCGCTCAGGACAGGCATAAGGGCGCGTGCTCCCTCGCGCGCTCATGGAGCGCGCGCCCGGGCCAGAACCAGTAGGGGCAAGGCATGCCTTGCCCCTACCTCTGAAGAACCCTCTCCTGAGGCAGATGTGGGTAATGCTAAGCTGAAAGGGAGAGGCGTTGCCCCCGCGCACCCACTAAAAACGGTCACACCCCGGGGCGCGCCGCTCCAGGGTTTCCGAATCCTCGCGCCCGTAGTATAATGACCACAGCAGGACGCGATCATCGTGGCCACCGTCGCCGACGCGCGCAAACCGAGAACCTTCGATCAACTGGTGGCAGCGGTGCGGCAATACCGCGCCGACTGCGACGAGGATCTGCTGCGTCGCGCCTACGAATTCGCGCGCGGGGCACACACCGGCCATTCCCGCGCCTCGGGCACCCCTTTCATCAGCCATCCCATCGAGGTGACCGCGCTCCTGGCCGAGCTGGGTCTGGACGACAGCGCGCTGGCGGCGGGGCTGCTGCATGATGTGGTCGAGGACACCCCGGTCAGTCCCGAGGAGCTACGCGCCGAGTTCGGCGACGAGGTGGCGAGCCTGGTGGACGGGGTGACCAAGCTGAGCCGCATCGACTTTCGCACCCAGCGCGAGCGCCAGGCGCAGAACCTGCGCAAGATGCTGCTGGCGATGGCGGGCGACCTGCGGGTCATCGTGATCAAGCTCGCGGACCGGCTGCACAACATGCGCACTCTGGGGTCGCTGCCGCCCCAGCGGCGGCGCGAGATCGCCGCGGAGACGCAGCAGATCTTCGCCCCCATCGCCCACCGCCTGGGGGTGTGGCGGCTCAAGTGGGAGCTGGAGGACCTGGCGCTGCGCTACAGCGATCCGCGCGCCTATCACCGCATCGTGCGCCAGGTCGCCCGCACGCGCGAGGACCGCGAGCGCACGGTCAACCAGGCCATCGCCCAGTTGCGCGAGCGGCTGGAGCAGGTGGGCATCAAGGCCGATATCCACGGACGGCCCAAGCACTTCTTCAGCATCCATCAGAAGATGCAGGCCCAGGGCGTGGACTTCGACCAGATCCTCGACCTGCAGGCCATGCGCGTGCTCGTGCATACGGTGGCCGAATGCTACTCGGTGCTGGGGGAGGTGCACACCCTGTGGCTGCCCTTGCCCGGCATGTTCATGGACTACATCGCCAAGCCCAAGGGCAACCTCTACCAGTCGCTGCACACCAAGGTTTTCGGCCCCAACGGCGAGCCGATGGAAGTGCAGATCCGCACCTACGACATGCACCGCACCGCTGAGTACGGCGTGGCGGCCCACTGGCGCTACAAGGAAGGCGACCAGGGGGACAAGGACCTGGAGCCGAAGCTGTCGTGGCTGCGGCACGTGCTCGATCTGCAAAGCGACCTGCAGGATCCGAGCGAATGGCTCGAATCGCTCCAGATCGACCTCTACCAGGACCAGGTGTTCGTGTTCACGCCCCGCGGCGACGTCATAGACCTGCCGGCGGGTTCGACGCCGGTGGATTTCGCCTACCGCATCCACACCGACATCGGCCACTCGTGCGTCGGCGCGCGGGTCAACGGGCGCATCGTGCCGCTGCACTACGTCTTCCAGAACGGCGATGTCGCGGAGATCCTGACCTCCAAGTCCAGCACCGGGCCGAGCCTGGACTGGCTGTCGTTCGTGCGCACCAGCCAGGCCAAGGGGCGCATCAAGTCCTGGTACCGCAGGGCGCGCCGCGAGGAGGACCTGCAGCTCGGCCGCGACCTGCTGGAGGAAGAAGGCAAGCGTCAGGGGCTCAAGCTCGCCGAGGCCGAGCGCACCAAGCACCTGGCGGACATCGCTGCGCGCATGAACTACGCGGGGGCCGAGGACCTCATCGCCGCCGTGGGCCACGGGGATGTGACCGCGGAAGCGGTCATCAACCGCGTTCGCGCGCAGGCGGAACAGGGGCGCAAGCCGCCGCTGCCGGTGCGCAAGGCGCGCCAGGGGCAGCTTCAACTGGGCATCAGCGCGCGCGGCATGGACAACGTGCTGTTCCGGCTGTCGCGCTGCTGCGCCCCCATCCCCGGCGATCACATCGTCGGCTACATCACCCGCGGCCGCGGCCTCGCGATCCACCGCCAGGCGTGCCCCAACGTCGCCAAGTACGCCGAACGCGAGCCCGAACGGCTGGTCGAGGTGGAGTGGACGTTCGCCAAGGACGCGGTCTATCCAGCCGAGATTCAGGTCGAGGCGCTCGATCGCGTGGGCCTGCTCAACGATGTCACCGGCATCATCACCAGCCGCGGCATCAACATCAGCGCTGCCCGCGTGCGCACCACCAAGCCGCGCACCGCGCTCATCAGCCTCACTGTGGACGTCACCAGCGCGGAGCAGCTCCAGGGAGTCCTGGAGGCCCTGGGGCGCCTGAGCGACGTGCTCCACGCCCACCGGGTGACGTCGTAAGGCCGGCGCCAGGGGCGTCAGCCCTGTGGGGCGCGGGCTCCTGCGCGCGCCGGAACGTGCGGCGGGCCATGGAAGGCCCGCCCTACCCCCCACGGGTCGGCGGCTTAACGAATAGCTCAATTCCAGAGATGTTGGAGGAGTACACCTCCTTCGATGTCCATTCCCATCCGGGCAACGAGCTGATCTTGATGCGGTATCCTCCAGGTTTCCACAATTGGGATGTCGTGCTGGCGCTCCTCCTGAGGAGACTGCGCCGTTCCCTGATCTCGACGATTCGGACCTCCCGAGGCACCTTGAGTACGAAGGCGTAGGCATAGAGCGTGCGACCACCGCGCGTAACAATCTGCCCCGGCTCCACACCAATAACGCAGCGCGCCTGCTCGCGCAAGTCTTCCGGCAACCACGGCCTGAAGGGAGGGACGGCATTGACCGGAACCGCCTTCGCGCCCCATTGGTTATCTATGCCCAGTCTCTCCGATGTCACTATGCGACCAGAGATTGTGATGGCCGAGGTCGCCCTCGCCTCCCACCAAATGCGCAGACGACTCCCGCAGTTCGTGGCGGCGAGCAACATGAATAGGATTATCAGGGCGGCCGGTAGATACCGCAACCGTGCAGGGTCGGAGACCACTGCGCTGCGGCGCGTCCTGTTCATCATCGGCTACTCTCCTGAAAGCATTTTGCAGGACCCCGCTTGTCCCGACGGTTTCGGAGGCGCGCGATGATGCGCGTGGGGGTCAACCTTGATCAATCTCTCCTACGTTCCGGCTCTCGCCGAACACACCTTAGCCCCGGATTATGCATAGGAAAAGGTCAATGTCATTCTGAGCGCAGCGAAGAATCTTGGTAGGGAATGTGCAACCGCGATGGCAAGACCC
>Ga0315291_10006709_pt1 | contig 14273 bp, 23 predicted proteins | sample YL17G12_20_MG_FD_203070 | JGI IMG/M metagenome (GOLD analysis project Ga0315291, IMG submission 203070) | Sediment microbial communities from Yellowstone Lake, YNP, Wyoming, USA - YL17G12_20 | ecosystem: Environmental > Aquatic > Freshwater > Lake > Sediment | place: USA: Wyoming | collected...
GACGTGCAAACATGCGCGCCAACCGCGCAGACTCAAAGTGGTACCACGCCTCAGGGTGGTATGGCCCCTCTTTGACGCCAGCTTGGAAGGTCATCTCCCCTCGCCTTCTGCTGCCACCGAGCCCACCCGCGCGATCTGCGTGTGCCACTGGTTGATGGCATCTTCTAGCTGATCAATGATCTTGCGCTCGATGGCCCGCTGTAAATAGCGCTCGAAGGAGGTTCCCGCCGAGACCCCCTCGTCATGGTTCTGGACCAGATGCAGATCGAGCGCGATCTGGAGGCGCTGCGGATACTGAAGGTTCAGAAAGCGATAGCGCAGGCGTCGGATAAACGGATCTTCTTTTGGGTCAGGCATGAGGGGCTCCTTCCAATCGCGCACACAGCGCGTCTGCGCATGTTTCGCAGAGCATCTCCGACTGCATCGCATCCTGTGGGCGATGGTACGAATAGGCATGCGCGCCAGCGAGGTTAACCACGCCGCAGGAAGAGCAGGTGCACGATCTTGCGAGGATGCCTTGGCCCAGTAGATTCTCGGCGAGGAGGCGCTCCTTCAGTGTACTCATGGCTGAATCTTGACCTGCTCTGCGATCGCCTGTCTCGTGTGCTCCTCACAGTAGGCGCTGCCCTTTCCTGCACGATTTTCACAGCTGGTCAGCCAGCACCTGGGATGGTGAAAGGCTGCCGTGATCTCGAACAGCGCCTTTCGCTCTGGCGTAAGCGTTTTCTTGGGGCCGATGGGCGTGATGCCTACTAACTGCGGGGCGTCGGAGTCCTTCCCTCGATCATTGGTGCGGCGCAGCGCTAGCATGGAGTCATCGTAGTGGGCGATCACCGTCTCGTTCACATAAGGAAGCAGCTTCAGCATGATGTCGGAGGAGAACCAAAAAACACTCAACCCATCTTCCGCATGAATCTCTGCCCAGCCGCTGTATGGCAGGATGTACAAGATTCCAGTGACATCTACTCGCTTCATGCGCACCTCTTTGGCGAGATTGACACTCTGCGATCGGAGTGTCAATCTCAACCTAGCAAAAGGGCGTGATGCATGGCGGGCAGACGGATGATAGATCTGGCAGGACAAACGCTTGGCGAGTGGCTTGTGCTCGATGAGTGGCGCATCCGACAGGCGCCTCACAGCAAGCTCACGGAGTGGAAGTGTCAGTGCTCCTGTGGCGCGATTCACTGGCGCCTGAGTGCCAACCTGCGCAACGGGCTTTCGACGCACTGCAAGAGCAAGAATCACGGCGATCCTTACGTCATCGGTGACACGCTTGGCAAATTTACGATCGAGGCCTTTCCTGACGAAAGGCGTTGTCACCTGCGCTGTGTTTGCGGGCGCCTGCGGGAGGTGGCCAAGACCTCGCTCAACGGCCTCCTTCAGTATCGGTCCAGCTGTGGCTGCAACGGCGTGGACACCATCATGCTACGAGGAGATCCAGATTTGCCAACGGGCGTGCACGGCTATAATCAGCTTATCCGCTGGGCGGGATGTTCTAGGCAGGCACACTACCAAATGATTCATACCCGTGGGCTGTGGTACGCGGTGCAGCATTTGTCAGAGCTTGCGGAGGAACGCCACCCAGGAGAGGGTTGGCGAATCCTGAAGGTAGTTCCGATGCCAAAAGAGCAAGCGCAGGTCGCGTGAGGCTCATGGTAGCCACCGCTCCCAGTTGGCAAAGATGACTCGTAGATCATCCGACAGATACAGCGATTGGCGGCCATGTCCTGTCCGTCGTATCCAGAGCGAAGGCTCTTCTAGGGGCACACGCTGGGCCGTAAAATATTCTGCGGCAAATACCATCGCCGCGATCTGGCCAACGTCTCCACCGTTCGCGAGCAGCGGCGTGGTGACAGCCTGTTGCCCGCCCTCGGCGCTGTAGACCTCCACCTCGTAGCAAGAGACACCTTGCGGCACGTAGCAGCAGTCAAACCTTCCCTCTGGCTCGGCGTCTGCGAAGACAAAGGGGATGTCATAGAAATCGCCCATTCGCTCCGTGATCAAGTGGCGCATCTGCCAAAAGAGAAAGCTAGAGCGAATGACCCAACGCGCGTACACAGGCGTGCTGCGGTTGCCTGCATGTTGGCGAACGAAATCAAACTCTTGTTCGGTGATGCTCTGCTGCCTCAACGCATCTTGCGCCATCTCTTGTACGACGCGCAAAGAGGGCGTACCGTAGGCGTAGGCAGAGGGATTTACTTGGAAGGCTCCCTGCGACCAAGCCGAGACTCGAAACTGATCTCCCCTGTTTTCTCGATGGGCCTCTACCTCCCAATTGATGGTGGGCATTAGATCCTGCAGTTGGCGTAGCAGGGAAATCACTGCGCGCCCTCCTTTGGTTCTGTGGTGCCTGGTGCAGGAGGAGTCTTCCACAGTCCTCGTTGAACCAGGTCGGCGATCAGAAGCGCTTCGGGGTCCTCGCTCATCGCCACAGTTGCATCCAGTCGTACCTTCAGTTTTCGATCCTCTTCTGCCTCCGTCTCTGCCTCTGCTTCTGTTAGCACTGGCCTAACCCAAGGTGCACCGCCGCAGGCAGGACACAGATTGTTCAGGATCATCCCTGCCGCCAAGTCGCGATCCCCTGGCAGATAGGCGTGCAGGGCATCATGGCCACAGCGATGATGTCGAACATTGAGCACTTCATGCCCAGGATGCTGATCCGCAAAGGCCTGTCGCCTCGCCTGCTCGGCATTGGTGTCGTCCAGTGATTCTCGAATCTCACGAGAAAAGGCGGTGCCAAACTGTAGTAAGGCACCTTCAGGCGTGTCTCCATACGCAAAGAGAGTGTTGCCGCAACCTCCGCCAGCAACCCAGAAGACTCCGTCCTTCATTGTCAGTTTAATCAACATGGTTCTTCTCCTCGGTAATAGGCGAGCAGCCGCTGCCTTTCATCGGCCCTCTACCTCTCCCGCTCGGCGGATGGCCTCTGGCGTGTACCATGGCTTGGGGATGCCATCCATGGTGTTGGCGAGACAGATGGGTACTAGCGGCAGCAACGCAGCGGCGGTGAGTTCTGGGTTGGCAAAGAGGGAAGGCCAGTCAGTGGTCATGGGGCTCCGTATGCGGTGAGGTACGACCTAGTCAGTGGATACGCTAGAGACCTTCCGTCTGTCGCCACGAACCAAAGGGCTCGCGAATGTCTACCGCAACGATGTTTTGCGTCTTCAGCCAGGTCTTGTGAAAAGGAGCCAAGGGCCAAAGCACAGCGAGCACCCAGACGGTCTGATTTGCCTCGCGCTCTCGGCTAGGGTCGTACTCGCGATAAAGGTTAAGCTGCTTGCATACCTCATTGGCTGAGACGGGAGCAGCCTTTACCTCCACGCAGAGATTAAGCTTGGTCGTCTCTGCGCTTGTTTCGACGTGAAAATATTCCCTAGAATAATTACCAAATTTAAGCGACGCCCGACGATCAGAGATGGCTGGACGATATAGTCCTGCGTTTTCTTTGTGCTCTGGTTGGTCAATCTCCCACCCACTAGGGGATGTCGATGTACTGGAACGTTTTAATGTTGCAAAGACCGTTCTCTCCCCTGTTGTTTCATAAGTAAGACGAGCGCGCGTGTGCGTTAATACGACGAAGGCATCAAGGAAGCCCACCGTCGTCTTGTATTTTCCTTCTCCCTTGGAAATGCATACCTCTGCCGCCGAATAGGCCCTTTCCGCGCTCACAGGCGAATTATCCTCGAATTGCTCCGCACAGTAAGCGCCATTGACGTCAACCAGCTTGCCATTCTGATCGTAGTAAGGACGACAGCGACCGCGATTATAATAAATCGTCGCATCTGTCTCTGGAAGAAACCTTCTAAGATCAACCCCATCCACACAGAGTAATCGCCACAGCGCCGCTGCGCCCTCGTCGGTGGTGAGATACTGACAAGCCAGATCATGATCGGAGTGGAGTCGATCCTTGTCTTGAAAGCCAAGCTTTGCGAGAAGAGTCTGATTGTGCGAGTGAGTCATGATGTCTCCTTTTTACGCGCTTTTCCAATGTTTATCGACGCCGCTGCCCTCGGACAGCAGCAGCCCTAGTGCCCCTAAGCTCTCTAGCGCCGCCTGCACGCCATCCACCTGCGCACCCGTAAAGAGAGCGCCCACTTTGGCCGCGCTCCAGATGCCCCCGCGCCTTGTCACGTCTCGGATGGAGGCGAGCTGCAGCGGGAAGGTGGCAGGCCAGAGAGGCAAGACTGGGCCTTCCGCTTCTTCGGATGCCTCTGGCGTGTCCAACGTCACTTGGGTCGCTGCCGTGGCCCCTGCGGGGTTTTGAAAGGCAGGCCGCAGCCATCGTACGAGGCCCGTCTTTTCTTCAGCGGCGCGCTCGGCATTGAGGGCCACCAGATGCACAAGAATCTCTTGATCGGTGGCGGCGACAGGCAGGCCATAACAGGCGAAGACGGCATCATCGAGATCGTCATGAATCTGGCGAAGGATGCTGACCAGGCCTTGCTGATTGAGCTCTTTCTCTTTAGCGGTGAGCGCATCTCCGCTGCGTAGCTTGGCCAAGACATTGTACATCCCCGTCATGGTGAGCTTGGGGTGTGCTGCCTGCTGTCGCTTGCGATGGGCGTCTAGCTGCTCACCTAGGGCGCGGATCTTGGGCTTCTGAGTCAGATCGGTGGCAGCGGGAAAGGGGAAGGGGTCAAAACAGCGGGTCTTGTTATAGCGAGGGCGATTTTCTAGCGTGCCACCTGACGCTAGGGCCCAGGTGACATGAATCCGAGAGGATAGCACACCAAGTGCGTAGGCATCATCAAGCGCAATGTTGATCAGCATGCCATCTGGTAGGATGCCTTGGTCCATGAATACAAAAAATCGGTGCTTAGCCGTCTCAATCGTCGAAATATAGCGAGGCAGGCCAGTTAGTGCCATTCTCATGGCAGGCGCGGGGTCGCCAAGCACCCACCACTTATTCTTTCGAGACGCCATATTGTTCTGATCGCGCTCTGGCTTTACACGCTCTAGTATCCATTGGTACGCAGCGGTGTATTTATCTCTGGCTTGCTTTTCTGTGAGTCCGAAAAAATCAATCACCATCGCGTCACGCGAAATCGCTGCGAGATCCCTGCCGTGACGGTAAGGTCGAATATGTTGTGCCAATCCAGGGAGCGCGCCCAAGCCAAGTGACTTCGCCTCTGCGGGGGTGACAATGAAACCCGCGCCGCAAAGTCTCACCCCAGTCGCCGCGAGTGACTCGTTTGATCGCAAAGCCAGCGCAGCGCTTGTATCAGCTCCAATCGTAAAATCAGAGTGAATCATTCCTCTGCTCTGGCTAAGTACCACGCTCACGGCATCGTCGCTTGTGGCCTCTTCTTTTGCCACTTCGCAGAGCACTCCGTCTGCTTCATCGCGCGAAGCGACGGACATGGCGATACGCACCGCCGCTCCGCTGGCCGCGTCTACCCAAGGGTGATCCGCGATGGCATAGACGAGAGACAGACGATTCTCTCCCTCCATGTGTGATTGCAGCATCTTGCGGCACTGACTCTGGGTGATACTATTTGTCGTAATCAACCCAAAGCGCAGGATCTTGCCTGCACACAAGAGCACCGCCGCCTTCTCCCACCAATACATGACAAAATCGACAGACCCAGACACCTCTGGATAGACGCCGCGTATTGTTTCAGCATATCCCTCGCCTAGCACCGTTCGCATACGCTTGTTACCAATAAACGGCGGGTTTCCTACGATAAAATCAGCCTCTGGCCATACCGCCTTGCGCGGGTTGGTATACCGAAAGATCTCTACCTGTGCGTCCAAGTTGGGGACATCCTCCCCTGTCACCAGATTCTTCATCATCGTCTCGCCATCCCAGCGGGTAACGGGCTTATCGTCTGCGTCTCTGACCTGGATCTCCTCATCAAAGGCCAAGACAGCATCTCTGCACTCGATGTTGTGGTAGTTTCGCAGCACAGGCTCTGGCGGATGGCTCTTCTTCCCATGCGTGCGCAGGTGCCATTGCAGATACCCTATCCACAGGACAAGCTCTGCAATCTCCTTCGCCCAAGGCTTGATCTCAATGCCTAAGAATTGCTCTGGGCTCACCGTCTCCGTGAGCAACAGGGTCTCTAACACCGACTGCCCCTCATTCAGCTTGGCCAGCTGCGCCAAGACCTCGCCTTCGAGGCGCTTCATCATGTCCATCGACACATACAGAAAATTGCCACTGCCGCAGGCGGGATCTAGGATCTTGATCCCACAGAGCCGCGTGTGAAAGGCCAAGATCACCTTGCGGGCCGCTCGCAGATGCTCCGCCGCCTTCGCCTGACCCGCCTTGGTCGCAGGGGCGCTCTCACTCGCTAGCACAAGCTGGCGAGCCTCCGCCTGTACGAGCTCCCACTCCGCGCGCAGGGGCTCCTCTATCGTCGGACGCACCAGGCGCTCCACATACGCACGGGGCGTGTAATGCGCCCCCAGCTGATGGCGCTCCTTCGCACCCAGGGCGCTCTCTAGCAACGTCCCAAAGATGCTCGGCTCCACTTCTCGCCAGTCTGCCTCTGCGGCCTCTAGCAAGAGCTCTAGCTGCCGCCTCTTCAGGGGCAGACCTTTCGCCTCATGGAAGAGCCCGCCATTGAAGCGCAGCAGCTTTCCTGCCGCGCCAAAGTGCCGACCCTCGTTCATCGCCTCCCACAATGCCGCCACGCCGCCCGCAAACTGGGAGGGATTCTTCAGCCACAGCCGCAGCGAATCCACGAAGGTGCGCTCAGGCAGCAAGTCCGTATCCTCGGCAAACATCGTGAAGACGCACCGCATCAGGAAGCGCGCCACCTCCTCAGGCGCCTCCATGTCTTGTAGCTCTACCGAAAGCCGCGCCAACTTGTCTGCCACCTCCTTTGTCACCTTGGCGGCCCGCTTGGCGGGGTCTAGCGACAAGGGCTCGGTCCAGATGGTGCGCAGCAGGTCTAACTGCTTCTCTAAGTCCTGCATGTAGAGGCGACGGTGCTGCGCGTTGGGGTAGGGATAGTATCGCCCCCCATCGAAGCTGGCGTACACGTCAATGCAGTAGCCAATGTCGCAGATTAGCAGAAACGGAGGCCGCTCCTTCAGGGAACTCGCATAGCCCAGCGCCTGCCCATAGGCATCATCCATCATCTGGTGGTAGCCAGGTGTGCCTCGTACGCCAGAACCCTTTTTCTTGCCGCCATCTGAGCCCTGCTTCGATTCCCAGATGAAGCAGCCTTCTTTGTACAGATCCATCCGGCGAGACGATTTGATGTCTCCAGGCAGAAACGCGGGCGCCTGCTTCTCGAAGGTGTAGACGTCCTGCGCAGGAATGCCCGTCGCAGGCTTCGGCGTAGGCACACCGAGGAGTTGGCAGAGCTCCATGAGGAACGGCTGCGAGTTGGCATTCTCGGAGCCTGAGGAGGCTTTCCACTTGGCGATGAAGTCAGTGATGGTCATGCTGGGGCGTCCTATGATGCTCGTTAGGGTTCAATGGAGAAGGAGGCGTCAGGCTGCTGCTCTGTTGTGCTGTCTGAGATGGTCGTCTAGAAACCCCATCACCTTTAGCAAGGCATCGTCGGTGTTCTCTTGACGGGCATAGAGCACGAGCACCGCAAGGCTAAGAGCGACGATCGAGCCTCCGAATAAATATTTCACGATGCCTCCTTTTTCGTTCGGCGCCCGCAGGCGCTTGGGTGGTGACGAATTTCCTGCCGTAGGCCTGTTGTAGGCCTACCAGCCCCCGTGGTGGTCCCAGTATCGAGCTTCAGCGGTGACGCAGCGTTTGACGTGATTCCTCTCGCTGGCTTCGTCGCTGCCCATGCCAAACGTTGCGACAAAGGCCTGCTCTACCTCTTCCTCGGAGGGGCAGCCCTCCGAGACGAGGATGGCTTCGATTTCCTCGGCGGTCTTGTCCGTGCCATCCAGCTTCAACTCCCAGAAGCGGTTGTTGTAGCTGTTCTTTCTGATCTCTGGCCACGTTAAGACAGCGTGGGCTTGGGCTTCCAGCCGCCCTTGGTTAAGGCAGCGGCGACCCCTCGCTTTGAAAATGGACGCTTCGGACTCATGAGGCTCCCTAAGGTGTTTGGTGCTGACATTGTCAACCTTAACATGTGGCGCCGACTTTTCAACCCAAAAAGTGTATGCCACGAAACAAAGATATTACTCGTCTGATCTCATGGGCTTACAGGACAGAGGCTTGCGCGCCTCGTGCAGATCCCTAGGTGGCTCGATAGGGCCTTTCGAGGTAGGAGCGCACGAGCGCCCACTGGCGGCGCTTCTCTGCAAGGTAGACAGGGTCGTAGTGCAGGGCGTCGCTGGTGCGTCCGCTGGCGTAGGTTAAGGCCGCCGCCGCCGCATTGCCTGCATGGGGATGATCTAGGTGCAGGCCTTGAGCGCACTGACCTCCTGCGTACTGCGCCGCTATGTGTCTTGGTTGTAGGCTGATGCCTTTATCAATCTTGACTGCTGCCGCCGTCCACGCTTCGATCGTGGTCTTTCCCTCTATCAGCAAATGACGTAGACGGAGGGCCTCCCGCGCGGCGCCATCGGAGTATTCGCGCTCATAGAGGTGCAGCACCCGCTCGGCGCAATCGATCCCAAACAACTGCGAGAACCGATCAGGGAGGCGAGAGAGGACGTCGCCAATCCACTGCCCCATGTGGCGCTCTTCTAGTTCTATCCAGCGCTCTGGCGCTTCTAGGAGGAGCAGGGGATAAAGAACGCTCTCCATGGCCTCGATGGGATACTTGGCGGCCAGTCTCCACCATGTTTCGGTGGCGCAGTCTGGATGCTGCAGTGCCTGAATCTCTGCGGACGTTTTTGGCAACCGCATCAGTCGCCATCCTGTCGGTGTGGATTTTTCCGCGCAAGGAGACGGAGATACCAGCGGCAGACCGAGACTCGCATGGTTCTGCTTCGGTGGCGATAGGCGACCAGCCGCTCGTACAGATCAGGTGTTAGGCCCTCGTAGGGCAGCGCTTCAATCGCCTGCACCATCTCTTCTGGCGACAACTCGCCCTGCTGTGCACAGAGCCAGTCAAAGAAAGGAATCAGGTTGTTTCGTTGTAGGTTCATGTCTTGGGCGCCCGCAATGTGCGTGCGATCGCCTCCTTCTGTATCAGAGAGTAGACGCATTTCCCACTGGTAAAGACCGCGAGGAAGACCTCACCGATCTGGCCGCCTAGGTTGCAGGTGATGCTTACTCGTATGGTCTTGCCGTCCCTCGATAGCGCCTTGGCCTTTTTGTTGGCATCTGGGCGTGTGCGGATCATGTCCAGCACTTCGCCTGCATGCTCCTCTACGCCTTCGCGGATGGCATAGTTTGTCCATTTTCGCCTCATGAGTTCTCCTTCGTTCCCTTGCAGGCAGGGCAAGGGATACGGGGCCAACCCTTGATGTACGGATCGGTGCCTGGGTTGGTGATGGTGCCTCGGTCGTCACAGGTGACACACGGCAGAGTCTTCTTTTTTCTCATGAGCGCGCCTTCGCTGCTTCAGCCTTCAGTCGCGCTGCCTCATGATGCGCGGGCCAGTAGACATCCTCAGGCACGTAGGAAAGGTCTGCGCACCCGTTGACGTCATAGCCTAGCAACTGGACAAACTGCGCGCGATCCTCGTCTGTGAAATCCAGCCTGCGGATCATATTCATGTCGATCGGCTTGCCTCCGATCTTGCCGTTGTCCAGCACATACTCGACGATCGCGTTCTTCTGAAAGTACGCCTTGCCCTCCTCATCGAGGTAGATTGGCTGCATCGGATGCTTTGCGGCCAAGGTGTTCTTTCCTGCGGTCATTGCCTCGTCTGCTGCCTTCGACGCAGCCTCGTACACCTCATCGGAGACATAGTGCAACTCCGAAAACCCACCCACGCTGTAGCCGATGAGCTCGGCATACTGCATCTGGTCATCGTTGCCAAAATCGTCGCCTTTGTAGGCAAGGTGGTTCATGTCGATACCGCCGTTGTCTTTGAGCCACCGCACGATGGCGTTTTCCTTGAAGCGAGGGGTGCCTTTGTCATCAAGGCGTACGGGCTGCATGGGTTGCTTTGGATGTGTAGTCATAATACGACTCCCTGGTGTGATTCAATTGCTTTGGTGGTGCCTGCGAGCACTGCTTCTGACAGGCAGTAAAAGGGATTGGAGAGCAGCAGATTAAAGAGGTGCGCCGTGTAGCACAGCACGGGACTGTTGCTACGCAGGGCATGCATGGCTTTACCTTTATTGCAGGCGTCTGTCTCATTCTTCCCTTGGATCACAAAGGGAAGTATCTGCATGGTATCGGGTGTGCCTGCTACGATGGTCACGAGATATTTCTTGGGCGCGGGCTCCTCATTGGTCATGATGCTCTCCCTTTGATTGTGATGATGTAATCAGGCGCTCTGGAAAGCGCTCTGGAAACTTGGCGGCGGCAAGCAATAGCACTTGACTGGCAGCGGTGGCAATCGCCACATTGATCGTCTCTGCGAGGCAGTCGGCGGTCTCTCCCCACAGCGTCATGTGCGCGGACGCCTGCCTGTTCGCAGGCGACATCAACGCGGTGCCGCCTGCGAGTAACACCTTTTGTAGCAAGCGATAGGTGAGCTCGTTGCTTTTGGTGGAGGTGCACGGACGCGTAAACACGTCATCATACAGGTGCGCGCAGGCATTGGAGGCCTTCCAGACGAGATCATTTGATTCATCAAAGGTCACAGGGAAACTCTCCTTAGTTGTTGTGCCAAGTCTTGATACGCTTGTTTCATCCCCGCCTGCATCAAGAGCTCAGGGGCGGTCGCGCTTGTCGACAGAGGGTGGAGCGCAAACTCTTCGGTCGCTTTGACTCTCTCTTCATAGAGGGCGGCTGTACAGGTGACACCCATCGTCTTGAGCCAGCGCAGCGCATTTCCGTAGGTCTCTAGCACTGCAACCGCATAGAAGAGCAGGCTGCACATAGAGAGCGCCTCGCGTGGGTTGCGGTCAAAGCGTCCACGGAAGCCGTCAAAGGTCTTCTGCTGCGTCTCCATGTCATGGAGCAGCGCCTCTTGCAGCTGCGAGATGGTCATCGTTGTGTTCACTTGGCGCTCCTCTTCGACGAAGACTTCTTGGCGTCGTTGGCCATCGCAGTTAAGGCCAGCAGTGACAGATGAAGGGCGATCTGTTCCTCTGCCTCCGCGTCGGACATGCCGAGCTCTGCGCGATTGGCGGTGGTCTTTTCCCAGAGCTCCCGCGCATTCTTCTCCCACAGTCCCTTCTCGTCGCGGAAGAACCAGTCGGAGGCGCTGTTCTTTATGCCTGCCGCGATCTTGACGATGCGGCGGGGGCGATCTATGTCGCTCATTACGCTCGCCTCGCGCGCTTCGCTGGCGGCGGGGTTGCCGCATTGAGCCTGCGGGCCTCGGCCAGATAGGCGTCGTTCATGGCCTTTTCCTTTCGAGCCTTTCGAGTGTACATCGCATCCATAAACACGTTCCTGATCATGATCTCGCACTGGGTGACTTTGGCATCAGTAGCCGCCCACGCCGAGTAGCGAAGATCAAAGTCCGATATGTTCCCCGAGGGGAATGCGACATCAATCAGCGCCTGCTCTGCCACTTCCCTGTCGTGAAGGAGTTGCGCGAGGCTCGTCCTGAGCTGCCCGATGGTGAGCACTTCAACTTGTAACTTTGGTGCTTGGTTCGTTGTCATCGTCTTTGTTCCTTCTTCTCTTCTGTGAGGGCGGCAAGGTGACCGCAGTTATTGTGATGCTAGGCGCTCTTGGGTGCGGTAAAGACAAACGGAAAGCGGCGACCTGCTATAAAGGACACCAGGCGCTTGGTCTCCACGGTCAGCTGCGCGGCGATGTCCTCCGATGAGAAGCGCGGGCACTCGATGCGAAGGAGGCTTGCCTTGGCGGTAAGGCCTCGGTTGTCGTCGCAGCCGCTGCACAAGAAGATCGTCGCAATGTGACGGCCCACCCGCGTGGCGCGCTTTTCAGTGGTCTCTGTGTGGCAGTCTTCGCAAGGCCCCGCACGAAACGCTTGGGCCTCAATCGGGTAAAAGTAACAACTCATGGTCTTCTCCTTTTTTCTTGGGCTAGGCTTGGGGTAGAGGCAGTGATTTAAGGCTGCCAGTACGGTCGTAGTATTTCTCCATGTAGTCAGGATAGCTCATTCGATCGCGATCATCTTGACGCTTCCACTCCGCGACCTCGATGTCACGTTCGACCTGTTTTCGATTGCGCTCTTGCTGCGCGATGTCTGGGTCTGTCGCGCCAAGCTTATCAAGCGTATGCTCTGCCCCTAGAATACCCAGCATATCTCCGTAAAGTAGCGTGCGATGCGCCTTTCGCTTCGCTGCTAAGGTAGCCAACGCCTCTTGATACGCCACCAACAGTTTCTCTTTCATCGTAGTCTCCTTTTTCTCTTCTGTGAGGGCGGCAAGGATACCGCGACTGCTTTTCTCTCTCAAAACCAGTGCCCTGCTGATCCTCGAAACCAGTGCGCCCCAGAATCAGCGCAGAGCAACCCCCGCTAGTAGCCCATCGCGATCTCGTGGGCCCGCTCTTGTGCAAAGCGGCGCGTCTGCCGCAGTTGGCGCTTCACGTCCTTCAGGGTGGCAGGATCGGTGATCGCATTCAGATCCAAGGCGAGCGCCTTGCCCGTACCCTTACAGTCGTCGCAGGTCTTGTCGTAGGCGCCTGCCAAGTAACCGTCAAACTCCTCTGGCGTCCAGTCATTCTGGCGCTCACTCTCAGTGATGGCGCCAATGTCCCGCGAGTGCTTGCCGTCGCCTTCACAGACGTGGCAGATCTCCCAGCGGGCTGGGAGTGCTTCGGTCACCTCTGCGCCATCGCCCTCTGGGGTGTTGTCGGTGTAGGTAAAGTTGATAGTTGCCATGATGCGCCTCGTTTTTCTGGAGTTGTGAGCGGCTGACAAGAAACAGAATAACATGTGGCGCCGACTTTTCAAGTGGAAAAGTAAGGCGCCAGAAACAAACTTTATTATTCCTGTGTTTTCATGGCCTTACGTGGGGTATGTTGGGACACCTAGCGCAGGTGTTCCTCAGTAGCTACTCGTCTGGGAAGAGGCGCAGCGCCATGTTTATGATATGCCTTAGGAAATCAGCCTTGGAGCGAGTTCCTCGGCAGCGGTCTATTTTCGTGTAGGCCTCAGGCTCAATCTGAAAGCTGACCTGCTTAAACCCGTCCAGAAAAACCGCAGGACGCCCCATCTTGCTACTATGGCCTACCTTTGGGGGCTTAGGCTTTCGGATGCGCTTCGGCTTTTCTGGTGTCGCCGTCGCCTCTGGTGTTCCTGCCGTCTGTTCCTTCGCTGGCCTCTTTGTCGGCACAGGCTTGACAGCCGCCGCCGTCCTCTTCTTCGCCTTGGACTTCCTCTTTCGTTTTCGCTTCGGCTTGGGAGTCACTGCGACGGCAGCCTGCACCGCCTTCTCTGGCTCCTCAGGCGACGCGGTTGCCTGGGGTAGTGTGGACAGTGGGCCAGTCGCCTTTTTTGCTTTGCTGGGCATTATTGGCCTGACTTGGAGCTAAGGAAAAACTGAAATACGGAATACTCTGGGCTGATGTTATGGGGTTTTGCTTGGACGGACCAGCCTTGTGCTTGAAAGTGCTCGACAATGTTCGATGCTAAGACTCCTGGGATGTTGCCACCCGCTCCAACGGTGAGCGTCCCACTGGCCAGCTGTGCTTTTACATGCTGGAGCCATTGTGGCAGCTTCGCACGCTGCGCGGCCCAATAGTCTGCGGGCGTAAAGGCGACCTCAGGCCCTTTGACTGGCGCGCTCGGCAGTGTCGCCGCCGCAGGGTAGATCTCTTTAGATTGGAAGGTTGCCCAGGAGGACTGCACCGAGTCGTCTGCGAGCGGGGCCTGCGGGCGAGCAGCTGGACCGTTCTGGGCCTGTAGTGACTCCATGGCTTGCCGATAGAGCGCAGGTGCACTCTCCTCGGCGCCGTTCTTCTTCAGGTACTCCACGATGGCGGACGCGAGTGACTCCGTCTGGGTGGGCTCGCGCAGGGTGGCCGCATACGCGGGCGCCGCAGGCCCCCAGCGAGAAATGAAGAGCTCCCATCGCTTGGCAAAGTGCTGCGAGCTTCTGGGCTCCTCCAGCAGCCGCTCTAGCTCAAAGGCAAACTGCTCCTCTGGGGTCTTCTGCGCATATGTCGCTTCGCAGCCGTGCACCGTCTTGATAAGCATTTCTATAAGAAAGACTTTGTCTGGCCCCATCATGCTGCAGATGGCGCCAGCGTCTGTGTAGGTCAGCACTAAAAAGTCGCCGTTGGCCATCATGCCGCTCACTTTGAAGATCTGCCCATCAACGGACAGGTCTTCAAGCTCGATCGGCATCAAGTGTTTACACTTCTCGGC